>JAEEGL013839498.1_pt1 | contig 31674 bp, 29 predicted proteins | sample 9134231 | NCBI WGS metagenome assembly JAEEGL01 (sample SAMN16246548, study PRJNA631951) | gut metagenome | biome: gut microbiome; feature: rumen; material: fiber-attached | host: Bos | place: Iran: Karaj | collected 2018-10 | reverse complement strand
GCAAGTCCGAAACGTGCTTCTGCATGAGCTGAGTTATGGAAAACGTAAGAAGATGTTGCGTAGATCGGCACTGCACGTGCATCGGATGCGGGATCGGGTTGTTCCTGACCTACGTGGAGCTGCAGAGTTTCAAATTTATAGTTAGACATAGTTGTGTTATTCCTTTCTTAATTCAAATAGTGATAGTTGTGCTGATGGAACAGCTGCTGTTTGAACAAGAACAACACATTCGTCCACAACGGAAGTTACTGCGAACTAATGACTGGAAATAGAACTTACGGTCGTACATAACTTCCGTCCTCCTCTCTTCGATTGATTTTCGCATATGATAAATGGTAAAACCCACCTTGTCAATAGGATTATGAAAATTTTTTCAGGATCGCCTGAAACGCTGCCTTGAACCTGCCCTCCTAACTTTCACAAACACGCTGAAAATATCGCGGTATGTGAACGAAAAAGCCGGTTTTCATTCACAACCCTCTCGAAAACAAGCACCCTTGTGAAAGTTTTCGCGCGTTATTACCTAATATAAAAAGAGCCGGTGGTGTATATTGCCTTCAGAAATATTTTTTGTCACAGACCGGGTTTTCGGTTTGTTATATAGAGTAGAAGGCCGGTCACGGGGACCCTGAAACTTATAGGATGGGCGGCCAAATAGGAAGAAACGGAGACAAGGAATGGCATTGCACGCAAAACATATCTCATTCATTGAGAAATGCTATGAGTTATACGAACAGAAGATGTTCCGTGTGGCATTGTCCGTGTTGCATGACGAGTCGCTGGCAGAAGATGCCGTACAGGACGCTTTTTTACAACTCATAAGACATGAGGTCCATTTTAAAGATGCCGGCTCGGACGACTGTAAACGGTACATGATAACGGTAATAAGGAATGCTTCGATCAACATCTATAACAAAAAGAAGAATGAGAACAAGGTCGTAAGCTATCCCGAAGAGCTTGAAGCTGTTTGTGACAGCAGCGCCAGCGCCGTAAATGACATTAACGAAGAGGCAGCCGAAGTCACACCGCTGATGAACTCACTGCCAAGGAAATACTACGATGTCGTCGAATGCCTTGTCATCCGTGATTACTCGGTAAAAGAGACAGCCGAAGCTTTATGCATCACTGAGGCCAACGTCCGGAAACGGTACGAACGGGCCAGGAAGATGATGCGGGAAGCTTACGGACACTCTTGATACCGGACACGGGAAAACTAATCCAAGGAGAACACTTATGAACAACAATATAAATGAAGAACTTTTCGATCAGGATATGAGTATCGAAGAATTCGATCATATAACAGACGGTGTGGAAGATCATGTTTTCTCGGAAAGTTATCTGAAGAGAAAGGAAACCATCATGAATAACGCAACACACAAAGCAAATATCACCAAGCTCGGAGTAAAGATCGCAGCAGCCGCATCCGTAATCGCAATCGTGGCACCTTTCGCAGTCAATGCCGCAACAGGCGGAGATCTTTTCGACAGACTCTGGGGCAACACGGGAAAAGAAAACGTAGAGAGCTACTCATTCCTTTACGCGGAAGAAGGAAAGATCGATGCAAACGGCAACGTGGCCACATACCCCATCGATATGCCTGCAATAGAATACGTCGAAGTCGATGCCGAGACGGCTCAGCGCCTGATCGGAGACAGGATGACAACAGAACCTGTCGTATGCACCGTCGGTGACACAACGGTCACTGTCGAATCCGTGGTAAGAGACGGTATCGGCATTGTCGCTGCCTACACCGTTGAGAAAGAAGGCGGCGTCGACTGCCTTAACTACAGCCAGTTCGACAACGAGGCAAAAGGCGCATGGTTCAACGAAGATTCGAACATCCTCTTTGGGTTTAGAGAAGGAAGCGGCAAGATCTGGGTCGACCTCTCAAGATCAACAGCAGACAAGCTCTACTGCTACGAATACATGTACGATACCGCTCTGGTGTTCGGTGGTCCCCATCACACTCCGATCACCGATCATATTACCCTGGAAACCTGGGAATATACAACGAGCAGAACCGAGATGTTTAACGAGCTGCCGGAAAAAGGCGAATACGACGATTACGTCAAGGCATATATCGAGTATGAGATTCCTGTTGCAGACGCGCTCGACACAAAGTTGTTCAGCAGCGTAACTGACGGTTCCATCGAGATCTCCCCTATCGCCATGGTATGGGATTCCACAGGCGGCACGGAGATCAAGGGTGAGACCCTCCTCCCTGAGACAACACTGAAGATCACTTACAATGACGGAAGCGAGTATCTTGTGTTTGATGAGAACAACAGGAACATCGGCTATGTATGCGGAACCGACACAGGATTCATCGTTCTGTTCAACCGCCTCGTAGACATCGATAACATTGCTGTGATCACGATCGACGGAGTGGAGTTCACGGTTAACGGCTGATAATAATACAAGCAGTGGGTTAATATTTGCGGGGGCCGCCTTCTGAGTAAGGGCGGCTCTTGTGTTTGTTCTCGCGCGGGCTGGACGCCAGTGACTGAAAAATGACTTTTTGGGGCCTCCGGAGTCACATTTTTAGTCGATTTTTCGAAAATCGACTCCAGACGCGACTGTTTTGCCCCTTCAGAGTCACATTTTGAGTCACTGGAAAACCGGCGCGGGAACAGGCCTGGGAGGCTGGTCCAAATTTGGGCCGATGCAGCCCAATTCGGACCAAAAATATGCAAAACCCAACAAGATTGCATTTTTATGGGCCGTTCAACGCTCATTCGGACCAAAATCGGACCACGACCTGCCCACGCTAAATGCCGTTGTCAAATCATTGCCGTTTTGCGGACAAATCAACACTGAAATGAACAATGAACGGCTTCGTTGTACTTTTCGCTGTCGATTTTGCGAAAATCGACAACCATTTGAACAATCGGTCCGGCGCGGCTCTCACGGGTTGCCCCTCGATGGCAGTCGCCGACGGTAGTCGCAAATTAAAAGGGGCACCTCTTACTTGAGATGCCCCTAATAAAATCATGTTGTCTGTGGTGTTTCCGGTGTCTCCGGAGTTTCCGGTGTCGGCGGGTCAGGTGTCGGAGTTGTAGTATCCGGTCCCGGCGTCGGCGGATCCGGGTTAGGTGTCGGCGTTACGGTCGGTGTCGGCGTCGGCGGCTCAGGATCAATTACTTCGCCTGTGCTGTAATCGAGCGTTGCGATCGATCCGTCGGATCTTCTGACACCTACTGCGATACGTGCGCCGTATGAACCATAGTAAGAAGAATTGTAGAAATCCTTGCTGATCTCGTTGCCTTCTGCATCAGACCAAACCTTGTAAGCATAAGCTGTAATTCCCTGATGTGCGTTACGGAGAGTCCTTGTCTGGCCTACGTCCATGTCGGGATCTGCGATGTACTCTGTGTCTCCTGCGGGAGTTGCGCTGACGATCTCGCCTCTTGTCTCAATTGTCTGGCCGTCAGGGAGCTTCTGGCCGTAGATCTGTGCATTGCATGTGCTGTCTGAAGGATCCCACCATGTAACGATTACGATCTGGAATTCAGTGTCGTTCTCAAACTTGAAATCGAGTGAAGGCCAGTCAACTGTAGCATCGAGTCCGGGCGCGATATAGTCGGACGGCCATGCGTGGCTGTGACGCTCAACGATCTTCAGGTTGGTCTTAAGAGCTGCGTTGTAGAGTGTTGTGCTGACCTGGCAGATACCGCCGCCGAAGTCCTGCTTGTACTCACCGCCTGCGATAACCGTTGCTGTCGTAAATCCGTTGTCAGCGGTTCTCTGTCCTACGACTCCGTTGAATGAGAAGACCTCGCCGGGTTCAAGGATCGTGCCGTTGATGTTGTTGCATGCCTGTGTGATGTTGGCGTTACGGTTGTCGTTACCGTCAGTTACTGTCCACTCGGAGCCGACCAGACCGAAGTTTTCTCTGATCATTTCCTCTGTGACTGCAGGTTCCTTAACTACTGTGGGAACTGTAACAGTGCCTGAATACTTTCCGGAACCGAAGAGAGCCTCAACTGCCTGGACAGCGCCCTCGATATTGATATCGTAGCCCTTCTTTTCCTTGTCTACGACAAATTCACAGGTCTCGGTATCGAAATCGGTAATCGTTGCATCCTTAACGACAGCGTATTCCTCAACATAGATACTGAGGAGATTGGAAACCACGTTGTGTACGTCTCCAATCTTGACCGTGTATGTTGACTCAAATGTCATGTTCTCGGTCTTGAGCTTCTGAACTTCGTTATAGCACTCTGCGAGATTGGAGAGGTCTGATTTATCGGAAGGTCTGTATTTTGCGAAAGCCTCCTCAATGACATCGGCTGTGTTGTATTCGATCGTGATGTCCTTAAAATCAGGCTTGAGGACCTTGCCGACAAGATCAAGCTTTACGTCAACGGTAACGGGATTCTCGGGCAGTACCTTCATGACCGCATCGTAAGCTTCCTGCTTTGTCATGCCGCCTACATCAACACCGTCGATCACTGTTCCGGCATAGAACTTGTCGGTTGCGAGCTCGGCATATGCAGCATTTGCGTTCATGGTCTGTGTCGTGCCGTCAGCCATGACTACATCGATCTGGGCTTCGAAAGCCTTCTCAAGAGGATTATCCTGCGGATTCTTGAAGTAGAGGACCCCCAAAACAACTCCCGCAACTACGATTACGCCTGCAACTGCAGCGATTATGGGCACGACCGGCTTTTTCTTCGCCGGAGCGGTGTGCTGAACCGTATTTCTGACACGGGGTTCGGCCGGCCTTTCAGCGGTTTTTGGTTTCTTCTCGGCAGAAGTATTCTTTTCTGTCAGGTCAATGTACTCAGACAATGCCGGAGCAGAGGTGTTTCTTCTGGCCGGAAGATTGCTCTTATGTGACTGTTCATTGCTTTTCTTCATTTGGCCATTATCCCTTATATATAAAAAAATGCTGTTTGGTTAATTCTTCCTCAATGATAAACATGCTTTGCCAAAATCTCAACAGAAAAAATCAGAGATTTTTCCCGTCTGCAATTTCCTTTATGTCGTCATATTCGGGCTTGGTTTTCGTGACGCCGTAACCCTCCGAGATCTTAACGCGGGCCTCGCCGAATTTGGTCATGACCTTCTCTTCGCGGCGCTCGAGCCTGTATCTGTCCATTGCGGTGTATCTGAATCCGATCGTTGTCGTATTCTCGAAAACCAGCTTCGCAAATTTCTCCTTGTCCTCAGGCTTAATGACCAGCGTGATGAGGACTCCGGGGCGGTTCTTCTTCATGCCGACGGGTGTCGTGAACACGTCAAGGGCGCCGCTTTCCATAAACAGGGATGTCGCATAGCCGATCTCCTCGCCTGTCATGTCGTCGACGTTGAACTTTATCTCGATTATCTTGTCCCCGTCTTCGCTGACCTCTTCGCCGATGAAGGTGCGGAGCATATTCGCCTTGGGAAAATCCTTTTTGCCCATGCCGTAACCTGTCTTGGTGATGGCCATGACGGGCCTTGAACCGAAGCTGTCTGCAAAGTGCTTCAAGAGAGCTGCACCCGTGGGTGTCAGAAGCTCGCCTTCGACTGTGCCTGAATATGTAGGGATTCCTTCAATGATATGTGCGGTTGCAGGTGCAGGAACCGGAAGGATGCCGTGTGCGCATCTTACCTGGCCGAAGCCTGTTGCCAGAGGCGATACAACGATCCTGTCAGCACCGATCTGCTCCAGGAGCACACAAACACCTACAATATCTGCTACCGCATCCATCGTTCCGACTTCATGGAAGTGGATCTCTGTAACAGGTCTGCCGTGAGCCCTGCTCTCAGCTTCGGCGATCAGGCCGTAAACCGCGAGCGCATCAGACTTAACCTTGTCTGAAACATTGAGGCCGCTGATTATGGTCTCAATATCGCTCATCGCCGTATGGTGGTGATGATGGTGGTGCTCATGTTCTTCGTGGTCGTGATGGTGTTCGTGGTCCCCGTGCTCATGTGTATGAACATGGTCTTCGTGGGTATGTTCGTGGTGGTGATCGTGGTCGTGGTCATGGGAGTTCTCGTGATGGTCATGCTCCTCATATTCATGATGATGATGCTCATGACCATGCTCGTGCATGTGCTCGTCTTCTTCAATGCCCAGTGCGACTACCCGCGCATGTGTACCCGTGATGCCGCATTTTACGCTACTCTCGAAGTTATAAGTCACATCCGGGATCCCCAATGAATTGAGTGTTTCCTCGCATGCTTTTACGTCGCCGGTGAGTTCGGCCAGTGATGCCAGGAGCATGTCGCCTGCCGCGCCCATGTTGCATTCGATATAAAGTGTCTTCATCAGTTTATCCTCCGATGTGATTGATCATGCTGGCAGAATAGCCGGCACCGAATCCGTTGTCGATATTAACTACCGTGACGCCGCTCGCGCATGAGTTCATCATGGCCAGCAGCGCAGTCAGACCTTCAAAAGATGCGCCGTATCCGACGCTGGTGGGAACCGCAATGACGGGACAGTCCACGAGCCCTCCGATTACGCTCGCCAGAGCCCCTTCCATGCCCGCAACCGCGATAACGACGCTGGCACTCATGAGCTCTTCCTTGTGTGAGAGCAGACGGTGAAGTCCGGAGACGCCGACATCGTAAACGCGGTTAACTTTATTGCCCAGAAGTTCAGCGGTAACTGCCGCTTCCTCGGCAACCGGGAGATCCGACGTTCCGCCTGTTGCAACAACTATGGTGCCTTTGGCGGAGGGTTCGGGTATGATGCCTGCCACGCCGATGCGGGCAACGTCAAAATATTTAATAGAAGTCTTAAGTGCGGAAGCCTTTTCGGAAGACAGCCTCGTGATAAGGACGGTCTTCTGCCCGCCTTCCAAAAGGCTCGCGGTGATCGCATCGATCTGCTCCGGCGTCTTTCCCTCGCCGAAAATAACTTCCGGGATGCCCTGTCTCAGGCCTCTGTGGAGGTCAGGTTTTGCGAATCCCAGATCGACAAACGGTTTCATCTTCAGCTGGAGTTCGGCCTCTTCGGGAGTCATCTCCCCTGATGCAACCTTCTCCAAAATCTCTTTAGCGTCGCTCATAAAACGGCCCTCTTCAGATGTCTAATACTTCATTCATGCTGCCTGTGCGGTAGCCTTCCATATCAATTGTTACATACTTATAGCCCAGGCGCTTAAGTTCCTGAGATATCTCTTTCCTGGTGCGGTCGTAAGACAGCAGCGGGACGTCTTCGGGAGCTGCCTCGATCCTCGCAAGATTCCCGTGAACCCTTACGCGGAACCCCTCAAACCCAAGTTCTTTTATGAACTTCTCCGCAGCTGCCACACGTGCCAGGCCTTCAGCAGTTATCTCCTCACCATACGCAAATCTTGATGCCAGGCATGCCGCTGACGGATGGTCCCAGGTCTCAAGACCTGCAGCCTTAGACAGAAGACGGATGTCGGTCTTCGAGAGGCCCGCATCCTTCAGGGGACTTGTGATGCCGAGCTCGGCGAGCGCACGCATTCCCGGCCTGTAATCGCCCATATCGTCGACATTGCTGCCGTCGGCAACAACATATCCCGGAGCGGCTTCCTTAACGGAACTGAAGATCCTCTTCTTGCAGTGGTAGCACCTGTCCGGCGGATTTGATGCAAATTCCGGAACAGCGAAAACATCAAAATCCACAACGGTCTGCTTCACGCCGAGAGACTTGCAGAACGCAGCAGTCCATCCGAACTCCTCATCCGTAATGACCTGCGATCTCACTGTAACCGCGATGCAGTCGTCACCAAGAACTTTGTGAGCCTTATAGAGGAGGTATGTCGAATCCACCCCACCTGAAAAAGCGACCGCCAGTTTCCCGGCGGCCTTAATGCGCTCAGTGAGCGCTGATTCTTTTATCCTGATCTCCTGTAAGCTATCCATTATTTAGCTGCGAGCATTGCCTTAACCTTGCCCTCAGGATCCTTAACGATGAGGATGACGAGCCAGATTACGATGCCGAGTGCAACTACGGATAAACCGAGGTATGCATCATTCAACATGTCTGCAGGTGCCTGCTCAAAGAACTCCGCGCCGAGTTCGATGTACTCAACGACTGCGTCTACGAGCCACATAAGGCTGGCGCCCCAGTACATGAGAGCGAGTGTGCCGAGCTTCCTGTCGGATTTAGAGTTATACCAGAGAACTGTTGCGATTGCTGCTGCAAAAACTGTAATAAGTAATGTCATGATCCGTTACCCCCTTACGCCTTCGCCTTTGCCGCGGCAGGTGCTTTCTTCTTGGCGATGGCATTCGATACCAGTACCATCACTACCCATGCGAGCGTTACGAGGATCGCCATTGCAACACCGCTGGTGCTCATCTCGTGGATCATCTCTGCAGCATCTGCCGGATCAGCAGCTGCCGTGAGGAACGGAAACCAGGGTGTAACCTCTCCGTGCCAAACGTGCTCAAAGGCAAGGAGCGCAGAACCGCCCCAGAGCATATTGTTGAGCCAGCCCATCTTCTTAATAAACATATTGTCAGAGCCGCTCTTGTCTCCAACCTTCTTGATAACTGTTGTTACGATTGCTTCTGTTGTGGGTACGAGAAAACATGCCATAGGGTTATTCTCCTTTAAATGAATATCGTAGTTTCAATTCTATCAGAGCAAAATAATAGGTATATATCAGTTAAACGAAGATTATTACTTCTTTTTTGTCTTTTTAGCGAGACCGCATGTATCGATGCATCTGCAGAGCGCCTCAAATGTCTGGTCGCTGATATCGTGCTCGATCTTGCATGCATCTTCCTCGGCAATCTCGGGATCAACGCCAAGAGTAATGAAATAACTGGTGAGCTTCTTGTGGCGTGTATAGATCTTGTCGGCGATCTCCATACCCTTCTCGGTTACGGTGATAAAGCCCGAACGGTTCATCTCGATGTAGCCTTCTTCTCTCAGGCGCTTCATGGCATTGCTGACGCTGGGCTTAGTAACTCCGAGATGTGTTGCAATATCGACAGATCTTATATAACCGTTCTTCTCCTTAAGAACGAGCATCGACTCGAGATAATCTTCGGCAGACTTGCCGACATCGGTTGTATTCTTCATTCTCATTCCCCCGTGATTTACGAAAAAATACATTTGTTATGTGTGGCAAACACAAATTATGTAAGGTTTATTTTATCACACATCAGGGCAGATTTGCTTAATTAAAAAAGGCTCCGTGATACACCCGCATATTTTTATCTGATATTATTACCTCAAAACAACACAGTAAACCGAGGACCGATAATGACAACCATCGAAAACAGGATAATGGACGAAGAGCGGGCTCTCTACGGGAGTTCTGATATCACTGTCCTCAACTGCCGGTTTGACGGTCCCGCCGACGGAGAGAGCGCTCTTAAGGAGAGCTCAAACGTCACCGTAAAGGATTCCTATTTCAACTTAAGATACCCGTTCTGGCATGTCCACGGACTTAACATCGATTCGTCCGAGATGACGGATAAATGCCGCGCCGCACTCTGGTATTCGGACAATATTAAGATCAATAACACGGACCTCCACGGCATTAAGGCATTAAGAGAATGCAGCAAGGTTGAGATAAACAATTCCGACATAATCTCACCCGAATTCGGCTGGTCCGTAACAGGACTTAAGATGACAAATACGACGGCCGAATCGGAGTATTTCCTGATGAGATCATCAAACATCGTTCTGGATAACTTCACGCTGAAGGGCAAGTATTCTTTCCAGTACGATTCAGACCTCACGATCACAAATTCTGAGCTCAATACGAAGGATGCCTTCTGGCACGCAAAGAATGTCACGGTAAAGGATTCCGTCATCAACGGAGAGTATCTCGCGTGGTATTCGGAGAACCTGACGCTCATCAACTGCACGATCAGGGGAACGCAGCCGCTGTGCTACTGCAAAGGTCTAAAACTCATCGACTGTGAGATGATCGACTGCGACTTGGCTTTCGAGAGGTCAGAAGTTGAGGCAACCATATTAACGCCCGTGATAAGCATCAAGAACCCTTACTCCGGGCACATTTACGTTCCCGCCGCAGGCGAGATAATAAGGGACATTCCGGGCGCGCTGGGCGAAGTAATAACCGGCGGTTAACCGTTCTCCTTCATTACAACATTTAAATAGTTGAACGGGATCTCGATTCCTTCCTTTTCGAATGCATCGTTGACTCTCATGTTGATGTCGCTCAATACCATCTCGGTCGCGCTGGAAGGTTTGTAGTAAATGGTCGTTGCGAGGACCAGTGAGCTGTCCGCATAAGAAATGAAATAGACCGGACCGTACTCCTCCTTGCCCTTCCAGGCAGGGATCGTGTACTCGCACTCCTCAACGACTTTTCTGATCGTGGCCATTGCCTTCCTTACATCCGTGCCGTATGCGACATTGAATCTCAGGTGGGCGGATCTGGTCTTTGTGTTAGGGCTCATGTTGGTCAGAAGGCTCGCATTTATCTTGCTGTTCGGAACGATGACGTCGACCGTATCGATCGTTCTGATGACTACGTGTCTTATCGTGATGTCCATGACGACGCCTCTGATCCCGTTGTCGAGTTCGATCCTGTCGCCGATCTCAAAAGGCCTGTTAAAGCTTAAGGCCAGACCGCTGAACAGATCGCCTATTACGGGCTGCGCGGCAAGACCTACGACGGCACCGATTATCGCGGTTCCCTGGAAGAGGACCTTACCGATATCGGTTGTGGCGGTGGAACTTACGAGGACCCAGATGATCGCTGCAAGGATTATAAGCGTCCTTATGATGTTCTGGGTAAAGCGGATCTGAATGTTGTTTTTCTTCTTGAGCGCCTTTTTGACGAACCTGTTATAGAGCGCAAGGACGATCGTGGTGAGAACAGCGGCGATCGCCGTATATATCAGGAACTCGATTATCTGACCGAGCGCGGTCGTCTTGTCAAAATACATGCTCAAATCCCATTCGGGCCATTGAATCCCTGCCATAAAAAGAACCCCGCCTCCTTAAGTTAATTCGCTGATATCAGTAGCATAGCACCATCTGCCGCCGGTAAGGTTGCCGAAGATATATTTATTTGAGGCAGATTCGCACATGATGTACATCTTGCCGTCGATGATGACGATCTCTTCGGCCATCGGCGGGGCCTCAAATGAAGAAACGTATGTCGTGCTGTCCAGCGCATAAACGTTGATGATTCCGACGTTCGCAACATCAACGTATTTATTGGACGAATCGTCGAAAGCCCTGTAACTGCTTATGGTCGATTTGGATGTGGCATAAGACTGCGACAGCCAGATCTTGTTCTCGTTGACCGCGATTCCCTGGACCTGGTCCGGGATCGACAGCGCGCTGCAGGGTTTGATCTCAAGTCCGAACTTCGTGCCCTCACCGTCGCTGATCCTGTAGCACAGCGCGAGCGCGTGGTTAACGTCTCCTTGTCCCCACTCGAAAACATGGTCTTCGGGTGTCGGATAATTTGGCTCCCTGTAGAACTCGCCTACTATGAACATGTCATCCGTAAAGCACATGAAGTCGGCACGGATGTCACTGTCACCGAACAAAGTATAGAACTTGCCCAATGACTTGATTACGGCGCCGTCCTCTGAATTCATGACGTCATCAAGGTTATAAACATAAACGAACGCATCCTCGTCGCCTGCGACATAAACGTAACCGCCGTGAGCTGCGAGTCCGCCTGCGTGAGGCGCGATGCCTCTTCCGGATTCATCGCCCAGGAGCACATATCCCAGAGTCTCTCCGGACTCGATATCTATCTTGTATATCCTGGACGGGCTGGCGTCGTTCTGGTATCCGCCGACGAGGGCAATGCCCTCGTCTTTAAGATAATCCAGACCCTGCGGGACCATGTCGTCAGACAGGCCCGGGATAACAAATGCCCTCTCGGAAGACTGGTAGTAATCAAGGACCGGCACTCCGAAATAGAGCTGGGCACCCAGGAAAACGAGCGCAAGAAGAGCAACAAATACACCAAGAACTACAATGATTGCCTTCAGAATCTTTGCAGCCACTGTATCGTTCTTAACTTCCTTTTTCTTCCTAGCCATTTGATTACATCTCCCCGGGTGATGGTTTTCGCTATTTATAGATTATAACCAATCCTTGTGCTTCTTGATGTAAATAGTCTTAAGGATCTGGGCAAAGATCATGTAGACCAGCATCATAATGACGAGCCAGAGCATGTATGAGATTGGCATCGTAGGCAGGCTGAACAGGCCTGAGATGCCGGTAAATCCGATAAGGAGCGTAACAGCGATGACTGCGACCGTTGAGATCGTGAGCTGGACCGATGCCCTGTCCTTAACGAACGGGAACATGGGCGTACGGATCGTGTGAATGACCATCGTCTGTGAGATAACGCCGAACATGAACCATCCGCACTGGAAGTAGCCGGCCATATCAGGATTGTTGTATCCGAAGACGAACCACAGAACGAGGAAGCAGATAACGTCGAGAACGGTGCTCAATAATCCGAAGATAACCATGAAGCTCTTGATTCCGCTCAAGTCCCACTTCTTCGGCTTCTCGATGTAGTGTGATTCGACATGGTCGAAAGGCATACCGAGCTGTGCGAAGTCGTTCAGAAGGTTCTGCACGAGAATGTGGATCGGCAGCATAGGCAGGAACGGCAGGAAGATGCTCGCGATGAGTACCGAGAACATGTTGCCGAAGTTACCGCTGACGGACATCTTGAGATACTTGGACATGTTGGCAAATGTGCTTCTGCCTTCAACAACGCCCTCATCGAGCACGTTGAGATCCTTCTCGAGAAGGATGATATCTGCAACTTCTTTCGCGATGTCGACAGCATTGTCAACGGAGATTCCGATGTCAGCCTGCTTGAGCGGCAAGCTGTCGTTGATACCGTCACCCATGTAGCCGACGGTGTGGCCGTTAGCCTGGAACATCTTTACCACGCGCTGCTTCTGATATGGAGAGAGCTTCGAGAAGATGTCACACTTCTCGCATGCTGCCTTGAGTTCATCGTCATTCATCTGCTCGATCTTTGCGCCTGTGAGCGTCATCTCGGTGCTGATGCCGAGTCTGCCGCAGATGTTGATGGCAACGCCTTCGGAGTCACCCGTAAGAACAACGGTACGGACGCCGTTCTTCTTCAGAGCTGCAATAGCCGTGCCTGCTGATTCCTTCGGCGGATCGAGGAATCCCACGAATCCGATGAGTACCATCTCGCTCTCATCCTGCACGCCGAAAACATCAACGCCGTGAACGTTGTTCTTCTGTGCAACAGCGATGACACGGATACCTTCGAGGTTGTTCTCCTCGGTGATCTTCTTTGCATTTATGCGGAGCTCGTCAGTGATCTCCTTAACTTCGCCGTCGATCTCGATGTATGAGCAGATCGACAGGATCTCTTCAACTGCGCCCTTTGTGATGAGCTGGCGCTTGCCGTTCTTGTCTCTTAAGACAACGCTCATGCGGCGGCGTGAGAAGTCGAACGGGATCTCGTCTTCTCTTACATATGCTTCCTTGAGATAGGAGAGTTCCTCCTTCTCTGCGCGGTTTATGATGGCAACGTCCATAAGGTTCTTAAGGCCTGTCTGGAAGTAGCTGTTGAGGAAAGCATGTCTTAAGATACGCTTGTCTTCCCTTCCCAATACGTCCATATATTTCTCGAGGATGATCTCGTCCTGTGTGAGCGTACCTGTCTTATCGGTGCAGAAGACATCCATCTCACCGAATGTCTGGATCGCGCCAAGACGCTTAACGATCGTCTTCTTGCGTGACATGTTGATAGCACCTCTTGCGAGAGAGGAGTTCATGATAACAGGGAGCATCTCCGGCATGATACCGACAGCGATCGTGATGCCGAACATCAGGGACTGGAGCCATCCGCCCTGTCCCTTTGTGATGAAGTTCGCGATAAAGATTACCGGTACGGTGATCAGCATGAAGCGGATAAGGAGCTTGCTGACTGAATCAAGATTCTTCTCAAAGGCGCTCTTCTCCTCATAAGAGTTGAGGCTCTTTGCCATGCTGCCGAAATATGTATTCTCACCTGTCGTAAGGATAATAGCCTTAGCGCTTCCCGATACGATATTGGAACCCATAAATCCAATGTTCGCGAGATCCGTAACGCCGACGTTCGGCTCGGATGTCGTGAACTTCTCGACAGGATTGCTCTCGCCCGTGAGCTGTGACTGGTCGATAAAGAGGTCCTTCGTCTCGATGAATCTTACGTCACCGGGGATCATGTCGCCGGATGCGAGCTTAACGATGTCGCCCGGAACGAGCTCTTCGATCTCAACTTCGAGTTCGACGTCATTACGGATAACGTCGAGCTTGTTGGTGATCATGCCCTGGAGCTTCTTGGCTGCATTATTTGACTTCTCTTCCTGAATGAAAGATATCGTTGCCGAGATTATGATTACCGCAACGAGCATCAGGAATGTCGCAAGATTCGGTTCGTCAGACATGATGACATCAGTAACGAACGTGATCGCTGCAACAGCCAGGAGCACGATGTTGAACGGGTTGATTACCGCATCTTTAATACGGACGGCAAGACTCTTTTCCTTACCGAAATCAATAATGTTCCTGCCATATTCTTCGAGTCTGTCTGCTGCCTGGACCGGATCGAGTCCGTATTCGTCAACTTCATATTTTTCGAACAGAGCCTTCTGATCCATTCCGCTGAGAGCTATGAGCTTGCCCTCAACTTCCTGACGGCGGCCATCGTCATTTTCTCTTCTTTTCATTACTCCTCACCCCATATATTTAAATTAGTAAATACCGTTTGATATTATAACGTGATTTGTTGCGGGTGTAATTTATCGGAAATTACAATTCAGACATATCGTGGAATATATGTATTATTGCGGAATATTCAAAAAGGCTGCCTTCAATCGAAGACAGCCCTTTTTACCCTTATACTGTTTTACCGTCACCACGTAAGGATCATCTCTTAAGTTCAGGGTGATCCTCGTAGAATAATGCCTTATCAATATACATGCGCTCATCAGCCGTATGCATCGCCTTGCGGATCTCCTGTGAGTCGCCCGCATAGCAGTAGCCGGTGGCAAAGCATGCGCTGCCAAAGCCGAGGCTGCTTGATTTGACCTGTTTGCACATCTCCTTGAGCTCATCTTCACTCGTATCGGAAACGATGATCATGAACTCGTCGCCGCCGGCACGGAAAACGTCACATCTCTTGAAGACTTCTCTCAAGACTTCAGCCGCTCGTTTGAGGAGCTGGTCACCCGCGAAGTGTCCCTCGTCATCGTTGACGCGCTTAAGTCCGTTGATATCAGCGAAAACAACACCCATGTGCCTGATCGTATCCTCACCGGAAACGATATGGTTGACACGGTCATTCATCTCATTACGGTTCAGAACACCGGTGAGCATATCGACGGAACTCATGACCTTGAGCTGTCTTAAGAGCTGGTAGTTCGCGACCGTCGAAGCAACGAAGAATGTCGTGAGCTCCATTGTCTCCTTGATCTTATCAGCATTCTCGGCATCGAAATTCGTGCCCCAGATGTAGCCCAAAGTCTCGCCCTTATACTTCATGGGGAACAGAACGACACTTTTAACACCGTGAGATGTCAGGGACTCATACCATGCCGGATTCTTCTCCTTAATATATTCCATGTCTTTCTCATTCTTGACGATGAGACAGTTGCTTCCGGCGATCGTCTGACCCCAGGATTCCGCAATGGCATAGAAGCCGGGATCATTATTGAGGATATGCCTCATGGTCCTGCCTTCTTCCTTGTCATCGCGGTCTTCGACCAGCACTTTGCAGGTCTTCTTCTGGTGGTCTACCAGCATGATGCAGCAGGCATAACATCCGCAGATCTCACGGACATCCTTGATTACTTCCGTCATCGTCTCCTTGAAGTCAGCCTCGCCGGAAAGCTTGATGCACGTATTTAATACTTTTGATGCAATATCCTGTGAGACATTGGACATCTTCTTGGTATCAACCTTCTGGGAAACAACCTGGGTATATGTGCAGTAATGCATGTTGCCTTCGTTCTTTAACGGGAGCAGGTACAGATCGAAATAGAAATCAAATCTGTCCGGATGAACGTAAGTATGGATCGGGGTCTTCTCGACCGCAGCACGGTAACATACCGTCTCAAAATTCAGATCCGTCGGGAAATAATTCTGATATCTGGCGCCCGGAACGAACTTGGTTGACATCATCTGGGGACCTTCCCAGACCTGTTCTATGGATTCGACATAAGGCTTATTTCCGCATACCAGGCAGATGTCGCCGTAATGCCCGTCTTCCTTCATTTCCACTGATATGACGCATGTCATCGTCTCGATGTTGTCAACAAATGCCTGAAAATCCATATGTGTTTCTCCCTGTTGATTACATGTAACGACAGAACTCTATGATGCTATTCTAACAGGCAAATATGACTAAAAAGACCAAGGTGGCAGGTAATTTGTAAAAATAGTTTTAACAATCTCTCACTTTTTGGCAACAGCATCACGTCTGACATCGACAGCGAACAGACCGTCACGGTTGCAGTAGAAAAAGACCTTCTTTACACAGCTGATCTTGAACCTCGCTTCGGCATTCCACTCCGGATAGAGCTTGACGGTCTGCATCGAATCAGAGGCCGCGGCAGCCATGAATGAGATGTAGTGATCTTTGGTCATGGGATGACCGATGCTCACAAAGTACTCGTCTTCGACACGCTCGATGGTTATCTGATGGTGTTCGTCGCAAGGCTCTGCCTCCAGTGCATTCAGCACGATCCCGTGGCACTGAATGACCGCTTCGCCCATGCCGTGAATGACGTTTCCGCACACCGGGCACACATAGAATCTTGAGCGGAGCATGTTCGAAGAAACGTTTGCATTCCGAATCGTATTGCCTGAGATGAGTTCTGTGACAGACACCTGAAAAGCCTCAGCGATGGGCTCTAACAAAGTGATGTCGGGATATCCTTTGCCCGTCTCCCATTTCGAGACTGTCTTATCGCTCACACCGAGTCTGTCCGCGAGCATGAGCTGTGTCATGTTCTTCTGCTCACGCAATGTTTTAATGGTAATTCCTGTTACGTATTGATCCATGGTAATCTACCTCCTTCACGGGAGATAGTACCTTCTCTCCGCCGGATAAACCACCTACGCTTGGTAGAGTTCAGACTGTTTCATATCCCGCTTCGCTTAAGACAGCCAATGCCTTACCGAAATTCTCTTTCTTCACGAGAATGTAGTCTGTGTTATATGTCGACACCGCGAAAATACCGATTTTGTTGTCTGCCAGTATCCCTGATATCTTCGACAGGATCCCGATCAGCGAAAAATCCAGCACTCCCTCAATGCGAAAACCTTTCCATCCGTCATCGCGTTCGACTGTATTTGCAGGCGTATCTTTAGTCCTGCAGACCAGGGATATCTCTTCGTCAGTCTTACCGATGAAGTAAAACTCTTTGCTAAGATCGATATCCGTTTCCGCCGCGACTTTGCAGACGGAAAGATCGTATTCCAGTTTTTTGAGCTGCATATCCTGTTGTCTCCTGTGGTTGATGCATTAATTCTATCAGAAATAATAACCCCCGGAGATCATCTCCGGGGGACTTATCTTTTAAGGATTTGTGCAGTAACCGCTTGCGTTGAAGTTATAACTCTTTCCGTCGATCACATATGATGCACTCTTGGCATACCATCCTGACGTATCACCATACCACCAACCGGTTTTATCCTTTGTCCATTTAGCCTTATGCTGGTATGTCCAGGATCCGTCAGCATTGAGCCAGTATCCGCCACAGTACTCGTTAGAAGCCATATCGCCGCCTGATTTGAGGAAATACCACGTGCCGCCAATCCTCTGCCAGCCTGTCAGCATGGCGCCGGAAGATGCCAGATAATACCACTTGCCGCCGGATCTCTGCCAACCGGTCAGCATCAGGCCTTCGTTATCAAACAGGTACCACTGACCGCCTATTTTCTTCCATCCGGTTACGAAATCTTTCTCTGATACAGAATAATATAACCAGTTGTTACCGGCCTTGATCCAGCTGTCTGTTCCGGGAGTTTCGAAGATAAAGAACGAGAAATCTGATGCTGAATACGGATTGCGGGTAGCTGCAATTAGAGCGTATTCTTTTCCTTTATCTCCGTAGAAATCCATGAGGGATACATAATCTCCGGTAAGGAAATTATTGTTTAACGCTACGAGTTCACCGCCATTATTAAGACACACAAGGACAACAGGATAATCTTCTTTTCCCTGTTCATATCCGAAGATCTTGATCAGATAATTACCGGTTGAAGACGAAGTGAATCTGTAAGCATCTGCGTAGTCATTGTCCTTGATCAGAGAAACGTTTGCAACCTCGCCTTCGGCAATATCTGTTGCATATTTATCAAATTCCTCCGTTACACCACGCAGATCGCTTTGTGCTGCCATTACCTGTCCGCCACAGGCAAATATCATCACACCTGTAACGACCGCACTCAATAAACGCTTAATACTCATTCCGTCCCTCCTTTTTGTTATACTGTCTCGTCCGGATAACTCCAGAAACCGCCCTTGTGAAAATTCTCGTTGCCCAGAGGCTTTGCAGTTAACTTAAAGATAACACATCCGTCGGGACAGACTACGGTCTTCTCATATTTGCCGTTGCCGCCTAAATTCTCCAGGTCGCCGCCGCTTCTGACTGCTTCCATCAGAGGATAGAGCATCATCATTGTTTTCGAGCAGATCCCGTATCCATCCTGATTTACCGGACATCCATAGGTACAGGTGTATTTATCGCCGATCTCCTCGCCGTTGCGGCAGTAATGCTCGGTCGTATCGCCGTGCAGGAAACCCGTTACTTCAACAGTGAATTCATATTCCTCGTCGTACCATTTCTTCATAATGACACCTCAGTTCTTCTCATAGAAAACTATGTCCATTCTATCGTTAATGTGCTCGATGTTGCCAACCCTGTGATAACCCATTTTCTCATAGAGATGGCAGTTTCCCTTCTCCTGAAGGATCGTATCAAGGCTCCAGTTATCTTCGCCGTAGATTTTCTCAACGGCCGTGATAGCCTGCTGTGCGTAGCCTCTGCCCCTGTATTCAGCCATTATCCAGAGAGGCGAGATCCTCTTCCTGCTGCCGTCGTTTCTGTCGACGACCCTGATGACGCCGACCTTCGCGCCGTCCGCCATGATGAAATAATAAAACGAGCCCGGCTGCTCGAATCTTGCGATAATCTTATCGATCTTCTCGGCACCCGGACTCATGTCGTAATCCTGATATCTTGCCAGCAGTTCGGAGAACGCATCGATCTGCATTCTCCAGACTGTTTCCAGATCTTCCCTGTTAACTTTAACCAGTGATACTCCCATTTACACTGCTTTCCACGGTCTGACATTATCGAGCCAGCCGTTTGCTTTCCAGTATTTAAAATCAGTATACTCCGGATTATCCTTTCCGAGACCTGTCTGCATCTGACGTACGATGTAAAATTTTGCCTTTGTGATGAGACTGGTGCCTGCCTTTTTACTGTAGTCGATGGCAGCGAATTTCTTAGCCATCTTAGCTATTCCGTTTGTCATCTGACGGCGCTTCTTCTCACTGAGTCTGTCCCATACGACATCGCCCATGAGCTTGAATTTGCAGATCTTTATATAGCTGATGCCCCACCAGGAGAGGCTGTCCTTGATGTCTTTTGCAGTCGAACCTTCACCTGCGCCGAGTGCCTGTGTGATGATGACGGCACGCTTGCCGAACATCTCTTTCGCGGGGCGGTGAGGCATCCATCTGTAACCGAAGTGGTCGAGGAGTGCCTTCATGGCGCCTGTCGGGTGCATGACATAAGAAGGCGATGTGAATACGAGAAGATCTGCATCAAGCAATGCCTTCTCGATCTTCTGGACACATGCCGCATCCTTGCAGAGTTTCTCGCCCTTTCCGAAGCATGTTATGCATCCGATGCAGAATCCCGGGCCGTCCTTTGGCAGATAGAACTCCGTGATCTCAGCCTTGCCTCTGAAGGGCTCTAAGAACATTTCCTTGAGTCTATATGTGATACCGTGCTTCTCGGTTCCGTTTATTACCGTGATCTTCATTTAAACTTTCCTCCCGTAGAGTCTGTCGAACTGTCTGATGTGTTCGTCTAATAGCTTCAGCATTTCGGGTTCCCTGTCAGGCTCCCTGTCGCAGATCGTAAGCATGAAGTAGATCGGCGAATAGAAATGGAGCGTCATGACCTGAACGTTGTCTGTCTGAAGAACGCCCGCCATCACCATGAACCCGAAGAGCATGCCCTGATATGAGAGGGGGTCGTCGACATAGAGCTTCGAATATACTTTCGCGAGGTCAGTGTCGTGGAACTGCTCCAATGTGAGCATCTTTCTGAACTTCCTGTTGTAGTCGTCGTGAAGATAGTAGAGGAAGAATTCCCTTCCGAGCTTTAACAGCTGGTCTTCGGGCAGGGTCTTATAAATTCCCGCATCAGCCGCCGCATCGCTCCCGTTGATCTGCATGGCCTTCGCCTGCTCTTCGAACCGCCTGTTCATCTCGTCGATGATGGCATCGAAGATCGCCTTCTTGTTCTTGTAGTGCTTATAAAGTGACGGAGCCTTGATGCCTACCCTGTCGGCTATGTCGCCCACGAAAACATTCGCGTATCCCTTCTCGGAGAACAGTGTCAACGCTGCGTCCAGTATCTTTTCCTTGGTATTCATATCGTCCACCTCAAATTGGCTAATTCTGATTAGCCAGATTTTAGCTAATTCAAATTAGCCTGTCAAGGCGCGAAAACAAACATCTCGGTTTTTTGATGATTTAATCCAATGCGGTGAGATCTGAATCTTCGTAACGGTTATGGCCCGGAAGACTCTTTTTGTACTTCCAGCAGGTAATGGCGTCGTCAAGTGAGCGGCCTTTGTTCGCTTCAAAAAAGTCCCTGACATAGGTGTTGTATTCGAACTGTCTGTCGATGGTCGTCTTAGTGGTCTTTTTCGCAGCAAGTATCTCATGGTATGCAGCGACTGCATCGCGGTATGTCTTACCGGTATTGGTCTTGAGCCACTTCTGGAAGGCAACGTTAAATGAGAACGATTCACCGATCTGCTCCCTGAAAAATGCGCGGTGAACCTCCGAACACACAAAGTCCGGCTCTATGTGACTGTCCAGAGTAATAGACGTGACTTTGGGAGTTGAACGCTTCTGTTTAGGCGTGTTCAGGACTTTCCCGGTATCAAGAAAATAAGCGATACGGTCGGTGAGATCGGTTTTCGGGCCTGTGGCAGGAAGGTTATTGGCGCGGCAGAAATCAACAAGCTCTTCCTTGAGCCAGTACCACTTGCGGAATTCCCCGCCGGACAATCCTTTGCTGAGCTGCGGACGGTCGTTCATGTCACTTCTTCACGAGCGCGAAATAATACTCGCCCGGATTCGCGGAGAAAGTCGTGCGGATATATTCGCCGCAGATCTCGGTATAGCAGCGGACGCTGTTCTCGAGCCCGCCTTCGGTATATGTCCTGATGCCTGTAAGATCGCTGACGACGTTGGTATCAGGGTTCAGTCTCATGTAAGTGTTGAAATCAAAATCGATCTCAGACAACGGAATGTAGAAGACGATCTCCATCTGGTCGGGTGAGTCAATGTCAATACGGAAAGTGTCAGATGTCAGAGAGATAGAACTGTCGGAGAGTTCAACAGTATATTCTATGCCCCTCTCGGGATCTATATCCTTGCTGCATGTATAGTAGCTGTTTCCGATCTGATTAGCATGGTATTCCTTGAGTTCGGCGTTCCTGTATGATGTTCCGCTCAGGCACTGAAGGATGTACGGCTCGAAGAAATCCGCCTCAAAGCCGCCATCGTTGACGATCGAGTGTTTGCTCATCTCCTCTGCCGCATGCTCGGACGGACAGTTGAGAAAGCATACATCGTATGTGGTCTGATATGCCTCGGCAGCTTCACTGACAATGCTGATCGCGCCGTTGCCCGCAAAATAGCGGTTTACATATATCGCCGTAACATCGAAAACCTGGTTATTGGCCCTTAAGAAAGCCCATCCGGAACCGTCGTACTTCTGGTCTTTGCCCAGAGTGCGGAACGTGTTGAGGCGGACATAGTAAACACCGGGAAGTTTTGTCTCCATCCATTCGGTGAGATCCCTCTCGATGTCATCGACCTCGTAGGTATCGGTGATCTCGCTGAAGCGGTTCGCCCATACCGTGAACTCCTCAGTGCCGTCAGAGACCAGCATATAATCGTTGATGATGTTGAAATCCGTGTCTCTTCTGTAGCCCAGGACCTTAGGCTCGAACCCGTATTTCTCCACGACATAGGAGACCATGAGTTCCTGCATCTGGACTTCATTGGCACGTGGCTTTTTCTCGTCGCCGGCATGGTAAAGACTGCTGTCACATCCGCAAACGGACATGGCAACAACAGCTGTAAGGATAAGTGCCGCAAATGACATCTTCTTCATAAACAACGCAATCAGTCTTTAAACTCCATAAAAATAAGCAACTCCTTTATTATCCACAGGAGAAGTGAGAGTTCAATATATAAAAATCCACAAATATTGTGATTTTCAGGACAATTTTGAGCGTGTCAATCAGTTTTCTATACGTTATAAAAGACAGACTCATGTAATCCTGATCATATTTCTGCTCTTCTAAAAAATTTATATAGCGTTAGACTCATGTTCCAAGAGTTGCTCATTGTTTTTTACAAAACTCTTCTATTACTTGATTTGTTATCGAAATCACATCACTATTAAGATTTAAATAAAGCTTCCTGTCTCCAACAATATAGAACTTCTCTTTTGCTCGGGTAACAGCTACATTCATGATATTAGGATTATCATCGCCCATAGCCCAAGAAGCTGCCCCTATACTTTTGTCATCAGCTCCCAAAACAAGAAAAACAATTGGAGCCTCCTTGCCTTGGAACGTATGAACGGTTCCGACGTTTGTAGGTTTATTATCGCTGCCATATCTAGTAAAACCTATCTTATTCAATTCTTGAGCCAAGTGATATGCAACATTTTTGAAAGGTGAGATTACATATATTATGTCTTTTGATTCTTTATCCAAAATCTTCGGGTTCTTTTTACTCTCAGCCTCTATAAATTCTCTAAGGAATGTCCCTTGTTCAGCGACATATTTATCGTGAGCTTTTCCCTTTATATCAAACCATTTTGCTTCGCCATTTTCTTCTTTTCCTTGCACCATATTTCCGCCATAAGAAATCTTGTTAGATATATCAAACATAGGGTGCATACAGCGTCTGTGAACCCATAATGGTATTCCGATCCACTCTTCTTTGCTCTCGTCTTTATAGAATCCATACTTGCTGATTCTATCTACAAGAGTTTGTGTAGAAGCCTCTTCAGACAAGTATTGTTTACTGACTTTGTAGCGATCTCCAATCAAAGAGATCACGGCCGGATCAACGGTAAGCACCGGCTTGATTTGAGCAGGATCTCCAACAACCATTATCTGTCTGCTCCTGAAAATGGCTCCTACGCTGGCTTGTGGAAGAGCCTGTCCAGCTTCATCAACAAACAAATATCCAATACTTCCCGGACCAAGTTCTGCGCACATTCTGGAAAAACTTGCAAAGGTTGAACTGATAACAGGAATAGCTAAATTAATCCAATTCCATGCTTCTTGGATACATCTCTTATGATATAAGTGTTCTTTTTGTTTGCTCCAAATGTTCCAAGCTGCTCTCAAATTTTTCCTGTTTTCATACAAAAACTGTTTCCTGACTCTTAATGCCAGAATAAACAAGCGAGATTGCTCAATTCTGTAATCCTCATCAAACCAAGGATTACTCAATTGCAAATCTGGATAAGGAACACTGAGATCAAGTCTATTATCAAGCTTATCCTGTACAAACACCTCATAATCTTGAATGAGATCTTTATCCTTTTGTATCTTTTCTTTTTCAAACGCTGCCCATGCTAAATAATTGCGTTTCTCAGATTCCAGATCAGCTTTGTTTTTGTTTATATCATTCTGTAAATCGTTAATCTCATTCTCGATTTGACTGATATTTTCTAGTAATGCTCTTTCTTCGTTGATTTTCACCAATAAATCATTATTATTTTGGAAAAGGTCCTGTTTGTATTGTTTCTTAATAGTTCTTTTTGAAAACAATCCTGGTTTATTAGCCTTCAAAGTTTCTATAGCCTGTTCAATTAACTCTTTATCTGTTCTGAGTTCGGCCAGAGATTTTTTATAAACATTCAATTTAATATCATCATCATTAATTCTTCCAATCACAGATTTTTCATTTTCTGAAACTGATAAAGCCTTTTCTCTTAACAAACGCGCTTGGTCATAGTCTGCCTTTAAATATGCTCTTTCTTTTGTTTCAACATCTGCTTTTAACATGTTCATTGCTGATAATGTATCAGCATATTTCTGAATCTCTTGTCTACGATCAAGAAGATGATTATATTCTTGCAGAAAAACATCATATACTCCTTCATCGGGCTCATAATTCTCATCCAGCCACTTATACATATGCTTCATAGAGATAAGAATATTATCCATATTCTTTTTTCGTCCTCCTTCAAGGGAGAACAATCCCCATTTAGCATCAACATCTTCTTTATTAAGGTTCTGTTCTAATTCTGGTTGAGATTTTCCATCTGTTTCTTTCCAAACTTCTTTAAGTTCAGAATTGGCTAAATCCTTGAAATAATCTGCTTCAAACAAAGGATCTACAAAATCAGAATGAACACTTGCAGTCAACGGCAATTCATTGACAATGTTTTGAACTGCGCCATTATTTGAACTGGCAACAACAATGCCTTTCTCGGCAATCTTCTCTGGAACAATGCCTATACTGGCATTACTCCAATACTTTGTCTCTTCTGTCCCCTTCAGTTCCTTCGCTGCCAAAGATGCCATTTCTTTTGCTTGTTCAACTACCAGTTCAGCGATAATATCCTTCAGCAAAGTTGTTTTGCCTGTTCCCGGAGGACCGTTGACACTTCTGATTTGCTCATTATCAACCCCAATAGCCAAATTAACGGCTACTTGTTGCATTAAGCTGAGTGCATATTCAGGATTGGAAGGGAATCTTGCTAAGGGATAATTCTTTGGAGAAAGAATCGCATCGATCATTCTCCCATTAAATTCAGGAGAATCTTTTCGGCTATCAAGATTTATTCTGTCATTTGGTTGATTACCTAAAATGTAATTATTTAATACTTCACCAGTGAGATTTTTTGCTTTTTCCAGGTCTTTGATAAAAAATGAATGCAGATTAGTTTCATCAGAATCCAAATTCTTAACTACTTTGTATCTGCAATTTTCTATTTGAATATTAAACTTGCTTAACAACTTATCGAATGAACTGTTAAACAATGCTTTTTTATCTGCCTCATCGCTATCGGGAGGCAAAAAAATCTGCTCTATAAACTTCTTGTTTTCTTCTTCAAATCTCAGCAAATCCGAATCTGAGGGAAATTTCTTATTTTTCCTAATGTAAAAACCTGTAGAAAAAAAGGTCTTCTCAGGATCCAGAACGAGAGATTTATCAAAACCTATCGCAAAAGAAAACTTATTTCCGTATTGTGGTTCTTCTTCCGGTTGTGACAAATTGAATAAGTGTCTCAAAAAATCGATAACTTCTTCAAACGGGAAAACATCAAAAAATATAACTAATCCTTTATTTTTTGATTTTATGTCTTTCAATAGATTTTGAAAAAAAACATAATAATCATCTTTACAATTCTCGTCGAAAGCATAGATGTTTTTGTCTTTTAAATTAATATCTCCCTCTGCCAAATGCTCTACCATAATCCATGATTCCAAAACATCGTTTTTTCTAGCCATTTAAAACCTCCATTTGCAGAAGAGTTGATAAAACAACAAAAAACTATCTGACCGCTTTGACCGTATAAGTGTTTTTCCAGTGGTTAAGGACCTTCACGGATGAGAATCCCGCCTCGAGGAAAGCCTCCATCTCATGCTCGATCGTAAGGGGCGTGTCGTAGTGGTAGAACTCGTTTTCGCTGAGATTCTGCTCCTTGCGGATCTTCATCAGTTCCTGCCTCAATGCATCCTCCTGATCTTCCGAAGCCGCAAAATAATCCGTGAGGATAAAGTATCCGCCGTCTTTCAGGGCTGCCCTGAGTTTTTTATAGAGCGGGACCTTCTCCTCCTTAGAGAAATGGTGCAAAGACTCGACTGACATTGCGCAGTCGAATTCATTCTCACCGAACGGAACGTCAAAATACGAACCCAGGATCAGGTTCATCTCCTTGTGCGGGAACTTCTCGCGGAGAGCATTGAGCATCTCAGGCGACAGGTCGATTCCCGTAACCTTTGCGGTCGGATTGATCTCAAAATACTCCTTTAACTCAAGACCGGTGCCGCATCCTAAGTCCAGGATCTTAATACCCGGCTCTTCAGGCAGACACCTCGCGGTATAAGGATAAAAATCGTGTGCAGACTCGATCGAGGCCAGCTGGTGGTCTTCGTATCCTCCCACGCGGGCATCAAAAAAATCACCCATTTTTTCCAACATGATCATCACCCATCAAATCCATATCCTGCTGTCTTACGAAGCACTGACAGCTACCCTATGATACACCAATTTATCTTTGACATTCAGCCAGCGCGAAAACCATGTCCGGAAGGACAACATCTCTCCCGTATTCGTACTGTTCCTGCTCTTCATCCGTCCTTCCGACGAGCGCCGCGCCCGTGGCCGAATTGTCGGATACGACCAGTAGCGCTACGGCAGGCAGTTCAAAGAGATCCGCCATCAGGTAGAAAGTCGCCGTCTCCATCTCGATCAGGTCGGTACCAAACGATCTGATCTCATTCAGATGCATGTATTCCATGGCGATCGTGGGCGTGCAGAACACGCTCCCTTTGCGGATCTCGTGGCCTGTATTTTTCGCAATTTCTATAACTTCATCAACATATTTCTCATCAGGAAAGACCTTCTCATAGAGCATGCTGTCACGGACAGAATCCTTTGTAAGATATGCGTCAGCCTGACTGCCCGATATGCAGTAAGAAGGCGTGCAGATCTCGCCCAAAGAAAAACCATCTTTGAGAGCGCCGACAGCGCCCAGAAATATCAGCTGCTTAAATGACAGCTCTGCGCACAAGGACATGTGGTCAATGATGTTTCCGGCAGAAGCAGCTATCTTGATCCATGCGATCTTAATGTCATCTTTTTCCAGCAGATAACCCGCAATATAAGAGCGTTCGGCCAGCGTCGTGACCTTGCAGCGCTCATCCATTTTGAGCTTATAAGGAGTAAAGCTCGGCGCCACGACCAGGGCATCGTAAACGATGTCCTCGCTGAACCCGAACGACTGAGCAGCCATATGCTCAGAGTTATATTTATGGAATATCTCCACTATCTCTTTTAAACGTTCCTTCATCCCCGGTTTCCTTCCCCATATACAATTTATCCCCTGGTAAGCATTACTACCGTCTCGACATGCGCGGCATTCGGGAACAGGTCAGCCGGCGTGATTTCCGTGATCTTATAAGTCCTCGCCAGCATCTTGAGGTCTCTGGCCAAAGTTGCCGGATCGCATGAGACATAGCATATTGAAGGGCTCCCCAGCTCTTCCAGTTTCTTAACAACGCCTATGTCCAGACCCTTCCTGGGCGGGTCAACGATTATGCAGTCAGGTGGCAGGATCTTTCCCGCCTTTATGAGCGAATTAAAATCCGTCTTCAGGACATCTTTGCAGATGAACTCGCACTCGTCCGCCTCTTCCCTGTCCATGAACAGAGACCAGTTGATCTTTGCGGACTGGATGGCCTCCGGAACGACTTCGATGCCCAGGAGTTTCTGGCCCTTCTGCTTTACGGCCAGGCCCAGCGTTCCGCAGCCGCAGTAGAGGTCGTAGATGACTTTCGCTCCGCCGCATGCCTCAGATGCTTTATTTGCAAGCTTTTCGGCCTGTTCCGTATTTACCTGGAAGAACGATCCGGCCTTGATCCTGAATGTCCTTCCGCAGAAAGATTCATCGTAGTAATCGACGCCTTCTATCACCGTCCTGATGCCCGATCTGGTCCTCTTCGAAGCCTTGCTGGGACTGATCCTGAACAGCAGGCCGTTGAGCGTTTTGCCGTCGTTTTTGCATGCTTCCTTTATTGCCTCATAAAGCCCTGTCGACTGAATATAATTCTTTGCGTCTCTGATAACGACTTCGTGCGGCCCGTCCTCTGAACTCACGAGCTCTGCCAGAACCTCATTGGTCCTCAGAGATCCCCTCAATACCAGCCCGTCGAAAAGCCTCGTCGGCGCACGCTCAAACGTCTCCTCAACAGCATCCTTTATCTTCCCGAAAACCTCATACTCAATTAGCTCTCCGTCGTATTCACCCAGTTCGTCCGACTTGGCGCACAGCAGTCCCACGCGGCCGTCCCTTATTGCGTACTGCATGTGATTTCTGTATCTCGAGGGCCTGTCTGCCGCCAATATCGGCTTCATTACCTCATTCAGAAGGGCTTCATCAAACCCTCCGATCCTCGTAAGGCACTCCCTTACGCGGGTCTGCTTAAACCTTAACTGCGCTTCATAGGATAAACACGCATAAGGCAGTCCCCCGCTGACTTCGTCAGAGGGTCTGAACGGCGCGGTCCTGTCGGGAGATGTTTTCGCGACTTCCTTAACATCTGCCACCGCATACTTATTTGTCTCTGAAATTATCTCCGCAACGCATGTCTCACCGGGGAACACTCCCGGAGCAAAACAGGCCTTACCTGAAGGAAGGGTTCCGATGCCCTGTCCTTCGCTTCCTACAGCTGTAATCGTTATCTCTACAAGGTCCAATAAACCGGTGTCCCCTTCTCTTTGCCTCACATTAGTAACTTAATTATAGTGAAAATCGTGGTAAAATTGTCGATGTATTAAAAAAAGAATTATTTAGGAGATGGTTATCTTGCCTTCTAATTTTGATAAAAAACAGAGATCAACAAAACCCGTGGCGCCCGAGAACAGCGCTCTTGCAGACGAACTCAGAGGCCAGCTCAAGGGTAAGCCCACCAAGTGCGGATTCAACCGCAGTCTTACGCACGAGATCGGCAGCTTTATCTGGGACATCTTAAGAGTCGTCATAGTAGCGGTCCTCTGCCTCTGCTTCGCCCTCGGCGGTTTCGGTGCCGGAATGCTCTTAGGCTATGCCTCAACCACAAAGCCTCTTTCCATCGGAGACCTGACTTCCGCAGAGGAATCACAGACTTCATTTGTTTACGACATCGAGAACAATGTAATCGCAAAGCTCACAGGTTCAGAGAACGTTGACCGTATCTATGTCTCATACAGCGACATCAAGGACACTTATCTGGACGATGCGATCATCGCCATCGAGGACGAGCGTTTCCGCGAACACTCCGGTATCGACATCAAGCGTATCGGCAGCGCGCTCCTCTCTGCAATCGCCAACGGCGGTTCCGCAAAACACGGCGGTTCAACCATCACACAGCAAACAGTAAAGCTCATCAGCGGTCAGGACGAACACTCCACTTCACGTAAGGTTCAGGAGTGGTTCTCCGCAATGCAGCTCGAGCAGAACCTCTCCAAGGACGAGATCTTAGAGCTCTACATCAACCTCGCGCCCATGGGCAACAACTACGTAGGCGTACAGGCTGCGGCAATGAACTATTTCGGCAAAAATGCCTCCGAGCTCACTCTCCCTGAGTGCGCACTCATCGCAGGTCTTCCGAAGAGCCCTTCATACTACAATCCCTTAAGAGAATCAGGCAGAAGAAACGCCCAGAGAAGACAGAGAATGATCCTCGGCAAGATGTTCGAACTCGGCATGATCACCGAGCAGGAGTATGAGGATGCCCTCAACACCGAACTCGAATTCAAGCAGAGGAACACGGACCGCACTTCTTCCGTCAATTCATATTTCGTTGAATACGCGATCTCCGAAGTAATCGGCGATGTCGCACAGGCAAGAGGCATCTCCAGAGGCCTTGCCTCCTCGCTCGTTTATAACAGGGGCTACCACATCTACACGACACTGGAGCCCAGAACACAGGAGATCCTGGACGATGCATTTAAGGATCCCGACCTCTTCCAGGAGGATCCGGACCGAATAGCCGATTACCCGGAAAAACCTAACGGCTCAATGGTCGTAATCAATAACAGCACCGGCGCCATAGCAGCTATGCAGGGCGGATTCGGCGAGAAAACGATGAACCAGTCGTGGAACCGCGCCGTCCAGACCAGACGTAACCCGGGTTCCTCAGTCAAGCCGCTGATCGACTACGCACCGGCGTTTGAACTCGGACTTATCGCGCCTGCAACAGTCGTAATGGATGAGCCCAAGCACCTCGACCCTTCACGCCCTGACGCAGACTGGCCTGTTAACTACAGCCGTAACTACAGCGGCGCCGTAACGATCAGAGTTGCTCTTACCTACTCGCTCAACACTATCGCGGCAGAACTCTGGACCGAAGTCGGCGGAGAGACCGCGCTCTGGTATCTCAAGCAGGTCGGAATCGACAGAACATCAGAGGGTGCATTCCCTTCACAGGCCGTCGGCGGGTTCTCGAACGGTATGACAACGCTCGAGATGGCAGCGGCTTACCATACTTTCGCGACGGGCGGCACATATGTCGAACCGTACGCATACACTCAGGTCCTTGACTCCAACGGAAACGTTATCGTTAAGTCAGACCCGATCAGCTACCGCGTTTATTCCGAAGAGACATGCTTCTTCATCGCAGATATCCTCAAGGCCGTAGTTAACAACAACACTCCGTCAGATTACGGCAGCGGCCAGATCGAGAACGACGAGGGCGAGAGGATCGACACATGCGGCAAGACAGGTACGACATCAGACAACATCGATAAGTGGTTCTGCGGCTTCACGCCTTATTACACCGCGGCAGTCTGGTACGGTTACGACAACAGGCTGCGACAGACTGAGATCCCGAGCTGTGACTGGGACAGCGCGATCAAGATCTGGGTATGGTGCATGCACCACATCCACTCCGATCTCCCCGGCGCTTCTTTCGAGAAGCCGGATACGATCGTAAGCGCTTCCGTCTGCTCATCAGGTTACTATCCTACCGATGCATGCCGTGCGGCTGAAGGCAACAAGGTCTACACGGACTATTTCATCTCCGGCAGCTATCTGTGCCCGACAGACGACAGGCCCTGCACAGTCCACGTTGCACCGACGCCCACACCTACTCCTACACCGGCTGCAGGCGGCAATCCTCCGGGAGGCAACCCGCCCGGACAGGGTAACGGACACACCGGTTAAGCATTTTCTTGCTTTTTTTAAAACAAGAGTTTATTCTTATTTGGCTTAATTACTGATTATTAAGGAGATTTACTTTGAGCAAATATTCCGGTTCCAGAACTCCAGTCAACTTTGCGAAAAGGATCGTAGTCAAGGTCGGCACTTCGACCCTCACATACGATAACGGCAAAATGAACCTCGGAAACATCGACAGGCTCTGCCGCTCTATCTCCGATCTCATGAACCGCGGCAAAGAGGTCCTTCTCGTCAGCTCCGGCGCCATCGGTGTCGGCATCGGCTATCTGGATCTCAAGGAGCGCCCCGCCACTACACGTGATAAGTAGTCGACCGCTTCCGTTGTCCAGTGCGAGCTCATGAACGCTTATGCAAGAAGCTTTTCCGAGTATTCTTACCGCTGCGGCCAGATCCTTCTTACAAAGGACGGCATCACCGATAAGCTTACCCGCGCCAACGTAACCAACACGATCGAGACACTGCTCGAGATGCGCATAATCCCGGTAATCAACGAGAACGACTCCGTATCAACAACGGAGATCATGCACAACGGCACATTCGGCG
>JAEEGL012303399.1_pt1 | contig 31675 bp, 15 predicted proteins | sample 9134231 | NCBI WGS metagenome assembly JAEEGL01 (sample SAMN16246548, study PRJNA631951) | gut metagenome | biome: gut microbiome; feature: rumen; material: fiber-attached | host: Bos | place: Iran: Karaj | collected 2018-10 | reverse complement strand
GAATAGCGAGTTTCTGGCGTATTTTCTGGGGTTTCCGGCTGCGCGGGTGATTCGGCTGGTTCGCTTGAAACACTAACATCGCTTTGAACTGATTCGCTGTTTTCTTCGTCGTCCCACGAAAAACGGCTTCGGCTTGTGGAACGCACGGCGCTTTGTGAAGCACGGGAATAGCGCGTATCTGGGGTATTTTCTGGGGTTTCCGGCTGCGCGGGTGATTCGGCTGGTTCGCTTGAAACGCTAACATCGCTTTGCACCGGTTCGCTGTTTTCCTCGTCGTCCCACGAAAAACGGCTTCGGCTTGTGGAACGCACGGAGCTTTGTGAAGCGCGGGAATAGCGAGTTTCGACGGGCTTATCATCGGATTCGTTGGCGTAATCGTCCTGAATCTGTATATCGCTTTGTTCCATTATCGAAGACGAACCATAGGCGTTTTCTTCGACTTCGCTCTGTTCAATCAGATCATCCCATCGACTGCGTCTGCGGGATGAACGCAGACGGGAGCTGCTGGTTTCTGTATCGGTTTCAACCGAGCTTTCTGAATCTTTTGAAATCTCGGCATTTTGGTCGGCTTTGGGAATTCCGGCGATTTCTGACAGATATTCGGCACCTTCGCGTTCGGTTGTGCCCATGCTGAACACCGATATGGAAGTCCGGTTGCCATGCATATCGAGGCTTGCAGCTGCGTAATAGTGCGTTGTATCGCACTCGCTCACGTCGTCGATGATGGTGTGGCACAGGTGATCGATGAGATAGCGTTTGCCGACAGGCGGATTACCGGATGCAATGAAGCTGTGCAGGTCGTCGAGATTGTCCTCGTTAAAACTGGGTTCGTTATCGAACACGTACAATTCGATCTGGCAGACTCGCGAGTCGTCGAGGATTCCGAATTCGATGCAAAGGATGTTTTTCTTTTGTATGGTTTCGAGTTTTAGGCTGTGCAGGCTGCGGTTGCTGAATACTTGCCCCGGATAGCCCCATTTTATTGCATCGTCCTGTAGCGGAATGAAGTCGATGGTGGTGTCTTTGACATGCGACAGCTCGACGAACGTATCATTTTCGCGGTCGTAAGTGGCGAAAGCGTAGTTTGATTTATGGTGGCAGTCGGAATCGACAATGATCATGTAGCCGTTTTTAGGCACATAAGCGAAAGCATCCGCGTCGTTGCCATTGACAATGCGTTTTTCGTGAGCATTTCGCAGAAGCTGCATGCAGTCGGCATTTGCGAGTTCCTCTTTGGCACGGATGGCGAGGATTTCTGTGTCTTCGCTCACTTTTGCGCTGAATTGAATGCCGATCATCTCGGGATTATCGAGGAAAGAGGTGAGCGTGAGATCGGGGGCATGACGGAAGAACTCGGGTGCAGAAGAGGCTTCGTAAGAGGCAATATCAGCCATGGTCAGCACGGACAAATCGGAAGTTGCATCCGAATGTTGTTGCTGCATCTGCCCTGCTTTGGATTTCCACTTGGCGTAAGCGGCCATCATGCGTTCGCGGCCGACGCCCCAGGATGGCTGTGGCCGGAGATTTTGGTATGGCGTCCCAGTTTCGAAAGGTTCCGAGACATGGCGGATGGGGATTTGCACGCGTCCGGACTCTGGCAAACGCACGAGCAGAGCATAATACCAGAACCTGTTGACGAACGAATCGTTATCGACGATCGCGGTGACGAAGCGGTCGAGCATATAATGTTGCCCGCGTTCGCCGCTCAAGACTTCCCGAAATGCCTGAATATCGGAATCTGCGCCGGTATGCGGGCTGTATGGCACATCGCACACGATGAGTTCAAAGCCGACGAAATCGGGGTATTGTGCTGGATAATCCCATTCAAATCCGCAGAACGTGTCGACTCGCACGGTGGCGTAATCCAGGCGGCATGGATCCTTGAGTTTTGGCGTATCGCCGAATGGATTTGACCAATATGTCAGTTCGTCGTCGTTTGTCGGTCCGGTAAATTGTTCGCTGTCGACGTCGCTGACCCACACGATATCGTCGTTTTCCAGCTGAGCGAGGACGAGGTAGCGGTTTTTGTCGTGAATTTCGTCATCGACGAGCTGAGAAATCTGTTTGAAAACATCGATGCGTTCGACGATGTCGTTATAAACGCCGTCGAGCAGTTCTTCACAGCAATCGGTGGGCAAACTTTCGGCGCTGCGAAAGATGATGTAGCTAGCGACGTTGTCTGCTGGTGGCGTCCAGTGCAGTCTGCATCCTTGAAATTCAGGCTTTGTGTACCAGTTCCATGGCGACGGGGCCTGTCTTGCAAAGTGAAAGCGAACGGAATCGGGAATTTCGGGCATGGTATCCTCCAATGCGAATCAGCCGCTTATAAATAACATAAAAATGGGATGATATCATCATTGAGTTTCAGATTTGAGGTGAGATGGAGTGAGAAAAATGTCATGTTGCCGGGCTATACCGCTGCCAGGGCATCGGTATACGCCCGTCGTGGCGCTGCTATCCCTGTGGGATACGCAGCGCCCTGCAGAAGTGCCGCCGCGTATCCCGCAGGGATAGCGGCGGCTGAGCAGCGTATTTCGGCGCAGCCGAAATAGCTGTACACCGGCGGCGGCAACGCGCCGCCGGAACCGGGATGCAAATTAACGGGATGCAAATTATTGTTGAATCTGAACGCAAGTCATTGTAACCCTTGACATGCCTTTTGGCTGCCTGTTTGTAGAGTGAGGACGACGATGAGAAAAATCTGCTTTTTCGTGGGATGCCTGATTTTGGCTGGTTTGACTGGTTGCAATGAGGGTTACAGGGTAAAATTGAAGTGTGATGAGAAGGTGGATTTGCCTCGGTGTACGGCGGATAGCTCGGCGGTCGAGGTTTGCAAAAAAGGCTATTGGGAGCAGAAATCTTGCGAGTCTGCTTGTGTTTATGGTCCCGATGGGGCGATTTGTGATGCGGACCGTAAGATAGCCATTTGTACTGCAGGCCAGCGCAAATGCACGGATGGCGGGTTTCTTGCCGAGTGTGGTGCAGATGCGAAATGGCAGTACCGTGCATGTCCGGGTGGTTGTGTGAACAATATTTGTAACGAAGAAGTGGCGCCGCCGGAACCTGGAACGCCAACGCCCAAAAAGAATCTGGCGATGCGACGGTGCAGCAGTGACAAACGTGCGATTGAGGTCGTGGATGCCAGCGGCAATGTGAAAGAAACGCTTGTTTGCGTTGAAATGACTGGCTTTGAATCGACCTGCCAGGAATATTCAAATGGGCATGTCGGGTGTACGATGCCCGAAACGTGTGAAGGCGTATTTGAAAAGGGGCACTGTGTTGGTGACATCTATCTTGGATGTGATGACAGATTTATTGATCCGGTGCCCTATGCCAGGTCTTGCGCCGAAACGGACATGGTCTGTGTGGCTGATAACGGTTTGAACGGTTGCTACGAAACGTGTGATGCGCCCGGGGCTGATATTGCATGCGATGCGAAGGGGATATCGGTTGAGCGTTGTCTTGCTGTTGGCGGAAAAAATGTCGTCGTTCGGTCTGCATACGTGTGCAAAGATGATAGCCATTCGGTGAGTTGCGCGGTTGGCAATATTGTAGAAAAAGTCTGCGATTCTGGTTCTAAGTGTTTGGATTCATTGGGGATTTGTGTAAAATTCTGCGATGCTGCAGATGCGGGCAAATTTGAATGTGATAATTACGGAGAACTGTTTCAGTGTCAGCCAGTTGAAGATGGCTATGGCTGGATTTCGGTTGGAAAGCGGGAGTGTGATGGGGATTTTCTGAACAGTTGCAGAGAAGATGATAGCGGCTATACGCTCAGAACGACAGATTGTTTGCACTATGTCGATCCGCAAAGCGGGAAACAGACTCCCGGACGCTGTGTGAGCAATTACGGTTATTATACCGATTATGATGTTTGCTATCCGATCACTGAGGGGGTGGAATGCGGAGATGTGACAGAAGATGGCGTATGTCTTGGCAGCAAGCTGAGATATTGTGATGAGGATGATCATATTTTGATGGAAGGCGACTGCTCGAAGCGTACGGAGGATGGCTATACGAGCTGCAGTGTGGTTGCGGGGTATGCTGATTGCCGTAAGCCTTGTCGCGAATCGGGCAAGGGAACATGCAGTCTTTCCGCTGGCGGCGAGTCGTATTTATTGACAATCTGTGCACCAGACGATGGCGGTGGTAACCTGAGTTATGTTGAAGGTGAAGTGATTTGTGTGGGGGATAAGCTTTATTCGTGCAGCGCCACCGGTACGGTTGTCATTGAAAATTGTGCGGCTTTTGGCGGTGTTTGTCATGTCAATCACTGTGCTTACCCGGCATGTCGGGCTGATTTGGAGCCCGTTTGTATCGATGATGCAATGATTGCATGCCGTATCGGAGCGGATGGCATTTTGAGCGGAGAAGCGGTCCAGACGATGTTCTGCGATGCTGAAGGCAATTGTCGGCATTGTGAGCAGGGAAAAGTCGTGGAGTAGTGTGGCGTGTTTTCCATAATTGCGAGCCGTAAGATCCGTGCGATCCGCACGTCTCCCGGCGAGCATCTGCGTCTGATTTTATTATTGTGCTGACCATAGATAATGACAGCATAAGGTCCTCGCCGTTTACAGAGAAGGGGGGCGGGGCACGGTGTACGCAAAGTCGTGAGACGAAGAACGCCGTAAGCGTTCTGGCGAGAAGCCCCCAGTTGGAGCGTAGCGACTACTGGGGGATCATGGGCATCCCCCTTTTTCCACAAATTGCCTGCCCGATGGACAGGCAAATTTGGGAGAGAAATGAGGCGGAATTCGCTTTCCCCCGGTTAACGCAACCGGGGGCTACTCGCCAAAAGCCCTACGGGCTTTATATAATGCGTTATCTGCGAACTTTGCGTACACCATGAAGTTTGGGGGGAGAGCTCAGACCATACTGTTAATAACCATAGCCAGAACAATATCATTCTGGTTATATAAAAGTTATATTAAATCGCATTAATAGTATTTATCCGGTAACTATATACATGTGTGTGTAACAATATATATATGTGTGTGTGGCGATACATATGTGTGTAGAAGTGCCATAGGGTGCACAATCAAAGGTGGTTTCTTGGGATTTTAACACCTACATGTGATACTTTTATCCATGGAATTAAATGCATAAAGTGTATAAAAAACTTGATCATTATGATTTCTTTGATTAATAGAGCGAATGGTCTGGAACTGCCTTTTGAGGGGTGGTTGAGGTATATTTTGCGGCTGCTTGTCAGCCGCTGTTTTTTAGGATATGCGAACGGAGAGAACGATGAGTAAGCGAATCCTGGTTACTTTGATGGCACTTTCGGTGATGAGTGTCTTTGCATGTGAAGATGATAACAAAAAAGACATAGGGAAAGACGGTTGCACGTTGCGTGATCAGCGCTGCAATGAATCGGTCGGCCAGGTGTGCACCCCGAAGGGGTGGGAAAATCTTGAGGCTGTAGACTGCAGAAAGACGAATCAGATATGTCAGCTGAATAATGGTAAAGCAGAGTGTGCGCCTTCTGGTGGTACAACAGGTTGTGCAGATTTTGATATGCGCTGTAATGGGTCGGTTGTCGAAATTTGTGCTCAAAACGTTTGGCATCGTATTAGTGAAGTAAATCCTGAATTGGAAGCTGATTGCTCGAAGAATAATCAAACATGCAGTTTGAGCACTAGTGAAAATGATTCATCACTTCACGTGGCAGAATGTATCGGTGGTACACCTGTATGCCATTGTGAATCACCCGATGAGATTTGCAGCAAGGGTACTTGCGTCAATAAAGCTGATTTGATCACAGAAGGTGGTAAGATCGGAGATCCATGTGATCCGAGCGAATACGAAGAGAGTTGTAAAGATGAAGGCGCCCATGCGCTGGTATGCGATAAAAGTTCCAATGCTGTCACAGAATGGAATTGTGCGAACAATGCCTGTGAAGAAGATACCGAGCATATTGGCAAGGTGATATGTCCAAAGGGGCTTCCTGCAGACATCCCAGATACCTGCGAAAAGGGAAAATCTGCGGGCATTTGTGGTAGTGATGGTAAGCCCTATATCTGTGGCAATGATGGCTATTATCAGGGTAAATGCGATGGTACATGCTTCGAATGCCCGGATAAATTCTGGGTTGCCTGCGGTGAATCGGAAGCAGTCGCCTGTGCCGGTCACATGAAAGAAGCGGAAGCTTGTGATAGCACTTATGAACCCAGCTGCTCCACAGATGGTAAAGAGGGGTATTATTGCAGCAATAACAAAGTAGTCGTCAAACCTTGCCCGGATCCAAACTTCACGTGTTCGAACATTGATGGTTACATCGATTGCCTGACTTGTCAGAATCCTGCGCCTACAGGTGGTGAAGCGGGCGGCTGTTGTGATGTCAATAGCTACAAGCAAACTTGTGCAACGGATGCTGAGGGCGCCTATGCATTGACCTGTGTGAAGAACAAGATCACAGTGAAGCGTTGTGCAGATACCTGCACCGACAATCCTGAAAATGAAAATGAAGTGCTCTGCAGAAAGGCTGGTTTGCCTTCGGATATTCCTGATACCTGTGAAAAGAACAAATCCAAGGGAATTTGCAGCTCAGAAAATAATATGCCCTATATTTGTGGCAATGATGGCTACTATCAGGGCAAATGTGATAAGGGCGATTGTTACGAATGCCAGGATGGGTATTTTGTTGCCTGCGGTGAAACTGAAGAAGAGGCATGTGTTGGTCACATGACACCGCCAGAATTATGCGAAGCCAACGCGTATACACCGCATTGTTCCGATGATGGTCTGACGGGCTATTTCTGCAGCAATGGAAAGGTCAAGACCACAACCTGCACCGAAGAGAATAAGTGCGTCAATGACAATGGTTATATTGGTTGCGGTATGCGTCCTGCGTGTACTGCCGAAAGTACTGCCAATTGTAAAGGTGCATGCAGCACAGATAAATCAGCTGGTTATTATTGGTCTTCGGGATCTGTTCACACACTAACGTGTGAGAACAATGATTGCGTCATCAGAGATAACGGCCGTGTCGAGTGCGACGGCGGTGCAGCTACCTGTGAAAATCCTGTAGCAACAGGCGGTGAGGTTGGCGCTTGCTGTGATACGAGCAATTATAAACCATCGTGCATCAATAGTGGTGCCAATGCATTGGTTTGTTCTAAGGGTGAAGTAAAACAGTGGGCCTGTAAAGACAATGCGTGCGCTTATGATGAAGGCACGAACAAGATCGATTGTCAGAGTCCCGATGCAGAATCCTGCGTGAAAGAAACCTATCAATCTTCATGTTCAGATGATGGCAAGACGGGATTTTTCTGCAGCAATGGTACAGTTAGAACCAAGAGCTGCCCGGAAGGTAATTGCACGAATAACAATGGTTACATCGATTGTGGCGGTGGTAGCACATCTGAAAGCTGTGATAAAGAATCGTACAATCCTTCGTGTTCAGACGACGGTAAGACGGGCTATTATTGCAGCAATGGTACTGTTAGAACCAAGAGCTGCCCGGAGGGCAATTGCACGAATAACAATGGTTTTATCGATTGTGGCGGTGGTAGCTCTTCAACCTGCGATAATCCTGTTGCGACCGGCGGTAACGTAGGTGATTGCTGTGATTCGAACTATGTTCCAACCTGTATCAATGAAGATGCCAATGCACTTGTATGCGCAAGTGGCAAGGTCAAACAGTGGTCCTGCAAAGACAATCAGTGTTCGTATGATGCCGATACGAATAAAGTCGACTGCCCGAATCCCGGCAGCTCATCCGAATCCTGCGATAAGACCACCTATCAGTCTTCCTGCTCAACCGATGGCAAGACGGGCTATTATTGCAGCAATGGTACTGTAAGAACCAAGAACTGTCCGGAAGGCAATTGCACAAATAACAATGGTTACATCGATTGCGGTGGCAGCGTATCAGAAGAATGCGATAGCGATAGTTATGTTTCTTCCTGCTCAACCGATGGTAAAACAGGTTATTTCTGCAGCAACGGTACTGTCAGAACCAAGAGTTGTCCGGATGGCAACTGCACGAATAACAATGGTTACATCGATTGTGGTGGCAGCATTACACCAGAATGTGCAGCAACAGGAGGTACTGTCGGTGAGTGCTGTGACGCGAACTATGTTCCTTCTTGCACCAATGGTGGCGCCAATGCTCTGATTTGCTCAGGAAACAAGATTAAGCAGTGGACATGTAAAGATAATCAGTGTTCATACGATGCAGACACGAACAGAATTGAGTGCCCGAATCCTGGCAGTTCATCTGAATCCTGCGATAAGACCACCTATCAGTCTTCCTGCTCAACCGATGGTATGACCGGTTATTTCTGCAGCGGTGGTATGGTAAGAACAATTAATTGTCCGGATGCCAACTGCACGAATAACGATGGATACATTGAATGCGGCGGCAGCAGTTCAGAATGTGTCACATCAGGTGGCGAAGTTGGTGATTGCTGTAATTCTAATTATGTTCCTACATGCACCAATGGCGGCGCCAATGCTTTGATTTGCTCTGGCGGTCAGGTAAAACAGTGGACCTGCAAAGACAATCAGTGCTCATATAATGAAGAGACAAACAGAATCGATTGTCCGAATCCCGGCAGTACATCAGAGAGCTGTGAAAAATCGTCTTATACGCCTTCGTGCTCTGATGATGGCAGAACGGGGTATTTCTGCAGTGGCGGCGTTGTTAGAATTAAGAACTGTCCAGATGGCGATTGCACGAATAACAATGGTTACATCGATTGCGGTGGCACCAGCACAGAATGCGCAACAACAGGTGGTAATGTCGGTGAATGCTGTGATTCGTCGACCTACGTTCCTACCTGCACCAATAGCGGAGCCAATGCTTTGATTTGCTCAAGTGGCAAGATTAAACAGTGGACCTGCAAAGACAATCAGTGCTCATATGACGCTGATACGAACAAAGTTGATTGCCCGAATCCTGGCAGCAGCACAGAATGCGCAACAACAGGCGGTAATGTCGGCGATTGCTGTGTGGCATCGACCTACGTTCCTAGTTGCACCAATGGCGGAGCCAATGCTCTGATTTGCTCAAGTGGCAAGATTAAGGAGTGGACTTGTAAAGACAATCAGTGCTCATATAACTCTGATACGAACAAAGTTGATTGCCCAAATCCAAACAGCAGCACAGATTGCGTAACAACAGGCGGTAATGTCGGCGATTGCTGTGTGGCATCGACCTACGTTCCGAGTTGCACCAATGGCGGCGCCAATGCTCTGATTTGCTCAAGTGGCAAGATTAAGCAGTGGACTTGTAAAGACAATCAGTGCTCATATAACGCTGAGACGAACAGAGTTGATTGCCCAAATCCAAACAACTAATTCGTATGATACAAACGATTTAGGCAACGTTTTTATACGTTGCCTAAATGGCATTAACGCATATATCTACGCAAATTAACTTGTGTTGTTTGTAGGAAGGTACATGCTTAAAATCTAATAAATACTAAAAAAGCCGCCCATATGGGCGGCTTTTTTTGCTCTGCAAAGCGCGAAGAAGCTGCGTCGGAATTTAAAATGCGGTTCAGAATAGACTATGTTAAACCAGTGTGGATATAGCTTTCGCACCCGATGTCGGGAACGACAGGCCTATAGCTTATGGCTTATAGCTTGTGGCCCAGAACCAAGAGTACTCCAATCCCCCACTATAAGCCATAAGGCCGCAAGCTATAAGCAATCTATATCCATGCTCGTACAACAGAGCTTATTTACCCCTCAACTGCACCAATCTTCTTGAGCAAATCCAGTGCCGCATGCATTCCATCGAGCGCGCAACTCGTGATGCCACCTGCATACCCGGCACCTTCTCCAAGTGGATAGAGCCCCGGTGTGTTTATGGCGCAATAGTGATCATCGCGTACAATGCGAACCGGCGAACTGGTACGCGATTCGATGCCGACCATATTGGCTTCGGATGTGATAAATCCGCGCATCTGGCGATTGAATACCGGTAGTGCGGCTTCGAGCGATGCACAGATTCTTTGCGGCAAAATATCATGCAGATTAGATGCGATGGTGCCGGGCCTGTAGGTCGTATGCGGATTGCGAGAAGATGCGCGGTGTGCCAGAAAATCCATCATCGTTTGTGCCGGAGCAAACGCCGGCGGACAATGGGCTGCCGCTTTTCGTTCGAGATTTCGTACCCAGCGCAATCCGCCCAGTGGACCGGGGGCAAACATATCCGGCGTCGCCTGGACGACGATCGCCGAATTCGCGTATTTCCCGTTTCTCAGGCTGCTGCTCATGCCATTGACAACCCGGGTGTCTTCGGTGGTTTGAGATGCGACGATGCGTCCACCGGGGCACATGCAGAATGAAAATGCGCTTGGGAGCGTCTCGTGATTGAATCGCACCGCATACTCAGCTGCAGGTAGCAATGGGTGTTTGGCGTATGTGCCATACTGGATTTCGTTGATCAACGCTTGCGGATGTTCGACGCGAACGCCAACCGCAAATGGCTTGGGTTCGATCACAACCCCATGGTGATGCAGGGTTTCGAATAGTCCATCGGCACTGTGGCCAACGCAAAGCAAAACGATATCATACTTCAGCTGCATCCCATTGACCACAATGCCCCGGCATCGGCCATTCTCAATGATAAAATCGTCGATTTTGTGTTCGAAATAATACGTTGTGCCATGTGCTTCCAGATATTCCCGCATGTTTACGAGAATCGGCATCAGGCAGTCGGTACCGATATGTGGATGCGCTTCGTATTTAATACATTCCTTGGCACCGAATTGTACAAACCAATCCAGAATAATGGGAATATTTCTGGATTTGGTGCGCGTCATCAGTTTGCCGTCCGAATAGGTGCCTGCGCCGCCTTCGCCGAAACAGATATTGCTCTCGGGATTGAGTTTCGACTGATTGATGAGCGCACCAATATCCTGTGCGCGTTCTTTTACCCTCTTTCCGCGTTCGAAGATATCGACACTGAATCCGGCTGCAGCAAAGGTCATTGCTGCAAACAATCCTGAAGGTCCCGAACCAACAATACAAATTCTGGGATGTTGAGTGGTTTGTATAAATCGCGGAAGCTCAGGAAATTGGATGGGATCTGTACATCCTGATGCGCGTAGTTTCTGCTCAATTCGGGAATCATCGATTGAACAAATTTGTAAAATCACCTGGAATCTCGGGTGCTTATGTCGAACATCCAGACTCTTTTTGATAATTTCACAGTCCAGGATTTGATCTTTTGAAATGCTCAGCTTCTGAGCAGTACTTTGCTTAAGATCTGCGATTTCTTCGAGTTCAAACTGTAATGAAGGGGTTTGTAAAATGGTCATAATCGTGAATTGAGGTTATTATTTTGTAAATCCTCCACCTTTACACTGAAATGATACAAAGGATTTCTCATCCGCTGTGAGTTCCGATTGTTGATATGCATCCATGTTGTTACAGATACATTTTAGCATTTCGCTTTGCTTTGTCATGATATGATTACTTGCACATTTTGTAAACTCATTGGTATGCTTCGTGAGATCGCAGCCATCCTCACCATATTTTTTCATGAGATTAAGCACGCATTGATAATAGCTGGCTTGCGCATTTACAAACATACTCTTGCATTTCGGTACCACAGAATATATCCGATATTGTTTCATTTCCTCATTGATACAAATTGTTTCACCGGTATTTTTTCGTTCTTCTATAAGTTCATTTTTCTTTTCTTTCGATAACTCAGGATCGAACTGATCTTTGATTAATCTTTCGGTGCATACGCGTTGGAGTGAACAAAGTTCACGCACATTGGCTTCATATTCCTCTGCCAGTGCTTTGTCTGATTTGAAAGCATTGCATGATGAACATGCCAGAATACACAGTGTAGCTGTGATCAGTAAAACGGCTTTTTTCATATCAAGTCTCCATATTATTGAAAATAGACCATAGACGCTGAGGCTTTCTTGGTTTGTTACCGGATTGGTATGCGCATCTGACAAATGATATCACCAGATTTCTGAGCTGTGCCAATGGCACAATGCAATCGATATCTCCGCGAATTGCCGCATTTTGCGGTTTTGATGCATCCGTTTGCCTGGCTATGAGCTCTGAGCGTGCGGCTTCTATCGCTGCACGTTTCGAGATAGATTCTGGTGAATCGTTCAGCGATTGCAGTTTCTTTTGATACATCGTATCTGCAAGCGTTTCGGGAGACATCACTTCGAGATATGTGAGCGCTGTCCCCACGATCCATGCCGGATGGAATGGAGATCCTTTCATTGCGTAATATCCGGCACCTGAGGCTTTGCGCAATAAGATGCACAGATGCGGTGGATCTGTCGGCTGTCTGCTCGAAAGCTCCCTCAGCAGCATTGCGCCATACTTTAGCAGACCTTGTCTTTCTGCTTCGTAACCGATATCAAAACCGGCAACATCCTGTAACCAAACGACCGGAATGCCGTCTTCCCGGGCATCTTCACAGACCCGATGCATTTTTATGATCGCATCTTTATACAGAATACTGCCAGCATGAATCGTCCCGTCGTTCTCTGATTGGGTTTGTTCCGGATTGCTGGCAATAAAAATAACCGGAAGACCATCGACAAGCGTCAGTACCGTATATATTTCGTTGCCGGAATTTTCGTACAGCACCTGTACCATACCGCTATCTGCAAGCCTCGAAATGATTTGTGCGATCGAATAGGATTTTGAGATGTCTGCAGGAAGGAGTTTGTATAGATCGTCGATGGAATAGGGTGATTCTACAGGTTCACTCATGCGATAGTAATATGCGGCAGATGATGGCATTAACGTTGCCCATTCCCGCAGTTTTTCTATGGCTGCGGCATCATCTTTGGCTCTTTGGTCGGCACACCCCGAGATATGAACGTGGATATCGGGACCGCCGAGTCTGTCGCCGACCATTCCTTTTGAAGATTGATTGAGTGCATTGCCGCCGATACAGATTGTGGCTTGTTCAGTCATGACGATTTTGTCGGCCAGCAGCGGCATATAACCGCCACCGGCGACACAATCGCCAAACACCGCTGCGACCTGGAGAACTCCGGCTCGATTGAGCTGTGCCTGCATTTCGAAGATAGCTCCGGCACCTGTGGCACCTGCAAAAGTTTTGTCCTGATCGGGCAGATACAAACCAGCGCATTCGACCAGATAAAAAACCGGAATGTTCAGATACAACGCCATTTTCTGTGCACGCTGGATCTTTTCCGGGGTTCCCGGATGCCACGAACCGGCAGCAACTGTATTATCATTGGCGATGATGATGCTCTGGCGGCCTTCGATTTGGCCAAGTGCACAGATCACGCCCAAACGCCAGGGTTTGTGCCCTGTATTGGATTCGCGCTCAAACCCCTGATATTCGCCGAAATACCAGATCTTACAGTCGCTGTCGCACAGCGTTTCGACGCGTTGTTGTGCTGTCATGCGGCCACGATCGGCGATGCGCTTTAAGACAGATGCCGGGCGTTCGGTGGCAATTCGATCGAGATCTGCTGCGATTTGCTGCTCTTGCGATCGGATTTCGTCGGCATCTCCGGCGTTTTTGATCATTTCTGAACCGATGGATTTGAAAAAAAGCATATTATTCGTAACTATTTAGCCTATTATTTTTTGACGGCTTTCGCCGTAAGCACATTCATTTATGCGGCTATGCGCCGTAATGCTTGGTCCTGGGTAGATACACATATCACGTATAAAGTCAAGCTTATGACTGAACTGTTACTATTATTCCGTAACGATTCAGCCCTAAACCAAGAACGCCATAGGCGTTCAATATCAATAGCCCCCGGCAACGCCGGGGGAAATAGCAAATCCCTCAAAATTGGAACACCGTAGGTGTTCAATATTGAACCCCGCTGGGGTTCTGTGAATGGTGAATTTTCAAATCCCCCGGTAGGTGCTATACACCAACCGGGGGCTATTGAGATGCAAGCCCTAACGGGCTTATGTACGGCTGAACTGTTACTATTATTCCTGCTTTATCCAGGCTAGCGTTACCCCATCGCCACCTTCGTAATACTGGCCGGGACGCGTCGCCTGGACGAGCGGCGAACGGCTGAGATACTGGCGGATACAGGTTTTGAGCACGCCTGTGCCATGTCCGTGAATGATATAGCACATCGCCTGTTCGTTAATGCGCATGCTTTGCAAAAAGAATTCGGTGCGCTCAACCGCATCTTCGCTGGTGAGACCGCGCAAATCCAGTGTATTGCTCGTGATCTGAGCCATGATCGGAAGCTGTGTGGTTTCGTCTACAAGCACGCTGTTTTCATGTTTGATTTCGATGATTTTGGCGTTTTTGATGCGCTTTTCACGCGCAGTGGGTTCGGGTTCTTCTTCGACGATGGGATGCCCCAGATCCTGAATCTGTGCGCGCACCTGTAATGCGCCGAGCCGCAGTGTGACCTGATTTCCGGAACGTGCCAATACTTTGGCATTCCGATGATATTGCTTGATCTGGACTGTTTTTCCGATCACGATTTCCCGTTCGTTCATCGGCGTGAACGGAGGCGCAGTCAGATTCGCAATGGCGCTTTCTTCCTGACGTACCTCGGTTTCGAGCTGCTGCATCTCGCGGTCGATTTCTTCCTGTGTTTCGGTTTGCTGGCGAAATTCGGAAGTAAACGTTTTGCGGCGCAGTTTGTTGACGCGAGCGCGAATGCGTCGAATGGTTTCTTGCAGGGATTCGACATCGGATCCCAGAGATTTGGCGATTTGTGCGCGCATCTGAGCACGCAGATCCTCTGTTTCGGCGCGGGCTTTATCGAGTTCCGCCTGTGACCGAGCGACCATTTCGCGGGCTTCTTCCAATCTTACTCGCTGTTTTTCGAGATCGGCAATCGCATGCTCCAGATGGCTGGTTTCGTGCGAATCATATTGGTTTCGTGCTTGCGCCAGAATATCGGCCGGGAGGCCATTTTGCTCGGCAATTTCAAACGCTGCGCTCGTTCCCGGATGCCCCGATTGCAGTAAATACGTCGGTTTCATGCGTTCGAGATCGAAACTCACGCTTGCAGATGCGATCCAATCGGTTTCGAGCGCAAAGGCTTTGACGCTTTCGAAATGCGTCGTCACAAAACAGGTTGCGGCTCTTTGATGCAAATAGGCGATGAGCGAGAGAACAAGCGGAGATGCGTGTTCAGGATCGGTGCCGCTGAAGGGTTCGTCGAGCAGATAAATCGATTGCGCATCTGCTTGTGGCAATGTTCGGGCAAGACGCTGTACATGGGCCGAAAACGTCGATATATTCTGGGCAATCGACTGATCATCGCCGATATCGGCATAAACACCGCGATAAACCGGAAAACAGGAGGACGCGCCGGCACTGATGGGGATCCCGGCTTTGACCATCAGCGCAAACAGTCCAACAGTCTTGAGATTGACCGTTTTTCCGCCGGCATTCGCACCGCTTATCACGAGTACATGAGCCGGATCGTGCAGCATAATATCGTTCGGAACAACGTGAAATTCGGGCGTTTCATGGTGGCGAAGTGCCAAAAGCGGATGACGCGCCTGATACAGCTCAATTTCACCATCGCTCAGGTCGGGAATGTGGCATTTGCAGTCGAGCGCAAATTTCGCGACCGCATCGACGCCATCCAGATAAATGCAGCGTCTGGCGTTGCTTAAAAAAGCTTCGCGATGTCTGCCGACTGATTGTGACAGCGTTTGCAGAATGCGTTGCTCTTCGGCGGTAATGCCGAAATCGGTGATTCTGAGCGCATTGTTGAGTTCGACGAGCTCTGCAGGTTCAATAAATACGGTTTGTCCCGAAGCGCTCGTTGCATGCACGATACCATCGATACGATTGCGGTTTGTCGCTTTAACCGGCAGCACATAACGACCCTCGCGCTGGGTATAATACGAATCCTGCAGCGATTCCTGTACTTCGGCATCGGTAAGCTTGCGTTCGATACGCGTTCGCAGGCTTTCGGCCAGTCGCCTTGAGCGTTCCCGCAGTGACGCAAGATCGGGTGAAGCTTCATCGACCAGCTTTCCATCGGCATCGAACGAGGCTTTCAGTTTTCGTTCGAGATCGCGCTGTTCCTCGATATCCTCGGCATATGCCCATAAAAATGGCGCATCTTCACGTCGTACGCGAAAATAGTTTTTTACGGCATGAAATGTCGCCAGATTGGATGCAACCTGCAGCAATTCTTCGCCGCTTAACACAGAACCGCGTTCGGCTCGCAGCAGAATATCTTCGATATCCGTCACCGAAATGCCGACGACGGAATCAAATCTGTCGTACAGGTCGATGCATTGGGCGACTTCTGCCAGTCTTCGTGCGATGAAATCCGGTTCGCAGAGCTGCGGAAATTGCCGGATACACTGGGCTGTTTGAGGACTATGTGATCGCAGCGCAATCGCATCAAGTACTTGCGGCCAGTCGAGATTTTCGTGCGAAGTTTCTTCGGTTGTTTCGACAAATCGTTGCAAAAGCGCTTCGGGATTGATATCTGCCAGCGCCTGGGATGTATATCTCATAAGATTTCAAATGCGCGTTGATTTAGGCTGTGTGGACCACCGTGAATGTTGCCAGCTTTAAAATGTCTGTTGCTAATGGCTTTGAGCTTAGAGCTTAGAGCTTTGAGTGATCTCTGAATTGCTCAAAGCTCTAAGCTCAAAGCTCTAAGCTGATAGTGCTATAGTCAACTAGCAAAAGATCCAACAACAGGGCTTTGAATTACGCTCCCACACACCATAAAAAATGAGGCCGTATGGCGCGCAGCGCCATAGGCCGAAACGCCGGGCGTATCGAAGTACCGGGCGTTCCGCAGGACGTCCCGGTGCGAGATAGCCCCGGCAACATAAAAAGATAATTACCCTTTCAGCGCGATATTCAGTTTCTTTCGCACGATGAAATAGTCTTCGGTGAGGGCCCAGAGAATGAGTGAACGCAGGCGCTCGTTGGGCGTGCGCTGGCTGATTGGGTTCGCTTCTTCGGTGAGCAGTTCTTCGACGACGGCTGGCGAATTGCTGAACAGGAGCCCGATGCGGTTGGCGAAATCCTCGACCGATTCGAGGAATAGCTCCGGATTGAAGGCGTTCCGATCGTAGACGTCTTTGACGAGTTCGGCGAGCGTTTGGTACAAATCGGGCGTGAGCGTGCTGATGAGCAGTTTGGATACCTGGGTTTGATTCTTGTCGAGTTCGAGGCCGAGACTTGGCTTGATGGTTTGGAATATGGCGCGCAGAATGAGATCGACGTTTTGCGGGCCCAGCTGCAGCAGATAGAATTCGGGGCGCATCAACAGGAGCGCTTTGGCCGTCATAAAGGCGAGCGCTTTGTGGCTTCGGCCGGAAAGACAGTTGGGGTGAATCAGAAATGAACGGCGGGTAAAATAGGCGTTCGTGACGCCGGAGAAGCGATCACAGCGATAGAGCAGTGGCACTTCGGCAAATCCCAGCGCTTCCGTCTCGTTGCGAATCGTATTGTTAAACGTCGTATCAGCCGAAATATCGATGAATGCTTCCTTTTCGTTGATTTGGTATGTCGAAAAGTCGTTCGCAAACAGATCGCCGATAATTTTGGTGCAGTACTTGAGAATCTTCGCGATGGAATTGTCCAGTGTCGCGGGGATGATGTGCGGCCAGAGCTCGTCGGGAATCTTTTGGGTAATCTGAATGTCGAGTTTTGCGAATTTATCGACGATTTCTTTCGCTTCTGTGTTTTCGGGATGCAGCGCATTTATCATGCGATAGGTACACAGCGATTCGTCGAATTTGCCCAGCAGCCGGTAGCACCTGGCTAAATCCTGCATCGCGGTCGGATGATCGAGCGAAAATGCAATCAGCTTGCGATTGGCAACCACGGCTTTTTCCAGCGTCGATTCGTCGGACTCATACAATTTGGCCAGAACCGTCAGCAGGCCGATGTTTTGAGGCAGCAAATCAAACGCTCGCTGGTAGGCTGCAGCCGCACCGGAGATATCGCTGTCTATCAGTGCATCGCCGCTTTTTTTGTATAATGCTGCCGAGCAATTGATAAGCTGTGCCTTGATGTCGGGCGTTTGGGCTTCTGATATACACGATTTCAGCGATTCGAAATCGTCCTGTCGCTGATAAATCCTTATCATCCTTAGCCATGTCGCCAGATAGTTCGGATCGATCAACACGACCTGCTTCAGCACTTCGATTGCGTCCGCATCATTATGGAGATGCTCGCTGTGAATCCACGACAGCCGCAGCAAATAACGGATTCGGTCTTCGTCGTTGTCGACAAGATCTATCAATATCTTCAGCGTCTCGCAGACCTGCGCCCAATGCCTGTTGAATTCGGAAATCGCGAGAATGCGCTGATGTCCCGCAAGGCAACTGGCATCTTCTTCCACGGCCTTCATGTAATATTCCAGGGCTGTATCATTGTTTGCGCAATTGACCAGATAATGGTCACCAAAGCAAAGATTTAGCCCGGCTCGCGTTTCCGGAGACACCATAAATTCGAGCAGCTTGTCGTGCAATTCCCCAAGGTCCATGCCACTTTCACCGGCTTTTTTGATGATGGCATAAAGCCGGTTCTCGTCAAAAGCATACACACCATCCACAAACTGGTTCGGATCCTGAAGCTTCATGACCGCGTTCGATTTGGTATATTCAAAGGATAACGTTTTAAAAATATGCCCAACCAGGCTCGGTTTGATCTGATTGCGATGAAAGATGAAAAACACCGCCAAAATATCGTCATCGACGACTTCGATGGGTTTCAGCACTTCCTGCCTGAAAATCTCAAACATCCCCTGTGCATCGCGAAAATCGAGCTCATGCAGCTGGCTGCAGCTGGCCAGAAAAAGGTCAAGCGATTTGAGCCACTGGGAGGCCTGTGTTTGTTTGATAATTTCTTTGTTCTCTGATGTAAGCATGTGTCATCACCACGATGTCCGGCGTCTTTTTTGCCCGACGTAATGAAGTTTGCAAATTAAAATTTAAGAATTCACCTGAATTTGTTGCATTGCTGTCAAAATCAGGGCCGCATACTTCTACGCATAAAGCCTCGTCAGGTAAAGAAAAATGCGTGATTTTATGATTGAATCATTGTCGTATTCAGTTATTGTGTTTCTTTTTCCCTGCCTATCCGGGCTGTGCCCGGATACGGCATGGGGCGTCGCTATTGCCTGCGGCAATACGCGCCGCCATTCCTGCAAACCATCATGTAGTGGTAACTGATGAATAAGCGCACTGCAAAAAAATCTTCCGGTTCCTGGAAGGGATTCATCCTATGCATTTGCCTTGGCATTGGCATGATCGGATTCACGGTCTGTTATTCGCTTTATCCTTTGTTTGATTACTATGGATGGGATGAAGTGAAAATGAGCTTACAGGTGAGCCAATGCAAAAAGAAAACGCATTATGGCGGCTACAAAGGTGTGACGCACACAATGGAGACCTGTCATATCAATTATACGTATACCTATCGAGGCGAGAGCCATTCGGGGTCGATGACGGGCGAAAGGCCGTCGAGCGGAAAGGTAAAGGCTTACATCAATCCGAAAGCGCCGGGGGCGCCCAAAATATATAAACCAGTTATCCCCCTGGTATGCGTATTCTCTTTTATATCGATTCTATGCTTCATTTTGGCCATTTGCTTTCGTCCGGGTTCCAAAGATGAAAATATCAACAGACCGCCGCGCAGATAGGGTATGGTGTAATTATTGAGTGACCGACGAATGAATGACCATTTTATACAAGAGATCTATCAATGGTATCTGGCTGCATTGCATCATCCGGATATGCGTTACAGAAACGATGTGGAAACAACGCAGATTCGTTGTGATGCGCTGCTGCACCTGCTCATCCGGACGATTTTGGTTTGGTTCTTGAAATCAAATGGTTGGCTGGATGATGCATTCATTTTGAAAAACGGTAAAAAGAGCTGCAACGATAATACAAATGCAGATTCTGAAGCACAGCAAACCTATTACGGTCGTACATTGCGGCCTTTGCTGGAATATGTATTTGCAAACAGATATCATTCTGAAACACCGAAACTGCAGCAACAGACGTGTTTTTCTCACTGCATTCAAATCGCATCAGACGCTTTTGCCGAAAACCGGATTTTATTCGTGCCGGATGATTTGTGGTGGCATAACGATCTTAAACAGCCTGGTTTGTTCGATATCCTCGGACAATATACATTTAGTCTGTCAGAGCAGGCCGATGCAGATGAACATACGCTGTCTCCGGTACGCATCGGAACTGTGTTTGAGCATTTGCTTGCCGTATATACCCAAACCGAAGATACTCGCCGAAAGACCGGGAGCTATTATACACCTGACGCCGTTGTCGATGAGATGGTGATTTCGTCGCTGATCTCGGTTTTGTGCAGTCGCCATCCGGATATTGAGCAAGCGGATGTCGAGTCTTTATGCCGTAAAGACGCTTGTCCGCAAGCGATAGGCAGCGCAATGCGTGAAAGAATCGTTTCGACGCTGGATGATTTGAAAATCTGGGATCCTGCCTGTGGTTGCGGTGCATTCCCAACGGGTGTTTTGAGGACTATCGCTTGTTTGCACAAAAAACTTGGCAGTACCCGGAGTGGATTTGAGCTCAAATGCCACATCATTGCAAACAATCTGTACGGCGCAGATATCCAGCCTCTGGCGGTCGAAATCACAAAGCTTCGGCTGAATCTGTCGCTGCTTGCAGAACTCAGACCTGATCGCTCAAAGCCTAATCTTGGTGCACCGGAGCTGCCTTGTCTGGTGTTTCATTTCGTTTGTGCAGATACGACAATGAAACTGCCGGAATCTGCAGAAATGGCGCATCCGGATATTTTTGAGTCACGTGTCAAATCGCTGCGAAGCCAGCTGCAGGCTTTGCGAAGAAATTGCGCTGTATCATTGTTGATCACATCAGAAGATGCCAAACGAGATGCAGCATTGCGCAAAGAATTGAGCGGTTCTGACAATGGTACACAATATTGCGACAGAATGGCAGCTGGCTGGGATCCCTATCAGCCAGGAAATGCTGCAAATTATTTCGATCCATTGTGGATGTATGGATTGGCTGCGGACAATGATGGCAGATGCTTCGATCTGGTTATTGGCAATCCGCCGTATGGCACGGAGATATCGGCCGAAACGAAACAATACTATAAACAGCATTACAGCCTGCTCGAAAAAAAGTATGATATTTATATGGTATTTTTTGAGCGTGGATTTGAGCTGTGCAAAGGCACATTGTGCTATATTACGCCGGATAAATGGCTGTCCAAATCGTTCGCAGCCAGGTTCCGCGAAAATCTGATGATGCCATATATGGCCCAGGTGATACATCTGGGACAAAATGTCTTTAGCAGTGTGATGGTTGATGCCATTATTTCTTTGTTCAACTGTCAAAAGAACGATGCATTGAAATTATATAAATACAGTAGCACGGGGGCACTTTTGCCTGTATGTACTGTCGATAAAAGTGGGATTCAAAAGCCATATTTGATCGATCCCTTTTTCAGCGAAACAGCTGATTATTTCAAGTTGCTTGAACAACAGCCATATCGGCTTGGAACGTATTGCAAATGCGAATATGCCATGGCAAGTCCAAAAGATGCCTATACGCTGAGGGATTTGATGGACGAAGCAACGGATGTCGTCGGCAGTGATAGTTTTAAAATTGTGAATACCGGCACCATTGGAAAATATATAGATCGCTGGGGCAAGAAAAAGATGAAATATCTAAAGCTTTCCATCGATCGTCCCATCGTATCAAAACAACGCATCAGAGAAACATTTGGACCGACTTTTCTGGAGCGGATGCTTTCGCCAAAAGTGATCATCAAAGGTCTGAATTTGCTGGATGCATGTGTCGATCACTCTGGTTTGCTGATGTCGACAGTTGCGACACTGATGATTCGAAGCTATTCTCTCAATCTGTTGAATGTCGTTTCGCTGATTCTGAATTCACAGCTTATCAGCGATTATATGAAGTCCAAATATTTATCGAGCAGTTATTGCGGAGGGCTGGAATTTACGCCAAATATGATAAACGAGGTGCCTGTGCCCGATTTGGATGAACTTTGTATGGATACCAGACTGATGTGCGAGATAGATACTTTGATGTACAGCATTCCAAATGCAGACAAATACATGCGCCTCGAGGAAATTGTGCGAAAAATGTATTCGTATCAGGAGTGAAGTTCTTTGGAATCCATTGCGTTATAAAGATTTTTTAGCTCATATTCTGCCAATTCCTAAAAAAGATCGAAAGTGGTTCCATTCGCATTTCGCGATTGCTCACGGGTCATGCGAATCATGCATTGATGTCAGGAATTGGCTGTGATATTGCAGGAGTAAAAGTAAAATATGTGTACACTTGAACGAAAAATATGGATTCATGCCGTTTGCATATTTTTGCTTCTGAATTTTTCAGCTTGCAAACAGAATCAGGATAAATCCGATAATAGTCATACCGAAGAAACGCAATTAGTCGCAGTTCAGGTGGACAGCAATACGAACAATGTGCAGGATGCGCATGCATCTGAACCTGAGGATGCATCGGAGAATTCTCATGAAATTGAGATGGTCGCAGATCTGCAGGAAAATAGCATAGAAACCGCTGCTGCCGATGCGGAAAAAGAAGAAGCAGAAGCGCAGACTCAGAATTCTGGCGTTTTGACACTGGAACAGCTCAAAACTGTTGCAGAGTCTGATCTTCACAATGCGCCAAATGTCATTCGATATATTGAAGCATTGATGGGCGAAAAACAGTATTCTGAAGTCCGGACGTTTTACAGTCGTTTGCCTTATGCGGTTCGTGCATTGCCACAAATGCGAACTTTGTATTACCAGGCATTCAATGAGGATGCTTTATTTACACAGGATGTCGAAACGATATCCGGTGCACAGCTCGATGAAATATCGCCTTTGGGTGGCGGGACGACGCTGACGTTTAAATTTATTAAAAATGGCGAGAAACTAGGCGCTTTCAAACCCCATCAAAAACGCCGCAATTCAAATTATAGATCGGAAATTGCCGCTTGGCGGCTGTGCGAGTTGTTACAGTGTGACTTCAGAATCCCACGCAACCAGATGGTACGTGTCGAAAAAAATGAGTTTAACAGACTCTATAATCTGTCCAAATCGCCAAAACGGGAATACTATCGTAAAGGATTTGATGATTTGATTTGGACGCCGATAAAGAGCCGCTCGTATGTCTATGGGACGCTCAAAGACTGGGTTCCCGATTTTACAAGCTTTCCCATCGAATTCGCTGTGATGTGGCGTGATTGGGTTGGACAGGCCAAGTATATGGATACTTTCCCGGCGCTTAGCGATGCACTGGCTCCTATCAAAAAACACGAGAATATTCGTGATTTCTTCGATTTGTTAATGGCTCAGGCCGGCAATATGACGACCAGGGATTTGGCCAATCAAATTTCACAGATGCTCACTTTCGACTATCTGATTGGCAATTGGGACAGGTTTTCGGTTTTACCGGAACAAAGAGGGCGCAATTGTCAGTTCAAAGACGGTCATCTGGTGTCAATCGACAATGGGGCATCTTTTGTGGCTGTAGATATGAAATATATCGTCGTTCGATTTAAATATATCGAACGGTTTAACCGGCGGTTTGTCGAAGAGCTTCGAATGCTTGATATGGAGGAGACATTCAAAATTCTGTTTCCGACACAGAGTAAAATTGATCGGTCAAATTTTGCAGAATTCTGGCAGCGCAGAACCGAAGTATTGAATCGGATTGATACACTCATTGCGGAATATGGCGAAGATAAAGTGCTGTCGTTTTAGGTGTGTAAAAAATCACAGTATCATTCGCATCGTCTTGAGATCGGTACCGACACCAAGGGGACCGGTGGCACTGTCGTTGACAAAAACTTCGCATAACTCCGGGTGAAGGCGATATTTTATACGCAGCTGTCTGAGTATCGAATGAAGCGATGCAAGGGATATTTTGCGGTGATTGATTGAAAACAGGATCACGGCATGAGGTGCAGCCACGCGGATGCAGGATTCGAGCAGATGGTCGAGGTCTTTTTCGAGTGAGAAAACGAGTTTGTTAAAGCGTCCGAAACTGGGCGGATCGCAGATGATTGTGTCGAACTGGATATGATTTTTAATACATTTGTCGAGGTATTTAAAGACATCCTCGTGAATGAAACGATGTGACTGTAGTGTAATGTGATTGAGTTCGAAATTGGTGCGACCTTTGTTTAGAGCCGCCGGCGCGGCATCGATGCTGGTTGTTTCTGTCACATCTGGGGATTTCGCTGCGCAGACCGAAAATGCACAGGTATAGGCAAATAAATTCAGTACCCGGCCTTTGGCATGCTGCATGATCCAAGCGCGATTTTCACGTTGGTCGAGATAGAGCCCCGATGCATTGCCGCTGAACTCAAAGGCGTATAGATTACCGAGTTCAGTCGCATTGAGGGGATCGGGAATCTGACTGAATGCTTGTTCGAATTCGGTGCATGTACCACTGGAAGATGGCAGCTTGTGCACGTGATAGCTCACATCTGTGCAGCCATATTGTTTTCGGGATTGTTCGAAAAAAAGTTTCAGAGACTGCTGCGTCCAGAGGGATTGGGCCACAGGTTCGATGTGGCGGATGAGCAGAACACTTGATATTTTTTCGACGATCAACTCTGGAATGCCGCTGTGTTGTGGGGCGAGCAAACGAATGGCTTCGGATGGCGGAAAAGTTTGATTTGAAAGGCTTTGGCTGATGATCGGCTGCAAAATCGTTTCTAAATCTGCAGAAAACATATCGGGCAGTGCCGCATGCAACTCGGGAATCTCACGAAGTGAAGGAAAGGTGAGTGCGTATGCATGCAGAAACAGTCGTGGCGCATATTCACCGCCACCATATCTGGTATCTCCGAGAATTGGACATCCGGCGAGCGCACACTGTACTCTCAGCTGATGTGTAATGCCTGTGAGCAACTCCAGCCTGAGAACCGTGAACGGGCCGATCATGCGTTCACATCGATAATTGCATATCGCTTCTTTACCATCGGGTGATTCAGAGGTCTCGCCGTTGGTATGCTTGAGACGGTGTTTCCATTGACCGGAATGTTGTTGTGGTCGGCCGCAGACGATGGCGTAATAGATTTTTGACAACTGGCGTTTTTCAAATGCAGTCGCAAGCTTTTTTGAGCCTGCGGCTGATTTCGAAAAGATAATGACACCGCTTGTTTCGGCATCAAGTCTTTGGTGGATGCCGAGTTTCTGACCGATTTGCCGGGACAGCATTTCGACCAGACCTGGTTTCGAAGGATCCGGCGCATGCGTTGAAATGCCGGCAGGCTTATCAACTGCAATGATATCGTCATTCTGAAAAATGATATCAAATCTCATGGACGAAAACGCAGACTCTAGAAATCTTCGAAGTTTTCGCCGATATCGACAGTGGCGTCTTCGCCGCGAATGAGATCTGAATTATCAAGTGCGGACAAATCACATGGTTTCCAGCTGGAAAGATGATCGTCGAGGTCTTTTTCGCGATACTGAATCGGGCGATAGCCTCGGTGAATCAACTGTTGCAAAAATCTCGAAAACAGCGATTCGACACTCGTATCGTCGAAAACCTTGAAATGGATTATTGGCTGGTAAACCGTTCGAGCAAACGCTTCGCCCAGTAACTTGCGCTTGCCGCGGGCACCTCTCACAACGGTGAGTAAAAGCGTAATGCGTTCAGTGCCTGAAATCACATGAGGAGCTATATACTCAACTTCGATTTCTTTAAGTTCCAGATCCAGATACGCCATGACCAAATCCATTCAAAACAGTCGATAAATCATCCCGTTTCCACGAGATAACAAAGCCGATCTAATATACCAGATGTGCTTTATTTAGGCAAGAGCAGATAGACATATCACCAGGGCTACAGTAATGATTCAGCCCTATGCCAGGAACACCGTGGGCGTTCGATATCAAAAGTCCCGGTTGGCGCGTAGCGACACCGGGGGATCAATGCGTTCTCCCTCTTTTTCCCCAACTTTTTGCCAGCCGTTTGGGCTGGCAAAAAGTTGGAAGAAGGAGAAAAGAAAATACCTCATCCTCAGGCATTGTCGGGGCTGTTGATATACATGCCTCTAACGGGCTTATGTATGGCTGAACCGTTACTACGAATCGTCCAGACTTCATTTAATTCGATGCTTTTGAATGGACTTTATGCTAAAATATTCGAGGGGGATGGTGCCGTAACGAATTTGAGGGAGGAAAATGATGATACGCAGGAATTTATCGGGAATTTTTGCTTTTGTGGCTGTTGTCGTTGTTTTGTGTGTTTTCTGCATCCCGTCTGTTGCATCGGCAAAGAAGTTTTTTTGTGAACTCAGAGTGGAAACCGTTCAAGGCACTAAATCTTTTTCTGATACCTGGGATTTTAAGGCCGAATCAACAGATGAAGCTGAAGCGCAGTTTTTTAGTCCAAACAACTGCCATCGGGTGTGTGGAGAAAAACTGGAATTTCCCAAACATGGTAAATATCGACTTACCGAATGTTCGCAAACGTGTATGAATTCCGGAATCGTAAGATGTAGAGAGCCGCATGGGCAGTTTACGCAACCAATCAAACCGGCACTTAAAGATGCAAAACAGAGCAAAACAAATCGTCCGTTGCTGTATTCCGATTGGGGGGGGAAATCCGGAAATAAGAAATCAAAGATAAGACGTAATTTGTATCTTTCGAGTCAGAGCTCAAAAAAGAAATCGTTGCTGTTGAAATAGTTTTTTTGCAACGATAACTTGTTTTGGTGAAATATAATATACAATGATTGCGCCGCGTATTGCAAATAGCGGCGCGGCTTGGCGTATTGCCGTCAGGCAATAGCCAGCCTCATAAAAATAATAATTATTGTTTGTAAACAAATTCTATAAAATTCGAAACCGCTGTATCAATCGGTTTGTCCTGTTCGTCATAGAGTTCCATTTCGAATCGCATCAAATACTTGCCCTCGCTGACGATTTGATAGAATGGTGCGTGTGGAATCGTTTTTATACTAACATCTGCCCAGATTGTATCTAAAATGGGAACGGCGAGTTCTTTGGATGCACCAATTGGCAAAGATACAATGCTGAGCGTTCCGGGCGTTGCGGTTTTACCGAATGCAAGATCGAGCACCGTCCAGTATAACGGCGTTTTTTCGTTGTAATCATAGATATAGAGAAGCGCTTTTGACTGTGTACCCAGATGATGTTTGGATGTGTTGTGAAATATCAGGCGGATGGATGAATCCTTGATCTGCGGATTCCATATTGGATAATCGTTGATGAGTTCGATTTTTATGCTGGATGTAATTTCATTATCGGGTACATTACCATCTGGTACAGGAAAACGCATATTGTCAGCAGCTATCTGCAGATCTGGCTTTGGTGCGGCTTCTTTTGTACATGCAAAAGATATCACTGAAATGAGAAACAGAATGGCAATGGTGAAGATTTTTTTTGATGTCATAATGATAAAATAAAGGCCGGAGAACCGGCCTTTGAGGAAAAAGTATTATTGTAATCTCGTTTTTAAAGCGCTGTTGTTTGGATCTATAGCCTGCGCCTGTTCGTATGCAGCCTTTGCATTTGCAGCATCACCGGTTTTTCTATATAAATCGCCAAGATATATATAGTTGCTGGCAGATTTTTGTAGTTTGCATGCTTTTTCGGCACTTGCAATGGCGAGGTCGTGTTTTCCTCTCAAATCGTTAGCTTTGGCGAGGGTCAGCCATGCTCTGGCGTTGTTTGGTTCTCGGGTTGTTGCCTGGACGAGCAGTTGAACTGCAGCATCAAAATCTTTTTTGCTCATCGCTGCCTGGGCATCCGCAATGAGTTTGCTGACGGGCACTTTGTCTCCGCTGCCAGCATTGTTATCCGCCTGTTTGGGGGCTTCAGCGGGTTTGGGTTGCGCTGCGGGTGCAGCTTCGGCTTTGGCTGGCTCTTTGGGGGTATCCTTGTTGTCAGCGGCTGCGGATTTGCTGTCAACGGCTGCGGATTTGGAGGTGTCAGTATTTTGCTTTTTGGGAGACAGAACGAAAGGCGCAACTTCATCGTTATCAACGAGAAGTGGTGATTTGGGTTTGGGCGCTGGCGCTGCTGGGGCAGGATCATCGTCGACGAGAATGACGAATTTCTTGTTATTTGCAGGCTGCTCTGTGGGCGCTGCAGCAGGTGCCGTATCCGCAGCTTTTTCAGGTTCGGGTTGCGGGTTGAGAATCACCGATGGCGTTGGATCTACGGCCTTTGCCTCTGCGGGTTTGGGTGAATCGTCCTGGCCTAGCAGCGTTTTGGGAATGGTATTTTCCTTTGGCATATCGGCTTTGGCAATCAGGACGGGTTCGGGGGCCGACGGCGCATTGGCTTGTGGCGCGTCATTTTTTACGACTGGTTGTTCCGGAGCCTGTATCGCATCCATCGCAGCCTTGGGCTGCTCAACGACTGGCTGTGGCTCGGGTTCATTTGCTGCAACGCGTGCATCGTCTTCCTGTGGGGTATCGGGGGCAGCTTCAGCAGGTTCGGGATTATCAGGTTCTGCAACGGCAACTGCAGTATCTTTGGGCGGATTGGCTTCGGACTTGGCTTGCAGCGTTTTCAGTCTCAACTGGAAATTTTCTTTTTCCTGTGAAGCGGTATTCAGGGCTTCGGCAAGCGCTGCATCATGACTGCCGCGCATCTGTGACGAAATATCCTTATAAATGGACTCGAGTTCTGTCCAGCTGGCAACCTGTGATTCGTATTCGGGTTTGAGTTCCGTCGCTTTTTCGATGCCTTGCTGAAGCGCGATTTCTTTGGCCGAGGATTCGATATCTGCACAGTCCTGTTTCTGGCTGTCGGCATCTGCAGCATCTGGCTCAATTTTTTGCAAACAATCGAGATATTGTGTTTGCAGAATATCATAGATGTCGGTCAAATCAAGGGGATCGGGAATATCCTCGGCGGTTTTGGCGGATTCTTTCAGCGACTCGGCCTGTGATTTTAGAGCTGAGATGTAATTTTCTCTGCATTCCTGAATGGTTTTCTGGTCAAGTGGGGCATTTCGGATTTCAGAGAAAAGTGATTTTGCAGTCGCGCGTGATTCGGGTGTTTTTTCTGCCAGGGCCTTGTTGAAATCCTGGATTTTTTGTGCCCAGGCTTGCTCCGCATTATCGGTTTGCTCCTCAGGCGATGACTGTAAAATGGCGTAGGCACCACCGGCGAGTGCAAGCACGAGCAACGCAATCGCAGCGACTTTGATGTATTTGGATTTGTTGTTGTGCTTTTTGAGAGAAAGCGGTTCTTCGCCAAACCAGTCGAGATTGGCGTTGTCAGCGTTGGCATTTTCGTCGTTGTCAGCGTCAAAGAATCCTGCTGCGATATCTTCGTCGCCGGATTCGGATGCTTCGGCAACCTGCGGCGTTTGTGGCGCTGCGTTATCGGTATGTAGTGCGCTATTGCTGGCACTTTCGGCCGCATTAGATGTATTGGCAGGCTGCTCAAGACCAAGCATGTGCGGCAATACATCCTCTTCAATAACTTCTTCTTCTTCGCCATGGAAACCGCTGGTTACTGTGAGCGATGGAAGCTTGGAATAAGGCGGTTTCGTGCTTGGATCGCTGAGCGGCTTGATGACGGTGTTGGCGACAACAACTTCATTTTTAGGCTCAACATCCTTGATATCCCTGCGCTTTCGCCGTTTCAGACGTCGCATGTCTGAATCGTTTGGCAGCGTCACAATATCACCGCGTTCGAGCGCTTTGGGAATTTCAGCCTGAGGTTTCTTATCTTCAGCCTGAGGTTTCTTATCTTCAGCCTGAGGTTTCTTATCTTCGGCCTTTGGTTTCTTATCTTCGGCCTGAGGCTTCTTATCTTCGGCCTGTGGTTTCTTATCTTCGGCCTGTGGTTTCTTATCTTCGGCCTGAGGCTTCTTTTCTTCAGCCTTTGGTTTTTCAATGACAGGCAGCGGTGCTTTGGCCTGTTTGGTTTCGGTTTTTGGCTTAACTTCTGCGGATTTTTCGACCGGAGCCGGGGCTGCAGGTTTTGTGGCTGCACGGGATTCAATTGGTTTAGAAGGTTCAGGCTGGCTGCTGGCAGATGATTGCGTTGTATTGTTTTCTGACAGCGTCCTGTTGAGAAGCCCGGAAAATACGTCTTCTGCAGACTTTGACGCATTCTGCGCAGGCGCTGCAAATAGCGGTTGCGGAATTTCCTGAGTCGGCTGTGACTCAAACGGATCCATTTCGGTGGTGAGTGCGCGTTCGAGATCGTCGAAAATGGTGTCTTTTCCAAGGGCATCACCGATTAAAGACGAGAGATCCGCAGAATTTGTCTTTTCGACGACCGTATCCGCAAACTCCAGTTGTTCTGCGGTTGGCTGGATAATGCGCTGGGTGGTATCGGTGGCGCTGGCGGATTGTTCTGACTGTGCAAAGCGATGCGTATCGAACGGCGTATGTGAATCAAATGGGGTATGCGTATCGTAAGGCGTATCCAGACGTTTATCGAACGGCGTGGATGTGTCGAGATGCGTGTCGTTAATGGTGTGGCTGCGCCTGGAAACCGCACGGTTCATTGCGGAAATGGGTTTTTCTGCGCCCGAAAGCAGGTTTTGTGCAAGCACAGATGGCAGCGATTCGGCATGAACGTCGATTTCCGGATGGACGCTGTGCAGCGCAGTAATAAATGCTTTTGGCGTCTGGAACCGGACGTTTGAACTGCCGTTCATTGCGGCCATAATCAGGTCGACAAAGTCCGGATTGATATTCTGAATACTGCGGGTATCTTTTGCGACCCCATCGTAATGCATGCGATATCGGTAAGATGCCGATCCGGAACCGGTTTGACGCGTGAGCAGGCTGTATGCAGCCGCGCCACAGCTATAAACATCGCTGTAAGGCTGCGGGGCGTTGCCATGCGCAACTTCCGGAGCCATCAGATCGATGATATCCGCCAGAACCTCGGCATGATCTTCACATAATTCATTAAAATGCTCATCTCGCAGAATATCCCACAAACCGGCGTCATAGAGTCTGACATGCCCGGCATTGTCGATAATCGTGGTTCTCAGCGACATATTGCCGTGAATCATGCGTTGCGCATGAATATCTTTCACAGCGTTAAGCAGCTGATGGAGCAGGATCGCAATATCAGATTCCGAAAGGTTGTGGTTGAGATCGATGATTTCCTGGAATGAACGACCCGGAATATAGGGATGCGCACAGAAGAAATCGCCCGCACCAATCATGCCGAAATCGACGATGGGAATACCGCCGCCGGAGATATGTGTGGATTTTTCAAGGATTTGCTGCAAGCGGCTAAAGCGATTGCTGTCCAGCAAAATGCCTTCATGAAAGACCCTGAACCGATAAGTGCCCTGATCTCGCGTGGCGCAGAAGATGTCGCCAAGTCCGTCCCGACCGATTTGTGAACGGAGAAAATAGTTGGCAACCTTATCGCCGGAATTGAAATTTGTGCCGGGTACGTGTTTGAGTTCAACACCGTGAAATGGGCAGAATTTCACGCTATCTTCGTAAATGGATAAACAGATCTGACAGGCTTTCACTCGAATATCCTCGCTATGTCTAAAAGACTTATCGTCCGTGGTTTCCCAAAGCGGACACACACACGATCATACAATACCACAACATGGATGAAACAGATAATTTTATTGCGTAAAATTTGGAGGGGGGAAGTGTCCCCCCACGTTTCTATCTAGCGTCGAGACGCGTCGGTGGCGCTCGCTACGAACCGCCCCCCTCGTGGTATGGATCGCCTCATCTCAACAAACTACCTACAAATTCTGCATTTCG
>JAEEGL015857423.1_pt1 | contig 31676 bp, 23 predicted proteins | sample 9134231 | NCBI WGS metagenome assembly JAEEGL01 (sample SAMN16246548, study PRJNA631951) | gut metagenome | biome: gut microbiome; feature: rumen; material: fiber-attached | host: Bos | place: Iran: Karaj | collected 2018-10 | reverse complement strand
TACTTTATATCAAAACTTTCTGTCTTTAAATCGCAATAATATCTACCACTTGTAGCAGTAAATTTTAAAACACAATAATCTGGATCAGTTACACCTTTCTTATAAAACATAGTATCTCCTTTTCTCCAAATCATATTTTTTGTTTCTTCCTTACGCGTAAAATAGGAATGACACATTTTTACTCAATTTGCAAATTGAAAATGTGTCACTGGCATATGACGTGCAAGCGAGTCTACACGTTGGTTAGTTTTTCTTACAACACCATAAATGTATAATTTGGTCAAATTACAGGGGAAAATGCACTAAAAAAGACATTTCGATTCTACAAAATGTCTATTTTTTCTTAATGGTGCTGGAAGTAGGACTCGAACCTACGAAGGCCGAAGCCGAGAGATTTACAGTCTCTTGTCATTGCCACTAGACGATTCCAGCAACGACTATTAATATAGCAAATTTTTCTATTAATTTCAAGCTTCAGGTTTTTTATATAGAGACGATATGGTATAATTCTGTGAGCTGGTGGTTAGTACGTTAAAAGTGGGGCGGTCTTCTTGTTGAAAAACAATTTGCAAATATCTGCAAAGGGGGCGGTTGGATGAATCAAAAGAACTCAAATAAAAGTGAGGCTCAGAACCATGATAGTGCCTTGCAAAGTCAACTGGCATATCTCCGCAAAACGATCCCGGACTTCGACGAACGGTGCAGGAATTTCTACCGTGCATGGAAACACATGATGGACCAGAGGATGGTGGCCAGGATGGGCTATGTTAAGATGCGTTTTTACAAACGTGCTTACAATTTCTTCCTTCCTGCAGCCATGCCATTTACTGACGCCGATCATGTGTTTGGTTTAGTGAACGCCGTAATCCTGTTCAGAGATTTCTTTGGCGAGTTCGTTCCGTACCTCTATGGTTTTGAACCACAGTGGCTTGAACACGTCGAAGAAGTTGTGTTCCATGAGATCGGCGAGATCAAGATCGGCGATTGGACTGATGATGGCGCCTATGATGTCTGCGAAAAGGACAGGCTTGAACAAGAAGCTTTTGATGAGTTCATGAAGCTTTTCCCGCCAGATGCACAAGCACGCCATCAGCGTCAGTTTGCTGATGTTCGCGAGCACAAGACTATTGCAAAACTATTCGACAAACAAGCCTTCATCTTAGGTATTGGCTACTTGAAGTCGAAGGGTTCGACAGGTAGTTTATACCGTAAACGTGGCCTTACGGAAAGGGACCACTATTACTGCCGCAAAACCGGGTCAAAGAGAGCGATTGACAATACCTTCGCACATTTGCTCGATTGCTACAGGGATATGACTTTCATGCCATTCGTCGTCGGCATCATCGAAGCAATGTACGCCGAAGACTTCACTGAACTCGATTCATTGGTCAAATCTTGTACTCCAGGCGAGCCCCCGCCCGGCGTAAAGAGTTTTTACTAACTCCTAGCAAATCCCCCGCGAGCGCGGGGGCTTTTTTATGAAGATTTCTTTGGGCGAATTAAACGAGAGCGTGGGTGAGATGCGCTACCAGTTGGGGCAGATGAAGACAATGGCTTTTTAGTGATTTTTTGAGAGGACTTTGAGATGCGGCGTACGACGCGGCGTGGAGTTTTGCCGGCTTTCTTTTTGCGCTCAAGTGCGGCAAGCTGGTTGTTAATGCGGAGTGTGGTATCTGCGATCCCCTCTACATCTCCAGATGCTTCATATAAGGCAAGAATTTGGCGAAGTGTAGTTGTTGATGCTTCTAGTTCATAAGCTGACTCGAGAGCATCAATAGCCTCTTTGCGTTTGCCAAGCTTTTCCTCTGCTTTAGCAAGGGCAATGAAACGTGCAGGGATTCCACCCTCAAGTTCCAGGGCTTGTTTGAAGGCGATTTCGGCTTTTTCGTAAGCGCCAGTCTCAAGGTAAATTAAGCCGGCATTATGAAGTGAACTTGGATTATTGTCGAGACTCTGTGCGATCTCGAAACACTCTATTGCCTCATCAAATTTCGATTCCTTAGCATAGAGAATTCCAAGGCGATTATATGCGGCTGCATTTTTTTCATCAAACTTGAGAATCGTCAGCAAGGCTTTTTCGGCACGGAGTGGTTTGCGTTCTTTCATAGAGCTTTGAGCTATATTCCAGAGCTTTTTCATCTGTGCGTCAAAGTGCGGTGACTTTTCCGACTTTGTTTCTTTTTTGCGTTTTTCAAGAATGACTGGGTAACCAAAAATCAGGAAACTAAGAAAAACAGAGATTAGGATTATTCCTATCATACGCTGTATATTATAGCATACTTAAAGCATATCCGCGACAATGTGGAGTTTGATATGCCCATTCGCCGCGATGTTTTCGTATAGTTTTAAGAGATTGGGCAGTTTCTTTAGAAATTTTTCTTGACCTGTCGCAAAATAACTCTTGTACGCTATTTCAATCGCAGCACCGACAACAGACAAAGCATATCCGCGTGGATTCTGTTTTTCTTTAGAAATTGTGTTTGCTAGTTCAATTAATTTCTTTGAATCGGCTGTCAACAATTCCCTTGCGACATTCTTTTGTTTCTCTGTCGCATTGACGGGTTTGGATAGTTTATCTGTTTCCTTCAAATAAAAAACTTGTGCGCGTGACAGAACAGTCGGGAGAAGAGCCGATGGGGTTTCTGTCACAAAGACGAAATGATGATGCGCTTTTGGTTCTTCTAGGTTCTTTAAAAACGCATTCTGCGCTGCTTCATTCATTGCTTCGCTATTTAAGACAACAAAGAATCTGTCAACAATGTCTCGTGAATTCGTCATATTCGTAAAATCCCGTACTTGTTCGACCGATATCTTGTCGTTTTTTTCGTCTGGCAATAAAAAGAGTACATTTGTTTTGTATGCTTTTTGAAATGCTTTTTTTGCATCTTCGGCCGATACTGCGATTATTGCAAAATTAGTCCTTTGGACTAGTTTTAATACTTCATCGGTGTTCTCAAAAAACATTACCTATCGTTCTCTTTTTTGTCATCGAAAAAATCAAAGAATTCTTGTGGGACCGGGGCTTTAAACGTGCGCCTTTCGTTGTTTGATTCTTCGGTCTTACCAGGTATGGTGATCTCCAATTCTTTAGCATGCAAAAAGAGGCGAGCGGTTTTACTATTGCTGGCCGACCCATATATGCGATCGCCCAGAATCGGAGTGCCAATATATTTTAGATGAACTCTTAATTGATGAGTGCGACCTGTGACTGGACGCAATTCAAGCAAAGAATATTTCTCATTTGTGTCTAGAACTTTGTAATATGTAATGCTTTGACGACCATTTGGATCAACCTGAAAAGTTGAATGCTGACTATTGTTACGTGAAATAGGCAGGTCAATTTTGGCCTGATCGAGTTTTGGTCTTCCTTCTACCACTGCATAATAAATCTTATGTGCTTTACGTTCTTGGAATTGCCTGCGAAGCATGGATTGGGTTTGTTCGTTTTTAGCAAGTATTACGACGCCGCTTGTATCGCGGTCAAGACGATGGACTAGTAAACCGAAGTCTTCCAATGTTGGTTCGTCGCAGTATTCTCCTTTAGCCATGGACAACAAGCCGGTTGGTTTATTAATGACTTTAACGTTACTATCTTCGTAAATTGTGTCCAATTTTATGGTCTTTTGGTGATCAGGTTTTTCCGGGACAGAAAGAGTAATATCTACAGATCTTTCGTATTTCTCATTAGCTTTTTTTGCGATATCGCCGTTTACGGTGACGTATCCAGCCTGGATAAATCTTTGTAAAGTCGAACGATTATATTCTGGATACTTCTCAACTAACAAATGGTCTAAGCGGACTTTCTCCGGTTTTTCTTCGTTGTTATCGAGAACTATATCTCCGTTAATCACGCGAGACATAGTTGGCTTAGAGAACTTTTTGCCTGTAATAATCATTCTTTTCCTTAACGCAGGCCGACTTTTTTATAAACCTCGTCTAGTTTGCGGTTAGCGATTGAGTTGGCGTATTCTTCGCCGTCGGGCAAGAGTTTTTCGATGGTCTCGTCTGGGACTTGTGCGAATCTAGCCTGAAAATCTGTTAATAGTGTTGAAACACCGTTGGCAACTTGTTTTTTGAGATCACCATAGCGTTCGTTACCTTGCCATTCATGAATTACTTCGTCAAGTGGGCGATCGTTAATGAGTGCTTCGATCTGCAAAAGATTTGAAATGCCGGGTTGCGCTTCGAGATTAAAATCGACCTTTCCGAATGAATCGGTGGTTGCTGACATGATCTTCTTAGCTGCTTTTGCTGGGTCGTCTGAAAGCATGATCTTAGAATTCTCACCCGCTGTGGATTTCGACATTTTCTTTTCTGGGTTTACGAGGTCGCGTATGCGTATGCCGTTGTTGGTGCCCATGAACTCTGCTTGAGTTTTAGTGTCTTCTGGGACGACAAAGGTTTCCCCGAAACGATTGTTGAAGCGGATTGCGAGGTTACGGGTCAGTTCGATGTGCTGGAACTGATCTTCGCCAACTGGTACAAAGCTCGCGTCGTAAAGGAGAATATCTGCCGCCATAAGGACTGGGTAATCAAAAATACCGACATTGGCAGAAGCTTTTCCTTCCGACTTTTCTTTGTACTGAATCATACGAGACATCTCGCCCATTGTAGCTATGCAATTCAAAACCCACGTTAGTTCAGAGTGCGCAGGAACATGCGACTGACGATAAATATGAATGTTTTCGTTTAGGTTTAAGCCCGCGGCCAGGTAGTATTTTATGCTTCGTAATGTGTTTTCTTTGAGTGTGCCGTCGACTGAGGATATTATTGAATGAAGATCTGGTACGAAAATGTTAACATTGTAGTCTTTAGAGTATTTGTTTGCTAACCGAACCATTGGCAAAAGCGCGCCAAGAAAGTTGCCCAAAGTTAGCTCGCTATTGACTCTAAGCCCGGTGAGGATCGTCTTTTTCATATTTACATCTTAGCACACTTGTGCTAAAATAAAAATAACCTTATGGGGTGCTAGCTCATTTGGTAGAGCGCTTCCATGGCATGGAAGAGGTGAGGAGTTCGAGCCTCCTGCACTCCACCAATCTGATATGTATGGCGTCGTCTTGGATGCTTTTTTTGTTCAGACTTTAGAATGTTTCTTACTTTGTTTTATTGCTGCTTGTTTTGGATTTTTTGAACGAGGTTGGGAGTAAACCCCAAAGTTGTTTCTGAACAGAGTCAGTGCGAACGAATACAAAATCTCGTAATGCAGTAACGCCAGTTTCAAATTCATCTATCGTGTAGAAACGAGTGGTATCAGAATAAACGTATGGACGAATAAGATCGGCGGTTTTATCAATTAGATTATGGCATTTGCCATTCAAAATGTATTGGTCGATTAATTCTTGAAGTGCATTATGATATTTCTCTAAGTATTCGGGATTATTCACGATCAACTCCCAGAGCGGCCTGGAGTAACTGCTCGAGTTTGATAACAGCGCATCGATTGGCCAGTTGATGTAGTTCTCGTCAATGACCACCTCGGGGTCTAACCATAGCCCTTGAAAAGCCAAATTATAATCCCACGGCAAAAGAATATTACCATCCTCTTTTGCCAATAAATAGTAGTTATGTGCCGTCTCGCCAGTATAGCTGTCCGTACTAATCATAAAGCTATTAGCAGCAAAGTATCTTGCTAGTAAATCGATGTCCCAATAATCCGCCGGATCATCCAACGCTACAGGTGATAATGCTTTAATGCTTTCTATAAGATAATTCTTGTCTTTATTCGAGATTTTCGAAACTGCGTTGTTAAAAATGGCGGGATAATCTGCTGGGTTATCAGTTTTGTATGTTAAGTCAGATCCTTCAGCATCAAAATCCGGATCTTTGACGTCGGTAATAATTTTAAGTTCTTTGCCGCTAGGGAGAGATTCTCGCATCCGGATTAGTTTGTAATGATCTAATGCAGTAGATTCCGGCTTATAAAGTACCGCACCGGCTTCAAAAGAGTTACGACGTAAAAAAGAATCATCGACGTCTTCGACTGCTAAATACAACCCTTTTAGTTCCCCGTTGATATAAAACTCCGTAAAGGCCGTGAGGGGCGCTGCAACTCCAATTTCTCGCATTAGCTCAAGAGCAAGGAAATCCTTCATGTAGCTTTGGTCGGCAAACAAGTTATTTAGAATAAGTTTATCAAGCCCACGAAATGATTGAGTGTCGTGGTATTTTTGGAAATTAATTTTGTAACTATAGCGTTCTGTTTCAGGATCGTCAGCAACTGCTGTCAGTGACGCGTTGCCACGAATTGAGAATGCTACTTCGTTTACTTTTTCGCCATCAATCGCGACATCCGCAAGAAACTTTTCTTTTTCTTTTGGGGCGGCAAGCATTTCAGATAACTTTTCTTCTTGTATAGTTACTTCGATTCTATGTACGTAGCTTTGATCAAACAAAGAGTTTGCGTAGTAATTTGGGTCATCTGGTCCGATAGCCGGTTTAGTAAGCCCACCAAAAATATATCCGAGATAAACTACACCGCCAATCAAAAGTAGAATAATAATATATTCTACGCGATTAATAATTGGTGCGAAGAGCTTTTTCATATTTCTAGTCTATATTCTAGACTACGCAAGGCATTCAGGAAATACATAAATGCGTCAAAGGGAGAATCGTAGGCGGAAAAGTATGCATGGACATCTCCATCATTCCAGTATTTTGTACACATATAATATGCATGGTCGGATGTGGTTAGGCGTCTGAAATCTTCAAGTAGTTTTTCATCTTTGCGAACTTTAGCAGTTTTTAATACTTTGTCTCTAAGCTCGTATAGTGAGGTCATTGCTTCGTCCTGGAGCTTGTTTCCCATCCAGGCCGATAAGTCGCGCTCGGTATCCGCCCAAGTTACAGTCCATGGGAATGAAATATCATCGACTGGCTTTTCTTTTAGACGATCGAGAACTGTGAAGAACTTGTGATCTTCTTTGGAAAGCCACGATTCAATTAGACGATTCATAAACTCAAAGATCCCAGTTTCTTTCCATTGGTGTTCGCCAAACGTTTCAAAATCCATAAATAAGTTTATCGTGTCACCATCTTGTGCTGATGCTTCGAGCCATGTCTCATATTTTTCGACGGTTAGAGGCCAGTCTTTCCAGCTTTTATCCGAAAAACGGAAGGCGATGTCATCTGACAAGCGATAGTTTTTTAGAAGTAACTTCAGATTTTTTGTGCCGGCGGCTTTATAAACGTAGTTTGGACTCCTCCACCCAAGGATCTTATCCCACCCCTCAGCAAGACAGCCTTTGAATCCTAGCCCTTCAACGATTTTTCCTACCGAGTCATTGTACGAGAACTCAGTATTGCGAAACACTTTTGGAGTTACACCAAAAATACGTTTAAAGGTTTCAACCTGTTTTTTGACTTGATCCTTGAATTCGTCGACAGAATAAAAGAAAGACATTGAATGGTAGTAAGTTTCTGCTACTAGTTCAACTCGGCCAGTATCAACCATCTTTTTCAATCTCGTGATCAATTCCGGCATCCATGTTTCAGCTTGTTCGAGCCAAACACCGGTTATAGAAAGGCTAAACTTGAAGCCTTTGTGAGCGGCGAGATTCTTTTCGAGCAAGTCAAAAGTTGGAATGTAACTTTTTGCGGCAACCTTACGAAAAATTCGTTCGTTAGATTGTTTTGAATTGTAATCTGGATCAGAAAAATAATTATTGCTGACGGCGACGTCGAAAATTGAATAACCTCGGACTCGCCATGGTTGATGGATATGTAGATATAGACAGATTCCGCGCATTAGCCTCAAACTCGTTTATGTTTATCCAATTCATTATAAACCTTTAGACATTTTTGCGCAACGTCATCCCATGAGATTTTACGATATTCGTTTTTAATAGAAGCTTTCAAAGTTTCTTTGAGGGCGGGTGACTTAGCGATAGAAATGATTTCATTAGCAAGTTTGTCTTCGTCCCAGAAATCATAGCGGAAACTGTTTTTTAGCACTTCTGCAACACCAGATTGTTTGGTGAGAATCAAAACATCACCGTGGTGCGCCGCTTCAAGCGCAGTAAGGCCGAACGGCTCAGAAATGCTGGACATAACAAAGATGTCGGAAAGCTCATAAATGTCGCGTAGTTTTTTCCCGCGAATAAAGCCAGTGAAGATGACATTTTTAGCAATGCCAAGCTCGGCGGAAAGATTGACTAGCTCGTTCTTTTCTTCGCCATCTCCGGCAAGAACAAAGACGAGTTTAGGATTCTTGCGGATTGCTTTGGCGGCAGCGTGAAGAAGATGCGTGAGACCTTTTTGAATAGTGAATCGGCCGACCGTAGAGACAACTGTGTACCCACGTGCTTTTAGTGCTTCGATGTATTTATACTGATCTTTATCGAGTGCATAAGCCGTGCGCAAGAAATCTTCGTCAAGTGAATTATAGACGACATCGATTTTGTCGAGAGGAATATCGTATTTGTCATGGATTATATTCTTTGTAGCATTTGAAACAGCAAGGATTTTATCAGCCATCATTAATCCTTCTCGTTCGATATCATGAACAAGTGGATTGCCGCCGTTGCCACCGGCACGATCAAATTCGGTTGCATGGACATGTGCTATTAATGGAATACCGTAGTTTTTCTTTGCAAGAACTCCCGCTTCGAAGGTGAGCCAATCGTGGGCATGAATAATGTCTGGCTTGTATTCCATTAAATATTTTTCTACAAAGTCACAGTATGTTTTTTGAATTTGGCGGATTGAGATTTGGTCTGTTGAGATGGCGCCCGGGATATGGATGTCAGGAACGATCATATCTTCGATTTTATCTGAGTCGTATGCCCCGATACCGAAGCGGAACAGCGGATCGATATGAGAAGCCGAAAGAACATTCATAAATGTAATGTTTTCGTGAGATGCTTCATACGGAACGATGAAATCAATATCAATGCCGTCTTTGGCAAGAGCACGAGAAAGGTTGAGACAGGCAACGCCCAAACCTCCAGAATTATGCGGTGGTAGTTCCCACCCGAGCATTAGTATTTTCATTACATCTATTTTAGCACTATTTTGTTTTTTTTAACATAATTTTTTTGACTTTTTTATGTTTGTTGTAAAAAATAATAAAACAGTGGTAGTTGTATTAATATACATATCAATTTGCGTTTTTTCTTAAATTTTTAAATGGAACTAAATGATTATTGTGCTAAGGCAAATGATTTGTCGTAGTCTGGTGAGGCGTATTTGGACGAAGAATTTCCGAATAGTCCGGTGGTGGTATTGCTAATACCGCCGCCATTAGTTTGAGAAATAACTATAGACCAGGTGGTGGCATAGATATTTGATTCTACGAAATACTAATTGATTATGGTATCTTGTTTTTGACAAATGAATAAAGGTGTTACATAATATAGCTATACGATTCTGTTTGGCGCTTATTTGCCTTACAGATAGTAATTCAAAAACGGGAGGGCATTCGGTTGTACCTTGAGCGTTTGATGTTCCAAATCCAAAGTCTCAAAAGGAAGTAAAACTTTCAAGCCGCCTTGCTGTTTTTACCTTTGCTTGGTCCACAAGGGATTAAGAAAAATGGCAATGGTTTACCAGCCGGACACTTCTACGACTCTGACGAAGCGTAGATGCAATTTTACTCAGCAACAGGGCTCGCAGACCCATCGGAATGTTAAGTCCTCAAGCATCAGTAGATGTTTGTGAGGCGCTTCGCGCCAAAATGATCATTCTGTAAAAACCTGCAATTACCTCTTCCCCGCGGATCAGTCGCGGGGATACGTCTTTAGTCATTTTACACGAATTCGACAAATGTGCATAAAGTTATATATTATATTTTCTTTGGAACGTATCGGGACCGTTCGTTTAGTCTTTTCTGAGCATTTTACATTCGAGTATTCCAGATTCAGGAGCTTCTGGCACTTCTCTAACTTCGCCCGTTTCTGCAAAACCGTGCCGGTTGTAGAACTTTTTCGCTCGACTGTTCTTGTCTAATACCCATAACTCTTTGCAGTGATATTTAGATATAGTATATTCTAGTAACTTCCCGCCAATGCCAATCCCTTCGAAGAATGGATCTACATACAGTTCCTTAATTTCATGATTATCAATAGATATTAAAGCTTTGACGAACTCATCGTCATAGACCAAGATGCCATCTAGTAACTCGGGATTTTCGAAGTATATCTTTGCTAAAGAGTAGACCTGTAGGTCAACAAAAGATCCCATATCGTCGTTAAAGATGCTGCGATAGTTTTTTCTTTTAGAAAACACCAATATCTCTGCGATGCGTGGGATGTCTTCACTTGTCGCTTTTCTGATCTTCATATCTGGTATTATACAATAAACAATAAAAAAATACCTTGGTGGGTATTTTTGTCCAAATGGCACGGGTGGAGAGACTCGAACTCCCGACACCTGGTTTTGGAGACCAGTGCTCTACCAACTGAGCTACACCCGTAGATTAATGTACTTTTGCTATTATAACACAATTATCTTAAGTCTGGCAGTTTTGATTTTGGTACTTATTGACGCTTTTTTACGGATGCCGCAAAACCACCACCTGGAGCCATCCAAATGTCGATGAAGTTCTTCTTCGTGATTGTAGTTGATTCAATGCTGATTGCTAACGGGTTATCACGATAATGCGCAGTCTCATGATCACGATATACTTCAATTACGTATTCACCTTCGTCAAGAAAGTCAAATTGGATACGAACCTTGTGTGGATCTTCATTAGTAACGCCGCCAATAAACCAGTTTGGTCCATTACGTTCCTTGCGAGCCACAACATAGTATTCACCGATAGAACCCATGATCGGGAGAGCAGTTTCCCAATTTACCGGCACGTCACGAATGAATTTGAAAGCTTTTGGATTAACTTCTTCGTAAAAACGTGGGCGATCTGCCGCCATTTGCATACCGGACGGGATGGTAACGAAGTACGCAAGTTGTCGCGCCAGAGTGGAAGAAAGCCGCTTGGTTGCGTTTGTAATATCAAATATGCCAGGCGTGTAGTCCATTGGTCCAGACAAAAGTCGCGTGAAAGGAAGAATACAAGCGTGGGATGGGCCGATTGCGCCGCCCTCATACTCTTGTCCGCGAGCACCTTCACGAGTTAAAAGATTTGGATATGTGCGTTCGATGCCGGTTCCTTTTATTGGCTCATGCACGTCAAGACAAATGCGGTATTTTGCGGCAAGCTCAAGTGCTTTTTGATAATGAAGAACACCAAGTTGAGAGTGGTGATATTCCCTTTTACCCTGGATCGACATCATAGAACCGGCATAGCCCGGCTTAATGTAGTGGATGCCTAGGTCCGTGTAGTATTTATAACTTGCTTCAAGTTGTGCTTCATAGTTGTCAACGAAGCCAACAGTTTCATGGTGGCCAACAAGTTCGACGCCGGCGGCACGGGCGTATTCTGCGATGCCCGGAAGATCACAATCTGGTTGTGGATGAATGAAGTCCGTAGTTTTTCCATTTAAAAGCCAATCGCCATCCCATCCATCGTTCCACCCCTCTAAGAGCAGGCCCTTAATCCCGAGCTTTCGACAAGCGTCAATATATTCAATGGCGTGTTTAGTGCTAGCCCCATGTCGCATTCCGGATGCCCAAGTCCACTCACCGACATACATTGCCCACCAAATGCCGAGGAACTTGATAGGCTTAACCCAAGAGAAATCTTCTGTTGGCGGATCGTTAAGGTTTAACATCATGTGGTTTTTAGTTAGGCCAATTGGAGAATTAGCAATCATGATCATGCGCCAAGGAGTGTTAAATGGTAACTCAACGCGCGCCTTAATACCATCGGAAAGTGGCGTAATATCTGATTTGAGCGCTTTCCATTCGTCAAGTTTAATTGTCATTTCGCCGTAGTTGTATAGAGCGGCTTCGTGAATGGATATATAATATTTGTTCTTGAGCGCGATCGTGAGTGGAGTGTGGACTGATTTAGTAAGCTCATATACTGGCTTCTTTTCGTAATTATATTCGTAACGATCTGGTTGGTATGCCGGGATCTGCCACGCTTCGGAATTTAGGTCTACGTTAAACTCTGTCAATTCGTCTTCTATCTCGACGCGAGAGAAGGCAGGTTGAGGAGGAAGTTCATAGCGAAAGGCAACTCCATTGTTAAATGCCCGAAAGCGGATCGTGAAAAGGCGATTCGCCTTTGTGGTTTCGGATAAGTACAGAGCAAGTTCATTATAATTATTGGTGATGAAGTGTTCTTCTCCCCAAACGGTTTCCCATGTCTCATCGACATCCTTTTCGGTTGTACGAACTACGGATAGGTAATCACCAAGAGCTTCGGTGCCTTTTATTTTGAATCCCAATTTAGAATCTCTAAGGATAGTTGCTTCATTCTTAAAAACTGAGTATGACAAGTGGCCTTGACGAAGAGAAATCTTAACCTTGATTGACTCGTCTGGCGAAGCAAGAGTCTTTTCGGTATCAGAAAGAGGGGCTTTATGCCGATGAAGCCAGTCCAAAAAAGCTCTTTTAATGCTAGCCATAAGCATATTATATATAATCGCTTCGTTTTTAGCTAGTTTTTTAAGTCCAAAAATGGTATGATTTTGGCATATGTGCAAGAAGATAATCGTTGGTGGAGTATGTTTCTTACTCGGTGTTGCGGTGGCTTTTTTTGGTGTTCAGTTCTTCTTGAAGACCGGTATATTCAAAATTCCAGGCAAGCTGATTTTTAGCGACTCGATACTTGACTCTAATGTCTCTCGATACAAAGAAACGTTAGGCGATATTGAGTTAGAAAAAGACGTTACTTTTTCTGAGTTTTATAGCGATAAGCCAACAGATGCTCTGCTACTTGATGTAATTGTGCCAGTAGCCGATTTTTATGAGCCGCAAGAATCGATCTCTATGAACGAATTCGAAGACCGCGTCGGGAATAGCAATGGCGTTATTCCTATCATGAGCCTAGACGAGACCCAGAAGCTTCTCGCAGTGGATGGCGCGTATTATCTCGATACGTTCACGAGCGGAGCTAAGTTCAAGTACTTGAGAGTTGAAGGCGAAGATGAGAATGACGTAAGAACGGTTATCGATCTTCTAAAACCAACTTTGCCGGATTTTCCGAGTGTTGATTCTGTTTTAACATTCGCCCAAACTGGCGTGACTGCGCTTTCGAGAAACATGAATTCAAAGATGACTCAAGTTGGCGATGGTAAGTATTTTTCTGCAAGTATTGCCGATTACTTGAAAAAGTTTGATTTGACGCATACAAGTAACGAAAGTAGTTTTTCAGATTGGGCGAGCGCATATAATATATGTTCTGATTGGAGATTTTTGGATACTTTAACTGATATTGGTTTAGATATTGTAGAGCTAACCGGAAATCATAATGTCGATTGTGGTGACATAGATGCTTCGACGACATTCGAAAAGTATCAAGAGCTTGGCATTAAAACTGTTGGCGGAGGGAGAGGCGCAACAGAGGCCGAGATTCCTCTGAATATAAATAGCAAAGGTACAAAGATAACAATGCTGGCTTACAATCAGAGCACCGGAGGGGCAACTTGGGATGAGACGCCAGGCGCTAACCAGTATTACGAGGAAAACGCACGGACTCGAATTGCAGAGGCGAAAGCACGCGGAGATTTTGTGATTGTCGACGTTCAATTCAACGAGTGTAATGCATATGCAAGTGATTACGAGGATCCAACTTGCGATGCAGCGGATTCGGCTCCGGGCGATCAGATTGGGCTATTTAGAGGACTAATAGATATGGGCGCTGATATCGTCGTGGGGACAAGCGCACATCAGACTCAAACTTTTGAACGATATGGGAATGGTGAAATATACTATGGTCTAGGGAATCTATTCTTTGACCAAATATGGTGGCCTGGTACAACCAGGAGTTTGGGGCTAACTCACTATTTTTGGAATGGAAAGCTCCTGCAAACTCGCCGATTCGGGACGGTTTATGACGATAGTTATCAAACAAGAATAATGAACACAGAGGAAATAGAATGGTTTATCAACCGACTCAATCAAGCGAGATAACAAAGCCTAAACACAAAAAAGTGTTTTATGTGTTTTCTGATTTGTTGGTTTTGCTAATAGTTGCCGCAGCAACTTTCTTCTTTCTGCGCTTAACGTTTATTAGGCCAGAAAACCGCGAACATAATAATATCGGGAATCATGTGTCTGCCGAAACTTTGGACGGCCAAGGTTGGATGAATCGTGCTATAACTGGCTGGTTTGATACCATAAAGAATAACTCCGAAGCTAGTATTGAAGTTTATGATCTGGACAATAATTCTAAACTTGGTGGCGTTTTTGTTGATAGGCTGTTTTTAAACCAGCCCGATTCTGTTTTTGAAACTACTTTCAGTACGAGTGAAAAGTTGGACACTGAAAGATCCGCAGATAAAATGATTGAGCTGATCAAAGTTGCTTTTGAACATGTTGATATGAGCGACGAAGATTGGAACACCTTTAAACAATCGTTGGTCCCTGCCGTGCCAGAAGACTGCCAGGATGAATGCGTAATAAACGAGACTGGATTAGCTGCTGGCTTTTCGTCTGAGATATCGAAGATTTATAACGAGAATTACACACTCGTGGAGAATGACACCATTGAATCATATCGTGATATGGCCTTAGTCGAAATGACCACCGAATCTGGCGCTGTTCGAAGTTTTGCTATAGCTGTTTTTGGTAGAAATTTTGATTCGACTGATGATTTTAAAACCTTAGGTGAAATACTTGAAAAAGTTATATCTGCACATCTTGATGAAGAGCAGAATGATCAATAAGTCGAGAAGAATTGAGACCAATAAGTTTTGTATTGAGTATCTGGATCAAAAACAAATCCCACCGAAAGCTTTGTGAAGTTTGGACTCAGGATGTTAGCCCTGTGGTCCGGTGAATTCATCCATGCATTAACAGCGGAAGCTGGAGAGACGGCTGCGTTGCCAGCAATCAAGTTTTCTCCGCTCGAGCCACCGGTTTCGGGCAGTGGGCAAGCTGTTTCCCAAGAAGAGCCGTCTGGGCGCACATGAGAATAGTGCGTCATTAACTCGCGAGCACGTATTTCCGCAGCCGCCTCGCAGGTTGTTCCCCATTCGAGAGTATCGAGTCCGTTCTTTGTGCGCTCCTTGTTAACTAGATCTAGTACTTCCCTTTTCCATTGCTCTGTTGGCACTTCAACTACCGTAACGGTGATTGAATCGTGCCGACGACCATCATATGTACCAGCAGTGATTGTGGTCGTACCTGTGCCTTTTATGACTGGATAACGACAAATATCCGAAGAATACCCCAGCCAAGTACGTGCGGTTGAGTAGAAACCAGCAATAACATCTTGGTTAGACGATTGCCAATACATACTACCTAGACCAGAGAGGTTGCCGCCAACGCATATATCAATGTCGGCAGATTGATAAATTGTAATGGACGTTTCGTTCCATAATTCGTTGGAGGGGACCGGATTTGATGAGACCCAACCGTTTGCGGCAACTTGATAGACTGCGCCATCGGCGGTTGCGATCGTTTTACCGGTCGTAGTGTCGGAAACTGATTTCAATAATTCGAGTTCTTCCAAACTGCCCTCGATCTCATCGGAGCGTTCGGAAACTGCGCGAAATTCACGTCCGCCTCCACTGATCGCTGAAGCAATAAGAATGCCTGCGATAATAATTGCGGCAGCATTAACAGACAGAAGGATTGTTATACGTGTCTGTCTTAATGTGGCTGCAGCAGCGGTCATAGACCTTTACTACCCCCAATAATTGAGGCGGCCAAGTTAATTATCATTTCGATTTGAATTAGTTCACGATGTTCAAGCACGTGGCCACTGTTCGATCGTCCTACGAGGGCTTGACCGAATACTTCGCCTTTAGAATCTGTAAGCACGGCTATGCGTACGGGACTATCGGCACTTTCATCTGATTGAGTTTGCCAAATGCTCCTGGTTGGGTGCTTTAATTTTGCTATTTTAACAAGTTCTTCGCTTGTTAAGAATGTTGCTTTTGAGCCATACACTTTTCCGTTAATTAGGAATGCAAAGTAATCTAACTTTAATTGAGTCGCTAGGAATGATGCGAGCTCTTTTAAGTCCAAATGATCACGTTTAATAGCAAGAACTTTACGCGTAATGTAGCCAACGTCGATGTAGCGCGTTGGGAGTAACGCTTTCAACATTGATGAGATCTCGCGGAGTGCCGGCATTAGACAAAGCAGGATAGCAACCATGATGAAATTAAGTAAGAGAATCTCTGTGGATGGACTTGCAACGCGGAATAATGACGTAAATATAGCATAAAAGACGAGCGTGTAGATAATTACGCCTGCAGCGATAAGAATGATGTAAGAAAGGACTTCTAGCCATTTGCCAGAAAGTGCAAGAATGCGATATTTTACGACGGAATAATAGAACGTAATGATAGAAATGCTGACTGCCATCGGACCAATCCAAGCGAAATGCGGGTGAGATGTAAGTAGAAGAAGGTCAAAGATAAGCGCAAGGATACCGCCAACTGAAAGACCGGCCTGAAAAATTTTTAAGCCATTTTTTGCACCATGGTTTTTGATATGCTTAATGGTTTTAGAGAGGAAGCCTGAATAAACTAAGGAAATAAGTGTAAAGAAAGCAATGAGTGCGTAGAAGTACCACGTGCGGGTAGTGTGAATTGTATTGTAATCTTGTCCAAAGGTAAAATGCGAATAAAACAGCTCTGGTTGTTTGACTAATAGCACGCAGAGCGCTGCTCCAAGCACGGCGAATATTCCTACGGTTATTTTACCGTTGCGTCCACTGGACCAGCTAGTGTAACTGAGAAGAGCAATGTCGGTTAAGGTGATGCCCGAAATGACAGCGATGACGAGTGCGGGCGCGGAGTCGGCAGAAGAAGATGGAAGAGTGAGAAATATAGCGATAGCTACGGACCAAACAGCCGCCCCGAGCGTACTGACAAAGAACCAGATAGCACTTGCGCGCGATTGTTTAGTGGCACCACAAAGAATAGAAAGACCCGTTAGAACCGCCAGGGCGGCAACCGCAATAAGTAGTACGGTGATTAGTTTCATGTAACCTCCTAAATGACATTCCGTTAGGGTAATTGTAGCATAATCTTTATGAAAACGCTAGAAAAAACCGCCCGATGACTCGAGCGGTTGATTGATTAGCACATAGACTGAAGCAATGTGTAGTCAATCTTTCCGGATTTCATTACCGGAAGTTGGTCAAGAAAAACGATGTCGGCAGGCAGCTGGTACGGAAGCAATGTCTTTTTGATCCGATCGAACAGTTCGTTATAAAGCGAAGGTGACGGCTGTTTCGCGTTCCGGAGAACAACGAAAGCCTTGCTTGCTTCATGCTTACCGTCGGGAGAATAGATGACCACTGCGCAGGTTTTAACAATGTCGATTTCCTTCAACAAAGCACGTTCGATGGTCTCACAATTCACCTTGTCGGTTGCACCAAGCGGTTGATAGAAGCGCTTTTTGCGTCCGAGGAAGGTAACGTAACCATCGCGGCTAAGTTTGACAAAGTCGCCGGTACGATAGTACTTTTCTCCCTTGTACTCGGTAAATGCCTTTTTTGTCGCTTCTGGGTCCTTGAAGTACCCACGGAAGAGCGAGCGGGATTTTACCAGCAATTCGCCGGCTTCGTCATACTTGACTTCGTTGCCATCATCATCGACGATGACCCATGTCGGTCCAACGTAGAATTTGCCAGACGTTCCCGGACGGTGAGGTACACCATCGGAGGCTGTGCCAATGCAGAGTCCTTCGCCAATACCGTAGTTGTTGCGGATTTCACCGTTACTACCGTGTTTCCGAAGATATGCGGTACCTTCTTGGTACCATTCTTCAGAAATAGCAAAGCCAGAACAGAAGAAAGCTGCCAGAGAAGATAAGTCGGCTTCTGGCGGCGTCTCATCCATGAAGTTACGGAAGATGAGCGGAGTACCATAGACATAGCTCGGTTTCGAGAGGTAGTAACGACCAATATCCTTGGGAGATGCACCAGTCGCCAGTTCTACTCGATTACCGCCAATCAGGTTAACAAACAACGTCATCCAGCCGTAGGGCAGGCGGTAGGGCAAGATGCAAAGTACTTTCGAGATTGTCCTGTCGTGAGTGTCTGTACCGGTTGAATTCTTCGCATACATGAGCGCAGCGAACACAGCTTCATTTCCAAAGATCAAACCCTTGGGTCTACCAGAAGTCGATCCGCTCGTCTGGAGATAGAAAGCATCTTGATCGGACCTCATATACTCTTCAATGAGACCAGAGATGTCAAGGTCGCTTGCTTCTGCGGTCAGTTTAAGCATGTCGTAGTCGATGTAGCGAACATCAGAGATCACCTCGTGACCAACGCTATATCGATGTTCGGACGGCTTGATGCAGATGACACGACGAAGCTTTGGAACGCGAGCAAAAAGTTCATTAGCGAACTGTTCATACTTCTCGTAAACAACGACCGCACTGGACTCATAGAGATTGAGTTCATCCGATAGTTGTTCGATGAGCTGCTCGGGCTCGCCAAGATGATTGGCGTAGGCAAATCTGATACCAACGGCGTTTGCCGCCATCGCAAGCACAACTCCTTCATAGAGATTCGGCGTCGCGATAGTGAGTTTTTCGCCAGGCTTCAGGCCAAGCAGGCAAAGACCTTTGGCGATGATGTAGCAATCATCCCTCAATTGACTACGGGTGTAGGATTTGCCGTCGCGTTCAATAGCGACTGCGTCCATGTCGTGTTGGTTGATGTGCAGGAAGAGCGCAAGGAGACTGATTGGAAAAATCGCCGGGTTCAGTATCGATTCATCGATGCCATGAAGATGAGCTCTGTCGATGGACGGATAGCCGGTCTGCGCTACAGACATATTCATACCCCCTTTTTCTTGAGATAGAAAAGTTCATAAACCACCAGAATTTGGTTTATCGCCCTGTATTATACCCCTGTTAACTTCTTGCGTCAATAAGAAACCCCAGGACAAGCCTGGGGTGGAATGATTAGCGGATTGAAACGATCTTTTTGATGAAAACACGAACGTGTGTGATACCCCAAGTAGCTACGTTATTCGCAACAGCGTGATCGATAACGTAAAACACGTTGGGCCTAGATTCCTTACGGTTCCGTTCGGCTATCACCTCGTTCGCATGCTCTAACGCCTTGCTGATACTATCGAAGATATCTTCCTTTCTGACGAGAAGAGGCCAGTTCATGACTGTCGTAAACAGATAAAAACTGCTTTGGACCGATGCGCTGGTGGCAATACCGAAATCAATGCACTCAAAGAATTCGGGCGGTTCGTGCTTGATGATTTGGTTCTCGCCCGCTATGGCGCCGTGCATCGAAATCAGTCGGTGCCAACCTTCTTCGACTTCCGGAGTAATCTCGAGCGGCGCTCCGAACAAATTGTAGCTGGCGCCGTGAATGATGTCGCTACATATGTCGGTATGTCCTTTAAAGAGATGCCACTCGAAGCTCACAGCCTCTACATCGCTGGCTACATTCCAAAATACAACGTAATAGAGCCTTCCGGGGTCTTCAAGAGATTTAAGAAACCATGTACGAAAACCGTTCGATAGATACTCGTTGTTGTATGAGGTACACTTGTGCACGAAAGTTGAGTCGAGTTGACGCATGACGTCCTGAATCATGTCGGGGCCATCTTCAAATTTTGAACTCGGCGGAATTTCCCCATCGCGGTAGCCTTTAGACAGGCCGGCAGGGCGGTCTGCCCAATTGTACAAGTCAACGCATCTAAAATTGCCCCCCGGAATGCATCCAGTGCCTTGTCTGATGCCGTAAGCACTCCCGATATTGTCAAAACGGAAAGAAGTCGGATTGGTCGTCTCTTTAGGCATTCTCTTTTTTCCTCCCTTTTACGTTCGTGCGAGAGCTTTAGCTTTAGTGGTGTTCAATCCTCCTTTTCAAGTTACTTGCTAGAGAGCCCTAGCACAGGTCTTATATTATAACCTATCTATTCTTTAGTGTCAAAAATCATTACAACAAAAAAGACATTTCGATTCTACAAAATGTCCATTTTTCGTTTGTGGTGGAGTAGATCGGACTCGAACCGACCACCTCAGCAATGCGAATGCTGCGCTCTACCAGATGAGCTACTACCCCAACCACTTTATTATAGCATGTTTATCTGATTCCGGGTACTGGGAATTTCCTGGCGAGAGCTCTCACTTCGCCGTTGATTTTCTCTAATTCTCCATCGGCCTCTTGAAGCCTTGATTCGTCTCCTAGGCCAACGCAAACATCGGCTACGCGGCGCATCCATCTTGCGATTTGTTTCATTTCGTCTACGCCTAATCCTCTGGTCGTGATAGCAGGAGTGCCTAAGCGGACCCCTGATGGGCGGAAGGCGGCGCCTTTATCGGTTGGGAGTGAGTTAGCATTTAAATTAAGTCCAACTCGATCAAGAGCGCGCTCAAAGAATTTGCCGTCGATATTGAAGCTCGCAATCATATTTACAAGGACAAGGTGATTTTCCGTTCCGTCGCCTTGGAGAACAAAACCTTCTTTTTTGAGTGCATCGGCTAGCGTTTTGGCGTTCTTGACAATATTCTTTGTATATGTCTTAAATTCTGGTTTTAGAGCCTCACCAAAAGCAACAGCTTTAGCGGCAATAATGTGTTCAAGTGGGCCACCTTGAGTACCTGGAAAAACTGCACGGTCAATTAAGACTGGGATGTTTTCAATAGTATGTTCCGGCTTTCGGAGTGGCGAGGCGACGTTCCCTTTACTAAGAATAAGGCCACCGCGAGGGCCGCGCAGAGTTTTATGCGTGGTTGTGGTCATAACATTGAAACCGTGATCAAGTGGGTTAGGGTGCACGCCACCAGCGATTAAGCCGGCCACATGCGCCATGTCTGCCATTAACAAGCAGCCCGGGATTTTCTTGGCAATTTTTGCAACACGGTCAAAATCAGGTATTTTCATAAAGGCGGAGTAGCCGACGAGAATAATTTTTGGTTGCTCTTCTAGCGCAATGCGTTCAAGTTCTTTATAGTTGATATCGCCAGTTTCATCGACGCCATATCCAACAAAATTGTAAATATGAGCAGAACGAGTTACTTTGGCGCCATGCGTTAGATGACCGCCGGCCGGGAGAGTCATAGCAAGGATTGTGTCGCCTGGGTCACACCAAGCCCAATACACAGCCTCATTTGCGTTGGCGCCAGAATGTGGTTGGACGTTAGCGTGATCAGCATGGAACAGTCTGCAAGCACGAGAAATGGCAAGTCGTTCGATTTTATCAACGTTATCTTGGCCACCGTAATAACGATAGTTCTCAAGTTTTTCTTCGGCGATTTTTTCTTCTGGCCAGAAATCCTTAGTGTCTCCCGAAATCCCTTCAAAGCTTGGGTAACCTTCAGAGTACTTGTTTGTTAAAACTGACCCGGCCGCCTTTAGAACATCAGCCGAAACATAGTTTTCGCTAGGGATTAGTTCAAGGCCATCTTTTTGGCGCGTTTCTTCTTGTTTGATAAGGTTGAATACTGGATCCACTTTGGTTTCCTTTCTTGAATATTTGGTGAATTTAAAGCTTATTCCGTTTTCTGTATTCTCGCCGAGGTTCTTTTGCGTAAAATCATTCCTGTCAAAAGATGGAAAAAAGACAGTTGCGTCCGCTTCAGAGTTGACTTCGGTGAGATAAAGTGTTTTGGCATGTGGTAAGAATTGAGAATAAATACTGGCTCCACCTATAATGAAGATCTCCGATTCCGAATTCTCGTTTTCTTTAATGAATTCTGCTAGGTCGGGAATTTGGGCAGTGTTTTCTGGAAGATCATCGAGATTCGCAAGTGAGAGAATAAGGTTTTTGCGACCCGGGAGGGGCTTCTCGCCTAAAGAGAGCCAGGTATTATAACCCATTACTACAGTGTGACCTTTGGTAGTTTCGCGGAAGAATTTCATATCTTCCTTGAAGTGGAAGATCAAATCGTTGTCCTTGCCTAGTTCGTTATTTTTGCCAATACAAGCAATAATTGAAAATGCCATATTTCCTCCATTATGCCGTAATCGGCATTGCGATTTTACCTTGGTGTTTATAATCTATGAGTTTGATATCCTTGAGTTCTTTTGAGTTATCGAAAGCAAAGAAATCTTTCACGTCAGGGTTCAACCAAAGCTTCGGGGCGTCATACATTTTGCCTTGTTCCTTGATAATTGAATCGCGACGAGCAAGTTGTTCTTTAATCCCGTCAACTTGGTTTTCGTAAATATGGGCGTCATTGATTGTGAAGGTCATCTTTCCCGCTTCTAGACCAACTGACTGTGCGACCATAGCAAGAAAGACTGCATATTGTGAAATGTTAAATGGAAGACCAAGTGGAGCATCATTCGAGCGTGAGTGAACCATAAGATTAAGACGATTACCAGAGACAATCCACTCATTACTCCAGACGCAGCTAGGAAGAGTAGCGGTTGGAAGCCATTCGTTTTGCCAGAGCGACATAACCATACGACGATTAGTGGAGTCTGTCTTTAGAGTTTCGATTAAGCTTTGCGTTAGTTGATAATGATCGACGATCCAGCCGTAAGCTGTGCCGATAGTGCCAACTGGATCCTCTTTGAGACCTTTCTCCTTATATAGCGCTTTAAAATCACGACCCATATAGATGCCGGATTCTGGAACTTCCCATTCATTCCAAATTTTAACGCCACGATCATGAAGCCACTTCACATTGTTACTTTGCACTTGCCAGATCCAAAGCATTTCTAGAACAGCTGTTTTAAATGCGACAAATTTCGTAGTCAGAATCGGGAATTCTTCGGCTAAATCAAACTCTAAAATGTAATGAGGAATACGAATTGTCGCGGACGCTTGCTTTGCTTGAATTAGGTGGTTCGGCATAGTAAGCGATGTTTTCTTGCTTCTCGCAGAATTTGTCTTGTCTTTGTAGTTTACGACACGCTCACCCTCGCGCAAAATCTTGTCGCACAGATCGAGATATTGCTCATCAAATCGACTCATATTTCCTCCGTTTAATTAATAACTATTATATATGAGGCGATTAGTTTTTGCTACTTATATTTTGCCCAAAGCATGTCAAATTTCTTGATATCGGCACCGACGTTTTTGACGTAAGATCCATTCTCTAAGATTTCCTTTAGTTCGTTTTCCGGGATCGACTGAACATATTTGTTGGTTGATATGTAAGGGTATTCCTCGACAATAGCTTCAGCGCTTTCTGGGCGCAAAAGATAATCAATAAAGAGATACGCCAAGTCTTGGTGTTTGGAGCCTTTGACTATAGTGTAATTATCCATCGAAAGCGCGAAGCCTTCAGCTGGATAGCTGGTTTTTAAATCTGGGTTTTCTTCGGCTGCTAGAATTGCTTCAGCGTTCCATACGAGACCGGCATCGACTTCTTTTGTAATGAAGAAAGTTTTAGGGGAATCAGAATCAAATGCTTTAATGTTTGGCTTTATTTCGTTGAAAAACTCTAAGCTCTTCTCATGGTGATCTTCATAGACGTCGTTCATGTCATAGCCCACGGCGTTCAACATTGCGCCGATGACGATACGTTGATCATCAAGAAAAACGAGATTGTTTTTTAATGCGGGGTTTTTGAGATCCTTGTATGATGAAAGGCGATCGACTTTGGTTGAATCGTATACCAGTACTGTGGTTGCTAAAAGAAACGGGAGAGAGTATCGGTTCGTTTCGTCAAAGCTTTGACTAAGGAATGATGGATTAATGTTTTTGAAGTTCGCAAATCTCTCGAGATCCAATGGTTCGAGAAGCCCGCGAGAAATCATTAAATCAACCATGTAATCGCTCGGAAAAATAACATCGTATGTTCCCTCCCTCGAACTAGTTATTTTGGCAAGTAATTCTTCGTTTGAGGAATAGGTGCCATAATTAACTTTCACATCGTACTCTGTTTCGAATCCCTTGATGACCTCCGATGGAATATAACTTGTCCAGTTAAGAACGTTGAGGGTTTTATCATTATCGCTATCGTCGCGTGAATTGGTTCTGGTTATTAATACGACAAGCAGAATTGCAAAAACTACGACACCAAGGAAGACATAAACCTTTTTCATAATATCGTCAGCGCGTTTCATTTAGCGGTCCTTTCGATGGTGCGCTTGGACTGAAAATGCGCACTGAGCGTCAGCGTGATGATAGTGATAACCAGCATGATGGTCGTGAGCGCGTTTACGTCAGGAGAGATGCCGGTTTTTATATTCGCGTAAATATAAAGAGGCAATGTATTGGTGCCTGGCCCAGCAGCAAAATAAGAGATTACGACGTCGTCTAGGCTCAATGTGAACGCAAGCAATGCTCCGGCTATGATGCCGGGCCTTAGCATTGGAAGCGTAACATACCAAAAGACTTGCCAACGCGAGGCGCCGAGATCAGAGGCAGCTGACTCGACGTGTTTAGGAAATGAATACAAAGTTGAGCGGACGCTAGTCGTAACAAAAGGAACCGAAAAAGAAATGTGGGCTAAGAGAACCGTCCAAAAACTCAGTTCTAGTTTTGCGAGCGTAAAAACAGAAAGTAAGGCGATGCCGAGAACAATTTCTGGAATGACGATTGGGATATATAAAAGCTTATCGATAAAAGCCTTGCCTTTAAAACTGAACTTCTTAATTCCGACTGCGGCAAGTGTACCTAAAACCGTCGAAACTGCAGTTGAAATAACTGCAATGAGAATTGTGTTCTTGAAAGCTTCGAGCAGTTCAGTGTTCTCAAAGAGTTTCGCATACCAATCAAAAGTAAAGCCGGTGAAAACGACATTAAGTTTTGACTCGTTAAAACTAAAAGCTACGAGTATAAAAATAGGTAGAAATAGAAGCAAGAGAACGAGATATATATAAAGATTGCGGAAAACCCTTTTTGTTTTCATTATCCACCCCCCAATTCATCTAGGTCGCCACCGATTTTACGATAGATTCTAACGAGCACGAATGTAATAAGTAGAAGAATAATAGACAATGCGGCACCGAGTGGCCAGTTGCGCGCAGTTAAGAATTGGTTTTTGATGAGGTTACCAATAATCATCGCCTTGCCACCACCAAGGATGTCGGCAATAAAGAAGAAACCGATAGCCGGAATAAAGACCATAAGTGAACCATTAAAAGCCCCCTGGAGAGTAAGCGGTAAATAAACTTTGAAGAATTTAGCAATCTTGCCAGCACCAAGATCCTCGGCAGCGTCAAGAAGATTTTGATCGACGCGCGAAACAGCTGACTGAACAGGCAGAATCATGAACGGCAGGAGCGTATAAACCATGCCAATGAGAATGCCAAGATTGTTGTACATGAGATTCAGTGGCGCACCAATCAAGCCAAGTCCTAAAAGCGCAGAGTTGATAACGCCGTTTTTACGAAGCAAGGTGATGAGGCCGTAAGTACGTATAAGTGAGTTGGTGAGAAAAGGCACCATAACGAGTTTCATAATGAGATTGCGTTGTTTTTCGGTTTTACCACGAAGAAAAATAGCGAACGGATAAGAAATAAGGAGACAAATAAAAGTGGTCGCTAGGCCAATAAGCGCTGATTTGAAAAAGATTGAGAGGTAAGTCGTATCGAAAACTTCGCTGTAGTTTTCTAGATTAAATTCTAAGAGGTAACCACCATAATTGTCTGATTTTAAAAAACTTAAAAATAGAATATATAATAAAGGCAAAAGAATAAGCGACAAAGCATAAATTATAACCGGAAAAGTAAAAATAGCTTTAAAAAAATCCGGTTTGTTTGAACGGCGTTTCTCATTATGCGTAGAAGTCTCAACAAGTTCAGGATCGCGTTGGCTCATGATACCTCTTCATACGAGTCTTTTTGAAGTTAATCAGATCTATATCCGAAATAAATGACTTAACGAACTCGTTTTTTGGATGCGCATATATATCCTCCGGTGTGCCGAGCTGAATGATGCGGCCAGCGTTCATGATAGCAATGCGGTCGGACATGGTTAAAGCCTCGTCTTGGTCGTGGGTAACATAAACGAAAGTCATACCGAGCTTTCTCTGAAGCTTTTTTAGCTCGATTTGCATTTCTCTTTTTAGCTTGAGATCAAGCGAAGCGAGGGATTCATCGAGCAAGAGAAGTTTGTGGTTCATGACGATACCGCGCGCGATTGCGACGCGTTGCTGCTGACCACCGGAAAGTTGGCTTGGGAAGCGGTCTTCGAAACCGGTAAGTTTGACGAGACGAAGAGCTGAACGGATGCGTTTTTCGGCTTCGTTTGTTGGAACTTTAGCCATCTTTAAACCGAAGTTGACGTTATCCCAAACGTTTAAATGCGGGAACAGGGCGAAGTTTTGGAAGATGGTATTAACGGGGCGTTTTGCGGCGGGGACGTCCGTAACATCTATGCCGTCGATAAAAACCTTCCCGCTTGTAACGGAATTAAGGCCGGCTATCATGCGCAGAGTGATAGTTTTGCCGCAACCGGATGGACCCAGAAGAGTCAAGAACTCGCCATCATATATATCCAATGTAAGATTTTTAATAACGACTTTCTCACCAAAAGACTCAGTGACGTTCTCAAGCCGGACCAACACCCTATTTTCCATAGTTTTAGTTTAGCACAAGGATTATAGTTCGACAAGTTCATAGTCCGTAGAACCTAGACCGAGCAATTCGGCATATTTGGTGATTTTTTCACCCTCACGGCTAGTAATCCTTTCGATCATTTTGTCCTTTCCTGGGTCATTGGAATGCCAGATTAAGTCTAGAAACGCTTGATCATTTGCAACGAGATCTAGCGAGCCAACAATACCAAGATCATTCATTACTGGGTCACCTTGATGCGCATCGCAATCGCAATCCTCGGAGATAGCGTTCATAACTGTAATATAGAGGATGGGCTTGTTTTGCTCTTTGAAGTAATCGGCAACAGCTTTAGCGGCTTCGGCCATGGATTCAATAAAATCGATCTGCGCATGCTTGTCTCGCCAACATTTATCTGGGTCGACAGTATGCCCACAAGAATGAATGTATGCTTTGCCGTTTCTGCTAGCTATACCGATTGATTGGTTTTTTAAGTTTGCGCCAAAGCCGCCCATAATGTGACCTTTGCCATGAGCGAGGTTCAGCAAGCAATCGTAGGATTTCATATGATTCCCTATCAAATCATATTCGAGATGCTTGCCATGGCTTATTGGGATTTTGAAATCACCTTCGGCGTCCATGATGTCAACTTTAGCAAAGCTCGTGAAACCATGTTCTTCTGCGGTTTTTAGATGATCTTCTGCGGTATTCCGAGAGCCCGGATAAGCCGTGTTGCATTCGACGATAGTACCACCAATTTTTTTAACAAGCGGGGCTATCAAGTCGGCCTTAAGATAGCCTTTTGCGCCTTTTTCGCCGGTTGAGACTTTCACAGCAACTCGACCCTTCAGTTCTGTACCTAGACTTTCGTAAACCTTTATCAGAGCCTCAGGGCTGATTGTTTTCGAAAAATACACTTTTGGCTTTAGCATGCGCCTCCTTCTTATATTTATATAATAACATAGCTTTTATTTAGCTTTGCGCTTATGTTATAAAATAATTTGCTTAAGTTTGCAAGTAAGCTAGTTTTTTGCTATATATTGGATAACAATCTTAACGTTAAGCAAGACAAGGGAAAAAAATGAGCTTAAAAAAGAAAATCTTAACTTTTTTGACAGCGCTGGTCGTGGTTTTCGGATCTGCCCCGTTCAGCTTTGTCAATAATGCGCATGCCGAAGATGATCTTCCGGCACCAATAACAACTAAAGAGCTAACTAGCAACGGCGACGGCACTTACAAAATCACGCTTAGTGTAACTGGTAGAGCTAGCTCGAGTCAAAATAATACAAAAGCAAATATCGTCGTTATTTATGATACTTCTGCCAGTATGAAGTATCCTGAGCCGTCAACTCAATATGGACGTTATGGATATTCAATCACCGATGGCTACACGATTAATCCAGACAATTACGTGCAATTGTACTATTGTAGCTCTACAAACTGGCAGGGCAACTGTAACGGATACTCTGAAGTCGGTAATAGTGATAGTCACGACACTGTTTATACTCGTGCTAATTACTATGGCACTTATTACTATTCTGAATATGATGGTCCGCGTTATGCTAATACGAGTGCAAATAAAACACGTTCTTCCGTCGCAGAAAGCGCTCTAAAATCCCTTGGCTCTAAGCTTCTTGGATACAATATAACCACTGGCGTGAGCGACATGGTACAAATCGCTTTCGTTGATTTTTCCACAACCGTGAACTCGTCTACGACTCATACTACTCCTACTACTAGTAATACCACATTCAGTAGCTGGGTCGAAGCGGCAAAACCAAAGGACGGCATTAATGGTGGTACTAACTGGGAGGCAGCATTAACTTCCGCTAACAGCGTAAACTTCAACGATACAGATCCAACCTATGTGATTTTTGTTTCTGACGGTAACCCGACCTTCCGCTCAACGAGGCATTGTACTGGACGAAATTGCTCCGATAGCGACGATGGTAACAGCAACCCTTCCGGTGTACATGGTTCTGGTAACAGTGATCCAAACGGCTGGAATATGTCGGACGCCCAAACCGTAGCAACTACTATCGTAAATGGCGGTAAGACATTATATACCGTGGGCGTATTCGGTGATGCTACTAACATGCAAAACTTGAATTCTAGAGCAATCTACAAGGATGCAACCAATCAAGCTGCACTCGAAGCTGCTTTTGATGATATTGTCCACGCGATTACGAATAGTTTGTCTTTGACTGGTGTGGCATTCACGGATGGCATTACTGGCATGACGGAAGCTGCAATTGACGGCAAGCCAGGTGATTTTACCTACATGAAGGGTGGTTCTGCTTGGACAAATGCGCCTGCCGCAACTTATGACGAATCAGCAAAAACCGTACAGTGGGATCTTGGCGACACAGTTTTAAGCGATGGCGAAACGGCTTCTATCAGCTTCAACGTTTATCCAAGCCAGGAATCTCTTGATCTTGTAGCTGATTTGAATAACGGCAAAAAAAGCTATGCGTCTTTGTCTGATGCGCAAAAGGCCCAAATCAATGACAATGACGGCGTTTATACACTCAAGACAAATACGGACTATCCTAAACTAAAATACAAAGTGGTTCAAACTGTGACCGAAGATGGTGAGACAACTACAACTGTTTCTCCAGAGAGGACAATTGAAATCAAAAATCCGCCCGCTGTCTCTCTGCCGACTGACAAAGTTTCATTAGAGAAAAAATGGGAAGATTCGCTTGATCCATCACAACGTGATGAGATTTGTGAAGACTCACAAGGTAATCCGCTCCCAGTGTGCGAAGTAATAATGGACTTCTATAAAGACGATGTCAAATACAATACTGAGCCTATTCATATTACGAAGGACACCGACTGGATATTGAGCGATTTTATTTCTATTGCTCCTGGATTAATGGTCGAAGAGGGTCATGATGCCTATGATTCGACTAAGCACCAGGTCGTTAGCTATAATGGAAAAAACTACGCAATTTTGCGCGAAGGTCACGAGTATCACTTTGACGAGCATGATCTAAATAGCCACTATGAATTGACAAACTACCGTTATCATCCGATGGAAGTTAATGACGGTGGTGAGTTGAGAGTAATGAATGTTAGATTCGTAAGAGACGATAGTGGTAATATTATCGCCATCGAACAAATCAAGGCGATGGAAAGCGTTTCTGCGACGAACACTATCAAGGGCGGCATCAATATTAAGAAGACGGTTCTAGATACTAGTGGAACCGAGATTGATTCTACTCAAAAGTTTACGGCTGTTGCTCATCTTTTGGACAAAGATGGCAATGATTATAGTTATGACTATCGTATTTACTATGGAAAGAATAACCCAGAATATAATGTCGAAAAACGTACTTGTGTCGATGCTGAAGGTAATGAGACGGTTGAGACAAACAAGCATCGTTCTTGTCATATTTACGGCAGTGGCACCATCACACAAGACTTGTATGTTGGCGATACGATTCGCATAGTGAACGTAGAAGCCGGCACGAAATATTACGTTGAGGAACCGGAATCGAGTATGCCGTTTGGCTATGAGCTTGTTGACATCGACACTAAGATTTCAATTGGATCGTCTAATAATTTCACATCAGATGGTGTCGATGAGCGTACTGAAACGATTGATGGAAATACATATTACATCATGCAAGGCAATACCGCCTGGCAAAGCGAAATTAAGAATAAATATACTTATGGTGGTTTGAAAGTTTCGAAGACCGTAGAAGTTGAAAGTGGCGATGAAGATTATGCGAAAAATGATCAAGAGTTTGAATTTGATATAAAGGTTTATGCGGACGAGACTAAGGAAGAAGAGCTTAAAGATTATTCGACGACAGTAACTCTTAAGGACGGCGAAAGCGAAACGATTTCTCAGCTCCCTGCTGGCGCGTATTATGAAGTGGTTGAAACTGGCGTGAGCGGGTTTACTACTTCTGCGACTGGTGATACCGGAACGATTGTTAAGGATACCACTAGTAAAGCTAACTTTAAGAACATTTATAAAGTTGAACCAAAGTCTACACAAGCAAAAGTTGCAAAGGTGTTCGGTGACTATTGGGATTTGACACACATTAATGGATTTGAGTTTGTACTCACTCCTAAGTCGACTTCGACCGGCAGTTATCCGACAATCACTGCAAGCAGCACAACTGCAACTTCAGTCTTGCCGGCAAGTTGGACGTTTAACGTCACGGACGACGGTACTTGGGTTTATGAAATATCCGAGGCGGAATATAACCATCCTGGTGTTTCCCCGCTAACCGATAATGAAGTTGTTACCTTAACGATTACTTCGGTTGACAATCACGATGGCACACTTACTGTTACTAAGACCTATAGCAAGAATTCTGCAAATGTTGCAGAGGAGAACGCTACTATTGATAACACCTATCAAACGCAAAACACGGTTTCTGAGACGATTAAAGTTTCTAAGACCGTAGTTGATAATGTTACCGGTGATCATGATGACAGATTTAGCTTCGAACTGAGGGATTCTGAAGGTAACAAAATTGACGCTATAAACATTTCTACAAGCGATTTGAGTGGCGAAGGTAGCTTTAAGACACTAACCTTTGATACGGCTGGAACATATACTTATACCGTTTCCGAGGTTGATGGCGGAAAAGCCGGCTGGACCTATGATGATACCTCTTATACCGTTACGATTGAGGTGACCGAGGATTATACGACTGCACTTTTGTCGTCAACGATGAAAATTAATAATGAGGAAACTGATACCGCTGAATTCTCTAATGAGTACGCGGTTGAAAGAGTAACCGCTAAGGTGACTGCGACTAAGCTGTTCGACAACTTCTGGTATGAAGGAGATTCGTTCACATTCACGATCACTGAAAAAGATGGTACGTTTACACAAACGAAGTCCGTTGACAAACTCAACCCAACCGCAACGTTTACAATCAGCTATGATAAACCTGGCAACTATGAATATACTATTACCGAAAGCACGCAATTTACGCGTCCTGGTATTTCACAAGTTACGTCTGGTCCAATTACAGTAAAAGTTTCTGTCGTTGACAATAATGACGGAACTCTAACTGCTACTGTAACTGAAGGCGAAGCTGGAACTATTGAAAACACTTACACCACTAAGCCAACTTCAGCTCTCCTTAATGTCAAGAAGACGATTAATGATCTATCTAACTCAAATAAAGATGGTGAATTTACCTTTGATCTTACAGATAACGAAGGAAATGTAATTGATACGATTAAGATCACTACT
>JAEEGL010699648.1_pt1 | contig 31681 bp, 32 predicted proteins | sample 9134231 | NCBI WGS metagenome assembly JAEEGL01 (sample SAMN16246548, study PRJNA631951) | gut metagenome | biome: gut microbiome; feature: rumen; material: fiber-attached | host: Bos | place: Iran: Karaj | collected 2018-10 | reverse complement strand
ATATAAATCTTATAATGAATTCAAACGGAGGTAAAGCCATGGCATGGAAATCACTTGTACCCGGAACAGAATTATCAGATGTAAAAGCAGACAGAAAATCAGCTGTCTCCATTGAAAAATACAAAGTCTCTCCAAACGCAATCTATTTAAGCGGAGAATACCTTCCCACATCCCTTATTACTGATGTAAAAAAGCAGGCGTCAACTTACACTCCAAATTGCGCCTGCGGTAAAGGTATCCCTGTATTCAAAATCCGTATCGATTACGGTGCAGAGAAGCCTCTTATTTTGATGCTTGAGAAGGAGGCTAATGCCGATAAACTTTTGGGGTATCTGCCCAATTCATAAATTGCTTCTTTGGTAAAAACCGCGGTCTCTCCAAACCAGTCCCAGACTTGCACGTTACCCTCATATTTTCTCCTTGGCAATAATCTCATCCTCGTTCATCCTGATTTTCAGATCAATCAGTTCAAGCATCCCCATAACCTCGCCCGTTACTTTAATCACGCCCATGGGGGCAGGTCCAAACGACATCTTGTCTCTCGGACAAAAGAGAAACAAATCCGGGTACTCAATAACCTCATCAAAATCCGGCTCATACATTAATGTCTCATCGATAATCTTCTTAGCTTCCTCAAGTGTCATATGGTTTCCTCCTTTGGTAAAAACTGCTGAATCTCCAACCAGGCAACTCATTCAATCAGTTCTTTAATTCTCTGTATTCGTCTTCTCAATTCACCACATCTGTCTTTGTCTTGACGGCGGCGAATGCTGTCCCAGCCAAAATCATCCCACGCAGAAAGATTTCGTTCCAAATCCTCTACAAGAGCCCTGCAGAAATCTTCTTTCTTTATATGGAATACCTGCATCGAGTACTCTTCTCCGTCTACATAGTCATCGGAGATTTCTTCATCTTCTTCCTCATCGGTGATAATAAAGCAGTAATAGTCGGATACCGTACAATAAAACTCAAAAGGTTCCATCCACCCCGAAACACAAAAGGGACAATTTGATTCTAATCCCAGTATCGCCCGTTCTGTCCAATCAAAAGCAATATCATCGTATACATTGCTTAACGAATACTCCTTAGAGTCTAATATTTTAAAGTGTGTCCATCCATATCTGGGCCTGCTGAGCATAAAAACACCTCCTTTGATAGGGTCCGGTTGTTCGTTCACTTTAACTCTATCAAAGGAGGTGTCCAATATTCTTCTCAGGCCGAAAAGCCTGATATCTACTGCATTTCTTCGTTGTTCAGCTTCTGTTTATGACATGTGTGTCATGATTGTGTTCAGCCATTGCTCATCTTCTCTGCCCGGCCTTACATCATTGGTTCTCCACATATCCACGAGCTTAGTTTCCGGTATATCTTCCAGAAAAGCTTCAAAAGACTCTTCGGTAAAATCCGTGAAATATCTTCCGCTTCCCCTAAGTCCTTCGAATTCTCCGTACTTGAAACCCGAATATATGTAGCCACCGGGCTTGAGTGCAACAAGCATTTTCTTCAAGACATCTTTTAGCTCATCCTTCGGCAAATGAAGAATTGATGCACACGCCCAGATTCCGTCATACTTTTCCTTCTCATCCAAATCTGAGAAAAGCATGTTCTTAACCTTTATTCCTGTGTATTCGCTTGTCATCTTGCAAAGCTTCGGTGATCCGTCTATTGCTTCCACATTGTAGCCCTTACTCAGGAACAACTTTGTATCTCTTCCGGCGCCGCAGCCAAAGTCAAGAATAGTTCCACCCTGCGGCATCAAACTCATGAACTTATTCTGCGTCTCTTCAAAAGGCACATCTCTTGTATGTTCCGTAAATGAAATGGCGTTTACCTCATAATAGTCTATCGTTTTATCTATATGTTCCATATCCTATATTCCCGTCGTCTGTTTTTTCGGCACCCATATCTTACTGTACCCATTATCTAAGGCCCAGGCGTATATTCTCCTTACGCTGCTATACTGTCCAACTTCTCTGGGTCTTCGCATCTCGATAAGATGGTTATTACGCTCCTCCAGTCTATCAAGATATATCTCTCCGGCAAGCTTATCCCTTTTCTTATTATTGCACTCAGGACAAGCCAAGACGAAGTTCAACAGGTTATCATCCTTGATGAAAGACCAGGGAATAAAGTGATCCACCTCAACCTTTCCAACTGACACAGGTTTTCCACAGTAGAAGCATTTATTCTCGAACTCACGAAATAGAATATCTCTGTAGTAAGCCAAGCTGTTTCTGGTATGGAGCGTGCTCTCGTCAATCTTACTAAGGAGATGATCCACTACCTTATCACTATTGACCTTCTCAAGAAATCTCGCCCACTCATAGTAATTCATTTTCTCAATGGCAATCTTGTGCTTACAAACAAATTCATACATTATAGGGTTAATCTGTATCCATTCGCCTGTTTTGGAAAAAGAATAGAATAGTCCTCCCAAATCAGCATACAAAGCACCTACTACGTTCTGTTTGCACTTTTGCTTAACGTTCTTGCAGACAAACAATTTCATCTCGTCTGTGATGCTTTCAAAAGGGATATCTTCCAAGATTCCAAATCGTTCCTTTGCTTCAAAAAGCACTGCTTCTAAGGCAGATTGCCGATTCATTTTCCCGGGATTCTTCTGAAGAATATGGTGCTTCAAGACAAGATTCCAATAAATCTCTGCAAAAGTAGAAAAAAGCTTGTCAAAGGAAAGTACAAGCTTGTCATCAACGTTATAAAGATTATCAAGAATAGATTTTAAGAATCCAAACTTATAGCTGGTGTCATTAACAGATTTGCTTGAAAAAAGGTATGCAAACGCAGACCACATCTCATCATCTGATAGTGGTCTGTTATCGTAGTATCCTTCTTTTAAGTCAAAACCTGCTGCCATCTATTTCTCCGTTATATAGTAATAAGCTCCATCCCTGCATTCCAACTTATCAACCGTAGCTCTATTAATCAGATCTACCGCCATATTGTCAGGATAAAACGGCATATACCAATAGTAATAATCGCCAAGTATCAGATAGTTATTCTTATGCCCATGGAAGTATCCGATATCTGATTGGGTATTAATGGTCTGAACAAGTCGCTCAAACAGCAATCTGTCCTCTTCGTTCAACCATTTCTTCACCAGATACTCATGAGGTGCTGTTTTTGCATACGTGGTAGCAAACTTCCACTTATGAGATTCTACAAACATCTTTGCTTCTTCTTTGGAAAAAGCAACCGCTGAATCCTCGCTTTCACGCTCGGCTTCCATGGCGACAAGTTTAGCTTTTGCTTCAACTTCAGATTCGAAACCCACTTGTTTGAAATCTTCTATAAGAGGCTCCTCTATACCCTTGCCATTCTCATAAAACAGGCCATATTTCGTTGCACCACTGTCGTTAAAGACTCTTATATATAGCAAGGACACATCAGCCCTCCATACGTCCGATAAGCTCCAGTATCTGTCTCATCATATCGGCTACTATCTCATCCAACTGAGCGTCAAGGAGCGGATGTAACGCTATACTTATGGAATTTGCAATAACCGTACGTTCATACTCAGGAATAGCACTAAGCTTCGCTTTCAGTCTGTCTGTTTGGCTCCATTCATCATCGTTAAAGTAGAACCAAAAAGGTGTTTCAGCGGATGTCATATCCATCCATGCTGTTCTATCATATACTAATGCGGCTGTATAATCACCAATTCTGAGATATTTTGCATAACCATTACGATTTGCGCTTGCTTTCAAGCCTTTTCCCGATGCTTTTATATCCTTATTGGCAACCAAAGTGTCAAACAGTCGATCAATAACCTGATAATATCTATCCTCACGCCTAGCGATTTCCGGTCCCATATCCTCAGATGAAAATGGAACAAAGGCTTTACTGTCCATCATTTCGCAGAATCCGGAAAGCTGTGCTATATCAGGTAATGCCTCTACGGCCGATGAGGCTGCTGTTCTTCTAAGTGTCTCTATTATTTCGGCCCACGAGATAACACTCATAGAGATTCCGTCAACCACTGCGCAGAATCTGTCCTCAGAAGAAAGAGTCCTTCCCTCTTCTTCACACAAATCCTTGACCTTCTTCCAAAGGGATACCCGTCTCTGCTCAGGACATACAAATACCAATGCTTTTCCGCCTTCTTTAATCAGCCTGTCCAAATAACCATTGGGCTGATTGGATGTTAACCCCGCATAGAACTTCATCTCGCATAGAATAACTTCTTTACCCTCGCTATTCACTCCGGAAAAATCAGGCCGTTCACTGTTCTCACCAACTGACTGGCAAGAATATGTGATATCAGAATCAAGTTGAAAGTTAAGAGAATCGGAAAGAAGCCTGTTGAATGCTTCGTTTTATTTAGCCGAAGAGGAAATAATGTACTGCAATGAAAGCGTTGCCACATCTTCTTGAGAGCCTTTAATTCTCGAGTATAAATGTGCCAATAATGATTCCGCCATGGTTATACCTCCGTTACTTTCCAATATGGTTTGTCAAATACCAAAATGTCCCCGTATTCGTATCGTCTACTGTACTGTACTTCTCCCAATGTACCGGATACTCAGAAGAAAGAATAATTGGTTCTTCTACACCCTTCTTTGTTCCTGCCCCAGTTCCTTCAGCCCAATCCATTTTGCCGGTTTTAATCTCTCCCTCGGCAAGTGAAAAGTCTTTATAAACACATTCCTGCTTTTGAGGCTTCTTCATGTAGCTCTCTTCATTTGTGATAAAAATGGTGTACCCTTCCTCAAAAGTTGGAACGTTAGCTCTAACTTCTTCTATCCTCTGTATATCTTTCAAATAGAGATAACAGTTAACATCTTTTGCACCGTGATTCTTTAAATTATAGGTGTCGCCATCAAATATTTTATCACACCCCTTGGTTTTATATTTCAATTCGATGGGTATCCACATATTGTCAAGTATAACTAGAATATCAATATGCATGTTTGGATTGAACGAAGGAGTGTATTCACATCGTACCTTTGCGGAAGAATATTTGTCCTTTAGAATCCACGCTAGTTCAAGTTGAAAATCTGCTTCAGAAACAAACATTGGGCGCTTATTCTGCAGTTCATTAATACAAGCTGAAATATCAACCATCTTTTTCCTTTCTTTGTTCCAAGTCATTCAACTTTACATAATCGTTAATTCCTGTACACGTCTAATCATTATATTAAACCATCTCAATGACTCAGTATCTCGAATACTCTCTCCGCCCATTGACCAATGATTGTAATATCGCCATTTAGAGAATATAGCCGTGCCAAGAAAAAGAATATCACTTTCGGCTTCTATTATTTTTTCTAAGTCCTCTGAATTCCAGAAAGCATCTTTACTATATTTCTCAACAAAGGAGTTCCCACTGTCCATGGTAAATCCGAGTTCATAAAATTCGTCACCAATATCTGGATTATCTCTAATCTCTACGAGCGGAATGTTATTATCATTTAACATGTCTTCAAATCTGCCAATAAATTCATTAATACGAGCCTTATCCATTTCTTGTCCCTTGATCGTAGTTTATCAATAACCTCTTTAAGTTTTCCATACCCGCATTCCACAGGTTTCAATTTCATAAGAGGTCCTAACAGTTGACATCTTTTAACAGTCATTCTCTCAACCTTTAATGGTTTAACTAATCAAGCCCATACATATGTAGAAGTTGCGTAATATCTACCTTAATTCCGTTCTCGGTCTCATCAATTTTGGCTACTTTTAACGCTTCCTTTCGCTCTTCGAATAATTTTATAATAAGTTTTTCAGCATCCTTGCCATAATGTATCTGATTATGGCAATTACTACATAACGAGACGATATTTGCTCCAGTATCTAACGTATATTTAAACTGTGCAGAATACTCTAACGGTATTAAATGATGTGGTTCTGTATAGTTCTTATCGGAATTCCTTCTAACAAAGGTCGGGTGGGCCTTATCAATTTCACAACAATAATTTGCGCGTGCAAGCGCCCTTTTCTTTATTTCCGCATTTCTTGGAACCAAGCAGCCTTGAGACGGTTTTGCATTTACATTAATTTCCCTTAATCTGGGTTCTTCGATTGGAGATAAATCAAACGTATCTGTATCAAAACTATCAGCTGACAGCTCCTCCTCATATTTATTCTCCTCTGTGATAATTCTCTTTCGCACATCAGGTTTTGGGAGTTGAATATAGGGAATGCTTTTACGAGACAAATCCGAAATAAAACACAAAAATCTATAGTATTTATATATGCTCCACTCGGCAATAATATCATCGCAATAACGCCAAAAGTATAATCTTGACTGCCTTTCTGTGAGATCCAAATCATCTTCCACCTTAATGCCAAGCGATTGTATCATTCTATCAACTGATATTTCATCCAAAGTATATAAGTATTCCTCAGCTTTATCATCGAAAAGGGTATAAATCTCAGACGTTAACAATGAGCCCCACTGATTATTTCGAATCTTATCATTTACGCTTACTTCCGAATCATATAAAAGATTTCTTAATGAACTTCCAAACTCATATAATTCACCCAAACGATTTCGCAGCAATTCTCCGGAATAGTTTTCCTTAAAAAAAGTATTTAAAATGTTCGCCAGCTCTTTTAAAAAAATATTATTATATGTTTCACTATCAGTTTTCAGAAGAAATTGTAATCCATAACTGTTTATAAACGATTGTCTTACTGCCTCAAACTTTTCTTCATCGTCACAATTATAGTTATTTAAAAAGTTATCTACGTAATCTCTTTGCTTTTTAAAGTTATGTGAAATATATAGTTCCTTAAAAACGTCTTTGCCTATACTCGCTGTATCAAAATATGTCGTATCATATCCGTCTGCCCATACAGACAAGTCCAACCTGTCTTTTATCTTTCTAACGATTTGCCGTCTGGGTGTTGAATTGTTTTTATCCAACATGAAAGAGCCTACGTAGCGGTAATCATGGTCGTCCATTTTCATGAATGTATACATTGGTACAACATCTCTTATTTCAGGTTCCTTATTCTCGTCATTGACATATTCCCCTGGATAAAGCATCATGACGATGACATTTCCATCTTCGTCAAAATAGTTTTTCCAGTTAACTTCCGAGGACCCCGCAACATATTTCCCATCTTTTATCTTAGCTATATGTGGAAACCACACTACAGCTCCATCCCTCGGATACCAAATTGCCCGTTGATAATCGCTCTTCATAGATGCGCCAAAGCAAGCATTTAACACTTCATAATTATGAGAGAAACTTATTTCATCTGTACTTTGTATAAATCTAAGTTTGTTTTGCATTTGGGCAATTCTCCTTTTATTATTTGAGTTCATCAAACATCAATATGACAAATTATCATTTAGTATATCTTCAAATCGGCCTATAAATTCATTAATGCAAGCCTTATCCATTTCTTGTCTCTTCATCGTAGTTTATCAATAACCCCTTTAAGTTCTCCATACCCGCATTCCACAGGCTTCAATTTCATAAGAGGTCCTATCCCTATAGTTTTCTGCGTCGGCGACATTTCATCAATCACTTTTGTTAAAAGCACAAGAAATCTCCATGAATCCAAATTAAGTGCCATAGTCTTCTCATCTTTAGGTTCATAAATACAGAATATGTAAAAATCACTATTTCTCTGAAGCGGAGAATCATCATGGTAGTCCCCGTCTTCACCGGGTATTCTTGCAGGGGCAATACTGAAGGTGTACTTCCCTTTATTCTTCACATTCCAGGTTTGAACACTCGATGCAGATTTTACCTCGATTTTCTTACCCTTATACATAAGGTCATAAGGTCGCCACATCTTTCGATATGCTTCGTCCGGATTATCAGTTATTCCCAAAGCAGAAGCTACTATATATTCAGCCAAAGCAGAACGAACTATGTTGCTGTCCAGTTCAGAATATGCCCAGCGCCAGAATGAGGTTACATTTTCCCCTGTTGGCTTTCCGTTTAGAATGAATTCTTCTTCGCCTGTAAAGCGTCCGTTATTAGTCATGAGTTTCTCCAAAAAAAGATGTGACAATAGGCTATCCCACTTGTCACATCCATTTTATCATACATATTATAAATCGTAATTACTTTGCTACTCTAACCTCAGCTTCACCATAATCGTTAAAATACTTATGGGATGCATCTACAACATACCAACTTCTTTAGCCTTTTTAACTAATAGGAATAACCATTGTATCCCAATAATTCCTTATAGATAATCTCAATGGTTATCTTTCTCAAGATACTTGTTCTCTCAAATAACCATTCAATATCAATCTCCGCCATATATTCCTCAAATGAATCATCACCCTTTTTCTTGCTAATCTTTAATCTGTTATTCTTTATAAAATAACCGGCGTGAATATAATGATTACGCAAGCAAACCACTTCTCTCGAAAGTTTTCGTAGTTCCTCTTTTAAGTATTCTTTTTCCGAATAATACTCTTCGATTGCATCAGTGATAAAGCAGTTCGTATTTTGCTTATGCTTATTTTTGTAAAAACACTCTATAAATTTATAATAACTCAAAAAACTATCTTCGATGTTTATTGATGTCAAGCCTATTGCGTATGGGATATTTCGGATCCAAACCTTATTAGTAGAGGAATAGTTAATGCTTTCATAGCATTTTTTTAAAAATTGCTCCATGTCATCACTGACCGCAGTTTTTTTTCGTCCCTTGTACTCAAATCTTTGCATCCAGCAACCAAATTTGTAAAATTTATCATCTACCTGGATTGACAAATCATCAATCTTGAAGCCGCCTTTAATATATAATTCCATATATATTTCCAACTCATGGATGTACTTATAAATCTCATCATAATTTTGTCTTCTTTTAAACCGAATCTCAAAATAAGGGGTGGTATCAATTGTAAATTTTCCCCTTTCCCATTTCTCATTAAAGCTCCACGAATCAGCAATAATAATACTTCTTATCTTCTGTGTTGAAATACCACAATCTATAGGCGGATTTTTCTTTTTCAGTGAAATCACTAATTCTTCATCGTTAGTCTCCTTCTTGTATGAGGGCACGCCAATTTTATCTAGCAAATCTTTGCTGAATATTCGTATTGCAGAGCATTTAGGTGTTGTCGGTAATTTCAGTATAGAATCTGATTCTCTATTCGAGAAATAAACTCGCCCTCTGAATACTGTAATCGATAAATCTTCAAACTTGGCATATTTATTACTATTTCCTGCATAAAAAGCATCTTTTAGCAACAAATAAATATTATTCTCAGAATCGGCAATAAAAATATCTCTTTGCTTATAGTCATAGTTACCTATCAAGCGAACACCATTTTGACTTGGAATCTCTTCGGTTATGTTATATTCTACAGAAACAGAAATATAATCCCTTTCCTCAAAATATGTGCATCGATATTTTTTACTTAATTCATTATCAAAGAAACAAACAGCCATGGTATACGTACTCCTAAATCATTATAAACAGATGCCTCTCCGCCGAATGCTTTCAACATGTTTCTCGAACAGCACGCTCCCATTACAGCTTCGTTTTGTCTGTAATGTTATCCAACTTTTTACACATTCCTACTTTATAAACTGTACTTAGCGACGAATTTCATCATTAAAAGGGCGGCACTTTTCAAAAAAGCATTATATATATACCGCTTATCTAGTTTATTTAAGGAATAATTCTTACACCAATCGATAATCATACCACATTTTTAGTTCTGGACATCTAAAAGTAATGCCTTGTGTCATAAAAACTCCTTTTTCAACAGTATACTTTGCCACCCCACTTATTGCCTTGACTCGCGTCGCATATTCACGATAAGCGAGGTAGCTCACATAAAAATGCCATTTTTGATTGTAAATAGGATTAGATATGCCGTTAAAATTAAAGACAAAGTCAAATAGGTCAACTTCTTCAGATAGCGGCTTGAAGACCGATACTGCTTTATACTCTTTGCATAGCCACAAATAAAAATCCACGTCATCTTCTTTGCCAGGGTGTCCCCGAAAGACATTTATTAATTCTACGTATGGTCCAGTAGGTTTATTTTTCTTTAGATACTCTTTGACAGCATTAGTCGTATCTGGTGCATTTCTATATCCTTCTGCATAAAACATTACATTTTTCATATTTGGCCTCTTACACATTGTCAACATGTTTATTCGATAAAAAGTAGCAGCTATAAGCTTTATATCTTAACAGAGAAAAAGCTCGGATACTCATTAATCATGCCCAAGATGTGTTTACGCATCTCTAAGCATCATAAGAATAGAACTTTCGCGCTTTTCTGTATTGTTAGTATCAAATAAACCTGTGGCATCTATCCAGTCGTAGTATCCCCTTCCATTTCTCCTGTTGTCAATTAATTTGCAATCAGCGATTACATTAGCACAAATTGTGTGTTGATTATTCGAAACATTCTACGTGTGTTTACACTTTTCTTTGATTAAAGGGATAATAACTATATGAATCATGCAGAGGAAAAATATGAACACAAGAACACCATAGATAATCCAAAATAAACAACTAGAGAAATCTTCTAAAGCAATCCAATACCCCACCGATGAAGCTATGTAACAAAAAATAGCCGTTTCATCTGAAAAATCAATTAAACGTTCTATGAAAAAACAAGTTAGTGCCATTTTTTTTCTTATTTTTTTTTCAACCTGTTTTGAGATAAACCAAAGCACGAATAACGCTCCAAAAGAAATCAAAGCGGGGATTAATGAATTCCCTACTAAAACAAACGGGAGGGTTATCAAAGAGACTACATAATATAGTAAATACGCACACGCATTAGTATAAGGAATGATTTTTTTAGAGTATAAATTATTTATTTTATTCTTCGCAGATTGTTTTTGCGCTTCTTCAACCTGTTCATTAGAATAATCACTGATGGAATTATTCTCAAACTTCTCTTCATTATTTTCGAGGATTACTCTTGCTCGTTCTCTCTGCTGTTCTAATTCCTTTATATCGTCCATAATTGTTTTACCATTTTACCCTTTCATCAAGTTATCTTCTTCATCTAAATGTATTATTTTACACCAATAAGTACTAATAATTTGTGTATTACGAATTTTCATTATCCTTTATTTCACCTTGTTGACCTTTACTTGACCGTCTTGGAATATGAGCATTACGGAAAATCTCGCGGACTCTATTCGCTATTTCCTTATCCGATGCATCTTGATAATCGAAGTTTTGTGATACCGTTCGTTTTATGGAACGAGCAGCTTCCGATGTCATCCTCTTAGCCCCCGGTATTTTTTTTACGTTTCCATTATCATCTATTTCAAGCGCGACATTCTCTATCCCATTCTCAGTTTGGAGCTGAACCAACACCATTTTTTTCTCATGACGGCTCACCTTATGTTTTTCTTCTTCACCAACGACTTTCTCCAGAAAATCATATAATGTATCCTGATAAGATAATTTTTTATCACAATACTTCTCCACATACAATTGAAGAATTGAAAGCTGCTCTTGCTCCTCTTCCGTAAAAAATGATAAATTTTCTATCGGAAGCAACTGGTTAACCTTTACCATCAAAGCAATCGTATCCATTTCTGGTGAAGTAATCTCAGGGTTTCCATGGAACACTTCGAAAAGAAAAACATAGCCTTCCCCAGACTCTAGATAAAATGAATTCGAAACTCTAATAGAATCAACCCTAAAGTCAGGAACGTTATTACCGACTGCCACCATATCTTCTATACTATTCCATCCCTTATATTGAGAAAGCGGCTTCCAATCGAGCTTCTTTTCTTTTGTCTTTTCTATAAGCGCTTCCCGAAACACAGCAATCCTATCCTTCTTCATATCGCGTATTCTCCCTTATTTAGAATGGCCTGAGCTTCCGTTACTATTTCTATCAACTCCATACTGTCTTCTTTTTCATACCTGTCATTTTGAATTATAATCTCGATTCGAGTACAGAATTCCTCAAATCTTTTTTTATCCTCGTCTTTCAAGCCTTTCTCGTGTGTTTTAATTTTATAGCAGCTTCGAAAAATTTTTGAGCACATTTGGTATGATAATTCATATGATTTAGTTAGAGTTCCAATAACCTTTTCGAAATAACTAAGCTGTTCCGCCTTCATCTTGTCAAAATTTACTACGTCAATGACATTTGCTTTAACCTCAGGTATTTTTTTCTCAATCACCTTGGTTTTAATGAATGTAATAACTGTGTAAATTAGGCTGGCCAATCCCACAATAAGTGATACTACCCCTACCGTGTTTCCCAAATATGGTGACGACCAAACTTCCAACAATTCTTTGCTCATAAATATCCTTTTTCTCCCGTTTTATCTAAACCATCAGAACGTAACATAACGCGTCTACTCTTCACTTAAATCACGGCGTACGCTATGCACTTTTATCATCCTCTTCTCTGTTCCTAATGATTTCATTTAGTGTATCTATGTTCGCATAAAAAGTTCTTTTTGTTATTTCCTTTCCATTAGAAAACTCAAAGGTGTCATCTGCGTTAAGGGCCTTTGGTCTTATATGAAATTTGTGGTCATCTGAACTCTTCGGAAATAGATTTTCATCTCCATCTTCAAAAGCCTTCAGCGTCATTTCGAACGCTTCCTTTGCCTCATTCTCATAATTCTCGAAACTAAAATCTTCGAAAACCTCAACATTGTCAACTCTAGATTCTTTTTTGTCTTTGTCTATCACAAATAATAACGTTTTCTTCTCAAGTTCTTTTTTAAATTGCGAATTATCAAATGAAAGTGGAGTAGTTTGATCCAAATTATCGTAAAACTCAGAAAATGTTTTTGATGAAAATGGATATGTTTCCTTGACTTCATATGTATTGTCTGATTTCTTTACCCGAGTTACCGTCCTGAAATCTCCAATCCCGTTAGGTGTTATTGCATGAAAATACGCGGCAATTCTAGTATTTATACCTTGTTTTCCACTTCGATTCTTTTCCTCAATATTTAAATATGCTATGAGCCCATTTTTATTTTCATCTGTGAAAATAAAATCAACATTTTCTGTCCCTTGATTGAACGTGTTTTTCCTAGTAGTCTGACTATTACTTATTAGCTCACCATATAATTCATTTTTCTTGAATGAGTCTAGATTTATTGGTTGTGATACCTGCTTAAAAGATGACACGAATTCAGAAAAAATATTTTCAAATGTTTGATCATCATAAGAATCCGGGCTTCGATATATAACATAACTGCAATAATAATTCCTCCCGTATTTTATTATTGCATCATTAATCTCTTTTTCTCCTATGTGCGGCTTGCCATTTACCCACCAATCATTTGCCTCAATTACAAGCCTTAAATCTTTGGCTAATGTCTGGCTTTCTAGTGCCTCGTCAACAATAGTCTGGACGCTTGATTTATTTAGATTCTTGCTCGTTCCAGGTTTTTGGTTAATCATTCGAAACATTTTCGCAAATTCTAGAATCGTAATATTATCCTTATTTTCATACTCGCCCGCTCTAATAATTCTTATATGTTCAGATTTTAAAATCTCATTAATAGATTGAACTTTATCTTGTGATGCTATTATATCCACCTCTGTGATTGGTATCTGCGTGTTAAGTCCTTCTGTTATCTCGTTAATATAATCCGCATTTCCTTCGATTATTATAGTTTTTATTTTAATGCTATTGCACACATCCTCTATTACACCAAATAGGATAGATGTATCTACATTATTTGACAAAAAAAGGGGCTCAATATCTCTGATTACTTCGTGAAGTTGCAAATACATATTTGTCATTGTCTGTGCGCCATTAATAATATGTGCACAATTGGAATCAAAAGTAATGCTCGAATTCTTTCTGCGTAGAATTTGCCCTTGTTGGTTTTTTTCGACGAAAATAGTTACTCCGTTGTGGTTAAACCAGAAATTTAACGGGATATTTCCTTTCCCCTTTTTAATATCCGCATCATAAAGTATTTTTTTAATCTTCCCTTTTTCTCTTTCATCAATATCCAATTTTTCAATTCCACATATAATTCCATTTGTGAAGTAATCCTTAAAGCTCCTCTCTACCTTTTTCTTGGTTGCATTAGATCCGGTTATGTTTACTCGACTATTTTTTCTAAAAGCACGAGTCCCTTGGACCTCAAATATCTTTTTTAATTCAGAGTACGCAACATTATATATATATCCTCTTATCTCATTGTCGCCGTATTCCAAAAAATTAATCCCATCCTCTTCCACATAAAGTGATACAATCGCATTTCTTGTATAAACTGAAATCTTTTCTTCCTTAAGCTGGTTTATTTCTTTTCTAACGCTCGCGCTTAATCTTTTTTGATAGTATTCATCATCAAATTGTTTGGTTTCATCGTTCAAGTCCTCGAAAACCAACACCGGGCAGAAAAATTCTGTCTTATTTGAATCGGCAATAATCTGAGATTTAATCTCCATATATTTCTGAATCTTAAACTTGCTATTGCCATCACAAATATAAATAAGGAATGCTCTCTCCGTTTTATCTTCTTGTACTTCCCAGTATTCAAATACATCCTCATATGTTTCCTTAGTGATAATGTCCTTTGATGATATATCTAGGCATTCCGTTATTTTTTTCATTTTCTGCATCATCATAATTTACTTACCCTCAATTCATCGAATTTTGTTTCTATTGTTTTTCTAATTGAACAGCGTTTATCTTCCTGTATAACGAGTTGATCTACATATGCCTCCATATCATCTATTTCTTTCCTGATTATCCTCTTTATTTCTATTTCCGAATTATCCCTCTTTTTATATGCTTCTAATTCGTAGTCTAATCTAACAAAGTACTCTTCAATTTGTCCAATAAACCCTGTTTCTTTTTTCCTACTATACGTGTCAGAAATATATTTTTTCTTTACCATCTCGGATATTGAGTCCTTCTCAGGAAAAAGTTTTGCTTTATTTATTCCAAACAATTTGTCTAATTCATCAACTATCTTTGCTTTATCATCTTTAGATATCCTCTCTTCCCTGTAATATATATCTTTTAGTCTACATCTATTGCTTCCAGGGAAGAAAATAAACCCTCCATATTGAGCTATAATTCGCTCGTTGTTTTTTGTATGGGTGATTACCTTAAAGTTTTTGTCAATAATATGATTATCCTTATCATTTATTATTGAGCAGTATAGCTGTTCTATTTCATCTGAATGAGGAGAAACGTAGTTTGGAAAACAAAAGGTATATACGACACCATCCTTGCCCATATTCTCTTCACTAGCACAAGCGAAATATAAAGCAACTAGTGAATTAAACGTTATATCGAGTGCTCTGCTTACCGCAACATAATGCTGTGCATCAATCATCTTCTCTATATTTCTGCTTTTGCTATTGTCTATAACACCGAAATCTGCGAGAAGTTCAAACAAATGCTCCTCTTTCTCAACATAGCTATCTTCCCTAAACAGAGACGGAGTAAGCTTTGTTCTTCCGTAATCTCTCGGCTCCCCTCGATATGCAAAGAGTAGTGAATCTGAAGTATCTCCCAATATTTTTTTGTTAAAATCCTCCAGCTCGCGTCTACGAGTATTTATTTTTTCTACATACTCAGCTACCAGACTCGTCATCATCTCACCTGTTTCTCCTAATCCTCGCATGTTTATTGTCGATAACGTGGGAGGATTAAATTATTATTGTTCTAAAATGGGAATTATTGATTGATTAAATCAGTAGATAGGTTTGCCATTTCAAATAATCAGCCCTCAGATATTGGGGCTGAACGCTGAAATACTCCTGCTGGAAAATACCCCTCAACCCTTACTTAAACCTATTTCCGCTTTATTTTGCCCAAATTATACGATTTGCGAGAATAATCAAATAAAAGCGGTTATTATATATCCCAATAGAAATTATATTCGCGTTCGCGAACATTTTCAACACAAAATGTCTTAATAGCTTTAAATGTCTAAATTTAATCAAACGCGGTTAAATAAGAAAAAAGCTAAGAGAGTCGTCTTCTCCCTTAGCTTTATCATTTAAAATTCTACTCCTCTGAAAAAATCACATTCAGTGCTTCTTCCATCTGCTTAACAAGGTCAACAACCAGTGCATTCCCCATCATAAATCTACGTTTTTTGCTGGGCATCTCCACTATACCATCTCCCACACTACAATATCTTGTGTGTCCCGTTGGAAATCCTTGAATTCTTTCGGTCTCTTCCGCCGTAAGAAGCCTTATCTTTCCAGACTTCTTATCCTTAACAATATGCGTCGTTCTACTAAATCCACCCTCAGAGGTAAGCATCGTCCTGGCAGGCTTATCATAAGAATCTAGCATTGAGATTGGTCCCTCTGAAAAAACATATTCATGCCCATTTTTTGATTTTCTGGGAATCTTTTTCCCACCCTTCAAATACTGCCAGGTCTGACGAGCTTCCCTGCTTAGCTTATCTTTTGTCTCGTCGCTGTGAGTGATATCTGGAAAGGTGTAATACAATCTCTTCTCAGGGATAAAGTATTGTTTATCCACATCTCCTTTGTCCATAATATCTCCCAAAGTTATCTGCTTTCCATGATAATTCGGTATCGTTTTTGTAGTATAGATAATACCATCTCTCATAACCCCGGCATTCTCAAACGAAAAAGTAAAATGAGCAGAAAGCTCACCAAGTCCCTCAGGAAGCCTATCTATTTTTACTTTCTTGGAATCAACATCATTTACAGGAAAGGTTTTTGCAAAAAAACCCTCCTTGGAAATCATTTCCGTCATACTATTCCGATGGAACTCTTTATCTTTATCCTTTTTAAATCCGATTCCTGCTTCTACGCTCCTAGCATATTTAAGATTCTTTTTATATGCATATATAAAAGTTCGTCGCCTACGCTGCTGGTAGCCATAATCAGCCGCGTTGATTACCCTCCACTCAACCGTATATCCTTCGTCTCTGAAGCAAGCCAACATAATTCCAAAATCTCTTCCACGCTGACTAGCCGGAGATTTTAACAATCTGTCAACGTTCTCGAGTAGAACAAAAGGAGGTTTCTTAACTTCAAGAATTTCTCGAATCGACCACCAAAGTATTCCCTTCTTGCCTTCCAAGCCTTTTGAAGACTGGAGTGTTGATGCTACCGAATAATCTTGACACGGAAATCCACCGACAAGAAGGTTGAAATCCGGGATTTCTTTCTTATCAACATCCTCAATATTTATATTAGTTGTATCTTCCCCATTCTTATCTAGGCAGGTTCCGAAATGATACACGTAGCAATCATGAGCATACTGTGTTTTCTTCTCTGCTGGCTCCCACTGACTAAACCACACCGTCTTCCATTCTTCAGGCTTGTCATAATCATCCAAAGTGTTGATGTGATTTAGTCCGCACCTAAATCCCCCCACTCCGGCAAATAATTCGCAAACTGTTTTTTCCATTGGTATAACTCCTTCTGCTTGCATTCATATCAATTATACCAACTGCAATTGGTTTGATCAAGCAGAATCTTCTTGGTTTATAATATATTTTTAAGCTGTTTCAAGATGTAACTATTGTTTATCCAAAAGCTTTGGGTTGTCATATACTCCCCATTAGGGAGAATGTTTGCATCTCTATCTATGTTTCCAAGTTCCATCCCATTGTTAAAGCGATAAGCAGCCTTGGTGGCGTGGGGGCGTATGTGGATTATTTCGGTTTCACTTTTACCTGGCAGATTATTGCTAAAGCTTACTTTTCCTTTACTATCAACATGCTTCGTAAACTCGATTCCATACATAAAAATACGTTTATACTCTTCCCATTCATTCCTAACTGTTACATTTAAATCATGATATGGCATATTCCATAGCTGGCAGCCCTTGACTCTATATACATTTCCGTCCTTTTTCCATACAAAGAAGAGAAGCCTTGTTTCATCAAAGTACTCTTTAAGAGAAGAATCGTCGTAATCTTCTGCAACTAAATCCAAAAATTTGAACGGAGGAAACGACATACTCTCTCGAATTGTGTTGTTTTCTTCGATTCGAATGGTCTTAATCCTTATATTAGCTTTCTTAAACTCGTCGGCATTCTCATTTCTGATTCCAAGAATTTTGCAAGCCAAGTCATTCCATTGTGCCTTGTTGTTGTTATACTCTCTTCCGAAGTAATTGCAGAGTTCCTTATCTGATTTACCAATATAACCCTTTACTATGTCAAAAAGTATCTGTTCAAAAGTTTTCTCACGCACTAGATTAGCGTCATCAAGAATAAAGTTGTCAGATTTTTTCCCTACAATATAGTGATTGAGCACATATGTCATATATGAGTTCTTGAAGCAAAATGCCCTCTTCATGGCTGGCTTCCTGCTGCCATAGAACTGGGGTACAGTACCCTTCTCGGCTGATGCACCTTTGGTGCACGCTCCAAGATACATGGTATCGCTTTCTGACAATTCATGAGCTCGTCCATCACGAATAACATCAACTATGTATGCGTAATCTTTTTTTATAATCTCCAAATCGACTTCTGGTGGGGTGAATAATCTCACGTATCCAATACGATAGAACAGATTAGTATCTAACTGCTTGTTTCTCCAATAATAAATCAGCAAAATAAGTCGCATCTTTTCCCAGGCATGCGACTTATAAAAATCCGTTTCGATAGGAGTATCATAGCTAATCATGGTAAGGACAAGTCTCTCACCAGCACGAAGTTCACCCTTGTTGGTAAACTCATATGGCGTTACCTTAAGTTCAACGCCTGCCTCCGGAAAGTCTGCTTCCTGGTTCGAGTTCGCTTTATATCCAAAATAGATTTCTTCTAAAAGGTTTCCTAAACCTCCTTTTCGAAATCTGTTAGCATATGCCTCAACATCAGTAGAGGGGCGCTTCTCGAAAACAACATCTTGAAATGTTTTGTTCTCTAACTGAACAGCATAATGTTCTATGCTTTCCGGGCTAGCTGGATCATAACCAAGTTTTTCGTCAAACATATCTGAAATCCTTTATAGGAATTGAGCACAATTACTTTATTAGCTCTTTTTCTACTGCCTTATAGTACGTCCAAAATCTGTTGTCTGTGTCAATATTCTTTAACCATTCATCGATATTTGAAGAATTAATAGAATTCGCCCTCAGTATTCCCGCTATATCGGATGCAGTAACAATCAAAATCGGATGCCCGTCCTCTATAACCTCACTATAGGCCTGAGTATCAACATAACTAGTCGTAATCAAAATTCCAAACTGCCTATATCTAATTCTTGAAATAAGACGTGACATCTGCCTAACACCCACAGCATTATCCTTCGAATAGCACTTTGCCTCAAGGGCGCAGTCTATCCTAAGTGGTCGATTAACCTTACCACATGTACTTATTGCATAAAAGCCTAATGCATCTCGTCCACCATCTCTCCAAGGCCTTGTAAGAGAAAAATCAACAAAGTTTCCGTCCATCTTCGCAACAATATCCGTGGCGCACGCTTCAAATCCTTGAGCATTCTTGGTTTCCACGAGATAGTGATTCCTGATTGCTTCAAGGCACTTCATACCTTCGTTATCACTCTGAAGTTGATCATACTTCGTTGGAATTTTAAGCAATTTGGGAGCTTTGAGGGCTTCTATTCCAGATCTACCATTAATAATATACTTTTTCCAAACATCTGGCGCATACTGGAGGCTATCATTATGGTTCTCAATCAGCGCCTGCAACCATTTCCTGGGAATTGGTTCGCTTCCTGTGTTAAGAACGGTAAAATAAGCTTCATAATTCTGAAAACGATTGTCATCCATTGTGCGCCAAAAAGCGACAAGATCTTTATCAGGTGAAATCTTTGGGTTCCCAGGTGCAGCTAGCCCAAGAAACTTAACATCTCTTCCCTCACCTGTTTTCTTGAATATGAAGAAAGGAGGCATGTCAGTCATAGACCCATGACCATTCAGTAAAGCAAATACCATTTCCAGAAGTTCATTCCCCTTAAGCTTCGTATCTGTAAGCTCTCTTCCAGGCTTCCGGTTATCACCATAGTATCGGAAGATTCCTGTTTCTTCGTCCAAGTAATCTGGCCATTCTAATTCACCCATTGTTGTATAAAGAATGACATACGCAGGCTTTCCGCTCCCATCAGTTCGGTTAACTTTTCTGAAGCCTCCATTTACACCACATTTGGGGAAAATGTGATGTAGTGGCTCATTATCAGCACTGGAGCCATTTCCGCCTTTGTAGATACAATCGACGATTAAATTTGAGTTTTCTAAATTACTAAACTGAACTTCCATATAGTCTCCTTGACTTCACGCAAACATACCCTTAAATATTAATTCCAAATCTTCCTCTGGCGTATAGACTGGTTCTAGTTCATTATTCTCAATGGCTTTTAGCATTACTTGTTCTATTTGAAAACCCAAGATTATCAACTATTATATCCATCATAAGTCCTAATTTTCGTAAAAAACAGTCGTATTACTTTGTCTCACTGGTCTTTCGAGCTTATTATTTGTTTTCTAAGAATTCGGTTGCCAAAACCGTTTTTCAGTAACAGTTCTTGCAAGTCTTTGATTTGACATTTATCCAAATCCTTTGTCGATATTCCTCTAAAGGCGCGATGTAATGGCAAAAAAATATCATTCTCGTCTACGCCATTCTCCCTTTTTATTGCACAATGCATCACTCCGTTCTTAGAATTGTTGCTTCCATTTAGTCGTGGTATGCAATCGTTTTCCAAGTATTTATGCGGAAGGAATAACAAAATTCTATATTCCCCCTCAATTTCATAATTTTTCTCCTTAAAATAATATTTCATGTTATCCACTTTAGTTGAGAGAAACTTGCATATTACATCTCCCCATTCTCCATTAAATTCCTCTTTAAATCCTTTAATCAACCTATAGAGGTATCCTACAGCCTCCTCACCATAAAGCACGGGTTTTATCTCGATGGAATGGCCTCCCAGAATAGACTCATTCCCTTCCGGGTAAAAAAAAGCACTTTTATCAAATTCAAAAACAATATCTCTTTTATTTTTTTTGTGGGAGCAAATGTCAACCACGTCGTCAAACAAATCTAAGTCAAACGGTTTATATGAAAAACACAAAATTAATGTTTTCCACTCGTTTTCTTTCTCAGGGATATCAATTCCACGGCTTGTATCATGATAATAGAACCATTTCGCCCTTGTTTGACTATTTATCAACTTATTTTTTTCATCGCCACTGATAACTCTGTCTTTCTCAAGCATGGTCAGTGCCTGTTCTTGATAAGGTAGAATATTACCTTCATTTTCATCGCGTTGACTGTTCGCATCAGAAAATCTGAGGATAATATCATTTTGCCTAATTATTCCGCTCGCACAAGAATACGATGAGTAGTGATACAAGAATGGGGGGATTTGTATGGATGAAGTTCCAAATCTTTCATTATAGAATTTTTCTAATTTAATAATGTCCACATTTTCTGATTCTTTCCTCATTCTACTTGCCTCGCCCAAACCATTAGCCATGTCGAATACTACACCAATCGCAAAAACAAGTCTCGTATTCGCCTAGCCTTATTTATTACATTAACTAGTATATATTTTATCATTTCACATAACAAAAGTCTGCCAAATCAAATACATTTATTCGTATAATCAAAAAGATTCTGCTCTCGCAGAACCTTTTTTATACGTTAATTGAAAGATATTAATTACTCTCCTAAAATAATTTGACAGTCATGTTCTTTTATTAGAGTGATGTAATCTTATTTATCAACAACTCATCAGCCGGTAGCCAATTAAATAAATCAAGTTCATTCTTCTCAAGCCATCTGGCAGCTTCAGCTTCGATAAGCTTAGGTTCCCCTTCTTCTATCTCGCACCAAAAGCATTCCATAGAAAGATGGAACTCCGAATAATCATACTCAATAGTATCTATTAGTTCATTAACCTTTATTATTGTATCAAGTTCTTCTTTTATTTCACGCTGCAAGGCTTCCTGAGGTGTCTCGCCCTCTTCTATTTTCCCACCGGGAAATTCCCACAAGCCCTTATAATCACCATAACCTCTTTGCGTGGCGAAAAATCTGTTGTCTCGTTTTATGACTGCAGCCACTACTCTGATAGTTTTCAATTCTTCTTACCTAAATCACACTAAGCCAGCGCTTATCTCCTATTCCAGGGCGAATATCGTCAGTAAGCCATCCTAAAATCTTTAAAAAATGTGTCCATTCACTTGACTATGCTACATTCAGTCATTAACATGACATCCTTACTTATGTGGAAGGAACTTCTAATACTAATATAACTAAATCGTAATTTTTTGCAATTCTGAGAAAAGTTCCTGTTGCATTAAGTCCATTTTGTTACACCCCTTCGTATTTTGTTGGAGGGCGTGCTTTCTATTCGAAGCACATTGTCTATAGTTCAAACAATCTACCCACTGCGAATTAAATGATATATTTCATCTCTGAGATTACCCCACTTTTATCTATGGGGAGAATTTCTTTTCATATTCGTCATCAAATATCATTGAATCAATCTCGGATTTCCCAATCCATAATACCCAAGATAAATATTGCCATTAATTGTTATAGAAAGGTCTTGTATTCCAGTCACATCCACTTCAATTGGATAAGACTTGGTTTTGGGCTCTATAGCCTCTGCTGTAAAAAGGTTTATACCATCTCCGTAAATTCTGACAGAGCCAATCGAATTCTTAGAGGGCTCACTACCCACCACAATGTCCGCCACAAAAGTTGAATACTCCCCCTTTAGTTCATACACCCACTCGGTATCATATCCATAATCAGGCTCAAAACTAACAAGAGCAAAATCATAAATATTTCCTGTTAAATCTTCAAATCCTCTTACTTCTCTGATATGTTGTTTGGATGCCTTAAAGTAGGGTTTAATGTCTCCTAAAGATTTTGTTTTCACCAAGCAATCTGTTTTTAGTTTTGCCACCATTAGTGGATCAATCAAAATACTTTCCTTGCTCTCGACATATGCCTTCATGGCTGCCTCTCCCTCTCGGCGGCATATATCGCGTCCTTCCAAAAGAATTGTGTCGTACTGTTCATCTATTATCTTCTGTCTATAGTCTAGTGTCTCTAAATACCTGGGCCACTCCTCTTGCGTATCAATCATCTCCAGCATCTCTCTGCAGGTTTCATAATCCATATTCAGATAAGCATCTTGAGACTGCCGAAAATAGAACTCCCCTATTTGTTCGAGATATGTTTTAGAATCTTCATATTCCCCCAATTGCATAAAAAGCTTCTGGGCATCCTCGTACTCCTCGGCCTCATATTCTTCAACAGCCCTTAAATAGTTCTCTTGAAGTTCCTTTTCATGCTCTTTGTTATTTATATCTACCAGCATGAGTTGTGCTTCTTTATATATACTAGTGTCCTTCGGAATCGCAACGAGCCTCTCTTTTGCCTGTTTATAATTTTCTTTATCAAAGCTCTCCTTTGCAGAACTATATAATTCCATTGAACACTTAGCAATATAATCTTCTGAATCCAGGTATTTCCTGCATTCCTCAAACTCATCGATAGCTTCTTCGTAATACGCGTTTTGGTAAAAATGTACCCCCAATTCATAACTGTTCTTTTGTTCATCCGTTACTTCAAAAGTATCCAATAAATCTAAGTTTTCCTCTGGATGAATCTCGGAAACTTCATTTTCATCTTTTATCCCACTCGTGATAATAGCAATAAGCAGCAAGACTAAAACTAAGAGGCTTACGCATATAGGAATAACCCTATGTTTTTTCTTTATAATAGAAAAGAGATTGGAAAATGGCTTCAAAATCTCTGTGTCATTGCATTCCCCATTGATGGAGCTATCCGGAACAGGATTATTTACAATCTCCGATTTGTTTTCATAACCATCTCGTTCACGTATATTATCTTGATTAGTGTCAAGCTCTCTTGTGTCTTTTTCACCTGAAAAGTAAAAATGGTTTATTGACCCCTGAATAAATATGGGCTGATCCATAACAGCTGAATTCGTAATAGTCATATCATTACTATTATTCTGCGTGTTTCCAACGCCAGCTTGAACATTACTATTATAATCAGATTCTATTTTTTTTGTTTTCGTATTGGGCTCTTTCTTCTTATCTCGGGATATCCATCTACCAATTGCTGCAAGTAATGCGACTCCTGACCCGCTAAATAATATATCCTTATTTTCTTTAAACCAACTTAATATTCTCCACATTCTTGATCCTCATTATTGACAGTTTTTATTATCCATGTGTTTTAGATTTGATAGCAGTATACAAAGTGCGGGATTAGTAGGAGAGAGCTTCTCACTTCGAAGCAATCGAGATTGATAGATTATAATAGATATTATATCTGAGCATTCAACTTTCCCCTCGTGCAATACAGAACATAAAACAAACATACCCGATAAGCATATTCTATTCGCGTTCACGAATACTTTCAAGTATATTTTTTGAAAATTCACTCAATTTGATCGATATTTTCACATAATGTAATTTTTATATTCCAAGCACAAAACTGGAATTTACTCATGCACAAAAGCACATAAAAAAGGCCCTGCTTTCGCAAAGCCTTTCGCATTATCACTCATCGTCCAATTCCATTCCAATCCCATCTTCCTTCCATCCGGAATTGAAATGTATATCACCTGTCTCCATATCCATTGACATATTGTCGCCCATCCTCATATGCATGTGCCCTTCCGTGTCAAAGCCCATGCCCCCGGATGTGGGGTAAATAAAATTGCCATCTTCAAAATCATATACTGGGCCACCCATATGCTATACCTCCTTGTTCTTTTGTAAATCAATAAACTTGTTATATGTTTTGTTTACCTCATCGATTAGAAACTGTATTTCTGAATCCTTTGATTTGGAATTAACCCTTACTATGTTTGTAATAAAGCCGCCGATAGGAACCTTCTTATAAAACGCAGGAGTATGGTAAGAAACAAATCCTATTTGAGGATAAACGTAATAGTCATTCCAAGTAATATGTTTCATGTACTTTTCATCAACATATTCGTTAACCTTGTAGAAATCCTTGCATGCATCCATACCCTCTTTCGTTTGTTGATTAACATCTTTTAACACGTTTCTGTTATGCTCTAGCACTCTCTCCAAAAATAGATTTGTATTCTTCTTTTTTAGTCGAATCATTTCATCCAGGATATCGCCGGCATATGGCGACATAAATGTGTATACAGCATCTCCATATTCCTGTTTAACCTCAAATGTGCTGAAGAAATAGGATAGAATGGTATTTGAAGCTGCTGCTACACTGTCTATCATTTGGAGAACATTGGGGGTTTTTACCAGCTCCTTATTTTCTAAATATCCCGAGAATATATGGTTGACAGTATATAGCAAAGGGATTTCTCTGGCCTTAAGCTTCTCCAGCATTTTGATATCATTATTCTTTATCGCCAATGAAATCATCTTATACCTTAAGTCATCCTGCTCCCTAAGACGCGCGTCGAGTACATCTGTATATCCAATTTTTCTTCTCTCTATACTGGTTCCCGCGCCAAAACTTTTCTCATAGTATTGCTTTCTATCACCACTGACAAACCAGATATAATTGTTATCCATGAGATGCCTAAGGAATTTATAATTCCCCGCTTCAAGCGCATAATCAATAACCGTTTTGTTGTATTCATCGGGATTAAGGAAGGGCTTGTCTTCTCTATTTATGAATTCTTCCCACTCGTCTCGATTCTTCGAGAAAGCTATCATATAATTTGTTACCCTGGTGGCTGCAGGTGCAATAAAAGTTCCTCCACTAAGGATTTCATCTAATGATACTCCCAGTAGCTCGGAGAATATGGGAAGGTCTTCAATCTGGACGCCCTTGTTACCCTTCTTAATCTGACAGATACGGTTTTGCATCTTTGGAATGTCATCAGGGTTTACTTCCCCATCTCTTTTCTCAAGATATGCTATTGAAAACTGACGGTCATTTTTATATCTGCTTGCTTTAATTAGCTCTGAGAGGTGTTCCCCTATTAATTTGTTATCTGTTCTATACATGGCGTAATCTCCTTTGAGATAAGCGTAAATTATGGAGAGTCAAATTGATATCATAGATTTGCATATGCTTTTTGCATATAGTTTTTTATGTATCTAATCATGTATGCTGTTTGCATATTTTCCGCATAATTTTATGAAACAAAAAAACTTGCAAGGCTGCAAGTTTTTTTATCTTTTATGACAAAGGTTCTCAAATTATTATCATCCACTGCTATAATAGTTATCATAGCTGGCCTGGAATGAAACCAGAATCACAAGGCACGCTGTTATTATTGGAACTTCCATGTCGGTATTATTAATTGATAGAATATAATCTGATCCTATCTGTTTCAGTTTTCCCAATTCGTCACCGTCTTTATTGATAATCATGGCGCTCATTTTGATAAAGTCGCGTATTTCTATTGTCCACCCATTGTAATCGGATTTAATTATTGTTTTTATTCCATCTTTTATAAGTTCATATTTGCCAATAAGCTGTTTCCCCTTTATAACACGCCACTCAGTTTTTCTTCCAAAATGTTTCGAGTGCTCACAAACCTCTTGCCCTATTGGCCAAATCTTCCCTTTTTGAGGCTTCAATTCAAGTCTGTAAAGCAGCTCTTGATGCTCATTGAGAATTTCATATTTCCTTTTATAGTAGAAGCTCGATGTATCTATAAATCCAGTCATCTTCACCTCAGCCGCACATCTAATAATACGATATGGTCCTTCAAGAGACTCGATATGTTCCGCAGTTTCCCTCAGTTTCTTCTCTTCCCGTTTTTGTCCTGCCTCTTCTATCTTATTTGATATTTTTCCCAGTCCCTTTATAACAGGTTCTTTTAAAGGAGAGCGGCTAATTGCGTCATACACTAACTTAACCTTGATAAAATTCTTAAATGACACTTTATTTCCTCCTTTTCGATTCTCTCCTAATAAAAAAATCCGGTTGTTGAACGAATTTGCCTATTCTGCGCCTCACGTCCAATACGGTTTCTGGTCCTTATGGCTATAACCCTGCATCTTCACCTTGTACTCTTCCAAGGTCTGTTCGTATTTTGAGAGAGTCGCTGTTTTTACCATGCCGGTATTACGCATTACTTCCAAGGCAGCCTCAAATTCTTTAAGGTTGGCTTGGGCGTTGTCCTTATAGTTGTTGGACATATTCATTTCAAGACGATTAATTATGGCGTCCAGTTCTTTTTCTGCTTTTGATTTAAATAGGTTCATATTTATAGTTTCTCGTGTGAAAAATTTCTTTTTGGTCTTGACTCCTAATTCTATTAGAGATATTTTCAATCCAAATTATGCTGCATTAGGCATTCTTTCAGTTCATGGAGTTCCTTATCAGTCAGCCCATCTCGAATCTTTTCCACAAGTTTTTTAAGCTCTGACTCGTAAAAAGGGAACGAATTACCACAACTTAATAATTTAGTTACAAATTTCGCCGTCTTACTTTGGCTCTTCATGGCATATTCATTATTTAAAATATCATATAGAATCATTCCAGGAACCTCGTTCGGCAGATTACCGCTGCAAACAATATCTACAGTCTCATTATATAAGGACTTCATCCTTCCAACACATTCAATCAGCTTTCTCAGTTCATTATCAGATGCTTTTTTCGGTTTGTTATATTCAATACGATTGATAAAAAACTGTTTCAACCAAACGTTCCACCAAAGGATTTGTGACTCATCCTCCATATTGCATAATCGGTTTTCTATTTCATTTAACAATAAGACCACATCATCATCGGAAGCATAACTATAAAACACAGGAATATACTTATCTAAAGGCTCTCGTATAATATATATTAACAAGGTAAGAAATAGCTTGATAAAGCCATTTCTTGTGTATTCACCTATCCATTCCAAATGAGTAATAGCAGTTAAAAAGATGTCAGATAACGTATCTGCACAGTCTCGATTTAATTTTTGGGCATACTCTATATATCCTTCCCATGCTGATACGAAATCGTCCTTATTATTTCCACAAAGAAAGTGAGAAATAGTTTCTTCCACCCATTTCCTGTCAAAATAATATAGGTAATTATAGTGTCCTGCCACAACACAAATCGCTGTTTTTCTTTCAGAGCCGCAAGTTAATAAGGCTTTCGAAATAAACGCTTTGTATTTCTGAGAAATCCTTCGTTTCCCATTTATCCCAATTAACCGGATTATAGACATCAAAAGCAGTCCGACTGAAGTATTTAATGTGGAATCAATTACTCGGTCACAATCATAATCTTCATCTTTTCTATTTGCCCATAGCTTATTAATACGTGCATAAATATGTTCTTCATGCACGTTTCCTTCTTCCTTCAGCTCTTCTCTATCTGTCAGTTTCCATACCAAATATGATATAGAAGCTGAATATTGGGAAGATGATTCACCTACAATCAATTTATCAATCAAGGTAAGGCAATTATTAATCTCATATCTTCCAGAATGTACTCCTTGAAAGTAATAATCCCAAATTCTAGGCTCAACACATTTCTTTTTGTTGAGTATGCGGGCAACGTTTAGCGCCCATTCATACTCATCGCTTATCACTTTTGAAAGAGCTTTTAAGTATCCTTCTCTCGAAGAAATCTGATTGGGATTATTCGAATAGTTTACTGCCTTTTTTATAGCTTCTAAATATCCAAAATTTTTAATCTCCTCTGTGCTCCACTGACTATCTTCTGAATCCCATGAACACGATTCAATCCAAAAGTCGAGTTCTGGATGTTTTCTTGGCTGGAATTTCCTCCTTTCCCTTATTTCTCTCTCCATGCTGTTTATTCTTCTATTAGTCTTACAAAATTCTCTAATCCAAACACACCAATTGTATTTAGCATACTCTGTAGTTTCATCAGAGCTATCCAGTTCCACTATTAACTCAGTTAGTTCATTCTTTTTTTTCTCAGACAAGTTATTGTATATTTCTTTTATCAAAAGAAATACCTGCTCTTTTCCATCCCTAAAGGAAAATAAGTCATTTTTTAAAAAAAGGGTAAATTTTTTATCCGCCGAAAAGGCTTTGCTTAATCGTAATAGTTTCACGAAGATCTTCCTACACAATATCGACTTTGAAGATAGTCCATCAGTAATAAAACTCCGTATATATTGCACATCTTTTTTCTCGCAGACTGCACAAAGCTGCTCCATTTGCTCTACAAGACAATCCAAAACATCTTCATGATAGTTCCCCTCTCTATCTTCTATCACATGATTTGCAACAGCCCATGGCTCTTTGGTATCCGAAGCCACCCCAGTCAGGCTATATATTTGATGAAGTTCCTCCAGCTTCTCTCTAAAAAAACATAGCAGTTCTTTAGAGTCCTTTGTGTTCTCCCCAAACTTGCATTTACTCCATGAATCACGAATCATGAATGTTTCGCCGCTAAAGATGTGTATGTTCTCATAACTACCGTTTGTCCAATAAATCTTTTCCGTTTTGAGGTTGATAACCCAATAAAAGCCATATAATCTTTTGCATATTTCCATTTCACCCCTTTGAGAATATCGATTTATCAACCGGAAGGCATGAATACTACTAATAAATGGCTCACATAAAACCACATATCGTCCAAGGTAGTCTGAATCAAATCCATCTTCTTCAATTCTTCGAAGGATATGTTCTGCTAGAATAGGCGAAATAGTATTGCTATGTTTATATAGCAGTTCCTCAAACATTTCATCCTCTACTCCAACAATCTTAGTGCAAATCCATTCAACCCAAATAATCTCCGTTTCAGAAAGATTTATTTGGCTACTGAATGCAGCATCAAACAAGCCTTTTTCATCTAAAAAACGCGCCCACTCGCAGCCCCTTATGCAATTTGCCAGAACCTGAGCCCGCTCCTTACACTCCGTACAATAATCCACCTCGCTGATAGCGGTGTTGTCTCGTGGAGGGGAATCAGCCATCTCACATATGATATCCTTCCATTCTAAAAGACCACGCTTGGATCGTTCTCCCAGTTTTATAAGGCTCTTTACCAAATTATCATGCTCGCCTTTGTTATAATAAATAGGAATAATCCCAAGGCCACTCCACTTCTCATTCTCCCCGTTTTCATCTCTCAGAACATACATTTTTTTATTCTTTTCTCTAGATATTGCACGGGTCAAATATCTCACAACGGTATCTCCGTAACTATATCCGATGAAAAGAATTGTATATTTGTCAAAAAGTGCAGTTAAAAAGCGTGAAGCATATCCTTCAGTTAGATACGCCTTACCAAAATCCTCATCGGTTACAACCATATATTTTGGATTATCTATGCTTCCATGCAGGTGGACCAAGCCTTTAAAATCACTACCCAAAGGTAATGCCGGTGCAGAATATGTATTTAATTCAGTATCTTTTTCTTCAGCCACCTTTTCAAACATCTTGTCATAATTCGTTGTTACGATTCTGATTTCGTTAGGAGATAAAAAAAGATTATATATCGACTCGTGTTCTGCATTATATTGTTTTCCCCTTTCTTGTATAATTCTTGCCGCCTTTTCGTTTACAGGCACATCCCCAGCATTAATACCGCCTAGAAACTCCTCGCATAAATCCGACTGTCCCAGTTCTTTGCCCGTATGCTCAGCAATCTCAGCAGCAAGTTCACGAAAACCAGGAAGGCTTGTCGGTGGCATAAACGAAACGCCCGCTCCTGCAAAAACAACGAGAGTGTCGCCTTTTATTGCATCTATAATCTGATTTGGATATTCTATTCCGTTTAATACCATCTTTTTCCCTTTCCATGAATTCCTTTGTATATTTAATCAAATAAATAACTCTAATCTTAATAATATTATAAATCACAAATTTGGGTAGTTGAAATGAAAAGTAATGATTACTTTAGAGCCATTGAATATCAAAAACGCAGGGTATATTCCTGCGTCTTAGGGTTTTCGTAGATTCATTGGCTTTTGCCTGACTGTTTCCGGTGCAATTTGGGGACAGTCCTGAAACGCACGCGAGCATGCATTTCACGACAGTCCCCAAGCCTGCACCTTACTCTCTTTCGATTATGCAATAATCCAAATAATCGTCCACGTTTATCTCAATTACTTCTTCCGGGATTACTTCCTCGAAGCAGACCCACTGGCTACCCATGGCATGGACGAACTTGGTTTTGTCCATGCAATATACATAACCTTTGCCGCCGTAGTTGGGATGGCAGTTTTTGAACACCATTTTGTCTCCGTATTCCGGCATCATGGTGCGTTCGTAATTTTCATCATCTGGGATGCAGCCCAAGGCAAAACATATTGCCATGTTTTTATTGCTTGTTGCATATACTGCCAATTGGCAACCTTCCTTGAAGGCTGTGTCCACTGCTTGATTCGGTTTGAGAACTTGCGTTTTTACCGGACTGCCATGATATAAATAAACTTCGTTTGTTCCGATCATGGGTTGCTCCTCTTGGGATTCTATGTTACTCCTGCGTTCGGGTGGCTTGCAATTTGTCGGTGCAATTTGGGGACAGTCCTGAAACGCACGCGAGCATGCATTTCACGACAGTCCCCATCCTGCACCTTCTAAAGGGGGGTGGGGTAGGGGGGATAGGGGGAGCCGATGTCGAGGTTGTTGGCGGTCAGCATGGCGTCCGCTACCCGGATGGTTTTTTCTTCACCATATTCATTTATGAGAGTTACGGTGACCTGGGGGGATTCGCCGGGGCGAAGTTCCTCGCAGCCGTAGTCGCCGTCAAAAATGTGTTTTATTTTCCACATGTTTTTGTCCCCTTCTTCCCTATTGCACCCCTACAATCTCGCCATATATCATCACGGCGTTTTGGACACAGGTTTCGCAAGGACATAACGGTTTGCCGTCCGTCATGGTCTTAAGGTCTTT
>JAEEGL015041612.1_pt1 | contig 31682 bp, 22 predicted proteins | sample 9134231 | NCBI WGS metagenome assembly JAEEGL01 (sample SAMN16246548, study PRJNA631951) | gut metagenome | biome: gut microbiome; feature: rumen; material: fiber-attached | host: Bos | place: Iran: Karaj | collected 2018-10 | reverse complement strand
CCCTTTTTATAGCAGTTTCCTATTATACCCTAACATTGTAAACCGTGTCAATGCGCAAAAATCGTTATTTTTCTTTATTCGCGCGTCAAAATCTTTTTTAACGACTCCATATCCGTCGCTTCGTTAATCCGCCGGCGCAGATTGCTCGACCCGTGATAGCCCGCGCTGTACCAGGCGATGTGCTGGCGCATCTCCCGGATGGCCGTATATTCGCCCTTTTCGCCGACGAGCATTTCGGCATGCCGTAGAATCATGTCGCGCACTTCACTCCATTCGCGCCTTTCCCCGCCTGCCGGTTTTTCTGAGAGCAGATCTTCAAAAATCCATGGATTCCCCCTCGCCGCTCTCCCGATCATGACCGCATCACAGCCGGTATATTCCATCATATGCTTTGCACTTTCGTAATCCTTCACGTCCCCGTTTCCGATGACCGGAACGGAAACAGCCTCTTTGACTTTCGCAATGATCTCTAAATTTACTTCCCCGTGATAGAACTGTTCCCTCGTCCGGCCGTGAACAGCAATGGCTGCTGCCCCGTTCTCTTCGAGAATCTTTGCAATTTCCACGGCATTGATGTGCTCTTCGTCATAACCGGTGCGGATTTTTGCCGTTACCGGTTTCTTCGTTCCGCGGCTTACGCATTTCATGATGCGACCCGCAAGTTCGGGATTTTTCATAAGGGCACTTCCTTCGCCGTTTCCGGCCACTTTCGGAACCGGACAGCCCATATTGATATCGAGAATCGAAAAAGGGGATTCTTCGAGCACGCCGGCAATTTCTCCCATCAGTTCCGGCTCGGATCCAAAAATCTGCAGCGATACAATCCTTTCTTCCGGTACAGTTTTTAGCATGGCGTAGGTGGCTTTGTTCTTATAGGAAAGTGCTTTGGCGGAAATCATTTCGGTGCAGACCATGCCCGCTCCCTTTTCGGCGCATAATACACGAAAAGGCAGGTCGGTTACGCCTGCCATCGGTGCCAAAATATAAGGATTGTGTAATTCCGTATCTCCGATTTTCACTGTCATACTTATTTTGCTTCGGTACGATTTCGTTTGATTTCTTCCTGATTTGTCCGTGATTGTTCCGATGGATTAAGACGGGCGGTGATTTTTCTCATAAATCATCCGAAGTCCGTCCAAAGTCAGGAACTTGTCATAAACCTGAATTTTATCGGTTTCGGAGCTGATGATGCTTCCGAGGCCGCCCGTTGCAATCACCTTCAGGTTCGTAAAGCCGCTCTCTTCCTTCACTTTTTCGATAATATATTCGGTTTGTCCGATCTGTCCGTATACCAGACCGGCCTGCATGGATGTAACGGTCTCGACGGCCAGAATGGATGCCGGCTTCTTTATTTCGATTTCCGGCAGTTTTGCGGTATCTTCCCAAAGTGCCTTGGCAGAAATCCGAATGCCCGGTGCGGTTATTCCCGAAACAAGGGAACCGTCTTCCGTTACCAGATCGTAAGTTGTTGCGGTACCGAAATCGACAATCAGAACCGGACCGCCGTACTTATCGTATGCCGCAACCGCATCCACAATCCGGTCAGCCCCCATTTCCTTTGGGTTTTCCGTAGCAACACGAATTCCGGTCTTGATTCCGGGACCGACAATCAAAGGTTTACAGCCGATATACCTCTGAATGGACGCAATAAGGGAATGCATCACACCCGGTACAACGCTTGCTATGATTGCCCCGTCAATTTTTGTCCGGTCAATTTTGTTTAAATCAAGCAGACAGCAAATCCGCAATCCGAATTCATCCGAGGTACAGCTTATTTTTGATGTCAGTTTAAACATCACAAGCATATCCTCTTTATCGTATACTCCGAAATTTATGTTTGTATTTCCAACATCCACTACAAGAATCATTTCTCTCTCCTCTGCGCGTTCATCCGTCTTTACTCCTCTTCGGCAAGAATCTCATCCAGCGGTTCCTTTAAAACAATCGCCCTGTAATAAAGCCTCAACGCTTCAAAAATCTCCTGCCTGGAATCACGGATTTTTTTTACCAGCATTCCGGCCGCGATTTCATCATAATAAATATCGTCCTCTTCCGCCATGGTTTCAATGCTCATTTCCCCGTCCTCATCAAAACCGATGGTCAGAATTCCTCCGACTTCCTCCGTGAAGAGAACACACATAATGTGCAGATCATCCTGTATCGACTCGGGAATTTTTGAAAACTCCTGATTAAAATAGTATTTCTGTTCATAGGCGTTTGCGCCGCAAACCACAACTTTATCCATTTTACTTTTCTTCCTCAAATGCACCGAGTGTAGCCGCCATCATGGCTTTGATGGTATGCATTCTGTTCTCGGCCTCTTCAAAAACGCGTGAATAGGACGATTCAAAAACCTCATCGGTAACTTCCAGCTCATTTAATCCGAAGGTCTCGCCGACCTTTTTACCGATTGTCGTTTTCCGGTCGTGATAAGACGGCAGACAGTGAAGGAAAATCACATCGTCCGCACCGTTTTTCATTACATCCATCGTTACCTGGTAAGGCAAAAGCGCATCAATCCGCTCTTTCCAGACATTTTCCGGCTCGCCCATGGAAACCCAGACATCCGTATATATTACATCCGCCCCTTCGGTCCCTTTCATTACATCCTCTTCAAAAGAGAGCGTAGCTCCGCTTTCCTTTGCATACTCCATGCATTCTTCAATCAGTTTTTCGTTCGGGAAATATGCTTTCGGGGCACATGCCGTAAAATGCATGCCCATTTTTGCACAGGCAATCATCAGGGAATTCCCCATATTGTAACGGGCATCTCCCATATATGTCAGTTTTACGCCCTTTAAGCGGCCGAGCTGCTCTTTAATGGTTAATAAATCGGCAAGCATCTGCGTCGGATGGTATTCGTTGGTCAGTCCGTTCCAGACCGGCACATCCGCATAACGGGCCAGCTCCTCCACGATTTCCTGACCGAATCCGCGGTATTCAATTCCGTCGTACATACGTCCGAGTACCCTTGCCGTATCCGCAATCGATTCCTTTTTGCCGATCTGGCTGCCGGCCGGATCGAGATAGGTAACTTCCATTCCCAGATCATGCCCCGCCACCTCAAAAGAACAGCGTGTCCTGGTCGACGTTTTTTCAAAAATAAGCACAATATTCTTTCCGTGTAGGGCATCCTTGGTTAGTATGCCGTTTTTCTTCTTCTCTTTCAGCGTTGCTGCCAGATTTACCAGATACTCAATCTCCTCCGGCTTAAAATCTTTCAGTGTCAGAAAATCCCTTCCTTTTAAACTGATTGCCATAGATGCCTCCGTTCCGGAATCCTTTATGTTTCCGTTTTGACTTATTTTTACCGCAATTTTCTTTTTTCACCATGCCTGAAAATATCCGGCCCAAAAAAGAAAAGATAGAGTTATATTACCACAGCTTCCCACGCATTTTCAAGAATCAATCGAAAGAGCGGGTGCCTGTCACTTTTCCCCTTTGGGTGCCTGTCACTTTTTGGCCAAAAGTGACAGGCACCCACACAGGCACCCACAAAAAACCGGGTACTTTCCACGGAAAGTACCCGGCCGGTGTAGTTTTGTATATTACCTTATAGAGAAAATCAATAGAATACGTGATCTCCGATTACCAGACCCTGAAGTCCGCCGGCACGTCTGAAGTGGCAGGCACCTCCGACATTGGTCGCACCGGATAACGCTTCCTCGGCAGCCTTACGGCAGCTGTCGCTGACTCCGTTTGCGATAGCCTTTGCCAAAAGTCCGTTTCCGGCCGGTGAGAACTGGCTGGGAGCATAAATAACATCTTTAATCGTGTTCGGATAAGCTCCGCTTCTTACACGGTTGCAGACAACCGCACCGACTGCGAGCTTTCCTTCGTAGCACTGTCCGCCTGCCTCACACTGGATAATGGCTGCAAGAAGTGTAACATCATCCACATTGGCACTGACCGAAGCATAACTGGTGACCACATTTTTCTTCGCTTTTGCCTTGGCCGCCAATTCTTCTCTTTCACGGATTTCTTCCATGGTCTCGCCTTCGTTGATTGCAAGGTCCAGCGTTACAAAATCGCTTGCCACATAACCTTCCTTGCCTTCATAGCGAACCTTTACCCATCCTTCGGTCTCTTCATCGGTCTTTACGGTCTCAAGATTGGTTCCGACTTCCAAAAGTCCGAGAATCTCTGCCTCGTCGTCCGGAGATGTACGAACACGAAGCGCCTGTGTATCAACCTCTGCATAAGTTGTGCAGACTTCCTCGGCATAAGTTTCCGCTTCCTCTTCAAAATAGAGGTAATCGTTGCTTACCCATCCCATCAGGGCACCGGACTGAACCATGGTCCAGCCGTCTCCGCGCTTTAAAATATCTCCGCCGCAGTCATTGTAAAGAACACCGACGATTTCGGACTCCGCCGACGGATCTTTTCTGACATTCACATAATCCGTCGTTTTTGCCATTACCATGGTATAACGGGCTTCTCTTTCGGCTTTCTCTTCTTCTTCCAGTTTCTCGGAATAAGCCTGCGCTTCTTTATCGCTGTTGAAAATGGAACTGTCAAAAATATCGGAAGCGCCTCCCTTAAGATCCATTTCCACGAATTTCATAGTATCCGCATAAGATACCGTTCCGAGCGCAGAACCGGCCGATAAATTAAATACCGAATCTCCTTTTGCCCGTGTCACGTTGCTCGTAAATACCGTTCCCATAATAATAACGGTAGCCGCTATTATGGAGAGCAGACGTGTATGCATCTTTGTTTTCATACTTTTCCTCTTTCTTTCCCTCAGATTCGCATCCCGAAAGCCCTGATCCGAATCCGTTCCCGGAATCTGTAACCGTCTTTTTCGTTCCGGATTGATTTACATAAATTACAAAATTATGTAAATTGTTACAAAATTGTTACAAATATTTTACACTTGCATAATAACAAACCCCGATTTGATTGTCAAATAATTTGGCAAAAATCGGGGTTTTGTTCACAAAACACAACGAATATGAAATTCTTTTGGTAATTTTTTACAATTTAGAAGACTTCTCGGCGCAGGCAATTACCGCATCCATAACCGTCCCTCTGAAGTTATTCTCCTCCAAAACACGTACGGCTTCGATGGTGGTTCCTGCAGGCGAGCAGACCATGTCTTTAAGTTCACCGGGGTGTTTTCCGGTCTCCATCATCAGTTTCGCGCTTCCGTAAACGGCCTGGGCTGCAAAATCATAAGCCATGCTTCTCGGCATTCCTTCCAGTACGGCAGCATCCGCCATGGCTTCAATAAACATAAACACATACGCCGGAGCGCTTCCGCTGACACCGACAACCGCATCCATCAGTCTTTCCGGAACGGGAATTGCTTTTCCGAAGCAGTTTAACAGTTCCCGGGCAATGGCAATCTGGGACTCGCTCATTTTTTCGCTCGGTGTAAATGCGGTACAGCTTTCGCCGACCAGCGCCGGTGTATTCGGCATGCAGCGCACGATGGACACATCCTCTCCGAGTTCTTCCTTCAGATAATCGAGTGTCTTTCCCGCCACAATGGAAATCACAATCACATTCGGCTTCAGTGCCTCCTTAACGCCCTCTAACGCCTGCTTTAAAAACTGCGGCTTCACCGCAAGCACAAGCACGTCGGAATTCTCCGCCACCATGGCATTATCCGCACAGGTCTGAATCCCGTATTTTTCCGCTGCCGCATCGCAGGCTTCCTCCGAAACATCCGCACCGATAATCTCATTCGCCTCGATGTTTCCCTTCTCCATAATGCCGCCGATGATGGCCTTCGCCATATTTCCCAGTCCGATAAATCCAATCTTCATACTATTCCTCCGTTTATTCATTATTCTATTCCTTTTCGAATGGTTCTTTGACACGCAGCCACTTAATATGATTCAACGCTGGGGCGGCGCACAAACCTAAATTGCTTCGCAATTTTGGTTTTGCTGCGTGACCACGTTTAAAGGCATTTGCGCAGCAAATGTTTAGCGCTCGTCAAACACCCGCTTATGAATCATTATTAATCGGCTGCTGTAATATACGTATTCGAAAAAAATGCTCGAGCAAGCGATTGGCAAACTTCGTAAGGGATGAGTATGTAGTTTGCAACAGCATAATCTTCCTCATTCGAAATGCATTTGAAGTTGCAAACACAACCGATTCCCGTCGAAGTATTGCCAAGTGCGATGCGAGCCAATACACGGGATTCGAAAGCATATGCTTACCCGAATTTGCGCTGGCGGGCCGCCTCGAACATTAAAACGGCGGCTGCCACGGATGCGTTCAGGGATTCGCCCTGACCCTCCATGGGAATGTAGACCTGCTCGTCGGATGCCTCAACAGCCGCTTCGCTTAAGCCCTTTGATTCGTTTCCGATTAAGAAGGCGCAGGCCTTCCGGTAGTCTTTGTCATAGCAGGCGGATGACTTCGCCGTAAGCGTTGCCGCATAGAGCGTAACGTGCGCATTCCTCATCTGCTCCATGGTTTCGGTAAGATTCTTTACATATATATAAGGCATGCGGTAAACCGATCCCATGGTGGAGCGGATTACCTTCGGATTGTATAAATCCACACAGCCCTCGCCGAGGATGATACCCTTAACACCGGCTGCCTCGGCCGTCCGGAAGATGGTTCCCAGGTTTCCGGGGTCCTGCAGGTTTTCTAAAATAAGATACAAACCTGCCGAAAATCCACTTCCGGATATGGATGATTTCCCGCCATCGGTTTCGGAACACTTCGTTCCTCCCAAAATCTCCGAAAGCGTATATTCCGGGCTTTTCACAACCGCCAGCACACCCTGCGGAGTTACCGTGTCGGACATCTTCTCATAAATCGCATCCGCGACGATTTCATACTCCAGGCCGGACAGTTTGTTGCGAAGCGCCGCATAATTCTTGTTCAGATCCTTCGTATTCTTCAGCTGCGTATGGAGACTCTCCGATACAAAAACGGACACAATCCGCTTTTTGGGGGCTTCTAAAAACATCTTCACACCTTCTGCCACGAAACATCCTTCCGCTTTGCGGATTTTGGATTTGGATGAAAGATCCTTTACATATTTAATTTTCGGATTATTTGCCGATGTAATCACTTTTTTGCCAAAAAATGCCGGAACGGTCGGATTCTCCCAGACAGTTCCGGCGATTCATATTCATATTTTAAATCGTTTTGCTGACCATATATGCGTATTCGGGAATCTGCTTGGTCATATTCAGAGCTTCTTCAATATCAAAGTCGGTAAATTCGCCGCCCTTGAAGGCAACAACACGGTTTGACTTGCCCTCGCAGAGGATGTCCGCCGCATAAGCGCCCATGATGGATGCATAGTAGCGGTCCTTGCAGGTCGGTGAGCCGCCGCGCTGCATGTAGCCGAGAATCGTGGCTCTGGTCTCGATTCCGGTAGCCGCCTCGATACGACGGGCCATGGAAGTGGAATGACCGATTCCTTCCGCATTAATGATAATATGATGTTTCTTTCCTCTTTTACGGTTCTGGATAATATTGTTGATAATTCTCTGTTCGTTGTAATCGTAGGTTTCCGGAAGGAGAATGTCCTCCGCTCCGTTTGCGATACCGCACCACAGGGCAATATATCCGGCATTGCGTCCCATAACCTCAATGATGGAGCAGCGTTCATGCGAGGATGAAGTATCCCTTACTTTATCGATAGCCTGCATGGCGGTATTCACAGCCGTATCAAAACCGATGGTATAATCGGTGCAGGCAATATCGAGATCAATGGTTCCCGGAAGACCGATGGTATTGATTCCGTGACGCGCCAAAGCCTGCGCTCCGCGATAGGAACCGTCTCCGCCGATTACGACAATTCCGTCGATTCCGTGTTTTCTGCAGATTTCAGCCGCCTGCGCCTGAACTTCTTCTTCCTTGAATTCCAGACATCTTGCGGTTCCGAGGATGGTTCCGCCGCGCTGAATCGTATCCGAAACTTCCTTCCTTCCCATATCAAAAATCTCTTCGGCCAACAGCCCCGCATACCCGCGCTTGATGCCCTTAACCGCCACTCCGTTAGCCAGTGCTTTTCTGACAACCGCACGAATAGCGGCGTTCATGCCGGGTGCATCTCCTCCGCTGGTTAATACTCCGATGGTTTTAATCTGATCTGCCATGTTTCTTCCCTGCTCTTTCCTTCGTAATTCCGACCGTTTTCCGAAATCACGGCATTCTCCGTGGCTTCGGCTTTTCCGGAACAATTCCCGAAATTCTCCCTTTCGGCAGCTCCCTTCCCTGATGAATCCGGAACGAAAACCAAACCGAAACATTATAATTATGCACTAAATTTTATGATAGTTCAACAATATCCTTCTTAATCTCCCCTACCAGGTCACCTTCACTCTGCCCTCTCCGAGAACTTCCTCAATCTCATTCATCAGTTCCTCGTTTGCATTAACCGAATGATTCGCCGGAAGCGTCTTTAAGAGTTTTTCTTCCTCTAAATAAATCTTCACGGTATCTTTTCCGTCGCTGACATCCAGAATATTCCCGACCGCCGGGGATTTTTCCTCGTATTCGTCGCGGTTTGCGTACTTAATCCAAAGCGTCTTCGACGAATCGGAAAACTTCCAGATTTTATCGGCAATAACTTTCGCGTTCTTGTTCTCTTCCTCGCTCACGTGCCCGGATACAAAAATCTTTTCATCCACTTCGAGCATTTTCCCGTAGCGTTCGTACTGCCTTGCAAAAACGATTACCTCCACGACGCCGGCTAAATCCTCCACCTGGACGAAGGCCATCTGCCGGTCATTTTTGGTAAATTTCACGCTTTTTTCCACGATGATTCCGCCGATGGTGACATTCGCCTCGTCCTCCACGACACACTGGTCCGTATCCGCATCGCGGTAGAAATCGGACCCGATATTCGTAATTTTCTTTCTCCAGAGTTCCTCGTACGCTTCCAGCGGATGGCCGCTTACATAGATTCCGAGAACCTCCTTTTCGTAAGCTAAGCGAAGCTCCGGCTCGAAATCCTCCACGGGAGGGAGCGTAACTTCAAACTGTTTTCTCGTATCTTCCCCGCCGAGATCAAAAATCGACATCTGTCCCTCGATGCTGCCCTTTTTATCTTTCGCCACGCGGTCCATGATAAACTGGTAAACCTGTATGTACTGCCGGCGGTTTCCTCCGAGGGAGTCAAAACATCCGGCCTTGATGAAGTTTTCAACCGCACGTTTGTTGACGGTATTTTCTTCCTTCGCCGCCATGCGCTCTAAGAAGTTCTGAAGCGAGGTGTATTTGCCGTTATGATTTCTCTCATCCACGATGGAATCGATAATCGGCCGGCCGACATTTTTGATGGCGGTCAGCGAATAGCGTATATGTCCGTCGGAAACCGTGAAATCCGCCTCTCCTTCGTTAATATCCGGCGCCAGCAGTTTAATTCCCATGCTCCGGCAGGATAAAATGTACTCGGAAACCTTGGTCGGGTTATCGATGACGGACGAAATCAGTGCCGCCATGTATTCGAGAGGATAGTAATATTTTAAATACGCGGTCTGGTAGGATACCACCGCATAGGCCGCCGCATGCGATTTGTTGAACGCATACTTCGCAAAATCAATCATGGAATCGTAAATCTTGTTTCCGACCGCCTCGGAAATGCCGTTGCCGACACAGCCCGGAATGCCGAGGTCCTTGTTTCCCTTTACAAAATTCACTCGCTCCTCTTCCATGACATGCGTTTTCTTCTTCGACATCGCGCGGCGCACTTCATCCGACCGGCCGAGCGTAAATCCGGCCAGGTCACGCACAATCTGCATAACCTGCTCCTGATACACGATACATCCGTAGGTCGTCGAAAGAATCGGCTCTAACTGCGGGCACAGATATTTGATGCTCTCCGGGTGATTCTTTCCCTCCAGGTACTGCGGAATAAAATCCATCGGGCCGGGACGGTAAAGCGAAATTCCCGCGGTCACTTCCTCCAAACTCTTCGGCTTTAATTCCTTCATGAAACTCTTCATGCCCTTGCTTTCAAGCTGGAAAACACCTTCTGTCTGGCCGGTTCCGATATATTCGTAAACTTTGGCATCGTCGTACGGAATTTCCTTAATGGAAAAATCCCTTCCGAGGGTTCTTGATATATTCCGCTCGGTATTCTGGATGACGGTTAAGTTTCGAAGACCCAAAAAGTCCATTTTCAAAAGACCCAGTTCTTCGAGTGTCGTCATGGTATACTGCGTGGTTACCGCGCCGTCGCTTCCTAAGTTTAGAGGCACATATTCCTCGACGGGACGGGGGCTTATGAGTACTCCGGCCGCATGCATGGAGGTATGTCTCGGAAGACCTTCTAACCGTCTTGCCATATCGATTAAATATCTTATCGTTTCATCCGAATCATAGGCTTCCTTTAAATCCGGATTAATCGCAAGCGCTTTGTCGAGCGTCATTTTCAGTTCCGCCGGAACCTGCTTGGCAATGGAATCCGCCACGTTATAGGGTAAATCGAGGACTCTGGCCACATCACGGATGACACCGCGCGCCTGCAGCGTACCGAACGTGGCAATCTGTGCCACGTTTTCTTCCCCGTATTTGCGATGCACGTAATCGATGACTTCCTGTCTTCTCTCGACGCAGAAGTCCACGTCAATATCGGGCATGGATACACGTTCCGGATTTAAGAAACGCTCAAAAAGGAGATTATACTTAATCGGATCGATATCCGTAATATGAAGGCAGTACGAAACGATACTGCCGGCAGCGGAACCACGACCCGGTCCGACGGCAATGCCGTGCTCTTTGGCATAGTTGATAAAATCCCATACAATCAGGAAATAATCCACATATCCCATTCCGTCGATGACGGAAAGTTCGTATTCCATGCGGGAACGGAGCGTGCCGTCATCGTCGGGATAATGTTCCTTAAATCCCTGCTCGCAGAGGCTTTCCAAATAGGACTTTGACGTATAGCCTTCGGGAACATCGTAATGAGGGATTTTTGTCTCGTGGAACGGAATGTCCACATGGCATCTTTCGGCAATCGCATTGGTATTCTCAATGGCTTCCGGCGCATAGGAAAAAAGCGTGCGCATCTCCTCTTCGGATTTTAAGTAAAACTGTCCGCCCGCGTAGCGCATGCGGTCGGTATCGGACACCTTCTTTCCGGTCTGGATGCATAACAGAATGTCATGGCTCTCCGCGTCCTCGGCATAGGTATAGTGAACGTCGTTGGTACATACGAGCGGATAACCGAGTTCCTCCGACATGCGGATCAGTCCCGCATTGACGGTCTGCTGCTCCGGATAGCCGTGGTCCTGAAGTTCCAGATAGTAGTTACCGTCTCCGAAAATGTCATGATGTTTGATGGCGGATTTCTTCGCCTCATCGTAAAATCCCCTGGCCAGCAGTCTCTGCACTTCGCCGGCAAGACATGCGGAAAGGCAGATTAAACCCTCATGGTATTTTTCCAGAATCTCCGCATCCACACGGGGTTTATAATAAAAGCCTTCCGTAAAACCGCGCGAGACGATTTTCATTAAGTTATGATATCCCGTGTTGTTCTCCGCAAGCAGAATCAGGTGGTTGTAGCGGTCCTCCCCGCCCGTCAGTTCCTTGTCAAAGCGCGAGTTCGGAGCCACATAAACCTCACAGCCGAGAATCGGTGTAATTCCCTGCGCAAGCGCCTCTTTATAGAAATCGATGCAGCCGAACATGACACCGTGGTCCGTAATCGCACCGTGCGTCATTCCAAGCTCTTTTAAGCGCTTCACATATTCTTTTATTTTATTGGATCCGTCCAGTAACGAATATTCCGTATGGACGTGAAGATGTGTAAATGCCATTTGGTGTTTCCTTCATTCGAATAATCCGTTCCAACATAGTAAATATTATATTCTTTGAACGAATAAAATAACAGTCCGCCTTCGTTAAAATTACTTTTGTTCTGCTTTAATATTATAATATAGAACACTTGTTCAGTCCAGCGATTCTTGCAAAAATCCGCGCTTTTTCGGTCATTTTCCGGTTTTCGAAAACAGGTTTCATTTCCTTTTCAAAAATGGTAGAATATAAGAAGGGTTACAGGCGCATTTTGTTTCGTAAAACGAAAGGATTCGCTTAAGAGAAGTCTGGAAAAGGGGGTACAAAGCATGACTGTATCGGTATGTATGATCGTAAAAAACGAGGAAAAACTGCTTCGTCGGTGTCTCGATTCCTTAGCCGGAATCTATGACGAACTGGTCATTGTGGACACCGGTTCCACGGACCGGACCAAGGAAATTGCCTGGGAATATACCGATGAAGTATATGATTTCGAATGGGTGAACGACTTCGCCGCCGCCAGAAACTTTGCCTTTTCAAAGTGCACGAAAGATTATATCTACTCGGCCGACGCCGATGAAGTGCTCGATGACAAGCAGCGCGAAATGCTCAAAGTCTTAATGCAGTACTTGGATCCCAAATACGAAATCGTAAACATGTGGTACTTAACACCCATCGATTTTAACGAAGCCAACGGTTTCGAACGCGAATACCGCCAGAAAATGTTCAAGCGCTTAAGAAGCTGGACCTGGATCGATCCCGTTCATGAAAGCATGCGGCTCGAACCGCTTGTTTTCGACAGCGATATCGTCATCCGCCACTTACCGGTTGATTCGCATGAAGGCCGTGACTGTGCGATTTTTGAAAAAGCGATTTCAAGAGGCGAAATCCTTTCCCCGAAAATGCACGGTCTGTACGCAAGAGAGCTTTACCTAAACGGAAGCAGGGAAGACTTAATCCGCGCGAAAGAATATTTTGAAAGCAAAGTCCGCAACATCGATATCATGATTCGTCCGGACGAGGAGCCCGAATCGCCGAAGGCATTCCACGGCACGCTCTGGGAGAAGGAAGTCATGGGAATCAGTGCGAAAGATCCGGCCGAGGAAGCCGCCGATGTGGACTGGAACATGTACCGCGAATCGCTCTGCGTCCTCGCAAAAATCGCCAGAGTGGAGCAGAACATGAAAGAACTTTACGAAGTGGCCATGTTTTCTTTGGCATCCGGCCCCTGCTCGGAAATCTGCTTAGAGGTCGGAATCGGCTACTACAATGCCGGCGACTATGTCAATGCTTCGAACTGGCTGCGCTTCGCCAAGACGAATACTTCGCCGGTCATGGATCCGGACGCCTGCTCGAAGAAGCCGGATAAATATCTGGATATCATTAATTCATAAACAGAGGAGAATTTTAAGGAAATGATGAACAAACACATGGGTCGGTTCTTAAAAACCGGTGTCCTCATTCTCATCGGTACATTTGCAATCGGCCTTAGTGCCTGCGGCAACCCGAAACTGAAAGTAAATTATTCCGTGGACGGAAAACCGGTTGACGAACTTCCCTCACAGGGATTTTACGAAATCGTCAGCATTAAAACGAATAACAAAAATGCCAATGCGACATGGGACTGCAATACCTGGTCCTTAACAACGGATACGCTTACCAAAAACACGACCGTGAATCTGGACTTTGCCTATACCACCCATCCTTTCACCGTAAACGGCATGGGCTATGATACCTTGCAGGATGCCTTTAATGCGGCCGGCGATTCCCATGCGGAGATTTATCTGACAAAGGATGCAACCGGAGCCGGCTCCACCGCGGTAGGAAGCGACATCACGTTTTACTTAAACGGATTTACACTGGACGGCACGGGTTCGGATACCATTGTAAACAACGGAAAAATGGAAATCATCGGTGCCGGAACGATTACCAATACCGTAAGCATGGGGGCAAATTCCAAAACGCTGGTAAACTTCGGAACCCTTACCGTTACCGATGTGATTCTCGATAATCAGACCGATGCGTTTACGCTTTGGAACAGCAATAACGGACAGAGCGTTTTAAATATGACGAACTGCACGCTCTCCCGTACGGGCGGCGAAATCATCACCGTCATCAATTCCGGCGAAATGACCGTTACGGGCTGTACCATCACCGGCAGCGGGGATTTAACCCATCCCACCTTCCTGCAAAACGACGCCAAAGCGGTTTTAAACATTTCCGGAAGTACCGTAAGCAATTCCGGTTCCGGATATGACCTCTACCGCGAATCCGGTATCGTCAATATGGGCGATGCGGTAAATACTTCGAATCCTTACGGCATTGATGCAGCAGGTGCTGCACCGGCAGCCGAACCGGAAACCGCGGAGCCGGTTCCCGAAGATACAATCTAAACTCAAAGAGAGTGACAATCAAAGAGGGTGACAGGCACTTTTGTTCCAAAGAGGGTGACAGGCACTTTTGTTCCAAAAGTGCCTGTCACCCTCTTGGTCACCCTCTTGGTCACCCTCTTCGTTTTTCTCTTTATTACACTCCTTTATATTCCAGCGCCAGCATGGTCATGTCATCCGACTGTTTTGCACCTTTGGCAAAAGTATCCACAACCGCGGTAACATGTTTAATCAAAAGTTCCGGAGCCGCTCCCGGCGGTGCTCCGCTTACGGCTTCTAAAAGTCTGTCCTCCCCGTAAAGCTCATCTTCCGTATTTACCGCTTCCGTAATACCGTCGGTAAATACAAAAAGCGTGTCTCCTTTTTCCATCTGATACACAAAGTCCTTATATTCCCGGTTCTTCCTTACTCCCAGCATAAAGCCGTGTTTTTCCTTAATGAATACCGTCGTCCCGTCCGCTTTGCGGATGACCGGATCCTTATGCCCGGCATTCGCAAAAATGATTTCCCCGGTGGAAATGGTTAAAATGCCGACCCACACGGTGACAAACATGCCTTCTTTGTTGTGTTCAAGTAAAACTTCATTGGTTTTTTTCATAATCTCGGAAGGCGAAAATCCGCTCTCGGCATAGTTATGAAGGGCCATCATGGACATCATCATGAAAAGGGCGGCCGGCATGCCCTTATCCGAAACATCCGCAATCGCCATCCCCAGATGATCCTCATCCATTAAATGAAACTCGTAGAAATCCCCTCCGACTTCCTTCGCAGGTCTCATAAAAGCATAGATATCGAATTCCGAACGGTCCGGAAACGCCGGAAACTTTGTAGGCATGGCATTCCGCTGTATCTCGGCCGCCAGATTCAGTTCCGCTTCTTTATTCTCCATTTCCTTTTTCTCATGGAGCAAAGCGGTCATGGTTTCGCTTAAGTCGACGGTCATCCCTTCAATCGAATCGGCCAGAAAGCCGATTTCATCCCGGTGCATTTTGGCCGGTTTGTCAAACGTCCAGTTTGCGGGATCGTTCTCGTTCTTTGTTTTCTCCTGATATCCGAAAACGGAATTCTGAAGTTTCCGAATCGGATTAACCAGCCGGTTATGAAGCAGAATATAGACAAGCACGGTCAGGAGCAGATAAAAAATCATGGCCCTGCCGATGGTCAAAATAATCGTCTGTTCAAGCCCGTCCAGACTTTCACTGACAAAAAGCATTTCCCGGTTCGGAACAACACAAAGCCATACATTCTTCATATTTCTGGAAAAAAGTCTTCTGCACACAAACCGGTCTTCCGGCCACCGTTTTTTACTGTCGGCAAACCGGACCGTCACCGTTTCGTTTTCGCCGCATTCCATCATATCTTCGACGTCTGCGGGAAGAAGATTGTCCGCGGCGGACATATATTCTTTTACCTCTTCCGGATACAGCCAGGCACCTCCGCCGTACCGCAGATCTCCGTTTTCGTCCGGAATCAGAATAAATACCGCATTCATGACGCTTTTGATTCTGCCCTGCTTGTCTTTATAGGTATATTTCTCGAGAAAGTCCGACAATTGCTTGTCCAGCTGTATGATTTCGTCTTTTTTTTCTTTCCCGGTCCAGGCTTCCTTTAGTTTCTCACCGTCCAGGTTATCGTTTATGGCAATAATCTCCTCCAGACAGAGAGTATCCGCCATCTCCCTGCCGGCAATCGTTATCGCAGCAAACCCCATAAAATAGAGATTTAACAGTCCCGAAAAAATGATCATCACAATCATTATGCCGAGAAGCCAGCGAAATAATACATTTTTTCTGTAACTTCCTTTGTTACGCAATGTCCAGATCCTCCAAAAGACCCGTTTCTTCCAAAATTTCCCTGACAAAATTGTTGATATTCTTAACCGTAAGCGTTCCCTGATCGTCCATTGTCTGCATGGCAGAAAGTAAAACCCGAAGGCCCGCACTGGATAAATACTGCAGTTTCTCAAAATCCAGAATCAGCTGTTCCACTCCCGGCAGTTCTTTTTCCAAAACCGCCTTCAGTTCCGGCGCGGTATAGGTATCCAGTTTCCCTTCCACGGCAATTGTTAACGTATTTCCTTCCCGGTTCGTCGTAATATTCATCTTTAATCCCCCTTATTTCATTATTTCCACACTGTACTTTGTCTGACTGAAGAAAAATTTACGCTGCCTGGTGTTTGTAATAACATGCACCGGCTTAATCTGGCTTGATGCGGCTCCCTTTCTTACCATCATGTCATGGTACAAAAGGTAGGTTTCATCTTCCAGAAAATTAAGCCTTGTGGCCCCGCAAACTTCATTTCGCACCTTTTCTCCCATGGAAGGATTCGCCCCGGCAAGTTTTTCTTCCAGTACATGGCGAATCAGTTTCGGCGGGATATCATGCGGCATATCGGAAATTTCCATAAAATACTGATACCGGACCGGCTCGGCCTTTAAGTCGGGATAAACGGAGAAATCAACCAGATCAAATCCCAGTTCCTTTGCGGTTTCGAAGGCAGCCGTCCGGAGTGCCTCCTCCGTTGTTTTTTCTCCCATGATACTTACCGTCTGGTCAATCCGGTATAAGAAACAGACCGTCGGCGTATTTTCGTAAAAGGACTCGATATGAACCGCATCTCTTGTCCTGTAACGGTAAAGCCCCGATACGTTTGTCAGAATCAGTTCATAATCTTTCCCCTGTTCCACTTTGTCAATCGTGACGATTTGCGAAAAATCATCCCCGGCATCAAGCGGCAGGAATTCGTAAAAGAGCGAATTCGGCAAAAGGACCGTATCCTCGCTGTCCAGCCGGTAAGTGGCGGATACGAATCCCTCGGATGAAGCGATGCCGAGTTTAACCATGTGAATACCGTCGCCTGTATATTTTTCTTTTATCATATCGGCATAGGTTTTGAATCCGCCCGTACCGATTCCGATCATATACGCCATATTTTTCCAGGCCTTCGGAACAAACGGCTCTTCAAACCCCTTCGCAAAAATCTCCCGAAGCTCCTCTGCTCTTTCCGGCATCGGTTTGATTTTCTCCGCTAACGTGGCTTTCACCTCTTCGGGAATTTTAACGGAAGCATCAATCGTTCCCTTTTCAATATCATCCGCAAGCATCTCCCAGTTTTTCTCAATATAGCGAAGCATTTCCAGAAGGTAACTGTAGAAGGCACACACCATGCCGGTTGCACCTGACTCCGCTAAGGCAAAGCGAGCATGCAGATACCGGGTATCGGTGCCGCTTACCGGAAAAGTCGCTTCATCCGGAGATGTATAAAGAATGGGCAGATACGGCCGGAACTGTCTTGTCAGTTTCTGTGAGAGTGCTCCGTAGCTGGCTTTGCAGGGAAGAAAGGTTTCTTCTGCCGTAGATTCGGCAATACGAATGGTTTTTCCGCCTGTCCATTCATGACCGATTTCTTTATCAATCACACCGAAGGGCAAATTCTTCATATAGAGGTTGTACTGCTCCATCTGCTCATCCGAAAGAGGAATCCGCTTGGGCGTTCCCATGGTTCCGGAACTTTTGTTGTAATGATGGATGGGTGACGCGGTAATCAGGTTTTCTTCCCCGTTTTCCGTCATCCGGAGAATATAGTCAATATAGTCGTCATAAATGGAAACCGGAACGTTTTTCTGATAATCTTCGACCGATTTGATTTCGGAAAAATGATACTTCTTTCCGTATTCCGTATCCTTGTTCTCATCAAGAATCCGCATAAGAAGTGCTTCGTTAACCTTCATCGGTTCCCGGCACTGCTTTGTAACATCTAAAAGAACCTGTCTGCCCGCCTCGATATTTTTTAAATAGATTTTAGCAGCCTTTCCTGCTGTTTCCTGATCCATATTCGCTCCTTTCTTTCCTGCCTAGGTGTTATACATCGCGGCATATCTGCCGTTTTTCTTCATGAGCGCCTCGTGGTTTCCGACTTCGAGAATGTCGCCGTTTTCCATGTACATAATCTGGTCGGCATTCCGGATGGTAAAGAGCCGGTGTGCAATCATAAAGGTCGTTCTTCCCTTTGTCAGTTCCTCCATCGCCTTTACAATCCGGTACTCCGTACGGGTATCCACCTGCGAGGTTGCCTCATCGAGAATCAGAATCTTCGGGTCGGCAAGAATGGTTCTGGCAATGGCAATCAGCTGTTTTTCCCCTGCCGACAGTCCGATGTGTTCTTCGCTGATATGTGTATCATACCCTTCGGAAAGACGGCTGATGAAGTCGTGACACTGCGCCTTCTTTGCCGCTTCTTCAATTTCGTCCGGTGTGGCGTCCGGTTTTCCGTACCGGATATTGTCGGCTATCGTCCCGTCAAAAATCCATGTATCCTGAAGCACCATTCCGAAGTTTTTCCGAAGATCCGCCTTACTTAAATCCATCGTATCCGTTTCGTCCAAACGGATGGTTCCGTTGTTTCTTTCATAGAAACGCAAAAGCAGATTGACAAGAGTCGTTTTTCCGGCTCCCGACGGTCCGACGATGGCGGAAAAACTGCCCTTCGGCGCCTTAATGGAAACATCCTTCATAAGAATATGATCCGGCGTATATCCGAAAACTACATGTTCGAAAGAAACCTCTCCTTTCACATCCGCAAGCGGTTTGACGGACTCTTTCGTCTCGAGCGGGTCTTCTTCCTCATCCAGGAAATCATAGATTCTCGAAGCCGCCGCTAAGGCATTCTGGATATTGTTAAGGGAATTCGAAATCGTTGTCATGGGTGTCGCCACCATATTTCCGTAGAGAATGAATGCGAGAAAACATCCCGTGGTCATTTTTCCGTTCAGTAAAAGAACTCCTCCGAGAATACAAAGGCATACATAAGTTCCGTTATTTACCAGAATGGAAAGAGGAAGCACCAGGCCGGATAAAAAGCGGCTTTTTACATAGGCTTTCCGAAATTTCGTATTCAGTTCCTCAAACGCCTGGAGTTTTTCTTCCTCGCAGCTGTAGGCTTTCATCAGGGTGTGATTGGAGTAGGTATCCGTAATCAGCGAATTCATATCCCCCACAATAACACTCTGCTCTTTGAACAATCCGCTGGTTTTGGTCGTAATCACCTTCATCAAAAACAGTCCGAACGGAATCAGCGTAAGATAAATGATGGCAAGCTTCCAGTTTGTTATAAGCATGGAAACCGCCAGACTGATTAAAAGCACAACCTGCCCCGCGAGCGACGGAACGGTGGATTCCAGGCCGTTTGAAAGCGTAATGACATCATTCGTCAGACGCGAAAGCACATCGCCGATCGGATGATTGTCAAGATAGGAAATATGCATGCGGTTTAATTTCTTCTGGGCCTGGTTTCTGAGCGAGCAGATAAAGCTCTGGGAGATTTTTACCATTCCCTTTGTCACGAAAAATTCCGTTGCATATCCGACAAAATACAAAAACAGCAACAGCAGGCACTGCCTGATAAACCATGATTCGTCGGCACTTCCTTCCGTCATCATTTTTCCGAGATAGTCCGTAATGTTCCCCGCCACTCTCGGTGCCTGCGAAAGACAGATCTTGGCAGCGGAAATAATGATAACCAGAAGAATGACCGTATTCTTCTGCCTACCCATTTCCGCGGCCACACGACGCAGCATTTTTTTCCGGTTCGTTTTGGCAGTCTTACTCATGGGCTTCCCCCTCTAAATAACACTGGGTCCGATAGATTTCCTGATAAATCTCACAGCTTTTTAACAGTTCTTCATGTGTCCCGCCTGCGACAATCGTGCCGTGATCCATTACCAGAATCCGGTCGGCATCACGGATGGTATTAATCTTCTGGGCAACCATCAGAATGGTTTTCCCTTTCAGCAATTCGTTAATCTGCTCCCTCGACTTCCGTTCGGTAAGGGCATCCAGCGCCGAGAATGTATCGTCAAAAATATAAACGGCCGCATCTTTTGCCACGGTTCTGGCCAGAGACAGTCTCTGCCGCTGTCCGCCCGAAATATTCTTTCCGCCCTGTGCCATAACGGTATTCAGCCCCTCCGGCATTTTTTCGGTGACCTCATCAAAACAGCTGGCCCGGCAGGCTTCTTTCACTCTCTCTTCAGAGATATCCTCATCGTACATGGTAATATTGCGGTACGCCGTATCCTGGAAAACACCGGCGCCCTGCGGTGCATAGGAAAAGAACTTCTTTCTCTCATCCGGATCAATTTCGTCATACGTTTTTCCGTCCAGTAAAACCGTACCCGAATCCGGCTTGAAAAATCCCATCACAAGATTCATAACCGTCGTTTTTCCGCTGCCGGTCGCACCGATAAAAGCCGTCGTTTTTCCCGCACGGGCGGTAAACGAAAGGTTGCTGACCGTCTTCGAACCCTCTTCATATCCGAAGCAGACATCCCGAAACTCGATTTCCCCGGCCACATTTTCCGTCTTTTCTTTACCGGAATATTCGTTCTCTGCACGGTAACAGAGAAGTTCGTTGATTCTTCCGCTCGACACCAAAACCTTGGGAATCAGGTTTAACAGAGTGGGAATCACGGAAAGGGTGGTGGCAAAATAGGAAACATACTGGAAAATAACCAAAAGTCCGCTGACGGTGGCAAGTCCCTGTTTTAACTGACTGCTTCCGATCCAGTAGATAATGACAACAGTCCAGTTCATGGCAACAAGCGATACCGGCGATAAGAAATTAATCCGGTTATTTGCGCGGATGGCCATCTCATAGGCCTTCCTGTTTTCCTCCTCCAGGCGCTTTTCTTCATACTCCTGATTCCCGAAACTCCGGATTGTTCTTGCGCCGGTTATTTTTTCACCTACCACCAGATTCAGCCGGTCCTGCTGATTCTGCAGTTCATGAAAATAAGGCTTGGAGCGGAGTCCGAAAATCACCAGGAATGCAACGACAAAAGCAAATACAACGGCCATAACGACGAAAATCGTCCGGTTCTGTAAGAAAACGGAAACAAGCAGAATCACAATGACAATCGGAACCATCAGGGACGTTCGCATAAAATTAATGACCAGAAGCTGAATCTGTGTGGCGTCGGCAACGGTTCTCGAAAGCAGTGTGGAATCCCCGAAACGGGAAAAATCCTGGGGTGTCATATGAAGCACTTTGTGAAAGCAGGCCGCGCGGACATCGCTGGTAATTCCGGCCGTAATTTTTGCACTGAAATAAGCGGCACCCAGCGCAAAAACACCGGTAAGAAGAGAAAAGAATACCATCTTTGCCCCGCATTTAAAAATGGCATCCATATCCTGTGCGGATACGCCGTTATCGATAATCGACTGCATTTCCCGCGCAAGGAAATAAACCTGTATAATCATCTCGATACTGACTAAGATGACATTTAGGATAATCATTCCCGTATATTTTTTCCCGAATTTTCCCAGAAGTTTAAACATCTTCTTCCCCAATTGTTAGCGTATGCCGAAGCTGTCGTTTCTTTTTTCCGTCATGACCGGATCAGCTCTTTAGAAGATCTTTCGTGCCGAGATCCTTTAAACTCTTTGCCGAAATCAGTTTCCGGATACTATCGTCAATGGCCGATTGAAATTCTTCGATTCTCTTTGCGGAATAAAACTGCCCGGAATACAAAAGAATCGGAGTGATTCCCTTCGGAGTGTCCATAACCTGCAAAAACATCCGGATCGGCGAATACGGATCATCCGCCGAGCAGGGATACGATTTCAGGCCGATTCCGCCCATGGCGCTTCCGTCCGTGATTTCCGACGTTTCATAGCTTAATGCCGCATAATCGTCAATAAAAAGACGCTCGTGCATGATTACCCATTCGTAAATTCCGTACCGGATGGTATTTAAGGACTGTTTCTGCAAATCCCGGAACATTTCCTCCGCATCGGTGTACGCATCCAGTTTTAATGCCGCCGGAACCTTCCTTAGAATCGGACCGATTGCGTTTTTCGTGGCAAAGTCCACACGGTTATGATAGGCTTTTGCCATCATCACATTTTTCTTTTTGTTACATCTTGCCATTGCAAGCAGCAAAACCGCCTCATAAAACTGGTTTCTGGTAAATGCCGTCCGTGCCTCGAAATCATCCATCTGTTCTCTGGTAAGGACCGCTTTACAGAAAACCATGTTCATGTTGTTTTCCCCGTCGTTCATATCGGCATCCAGATTACAACTGAAGTCCGCACTTCCGTACGTCTCCGTCATATATTTTTCCGCCTCACGGTACTCATCGCTGCCCTTTAACTCCGCCTCCCTGGCAAGGCAGGTATAGAAGGTATCCATCGGAAGTTTCTTCCCTTCATAAGCCGTAACCAGCCTTCTTAAGAAAAGCTGCAGACCCATTCCGTCTATAATCCCGTGGTGGAAAAGCGCAAGCAGATATCCTCTTTCTTCCGTCACATAGATTCCGAAACGGCAAAGCGGCTCACCCAGAATCCGTTTGAAATGCGACACGAAATCCTTCTTAATTCCGGCAAATTCTTCTTCGCTTACCCTGCAAATTTCCACTTCTTTTGTGCTTCCTTCCTTTACCGACTCAACCAGTTCACAGTCTTCGTTAAAGGAAAAAACGCTTGAGAATACCGGCGTATTTTTAATAACTTCATTCAGCGCATCTTTCAGTTTCGGTGCAATGGATACGTCCTCAAAACTGTAACAGGCGGGAATATTAAATACCGGGTGTTTCGGACTGTACATCTGAATATCGACAAACGATGTCTGCGCGGCAAACGGCGGATATTCCCCTTTTCTTGCCCGCATTTCGTATTCTTCGGACGTAATGCCCCCGCTCTTTTTTATTCTTTCTTCATAAATCGCCGCAATCTTCCGGATACTCGATCCGTTAAAAATATCCGCGGCCGTCAGCTCATCCAAGTTTACTTCCGCAAGAAGGGCCATGGCTTTTAAGGAATCTCCACCCATCCGGTAGAAATCATCATCCAGACCGACTCTTTCCCTTCCGAGCACCTTCGCGGCGCAGTTACATAAAAGAATCTGTATTTCCGTCTCCGGTGCGGCATACGGGACTTCATAAACCTCCCGGTTCGGAGCCTCCAATGCCTTTTTGTTGATTTTTCCGTTTGCTAAAAGAGGGAATTCTTCCACCTGCACATAATAGGACGGAATCATGTAATAGGGGAGGGATTTTCCCATCTTCTCTTTCAGACCGGTTTCGTCCGGTTCGATTTCGCCCTTATAGTAAAGGCAGATAAAGGACTGTTCTTTTTCCTCAAAGCCCTTTGCCACACACCAGGGAATGCCGGTCACTTCCTTAAAGACCTTCTCGATTTCCGCGGGTTCGATCCGGTTTCCGTTAATTTTAATCATGTCGTTCGAACGGCCGAGCAATACCAGATTGCCGTCCGGAAGCTTCTTTCCGAGATCTCCCGTATGATACAGTCCTCCCCTCAGGGCTTTTTCGGACTCTTCCTTTAAGCCGATGTATCCGCGGAAAAACGGATTTTCGAAGGCAATCTCCCCGACTTCCCCTTCCGGAAGATCCCTGTCGTTTTCATCCAGAATGTGAATGATAATCTCATCACTGTTCGGCTTTCCGACGGGACAGACATCATACGGCCGGTCCACTTCAAACTGCGCCACCGTGAAGGCTCCCTCACTCATGGAATATGTATTGATTAGCGTTATGCCGTCAAGACTGATTCCGTTTGCCGGTTCGCTTCCGGTGAACACGTACTTCATATACGGTCCGAGATCGTTTCCGATAATCCGAAGCATCGACGGGGAAAGAAACGAAATCGTCATTTCGTTTTCCAGAAAATACTGTTTTAATTTAAGCGGGTTCTTCGCGATATCGTAAGGAATCACATACAGGGTAAACCCGAGCTGGACCATGGTTAATACGATTTTGATGGAAGCTAAGAAATTAATCGGTGAAATCATCGCATACTTCGAATCGGACGTCACCCTTCTTCCGGTCTTCGCTCTCGAGGAAAGACTGTTGATTTTGATATTGCCGTACTCATGCAGCACGCCTTTCGGAAATCCGGTGGTGCCGGATGTATAAACGGCAAAAGAGGCATCGTGATTGTCCGCTTCGATAAATCCTTCCTCGTATTCCTCTTTTTTAATCTTCTCATAAAGAGCCGCATCCAGAAATACTTTGCCGTTTACGTTTTTGCGTATATATTCAATCCGGTCGGGAGCGTAATCATCTTCCACAACGGTGAAGGCCGCACCCGCTTTCCATACCCCCAGCATGCAGACAAGTGCATGGATGCCCCGGGGCATGTCAATCATGACAAAATCATTTGCCTTTATCCCGGCCTTTTTTAAGTATGCATATATGCGCCCGGAAAGATCCTCCGTTTCACCGGCCGTAAGAGTTTCGCCGGTACGTCCGTCCACAAGAATTACCTTGTCGGGATTTTCTTCCACCCGTCCGTACCATCTTTTCAGAAAATAAGGGATATTATCAAGAAGTGTTAAATCCATTTGCTTCTCCTTACGATTTCTTATTCCTGCGTTTCCGCGTTCGTAATATCTTCCTCTGAGCTTTCTTACTCCGTCGGAATAAATACCGGAAGTTTTGTGGAACTGATGGATTTACCCTGCAGCACTTTTCCGTACAGACTGTTACGGTATCCCTGTTCATACTCGGTTACCGAAAGCAGAGTAATTCCTCTTTCGGAAAGTTTCTTTTTCATAAAGGCCTCAAAACCGTCTTTGTCGAATTCATCCACACCCTCCGCATAAAGTTTCATTCCGTCCTCATAGGATTTTGCCTGGAAAAAGCGGATGGCCATTCCGGAATTTTTCTCATATTCCTCAATCATCTCCGAGATTTCGGCGGAATAAATCACCTGCCCGTTCGGCCTTCCGCTGTCCCCGGACTTGCATACAAATTCAATGCGGAGCAGGCCGTCCTCTCCCTTCCGGAACCGCACAATATCCTTAAGATTATAGCGGTACAGCCCGGAATAGGTGGTAAGAATCATCTCATATAATCTGCCTTCCTTTACCTCGTGAAGGAGAGAAATTTCCCCGGTTCTTACGTCCCTGCATTCGTAGAACGTTCCGAAAAGCATCGGTATTCCGTACGGGACCTCCGGTTCCGTGACAACATCGACCTTCGACTCGCTGGCTCCGTATCCCCAGTGAATGAACAGCGTATGTTCCGGAAAAATATACCGGTATTCTTTTACAATCCGGCCGACCGATCCGGAAAGCCAGCTGTCGACAACGGAAAACTCCGGCCAGAAATCCGTGATATCCAGTATTCCCTTCTTTTCGTAAATACTCCGCAGGGTGGCCGCGCGTTCGGGATTCGGCGTAATATCTTCAAGAAGTATGGCTTTCTTGTCCTCCGGCAAATCTACACTGAGCGTTCCTTTTTCGATATCCGAAAGAATTCTTTCGGTTTTACCGTTTATGACATCCAGAACACGGATAAAGTGTGCGGGATTGTTGCAGATGAGTTCCACAACATCCTCATTCGACAGTGCATAGAAAGCAAAGATTTCGTTTTGTGTATCGGCATCAAGCTGTCCCATACGCATAAACTTTGCCGGAACCGCAGCAAACCCGGAGGATTTTGCCTGTTTCAGTGCGACCCCCGATGCCGTTCCGATCGGTACGCCCGATTTGCTTTCTCCGTAATAGGAGGTATTCGTTATGGCAAAGTATTTCCTTTTTCCGGGGTGTACCTCATTTACCATACGCGCGATTTCCATGGACCGAATCGTATTGATAATACTTTTTACATGATCCCCGGACCGGCTTTCGGGAAAGGTTTTGGCATCCCCCGTTGTTCCCGAAGAAAACAGAAAATACACCGTTTCATCCGAATAAAGGACATTGTCTTCTCCCTCGTAAATCCGGTCTATCCAGGGTTTCATATCCCAGTAATCCCGGATGGGAACCTTCTTTTGATAATCCGAAACGGACGGAGTATCGGAAAAATCATACATTTTTCCGTACTCGGAATCCTCCGACTGTTTTAAAATATCAAAAAGGGTATTACGCTGCACATTTTCGATATCCGCAGCCTGACTTAAAATTAGCGTATGGAGTTCCTCTTTTGATAGTTTGATCAGTTTATCCGGATTGCTTTCCCTGTTTGTCATTTCCTTTACTCCTCCCTGTACAGGCTTTCCCCGATTCTTACTCAATAAGTTCACTCACCGTCATATCATGAAGGTTTTCGGATTTTAAGATCCTCCCAAGTACCTTAAGCATGGTCTGTTCGTACCTCTCTGCGATTTCTTCCGAATAGTATCTGGTACGGTAAAACAAAAGCAGATATCTGGCATTCGGCATGTCGTAAACCTGAACCACAAACCGGAAGATTGCCGTCTGCTGGTTATAGGGAATCCAGAACTGGGTAAACCCCATCTTCTTTGCGATTCCGCCGCTTGTGATATCCGTGGTTTCATAAACAAACATCACAGAATCGTTTTCCGGAACTTTCTCACTCTCCGCTACCCAGTCGCAAATCGAATAACGAATTCCGTCATTGGACTGCTTTTTTATCTCCGTAAGCAGTTCTTCGATTCGCATCTCTCCGGTAATGTCCAATCCGACGGGAAGATGCCTGTACACGATGCCCATCGCCCGGTTCGTTACCTCATCCGTCCGGTTATGGAAAACCCAGTTAAGATACGGATGATCCGCCTGGTTGCATTCTCTTTGTGCCAGAAGGCTCGCCAGAAGAAACAGTGCGTTTTTGGAAAAACCGCTTTTTGTTTCAAAATCTTTTAACACTTCCGTCGAAACATCTTTCAACGGAACCATCCTTTTCCCGACGCCCTCTTCTTTCTCATTCCGGTCCGGTTTTACGCATACGTCCCACGTCCGGTTTCCGTATTTTTTTATAAAGTAATCCCGGGCTTTATGATATTCCGGTAAATCTTTCTTCCCGGCCTCTGATTTCAGATAGGTATAGAACGTATCGGGAGGCAGCGGCTCATTCATATACGCGGCATAAAGCGCTTTGTGAAACAGCCCGAAGGACAATCCGTCCACAATCAGGTGATGGAACTCAATAAAAAGATAGGCTTCTGTTTCTTCCACAATGTAGACGGCCGCTTTATATAAGGGACAGCCGGTCATCTTATAAATTCCGGCAAACGTCTGCTTAATTTGTTCGAATTCTTCTTTCGTGACATGTTCCGTTTTCGCCGGCGTAATGACAGACGGATCAAACCGCTGCACCGGAATGCCCTCCCCGTCCGTTTCCACAACGGTCCGAAAAATCGGATATTCGGCAATCACGCGGTTTAAGGCATCGCAGATTTTCCCGGCGTTATTCACATCATCCAGCCGGTATGTCAGGGAAAGACCCCACATGGCTTTGTCTTCGGCACTCATCTGCGACTGATAGATTTTCATCTGTGTGGCGGTAAGCGGACAGGCTTTCTTTCCGGCCTCTTTTTCCGTCTCCGTCTCATCCTGCTGCCCCGTTTTGCTTCCGGATACGCTTTTCTTTCGATAAATACCGGCAATCTCACGAATGACGGATCCCGAATAGATATCCGCTGCCGTAAGTCCTTCCTCCTTCAGTTCGGCAAGGAGAGCCATGGTCTTTAAGGAATCTCCTCCGAGAAGGAAGAAATCATCGTTTAATCCGACCCGGTCAAGTTTCAGTACCTTTGCCACCGACTCACACAGCTTTGTTTCAAATTCATCCGTCGGCGGAACATAGTCGGTTTTATACTGTTTAATTCCCGGCGCCTTTAATGCCTTTTTATCCACTTTTCCGGTTGGCAGAAGAGGGATTCGGTCAATCTTTACATAGTACGACGGAATCATGTAGTACGGCAGACGGCTTCCGAGTTTCTCCTTCATTTTTGCTTCGTCAAAAGACAAATCGTCCGTATAATACAGACAAATAAAGGACCTCTCCGGTTCCTCAAAACCTTTTGCCAGGCACCACGTGGCATTCGTCGCTTTCTTAAAGGCCTCTTCAATCTCCGCCGGCTCAATCCGGTTTCCGTTGATTTTAATCATGTCATTCGCTCTGCCGAGCAGAATCAGATTTCCGTCCGGAAGTTTTTTCCCAAGATCCCCGGTATGATAAAGACCGTCCCGAAGAGCTTTTGCCGTTTCTTCGGGCAGATTGATATATCCTCTCATAAACGGATTTTCAAAGGCAATCTCTCCGGTTTCCCCGTCCGGCACATCCCTTCCTTCTTCATCCAAAATATGAATCACAATGTGTTCGCTGTTCGGTTTCCCGACCGGACATACATCGTAGGGCCGGTCAACCCGAAACTGTGCCAGCGTAAATGCGGCTTCGCTCATGGAATAGGAGTTGACAAGGGAAATCCCGTCAAGAAACAAACCGTTCGCCGGCTCGCTTCCCGTGAAAACAACTTTCATATCCGGTCCGAAACCGGTTCCGATAATACGAAGCAGGGACGGTGATAAGAACGCAACCGATATTTTATGCCCGGTAAAAAAAGCATTCAGTTTCAGTGGATTTTTAACGATTTCGTATGGAATAATAAACAGTGTGAAGCCGTTTTGAATGAAGGCTAAAACGATTTTGACGGATGCAATGAAATTAAACGGGGAAATAAGCGCATAACAGTCGTCACCACTCACTCTTTTTCCTGTTTTCGACGATAAGCGGTTCAGTCTGATGTTGCCGTACTCATGAAGCACACCTTTCGGAAATCCCGTGGTTCCGGAGGTATATACGGCAAATGCCGCATCATGATTTGCGGCTTTTATAAAGCCTTCCCTGTATTCTTCGTGACGGATCTGCTCATAAAGGGTGGCACCCAAAAACACCCTGCAGTTTACATCTTTCCGGATATACTCAATCCGGTCCGGGGCATAGTCATCCTCCACAACGGTAAAGGCCGCCCCCGCCTTCCACACGCCGAGCATGCATATAACCATGCTCAGACCGCGCGGCATGTCAATCATGACAAAATCATCTTTTGCTATCCCCAGTTTTAACAGATACGCATATACCCGGCCGGAAAGCTGTTCCACCTGTGCAAAGGAAAACGATTCCCCTGTTTTTCCGTCGAAAAGCGCGGTTTTTTCCGGGTTGTCTTTTACATGCTCATACCATTTTTCCAAAAAATACGGAATGCCGTCTAAAATCTTCAAATCCATATTTTTCCCCCCGATAAAAAAACGATATTTATGATTCTTAAATCAGAAATCCTCCGCATGAATCCTTCGTAAAAATTTCCGAAAGTTTTACCGCGAAATTATAGTCCCGCATAACCTTCTCATAACCGGCTCTTGCAATGGCTTTCCGCTCATCCTCGTGTGAGAGGTAATATTCGGTTTTCTTCATCAGTTCGTCAAAGGAACGGTACATGACGATTTCTTTTCCTTCCACGAATTCTCTCTCCAAATCCTCCTGGTAATTCGTTAAAACGAATCCCTGGCAGGACATGATTTCGAGCACTCTTAGGGGAATTCCCGTAACGATGGCACGCGGTGTGATATAAAGATTGATTTTGGACTGATTGAAAATCAGCGGTGCCGTTTTTCTGAAATCCACCGGCCCCATATTTTTAATTTCCGGATGTTTCTTTGTGCTGGAAACGCTGTACAGTTTGAAGTCGAAATTCTTTGCCATTTCGGGGATTACGGCTTTGCGTTCCTCGACGGTGATTTTTCTGGCAATCACCGAATGAATAACGATGTCTTCCTGGCTGGCAAAATAGTAATTCGATTTCTCCTCTCCGGTTTCCTCAATCAGGAATTCCACCATTTCCGGCGTGATATCCGTCTCAAGCACGGTCCTTCCGTAGTTAAACATTTTCTTCCGGATGGCTTTTACAATCTGTTTGTAAACCGGCTTCTGCTTTGCTTCGGGAGAAATCCGGTTAAAGAAATTATTCTCCGACTCGTAGATATTTCCCACAAACGATACATCGGCAACATACTGGGTCAGCATTTTTCCGGATATGCCGTTGCTGGCTCCGGTAAAGAGTTTCCGGTCCGCCGCTAACGAAAGATACTTCACGTTTTTGATGTTATTGTGAAGCATGCTTCTTAGATGAACCTGATCGTAGGTGAAAAACCGGTTGCAGGGAAACTGCGCCTGATTGGAATAAAGATTCCACTGCGGCAGATGATAAATCCAGCAGTAATATAAAATTCCCGCTTTCTTGGCCGCTAAGGAAATATACTGGAAATAGTCCATGGAAAAGAACACTTCGGCATGGAACCTCGAAGCTTCCTTGGCAAGGCGGTTCACGATTTCATCCGCCTGCAACCCTCCTAAGGTTTCGATTTCGTAATCGGAACTGTTCGCTCCGAAATTTCCGGTTTTGTCTGCCTCGCATTTTCCCACAGCATCAAAAGCAGAGACAAAATGCCCCTGCTTTTTTAAGGTGTCTACGATAACATCCTCATCATAATTTCCCCATTTGAAAAAGATGATTCGCACGATTATTTAACTCCTTATGCCCACGGATCTGCGGCAACCGGCATACGGATATCGCCTAAAAGTCCGTCCGAGTCATTCAAAAACCACTGGCCGGTACTTGGTTTCTGGCGAAGTACAATCCATCTTTCGGAATCCGCTCCCGAGGATTTCAGTAATAGTCTGGCATATACGCCCTCTCCTGCCGGATAGCTGTAAGGATTGCTCGATACGGTAATCGTATACGGAACGCTCGGAGTATAATTATTCTCTTTGCTGGTTCCGGCAAAATAGGATCTTGCCACATAGGGCTTGCCGCCCAGATGTTCTTTCAAAAACTGCTTTTTAAATACGCTTAAAGGTTCCGGTCCTCTTAAGTAATCAAGCATCGCCTCGCAGTCCGAAGGATTCTGCTCATAGCGAAGCATAACAAGTACGGTCAGTGCCGCAGTCCCGAACGGCGAAGAAAGGTTTGCTTCCGGAATGGACTGAAGTTCGGCCACATTGGCGGGAATTGCCTGGAAGGTAAAGGTCTTATGCTCGTTTCCCGCATTCTGAATTGCGCTGTTTACCGCGCTGTTTGCCGCATTAGATACGGCCTGGCCTACCTGGTTTCCGACCTGATTGGTAACACTGCGTCCGATTGAATCAAATAATCCCATAATCTGCCCCCTTTTAATGAACTCTTTTCATTTTCTTTATAAACGGCTTTTCCCGCTGACGGTTTATATTCCGCTCCCGGTATTAACGAAAAAACGAAACCGCTTTTCACCCCTTTATTCACCGATTCCGTCCTTCCGGCCGCACTACCATTTTACCATAAACACTGCGGTTTTGTCATTCTTTAATTCGTCCCCCGGGAAGGAGAATCCTCCTTTGTACGAATCCGCTTTCCGTGCGCCTGCTTTCCGCCTTCCGGCATCCTTAAAGCGCGCTTTCTCCCGTCTTCGAAAGCAGAATTTCGTCGGTTAAAAAATCTGTGGGAATGACGCGTAAAAGCCGGTTGTCGAGAGGTTCCGGCGAGAAGAGTGCCACCATTACGTACTCCTTTGTATGTCCGGTCCAGTACACTTTTCCGTCGATTTCCTTCGGCTCTTCGAATAAAACTTCCACTTCGCGGCCGATCCATTTCTTCCTAAATTCCACCGACTGTTTTTCCGTCAGTTCCAGTAATGTGTCCGATCTGGTATTTTTCACCTGTTCCGGAATCTGCTCGGGATTTAAATCCGCAGGCGTTCCTTTCCGGCGGGAATACTTAAAGACATGCATTTCGTAGAAACCGATTTTCTCTGCAAATTCTTTCGTAGTCTTAAAT
>JAEEGL012504028.1_pt1 | contig 31683 bp, 22 predicted proteins | sample 9134231 | NCBI WGS metagenome assembly JAEEGL01 (sample SAMN16246548, study PRJNA631951) | gut metagenome | biome: gut microbiome; feature: rumen; material: fiber-attached | host: Bos | place: Iran: Karaj | collected 2018-10 | reverse complement strand
GGCGGATACAAGGAGAACGCAGGTATCTTCACGCACAACAACGCATGGATCATCTGCGCTGAGGCTTATGCGGGAAGAGGAGACAAGGCATTTGAGTACTACTCAAAGATCGCTCCTGCTTTCACCGAAGAGACATCAGACATCCACAAGACAGAACCTTACGTTTACGGTCAGATGATCGGCGGTAAGGACGCCAAGAACTTCGGTCAGGGCAAGAACTCATGGCTCACCGGTACTGCTGCATGGAACATGGTTGCCATCTCCCAGTACATCCTCGGTGTTAAGCCTGAATTCGACGGTCTCTCCATCGATCCTTCCATCCCTGCTGCATGGGACGGCTTCAAGGCTGAGCGTAAGTTCAGAGGCGACATTTACGAGATCGAAGTTAAGAACCCCGATCACGTAAACAAGGGTGTCAAGTCTCTTACAGTTGACGGTGTTGCTGTTGACGGAACTGTTATTCCTGTCGCAGGCGACGGAAAGACACATAAGGTCGAGGTAGTTCTCGGCTGAGGTTAAGATATCCCTTCGGATATTTGAGTCAGTAATCAGTCGAAAGCCCCGCGCTCACTTTTGAACGCGGGGTTTTCTTGCTATAATTTACGGGTAATAAATATATACCCCTGCACGGAGGTCGTTTTTATGGGATACAGAAGCGAGAGAGCCAGACAGGAAAAGTGCACCGCATCACAGCAGCTGAAGAATAAGTTCCGCGAAGTCGGATGCAGCGGCGGCATTTCCGCACAGTACGTCAGGTTCGGCACAAAACCGGTAGTCATCGGTATCAGCGGACTCAAGTTTGACAGCATGCTGATCAGCGTTATCGCAGAAGATAACGAAGTTTTCGCAAAGCTTTCGGAATGCGCGGCAAACGGACAGAGCGTCATGTTTGTCAACGAGGACGGAAAGGTCCGCGCAGTGATCGAGAAAGACGGTGCGGTCACACCTGCTGATTTCGCTGACACTATCCTTGAAACTGTTAAGACTGCCATCAACGCTTCTGAAGATTGGGGCGGCAAGCTCAACGAGAAGGGCGAGCTGATCTTAGATCCCGCCACACCTTCACCCGGACCTCACTACTACACGAATATGCTCATCGGCAACCGTATCGGATTTGACCGTCCGCTCCAGTCAACGCCTAAGAGTGCTATCGACAGGATGGGCGGCGGATCGTTCAGATCCCACGCCGACAAGCAGGTTCTCGCTACAAGATGGGACTATCTCCCTGATGAGAACGGCTTCCCCGCAAACAGACAGTTCTATCTGACTGAGAACGGAAAGCAGATCTTCTGGTCAGGCGCCGCTAAGGCAGAAGGCCTCAAGAAGGTCACCACCATCCATTCACAGAACAGGACAGTCATCAGCTATGAGCTCGATGGCGGACTTGAGGTAAAGCGTACGATCTTCATCGTTCCCCAGCACGAAGGCATGCCTCTTGCTGCTGAGGCTCAGATGATCGATATCGTAAACAAGGGTTCTTCCGACAGGAACTTAAGACTCGTATATACCGGCATGTTCGGTACGGCAGAGACACATGCTCTCTCCGAAGACGTCATCTTCACGACAGTCGTTACCCAGTCTGAAGTCTTCTTCAACGAGAACGACGAGATCAGGGCTATCAGCTTCAACCCCAACGCTAAGTACAGGAAAGGCGACATCAGGTTCAACGAACTCGTTGTCCACACTGATGTCGGCAATATCTTCCCTGACCAGTACGCTGCAAGATACGGTGATTTCGTAGGCGCAGGATCTCTCGAGCACCCCGAGTTCATTGATCCTCTTGCATGCAGACCTTCAAGAAAGGGTCCTGGATTCTTTGCAATGTCAGTTCCTTTCACTGTAAAGGCAGGCGGTTCGGTACGTGCTGACAACCTCACATGCATGTCTTCAGATGCAGTAAATCCGGGATTCATTCCCGATGTTACCCCCGTCAGGGAAATGGAGGCGGTCTGCGCTTACATTTCATGTGCTGCAAACCTTCCGAAGGACTTGGAGGACGTTATCGGCTTCACGAAGAAGTATGCTGACTACATGCAGATCAGCCACAAGAACAAGGACTTCGAGGCTTACGTTAACAACAACCTTCCGTTCCAGGTCTTCTATCAGACATTCGTTTCGAGATCACTCGACTGGACGCAGAAGGGCTACCGTGAGATCGGTTTCCGTGAGATCCAGGACATCTATGCTTCCATGTACTATTTCGCAGGCATGGGCATGGAGGACTTCGTAAAGAAGATGCTCGCAGGCTGGATCGAAAACGTTTACGAGGAAGGTTTCACCAACCATAACTTCTACTGGATCGGAAAAGAACCCGGTTGGTGGTCTGACGACGGACTCTGGCTGCTGCAGGCTGTTGACCGTTATGTTGGTCTCACGGGTGATTTCGCATTCCTCAATGAGGAGTTCGTAATGGCAGGAACGAAGGAGAAGCCGACTGATGAGGGCGTTAAGAGACCTCTCAAGGACACTCTCAAGGCCATCCTCATGTACAGCGGCAGGATCTCTCTCGGAAAGCACGGCATCCCGCTTATCGACCGTGCTGACTGGAACGACTGCCTCAGAGTCGATCCCGATTCGATTTCCGGCAAGGACAAGATCGCACAGTACAAGGAGCAGCTCACAGCAAGCGGCAAGGCTTACGGCGAGATCCCCTATGATTCGGAATATTCAGAATCCGTAATGAACGGATTCCTTCTCAAGGTTGCCACAGACTGCGCGGTAACCATGTTCGAGAAGATCGGCGATACCGCTTATGCAGCAGAGATGAAGGAGCTTTCCGCTTCGCTTGAGAAGAGACTGCAGGACAACTGCTGGAAGAACGATTTCTACTGCAGAGTCCTCTTCAACCGCTCAGACAAGCCGAACCTCGATTATCTCGGTGCTGCAGGTGACGGCCTCGCAGTAGAAGAAGGACATCCCGGTTCTTACTTCCTCAACTCTTTCTCATGGTCACTTCTCGCAGAAGTTGCCACGGAAGAGCAGATCTCCACGATGCTCGATTCTCTCGACAAGTACCTGAAGTCACCTTACGGCTTCAGACTCTGCTCGACAGTCGACTATCCTCAGATCGCACCCAAGATCGACGTTGCTCTCTATTATCCGGGCGACCGTGAGAACGGCGGCGTCTTCAAGCACGCAAACATGATGGCATGCTCAGCAATGCTCAAGGCTGCAAAGACAGTCAAGAACGCGGAGCTCGCAGGACGTCTTACCGATACCGCTTACTGGATCATCGACATGATCTGCCCGTTCAGGACACTCGTTTCACCTTTCACGGTATGCGGCAACCCGAGATGGTGCACACAGTACAACAACAGCGAGTCAGGCGAGAATATCGGACCTACGCTTTCCGGTACTTCCACATGGCTCCTGCTCTCACTCTTCCAGTGCTTCGGCGTTGAGTTTACGTCTGAAGGATTAAGAGTTGAGCCGCTCCTGAGGAAAGACGATACGGAACTTGATATCAGGGTTACCATCGCAGGAACCGGATATCACATCCATATCAGCAAGCCTGAGGGATTCCACCGTACGATGGAGGGCGTAAAGGTCACATTGGACGGTCAGGAAGCAGGCGGCACGCTGCTGCCCGTCGTTAAGGACGGCAAGGTCCATGAGGTTACTGTAAGTTTCTGATTATCGGAGGTTTGGGTAAATGCCTTTTTCGAGCGTTTTCCTTTCAGAGATCGTAAAGAACTATGATCTTGAGATAGTTTATGATTCAGGAGACATCAACGAGCGCCGCATCTGCGTTGCAGACGTTACGCGCCCGGGTCTCCAGCTGGCAGGATATTACGACCATTTCGGCCCTGACAGAATCCAGCTGATCGGCAACATGGAGCACGCGTTCCTTGATCACCTCACTCCTGAAGAGAGGCTTGCTTCGGTTTCAGCTCTTTTCGAGAAGAACATTCCGGCGCTGATCGTTACCCGTGACCATAAGGTCCACAAGGAGATCATGGATGCGGCAAAGCAGTACAGCACGCCTGTCCTGCGCACATCTCAGGCGACATCAGACTTCTCTTCAGAGCTTGTTAAGTACTTAAAGCTCGAGCTCGCTCCGCGTGTTTCGATGCACGGAGTTCTGGTCGAGGTTAACGGTGAAGGTATCCTGATCCTCGGTGAATCCGGAGTAGGTAAGTCCGAGACCGCTCTCGAGATCGTAAAGAGAGGCCACAGACTCATAGCGGATGACCAGATCGAGATCCGCAAGGTTTCAGAGACAACGCTCTTAGGACGCGCTCCCGATGTCATCAAGCACCTGATCGAGATCAGGGGCATCGGTATCCTCGACGTTAAGGAACTCTACGGTGTTTCCGCGGTCAAGCCGCAGGAGAACATCGATTTTGTCATCAATCTTGAGCTCTGGGACGAGAAGAAAGTCTATGACAGACTCGGCCTGAATGACGAGACAACGGAGATCCTCGGAATAAATGTTCCCTCAGTAACAATTCCGGTAGGTCCCGGACGTAACCTCGCTATCATCGTCGAGGCTGCCGCGATCAACTACAGGGTCAAGAAGATGGGCTACAATGCCGCCCAGGATCTTGTTTCCAGAGTTTTCCCGGGGAAATAAGCTGATGGCTGAAATCTCGATAAGCGAAAATGTCAGCCTTGCACCTTACTCGACATTCAGGACAGGCGGGCCGGCAAGATTTTTCACGGAGCCTTCCAATGAGGAAGAGATCAAAGAGGCTTTCCGCTTTGCCGGAGAAAAGGGCCTTCCCGTATTCGTTCTGGGCAACGGATCCAACTGCCTGATCTCAGACAAGGGCTTTGACGGACTGGTAATCAGGATCGGAAAGCTCATGGGAGACATATCGTCTGAACAAAGAGGCGACGGTCTTACTTATGTTACTGCAGGCGCAGGATGCCTTCTTTCGAAATTCGGTAACTACTGTGCGGACTTAGGCCTCGAAGGCGCGGAGTTCGCCTGCGGGATCCCCGGAACGGTCGGAGGCGCTGTGTTCATGAATGCAGGTGCATACGGACGTGAGATAAAGGACATTGCTGTCAGCGTAAGATATCTTGAGAATAATGAAATAAAAGAAATACCTGCTGATGAATGCGGTTTTTCATACAGGACCAGCATCTTTGACAAGAAGCAGGGAAACGGTGAGCAGCCCGTGATCCTTTCCATGACGGCAGCGCTTAAGGCCGGTGACAAGGAAAAGATCACCGCATACGTTGCGGAATTAAAGCAGAAGAGGACCGCAAGTCAGCCTCTGGACGTTCCGAGCGCGGGTTCGACGTTTAAGAGGCCCGAAGGGTATTTTGCGGCTAAGCTCATCGAGGATTCAGGGCTCAAAGGTTTTGCCCTAGACGATTCCGGTGCGCAGGTATCGCCGAAACATGCAGGTTTCGTGGTCAACAACAACGGGACGGCATCTGCGGAAGATATATTGAATCTTATTAATTATGTAAGCGGTAAGGTGTATGAGGATTCCGGAGTCAGGCTCGAAAAAGAGGTCAGGCTCATAGGTGAATTCGGAGGTGAAAGGTAATGGAACTTATAATTCTCACGGGAATGAGCGGCGCAGGAAAGAGTGCTGCCGTACGTTATCTTGAGGATCTCGGGTTTTTCTGCATGGACAACGTGCCGCCCTATGTTCTTCCTGACCTTGTAACCGGTTTTTGCAAGAGCAGGAGCGGTGAGGGCTTCGGCGTAAGCAAGCTTGCTTTCGTTGTTGACGTCCGTTCTTCCGAATATCTCGACGGTTTTTCCGATGCGATGGCTCAGATCGATGATATGGGCATTCCTTATAAGATTATATTCTTTGAGGCATCTGACCATGTCCTTATCGACCGCTACCAGGAGACCAGAAGAAAGCACCCGCTCGCAAACAAGATGTCGCTGGTCGACGCGATAGCTGCCGAACGTGAAAAGCTCAGCAATGTCCGCAGCATGGCAACCAACATTATCGACACGAGCAGGATCAAGGAGAACACTCTCCGCATGAAACTCGGAGAGATCATTGAAGCCGGCGAGAACAGCGCGATGGTCATATTTGTGGAATCATTCGGATTCAAATACGGCGTATCGACCGATTTCGACTACTGCTTTGACGCAAGGTTCCTTCCGAATCCGTACTATATCGCGGGACTTCGAAATCACACCGGTGCCGACAAAGAGGTTTCGGATTATCTTGAGACTTTCCCTGAAACAGCAGAATTCGTTGACAGGGTATCAGGCCTCATGAAGTTTACTATTCCTTACTATATACAAGAGGGCAAGGGAAGCCTGCACATAGGATTCGGCTGCACGGGCGGAAGACACAGATCCGTCTACTGCGCAACAAAAGTTGCCTCTCTTCTTGAAGCAGCGGGCTACAACTGCGTTCTTCATCACAGGGACATCGACAAGGAAGCCGCACGTTACGGCAAACCGGAGAATACCTGATGGAAACGTCAAGCTTTTCTGATGCCGTAAGAACGGAAGTCTGCCAGCTCCGTGCGAAAAGTCCGTCAAGACGCTATTTTCTTGCAGGTCTGTTATGTTCCCAGGCATCTGCCGATCAGAAAGGCATGCCTCTTAAGATACGTCTGCGAAGCCTGGATACCGGAAAGATAGAAGGATTCTTTTCTGACGAAGGGTATAAAGTCTCATACGATAACCAGACAATGACTCTGACCCGCAGGGGCGAAGGATCAGACACGACTCTGCTCGAGGACCTGGTACTGGCCTGTCTTTCAGGAACTCTTCCTGAAGATGCAGCTGCCGATGAGGACGGGACTCACAGGTTTGCAAGGTACTTCATGAGAGGTATCTTCCTCGGCTGCGGATACATCTCGGATCCCCAAAAGACATACAGAGCAGAATTCCATGTAAGCAACGGGATCTGTGCCATGCTGACGGTGGAGATGTTGGGACAGCTTGGAATAAATGCTTCTCTTACATCGAGGGACAGCTACGCGCAGATCTATTTCAAGGCCGGTGACAGCGTTTCGGATTATCTCGGATACATTGGTGCCGTAAAGGCGGTCCTTGAATTTGAGAATATCCGCGCTTCAAAGGAAGTAAACCGCCAGGTCTCACGTACGGTCAACTGTGACGAGAGCAATTCAAGACGCCAGTCTGAGGCAGGTGCTGCCCGCAATGAACAGATCAGGAAGCTCATGAAATCTAATTTGGCAAAATGTCTTACTCCGGAACTCAAAGCTGCCGCTGAAGCAACTCTGGCAAACCCCGGTTCATCCATAGCCGAACTCGGTGCGCTGATGGACCCGCCGATAAGCAAGTCAGGCATGAATCACCGCATTTTAAAGCTTTTGGAGCTTGCGGAAGGTCTTTGATACGGGCGTACAATTGCCTAAAAAATCCTTTACAATTTGTGAATAATATAGAGCCGTGTTAAAATAGGCGTTATCTTTTTGGAACGGCAGCGTCAAAAACTGCCTGCACACAATGAGGAAGGCCTATGAATCGCGGGGATCAGTACATCGAACCCGATAACAGCTTTTATAAGCCGTCAAGGGATCCCAATGAGACGACCATGATGATGGTCGTCACGCTTACGGTGCTCTTTGTCATCCTTACAGCCATCCTCGCAGCGGTATATTTCCGAAAGACAACTTCCACTGAGACAGCCGCACCTATCGGTTCAGGCCATTCCATTTACATTTCAGTCGCATCACCTACACCTTCACCCATCCCGCCCATGACGCCCAATCAGAATCCGGTACTTTATCCGGGACTCGCGTCAGTCAAGATGGACCCTGAAGCTAAAGTTGAAAGCGATGCGGTTCCTTCAAAGCGCGGTATTTCAGAACAGGTTTTCGTTAATAAGAAGATAGTTGATGCCAAGACCGGATACGCCAGGACCAATCAGATCTTTTTCAAGGATCCGGTTGATTTCGGAGCGGTTCCGGGCATTTTTACTTTCAGGGGCAATAATTTCCGCAACTGCGCGTCTTTCGGATACACGAGCGTCGTAGCCGGAACGCTTAACCAGAAGTGGGAGTATAACAAGCTCGGCAAGCGTCTTGCTTCAACTCAGAGCTTTGAATGGCAGGGCGTCAGGTGGACAGGTCAGCCGCTGGTCGTTGAGTGGCCGGACGGATTAAGGGCCGTCATGAATATGTACGATTCCGCCAAGCAGCAGGCTGCTCTTGCGGAGGTAATCATCGCATCGCTCGACGGTAAGGTCTATTTCCTTAACCTCACGACAGGCGAACCCACGAGAAAGCCCATCGACGTAGGCGCATCCATAAAGGGAACACCCGCACTCGATCCGAGAGGCTATCCTCTGCTCTATGTCGGACAGACCGACAACAACGGCGGAAACACTTTCGGTATGTATATCTATTCACTTATCGACGGAAAGCTACTTTGGTCTTATGACGGTTCCGAGGACGGTGCATACAGGAGCAACTGGTCGGCATTCGATTCATCACCCATTGTCAGCGGTGAGACGGATACCCTCATCTGGCCCTGCGAGAACGGACTGATCTACACATTTGATCTCCATACTGCATATACGGCAGGATCGGCTGCGATCGCTGTCGCTCCTGAAGTTACACACTATAAATATATATTTGCCGATAACACAACATCTCACATGGGTGTTGAGAGTTCGATCGCATGCTACGGAAATTACGGCTATTTCGTTGACAACACCAAGAACCTCTGCTGCCTTGACCTCAACACGCTTAAGATGGTCTGGACCAGAGTCCTGGGCGATGATTCTGACGTAACACCCGTTATCGATGAGCAGGACGGTGTACCTTATGTATATATCGGCACAGAAGTCGATAACCAGGGCGGTACCGGCAAATACAGCGGCGCCGGATATATCTACAAGATAAACGGACTTACCGGAAAGGTTGAATGGCAGTCATCAGAACCCTGCTATACATTTAACGGTGAGACGAGCGAGACCGACCAGAGCGGCGGTTGCTTCGGAAACCCGATAGTGGGCAAGAAGAGCATCTCCAACCTCGTAATATTCTCTTTCAGCATGACCAACGATCTTGCGGCCGGCAACAAGCTTATCGCCTACGATAAGACTCTCGGCACCAAGGTCTGGGAATATAACATGAACATCTATTCGTACAGTTCACCTGTCGACTTCTACGATTCCGACGGAAATGCGTACATAGTCATTTGCGACTCGATCGGACAGGTGCACCTTGTAAACGCGCAGACCGGAGAACGTATCAAATACATTCAGACAGCGAAGAATCTCGGAACGCCGGAGAAGACTTCTTCAGGCATCAACATCGAGGCATCTCCCGTTGTCTATAACGGAATCATGGTAGTAGGAACAACTACCGGAAGCATCTTCGGAATTACTATTGAATAAGACGGGTTGAAGTTAAGTGATGAGTTTTAGTGTTGATTATGACAACATAACTGTTCTGGAAGTCGGGATAACATCTTTCGGCAATGAGGGTTATGCAGTTAAGTATGATTTCGTAAAAAAGGTTATCCAGTGGCGTGACAGCTATATGTGGAACAACAATTTCACCCGTTCGCTTAACGAGACCGATTTCCGCACACTCAAAGAGGAACTCCCCAAGAGCGGGATGCTCGAATGGATGAAGGGATATAGCAGCGGTCTTTCAAATGATTTCGGCGATCAGACTCAGATCCCGGGCGAATGGAAGATCACGGTTGTCTTTGAAGACGGGACGAAGCTTACCGCAGGTGCGGAACAGCATTTCCCGAAGAAGTGGAAGTTCCTCAAGACACTCATCGAGAAGACCACAGGCTGCAGTTTCGTATTAAGATAGTGTCCTGGTGTCACTGCCCAGTGAATAGTAAAATCTAAGTCCGCACTAACATACCGGAGGTACCCTAATGAGCGATAAGAGAGCAGATTACCTGTCATGGGACGAATACTTTATGGGAGTTGCATCCCTTGCTTCAAAGAGATCAAAGGATCCGAACACGCAGGTAGGAGCTTGCATCGTTGACAGAGAAAAATACATTATCTCCGTCGGATACAACGGAATGCCTTTAGGATGTTCTGATGATGAATTTCCCTGGGACAGGAGCGGCGGCACGCTTGATACAAAGTATGCTTACGTAACACACGCAGAGCTCAACGCGGTCCTCAACAGCAAGACCGCCGATCTCGAAGGTGATACCGTATACACCACGCTCTTCCCGTGCAATGAGTGCACGAAGGCGCTCATTCAGAAGAAGGTCGGAAGGATCGTTTATCTTGACGACAAGTATCACGATACAGAGACTGCGCAGGCTGCACGCCGCATGCTCGATGCCGCAGGCGTTAAATACGAGAAATACGAGTCTTCCGGACGCGAGATAAATCTCAATCTCTGAGGAACTTAATATATGCGATTTGACACAATTACCCGCAAGGCAGCGTTCCTCGCCGCGGTAATCTTTATAATATGCCTGCTTCCGGTAAATGTTTTTGCTGCTCCCTCGGGAAAGGCGAAGAGCAACTGCTGGGGCAACGGCGGACAGCTCACCGTCGAACTTTCAGGCTGCAGCGGCTATAAGACCATTACGGTTACCGCCGAGTTCTCGGGAACGGTTAAGAAGGCTTCCGGCTGGGGCTTTGATTCCTATAAGATCAGCGGCAAGAGGGTTGTTGCGACAGTATCTTCAGACGGACCGAACAAGTGGGCTTTCAACGGAAGCGTCGGTATTCAGGTCGACGGCAGCAACATTAAATCAGCAAAGCTCATTTCAGTTAAAGGTGACGGCGAAAGCGGCACTGTCAGCGGCGGCTCAGAAACGAACGCCACGCAGAACACTGGAAACGGAGGCGGCAACGGTCCTACGAAAGCGCCTGCGAAGAACGTTAAGGGCGAAAAGGGTGATGACTGGCTTACTACCAAAGGTTCAAAGATCGTCGACATGAACGGTGACCAGGTCTGGCTTACCGGCTGCAACTGGTTCGGATACAACACGGGAACCAATCTTTTCGACGGCGTATGGAACTGTAATCTCAAAGAGACATTGGAGTCTATTGCCGACCACGGTTTCAATCTCCTGCGTGTTCCCATGTCTTCAGAGCTCCTTCTCCAGTGGAAGAAGGGTGAATATCCGAAGGCCAACTACAACAATACTTACAATGAAGAACTGAATAAGATGAATTCACTTGAGATCTTCGATTACGTTCTCTCCCTCTGCGAGCAGAACGGTATGAAGGTCATGGTGGACATTCATTCCGTAAAGACGGATGCCGCAGGTCACAATCACCCCGTCTGGTACAACGACGGCTTTACCGAGGCTGACTATATCGAGTCGCTCAGATGGCTCGCGGCAAGATATAAGGACAATGACACCCTCATTGCCTTTGACCTCAAGAATGAGCCTCACGGCAAGCCGCCGGAGACGCCCCGTGCGATCTGGAACGGTTCAACCGATCCGAACAACTGGAAAAATGTCGCCGAGAAGGCCGGCAAGGCGGTTCTCAATGAGAATCCCCACGCCCTGATCGTTATCGAGGGCATCGAGGCATATCCTAAGGATATCAAGGCCAACAACTTCACATCGGACAACAAAGAAGACTACCGAATCACCTGGTGGGGCGGAAACCTCATGGGCGTTAAGGACTATCCGGTCGATCTCGGTTCTGAAGCGTTCAATAAGCAGATAGTCTATTCACCTCACGATTACGGTCCGACCGTATATAAGCAGCCCTGGTTTGAGAAGGAATTCACATATGAATCCCTCAAGAAGGATGCCTGGACACCGTTTTGGCTTTACATTGCAGACGAGGACATCGCACCTTTGCTTATCGGTGAGTGGGGCGGTTTCATGGAAGGCGACACCCTCAAGTGGATGAACTGCATAAGACAGCTTATCGATGAGAAGAAGCTGAATCACACTTTCTGGTGCTTCAATGCAAATTCCGGTGACACGGGCGGACTCGTCAAGGACGATTTCAAGACATGGGACGAGGATAAGTACAATCTTGTTAAGAAAGTACTCTGGCAAAACGATTCAGGAAAGTTCGTCGGTCTCGACCATAAGGTCCCGCTCGGAGCAAACGGCATCTCGCTGTCTGATTTTTCCGGAAAGATCGTAACTGCCACTCCTGAGACCACCACGTCTGAGAGCAGCAGTGCTGAAGCTGAAACGGCACAGGCTGAAACGTCAGTTTTACCTTCTGCCGAGACGACAGTGGCAGCTGCTGAACCCGTATCAGGAACGGGAGTAGTGCGAAGGATCGTTTTGGCGGTTATAATAGTTATTGCAAGTGTCGGAGTCTTGCTTTTTGCCATTGTGGCCGGAATACGCGCAGCGGGATCAAAGACATCCGCGGATAAGGAGGGCGCCCCGGAGGACAAAGCCGGTGTTAAGGCCGGAAAGAACAAGGGGGACGATCAATGATCGATTACGGTTTTTTTGATAATAATCTGATGTACGAGAAGATACTCTGGATAGTAGTTCCGGCAGTGCTGCTCGCACTGATAGTAGGCTTCGCGATATGGAGAGCATTTGAGGACCGCAAGAGAAAGCGTGAACAGGCTTGGGCTGCGGAAAGGCGTGCGATCGAGGTCGCCCACGGCATTGAGGAACGTAAGGATGACGGCGGAAAGAAGATCCGCGAGTACGAAAGGGCCAAGAAAGAAGCCGAGAAGTTCGCCGAAAAAGCAGCTGAGACCACCAATACTCTCATTGGCGGAAAGAGTGAAGCTGAACGTGAGGCCGAACTTGATAAACAAGCAGTTAAACAGAATTTCGGCACGCTCGGAATTTCCTCTAAGAAAGCAGAAGAACTCGACCGCCAGCACGATCAGCTGGTCATTAACGGTTATCTTCAGAAATCCAACACAGCACCGATCAGGCCTGTATATTCAAACACGCTTGAGGCAAGGCGCGAACAGAAGGCCGAGCTTGATTCTGATTCAGTAGGCGAAGAGGCTAACACTCCCGCACTGGTCATGGATTCGGCAGCTCCCGCCAAGGTTAAGCCGACTGCGCTCAAGAGACCTACCTCAGCAAGAGTCGGAAAAGGCTCATTTGCCGAAAACATCAGAAGAAAAGCTGAAGGCGAAGAAGACTCTGATCCAATGCTTCAGAAAGTCATGAGACCTGAGATAGGAACTGACGTTGAGAACGCCGTTGTTGAACGTCCGGCTGAGGTACAGGCTGAGAAGCCTGACATCATGAAGGTCGGCGAAGAGGCTATCCTGCCTGCAGCAGAGAAGCCCGCGAAGGGATTCAAGGGTTCTGAAGAGCCTGTGAAAAAGCCCGTTCAGCACAAGCGTCCGTCTTCAAGCGTAAAGCGCAAAAAGAAGGAAGCAAAGACACGTCCCGGAAGCGGAGAAGTCAAGGCAAAACCTGACTCCATAACCGGCCAGAGTATTAAGGACGCATAAATATCTCGAAAATTTAAGGCAGTTCCGAAACCGCAGATGCATTTTTTTTAGGCATCTGCGGTTTTTGTTCAAAATTCCTGACATATCTGTTTTAATCTTGTAATTTTTTGTGTGGGCTGTATAATTTAGTTGTTAACAAAATGTTAACACATAGCTATTAACACATTTTGTGCCCTGGGAGGGTTTATTTAATGACGGCAAGCAATAAGTTGAGCAGGATTATTGCGGTCTTTTTATGTTTGGTTACAGCCTTTTGCGTCGTGACTTTCGTCTCTCCGAGACCGGAAGTTCAGGCAGCGGCTGCGACTTATTACGTTGATAAGACCTGGAATGGCGGCTGTACAATTGTTGTTAAGGGTAGAAGAAATGATACGGCTACCATATCTCTTACAAAGCATATTCAGAATCTTGATAAGATAACCGGAACACAACCTTGGGGCTGCAGAGTCGATAAATTAAGTAATACATCGGTCAAGGTAACAATTACAGGTTCAGGCAACATTGGATTTAACGTAAGTTTCACCACAACCAAAAAACCTACTAAGAAGCCTACAAAAAAGCCCACCAAAAAACCTACTAAAAAGCCTACACACAAGCCGACTCCAACAAAGAAAGTCGTTAAAAAGAAGACGGTTAAAGCACCTGCTACCACTTCAGCAAATATCGAAACAACAGAAAAAACCACCACATCTGCAGTGGCTTTAGCAGCTGTTGACAGCGGAAAAGGAACAACCACAACCACCACAGAGCCGACCGAAGAGGAAGCTCCCGTTGATGTAAATCTTTCGCATAACACCTTACCCAAGAACAAAAAGTCATTTGCATGGCTTTGGATCGTTCTTGGCCTTGTTGTAGTCGGTCTTTGCTATTTTAGAGTCAGATCTCTCAAGAATCAGGGCAAGCAGGGCAAGGATATCGCTCTCGATTTCATTCCCGGCGTAGGAGATCTGGTCTATCACCTTGGTACAAGGACCAAGTACGACCCTATCGCTTCCGATACCCAGCATGGTTACATGCGCAATATGGCTGCTTCCAAGAAGGAGCTCAAGGCGATCGAGGAAGATGAAAGGAAGGCTGAGATTGCAGCTTCAAGGTCTCCTGTCCAGATGCACAAGCGCCCGAAGGAACTGTCTGTAAATCATGCGGCATCCACGGTAACAGAATCTGCGGCTCCCGCAGTTTCCAGCGCTCCTGTTGTTCCCGCAGCTCCTTCAGCACCTGCAGTACCCGTTTCAACTGCAGCGGTTATAGCGGCAGGCACAACTGCAGCCCGCAATGAGAATAAGCCCGCATCGCCTTTCAAACCTGCGGAAGGAGTAACACCTGCTGCAGCTAACAAACCGGCATCACCTTTTAAGGCGGCGTCACAGCAGAATAACACCAGCACCATCATGACCTCGGCTTTCAAGCCTGCGGCAGGCGCTCACAATCCTAATGACAAGATCGTCTCATCGGCTTTCAAGCCTTCTACTGGTGCTCATAATCCTTCTGATAAGATCGTTTCTTCTGCACTCAAGCAGACACAGAAGTTCACTCCTCAAAAGGGACCTGATACTACTGCAGTCCATTCAGATAATGACTCCGTAAAGCTTGCCAGGGAAAGAGCAGAAGCTGCAAAAGAACAGCAGGCTATGCGTGAAGCAATGAAAGCACAGAAGACACAGGCAGCAGCTGCAGCAAAGCAGCATGCACCGATCAAGCGTCCCTCTGCATTCTCAGTAAATCATGCGGCAGTTGTCGCAGCCCAGAAGGCTGAAGCAGACAAGCCTGCTGCCAATAATGCACCGTCAGATACCGCGGCATCCAAGCCGGCCGGAACAGCTGCAGCAAGGCAGCATGCGCCGATCAAGCGTCCCTCTGCATTCTCCGTAAACCGTGCGGCAGTTGTCGCAGCTCAGAAAGCAGAAGCAGATAAGCCTGTTGCCGGCACGGCATCGGCAGCACCTGCAGTACCCGCAGCTCCCAAGACTTCAGGAGCATCACTCGGAGTTGGCGCATCAGCAGCTCCCACGAACGGTCCTGTGATCTCACCTGCACGTGCCAAGGCATCTTCGAATTCCAACCAGCTCGGAAATCTGCTGAGCGGAAAAGCGAACAACGGCGGAAGAGCACCTGTCTGGGCAGCTCCCAACACAGCCGGCATCAGTCCGTTTAAGCAGACGGCACAGGCTCAGGAAGCAGTCAAGGCAGAAGCTGAACCCGAGGCAGCCGTTGAGGCGGAAGCTCCCAAGACAAGTTATGCTGATCAGGCAAAGACACACAAGTCGGCATTCTTCTCAAGAGCAGCTGCAAATAAGGAAAGTCCGATAGGAAGCGCTTCTAATGCATACGGCGGCATCGTCCGTCCCACCGGCGTTATGAGCGAAGGCGAAAGAAAGCAGCAGATCCAGAACGCGGCCATGGGTACCGTTCTCGAAGGTCAGAAGCCTGCGATCCTGGATCCCAGTTCCCATGCGGCACCCACGGCAGTCGAACCGGTTTCAGGCTTCAAGCCGATCGAACCTAAGGATTGAGACAACTGATTAGATCTTTAAAACGGAGGTTTCATCAAAGCCTCCGTTTTTTGTGCAGCAAGAGACCAGCCGCTAAATTAATAGAAAATTCAACAGGTGGTCTTTTTCATGGTGTATTATTAACTCAGAGACCATCATCGGAGGTCATTTTGGCGTGGGCAAAAATATCGCGATAATTACCGGGGCCTCATCCGGGATCGGGAAAGCATTTCTCGAGGAGATCGTTAAAGAACACGGAGTCTATGGTTCCGTTCCCTTTGACGAGATCTGGGCTGTCGGCAGAAACGAAGAAAAGCTCATAGAAATAAAGACGCTTTTGGGAGAAGACCGCATCATGCCCGTTAAGGCGGATCTTGCTTCTCCCGAAGACATGACCATATTGGCAGACCGCCTGGCTTCGGAAAGACCGCAGGTAGGTCTTCTCATCAACTGCGCGGGAATGGGAATGAAGGGTGCCGTTGAGGATCACCCTGCCAAAGAGATCGAAGACACGGTCAGTGTTAACTGCGCGAGCCTTGCCAAGCTTACCAGGATCTGCCTGCCTTACATGATCGTAAAGAATCCGGTGTGGACTAAAGACAACAGCCCGAGGATCATTAACATAGCGTCCTCGGCGGGATATCTTCCCCAGCCGGGTTTTGCTGCATATGCGGCGAGCAAGGCATTTGTCATTTCCTTTTCGAGAGCTCTCTACTATGAACTTATTGACCACGGGATCATAGTAACGACAGTATGTCCGGGACCGGTCAACACGGATTTCCAGCGCAAGGCAACAGGCGGAGCGCAGACCGGATTTACAGGCATAAGGCAGTATGTTGTGGCAGATCCCGTCAAACTCGCGAAAGCATCTATCAAGGCTTCAAGAGCCGGAAGACAGGTCCTTGTCTACGGATTCTCGCAGAAGGCGCTGCATGTCGCTTCAAAGATAGTGCCGGTATCCTGGATACTTTTCCTTGAAAAGCAGTTCATGCCTGTAGAACGGGTTTCTGCTCCCGTCACAGAGGAAGGCAGAGCGCCTTATGTTCCTGAAGAAAAAAGGGAACTTGAGAGTGGTGCAAGCGTGGAAGGTATACCGCAGACTGAAACCAAAACAGAAGACGACGATAAGTCTGTTTCCGCTGAAACGGATAACGAACAGGCCGCAGAGTAACAAAATCAGGAGGAACCAGTATGAGCGCAAAGACTAAAGTTGAACCTACATTTGCAGGCATTTTCAGAGCAGTTGAGCAGAAAGCAGCAAAGACAAAATTCCTCAGTGATACCGCGACTCAGATCACGCTCAAGGGTAATCTGGACAACCAGCCTTTTTATGTCAAAGTCGAGGAAGGAAATGTTGAAGTGGCTCCTTATGAATACATCAACGCTCCCTTCTATATTGACGCTGACGCAGATGCTCTGACCGCTGTTTTAAACGGCGTCATGTCATTTGCTTCTGCCGTTGCGCAGGGCTTCATAACAGTAAACGGCGATGCCGGTCAGGCATACCTTTTCATCAGTCAGCTCTTCTGACACTAAAAAGACAATAACAAATGATGAGCATCTGAGATATAATCATATAATATGGCAATCAGGTTAAACGGCATCTTTAAAGACAACATGGTGTTCCAATGGGGCGCTGAACTGCGTGTATTCGGCAGTTCGGACAAAAAGTGCACCGTCAGATGCGAGCTGTTCAGTGGAGAAGAAAGCATCATCACCGCTGAATCCGCTACAGAGGAAGACGGCAGTTTCCTGATCTGCGCGGATCCCATTGAAGAACCCGGCGGACCTTTTGAGATAAGGATCACCGCTGAAGGCGAAGAGCCTGTCATCATAAAGAACGCCTATGCTGGCGAAGTATGGCTCGCAGCCGGTCAGATGAACATGGAATACCCGCTTGCCAGAAGCGAATTCGCAAAATACCTGATCCCAAAGATTACCAAGACAGAGATCAGATACTATAAAGTACCCCAGGCAGGTTTCATGGATGAGGCACAGGCCAAGGCCGAAGCTGAGTCCCAATGGGTCGAAGTCGACTATGAGACTGCAGGTGACATGAGCGCTGTCGCATTCTATTTTGCACAGTCAATCGAATCACGTATCGACGCAAAGATCGGAATAATCCAGTGTACTTTCGGCGGTTCCACAATAGACTGCTGGCAGAGCGTGGAGAGTCTGATGACTACTAAAGAAGGTCAGTCATACATCAAGGAATTCGATGAACGCACATCGGAATATACTCCTGATGAATTCGATAAATTCGCGGCAGAATTCGCCAAGCGCGAAAAAGAATATAGTGAAAAGCTGGATGAGGCTCTCATTGAGAATCCTTTCCTGACATATCTTGAAGCAGACCGCCAGATCGGTGAGGCTCCGTGGCCGCCTCCGGTTGGTCCCAGAGCTGTCAGGCATCCGGGTTCTTTTTTTGAGTGCATGATCCTGAGAGTCGCACCTTTCACATTGAGAGGTGTCATCTTCTATCAGGGCGAAGCGGATACCGACGGTCACCAGACCGAATACGGCCATGCTTTTGAGACGCTTATCAGAGAGTGGCGCGAAGTTTTCTTCGATGATGAACTTCCGTTCCTCTTCTGCCAGCTTCCTATGTATATTTCAAAAGACCGCAAGTACATGGGCTATGATGACATGTCCTGGCCGCTCCTGCGCGAACAGCAGCAGATAGTCGCCATCGACATGAGAAATGTTTATATGGCTGTCACGGCTGACTGCGGTGAATTCGACAACATGCATCCTTCCGACAAGAAGACGCCCGGCGACAGGCTTGCGCTCCTTGCCCAGAAGTTTGTTTACGGTTTTGAGAATACCGAGGCCGTATCTCCTTTTATCATTGACGCAAGACGCGGCGAAGGAGTTGAGATCACATTCGGCGGAGACTACATGCTCCTTAACCTTACGGCAGGCTTTGGTCCTGAGGACTCAGGCTTTGAAGTCGCAGGTGAGGACGGCGAGTTCTTCCCGGCAGAGGCTACGGTCGACTTTGACGGTAAGACCATCCTTCTTTCATGCCCGATGGTCGAATATCCTTCAAAGGTACGTTACGCATTCTTCTCTTACGGCCCTACTCCGCTCCATGCGCAGAACGGACTTACCGCAACTCCGTTCCAGGTGCGTATCGACAAGGATCTGGGCGGCGCCTGATCTCAGGAGAATAATATGAATATCGCTTTCTTTACCCGCCCCAAGCAGGATGTAATCTTCGTATATTCCGATTCCACAGTCAGACAGACTCTGGAAAAGATGCATGCGACAGGCTTTTCGGCAGTGCCGGTCTTAGACCGCGACGGACACTATGTTGCCACCGTAAGTGAAGGAGATCTCCTGTGGTTCATAATCAAGGGTGAAGGCGGCGAGCCTCACACCATGGCTATCGAGAACCTTGAGGATATACGTCTGACAGAACTTTTGGACCAGACCAGAAAGAATCCTCCGGTAACCATCAGCGCATCGATCGAGAATCTGATAATCCGCGCGATGGAAACGAATTTTGTACCGATAACGGATGACCGCGGAATGTTCATAGGGATCGTTACCCGCCGCTCTATAATCAAGCATTTTTACGAGAAGAACATTTTCCCCAACGATTAAAAGACAAACAAAAACGCCGCAGCTTGATTACTGCGGCGTTTATATTTTGCGTTTCCGTCAAGGCTTATTATTTGACTACCTTGACTGTGGAAAGATCAACGACATACATCGGCCATGTCTTGTAACCTTCGATGCGGTTGCTTACGACTGTGATGGATGTAGGATCCTGAATGTATACGTTGTTGCTGTCCTTGACCATTTCCTTGAGGATCTCGTGATAGTATTCGACCTTCTTTGCTTCGTCCTTTTCAGCGGGGATGAGCTTGAGGAGCTCGTCGACTCTGGTGTTGGAGTAGTTGAAGAAGTTCTTGGAACTGTCAGAAGCATAGCGGCTTAATACATCGTAAGGTGCGAAAGCGCTGTCAACGCAGATGACTGTCGTGTCGTAGTTCCTGTGATCGTGAACCTGGTCGAGCCATGTTGCCCAGTCTACCTGGTTGATCTTGAGGTTTACGCCGACCTTCTTGAGCTCAGCAGCGATCTCGACTGCTGCATTAACATGGGGCAGGTAAGAAGAGCAGACTGTTACTGTTGTATCGAAACCGTTGGGGAATCCTGCTTCCTCAAGGAGCTTCTTGGCCTTCTCAACGTCATATGTATATGTGCCGTCGAGAGAAGTATCGTAATACTTGCCCATTGCGGGGCTCATTGCAGTTGTAAGCTCAACACCTGTGCCGTCTGTTGAAACGGAGATGATGTCTTTTCTGTTTACTGCATAGTTCAGAGCTTCACGAACCTTTGCGTTGTCGAAAGGCTTTACCTTATTGTTGAGAATGAAGATCTGAGGCATGTTGGAAACGTTCTGGTCGATCTTGAACTTTGTCTGGTCGATCTGCTTTGCACGGTCTGTTGTGAAGTGAGGGAAGATGTCGATGCTTCCGTTTGTGAGCTCGACCATACCTGCATCGATGTCAGCGCAGATCTTGAAGACAGCCTTGTCGATGCTTGCCTTTGTTCCCCAGTAACCGTCAAACTTGGAAAGAGTGACGTTCTGGCCGGGATTGTAAGAATCGAACTTGAAAGGACCTGTTCCGATGGGCTTGGTCTTGCAGTCCTCATAACCTGAAGGGATGATGCCTGTTGTGAAATAGCTAAGAAGCTCAGAGCTCTTTTCCTTGAGCTTAACGATGACCTTATTGGCATCCTCGGAGCTGATCTTAACTTCAGAAACGACCTTGAGGGCATCAACAGGTGCCTTTTCCTGGCCTGCAAGAAGTCCTGCGGCACGGGAAAGAGAGAAAACGACGTCTTCAGGAGTCATTTCCTTGCCGTTGTGGAACTTAACACCCTTGCGGATGGTGAAGATATATTCATCCATTGAATCCGAAAGCTCATAGCCTGTAGCCAGACAGGGATTGAGAACTCCGTCGGAATCGAACTTGTAAAGGCCTTCATAAACGTTGAAGATGATCTCACGGTCACCTGCAGCATTAACTGTGTGCGGATCCAGGACGTTGGGCTCCTGGGTGATTCCTACAGTTACAGTGTTTCCTTCGCCTGCGTTCTTGGTGCAGCCACAGAACACTCCTGCAATAACAACTGCGGACAGAACAACTGCCGCGATCCTGCGGGAAAGTTTTTTCATTTCATTGCCCCCTCGATTTTGATTTATATAATTATACGGGTCTGCCCCATATAGACATGAGGACAACGCACACAATAAAAACAGGCCTGAAAAGGCTTATTCTATTGATGTTTACTAAAAATTCAAATTTACAGATTCAAAAAAACAAAACTTTTTTATTTCAAGGGAGTATAATATAACAGGTTTTAATTAAAGCCGCGTTTTTTTATGCGGCTGAAATCAGGGAGATAAGCTATGAAGAGATGTCCGGTATGCGGTGTAATGATGGGAGACAACGTAGCACGTTGTTCGATGTGCAAATACGACTTCCAGAAGGCTTCACAGGGCGATGTGCATTCTGCAGCTGAAGATGCCAAAAAGGTTCTTGAGCAGAGGGAGCAGGAGAAGATCGCACGCGCTGAGGCCAAGCGAAGTGAAGAAGAGAAGCGCATCATCGAGGCTATGGAGAAACTCGAGCGCGATTACGCCACGATGCAGGACAAGTTCAATTCCGAGAAGCTTAAGCTTGATTCGGAATTCTCCGCTTTCCAGAAGAAGAAGCTCGACGAGAAGATCGCTCTTGAGCAGACAGTCGACACCATCCGCAATGAGGTTGGTGAGGCGCGTGAGAAGCGCGATGCAATGCGCAAGGAAGCTGAGACTGTCGTAAAAGAAGCCAGAGAGAAGTCAAAGAAAGAGCACGACGAGATGATCGCAGCTGCTCAGGCAGAGCAGAAGCGAATCCTTGAAGAGGCACAGCGCCAGACCGAGGAGCTCGCCGTACAGGTCGAGAAAGAATATAAGGAAGCAATGGACAAGCGTAATGAGCTTGTCAAGCAGGCAGAAGAAGTCCAGGCAATGATGGACAATGCCGATAAGATCGCTGCCGAGAAGGAAAAAGAAATAAAAGGCCTTGAGGCAAAGATCGTTAAGCTCAACGAAGATTTTGAGAAGGAAAAGGTCAGGATCGCCGAGGAGTCCAAGAAGGTTTCCATGGAGCAGGCTTCCGAAGCACTCAAGATCAAGGATCAGGCAGAGGCTGAGCGTGACAAGGCCAAGGCTGAGACTGAGAAACTCATTGCTGCAGCAAATGCAGAGCGCGATCAGATCATCGCCGAGCTCGAGCAGCGCAATAAGCAGGCTCAGGATGAGCTTGACGGACTTACCGAGCAGGCAAGAAGAGTCATGGCTGAAGCTGAAGAGGCTGCCAAGGCACGTGACGAGCTGACAAAGCAGACAGCTGCTGCAAAGGAAGAACTCAACAAGCAGATCGAGACAGTAAAGGCTGATCTTGATGCAAGAGAGAAAGAACTTAACCAGAGGGTCACCGCTGCCAATGCAGATCTCGAAGTCGTTGAGGCTAAGAAGAACAACGCAGAGGAACTCACTAACCAGTATATAGCCGAGCAGAAGAGGATCGAAGGCGAGATCGGCGGATTAAAGAACGAGCTCGAAGAAGCAAAGCGCGTTATCGCTGATTCCAAGAAAGCCACTGTTCTTGCTGAGGCTGCTGCTCAGGAGATCGTGCTCAATGCCGAGAAGCAGGCTGTATTCCTCAAGGAAGCTGCTTTGAGTGAGAGTGAGAAGGGCTCCATGATGAAGCAGATCGAGGATTTGGAAAAACAGATTAAGGAGAAAGAGATGGAAAAGGCTGAGCTTGAGAAGAAGCTTGCTGCGCTCGACGAATCGATCGCTGCACTTGAGAAGAAGGTAAGAGAGGGCGGTTCAGGTTCAAGTGACGGCCCGAAGGAATACAGCGTTGAGACGATCTCTCATAACAGAATGTCAGAAGTCGACGTCAAGGCCCTTTCCGAGATCCTCAAGAAGAAGGCAGCAGAAGGCTGGAAACTCGTTTCCGCGATCGACGATGACGGCGGAAAGATCATTTCCTCTCTGGGCGGTGCCGAGACAGCATCACTTTCAGGCGGTACATTCAATACTAAGGAAGACCGTGTCGTCCTGATCTTCGAGAGACCCCTTCAGGATACAAGAAGAGTCAGATAACAGACTTTTACAGAAAAGAGCAACCGGGAGGCTGCAATTTGCGGCCTCTTTTTTTGTCTTTGCGGCATTGATGTGGCATTAAACCCAAATGCACAAAAAATATTTAAATTATGTTCAGCGTTTTGTGGAATTAGACTATCAAATATTTTATAATAGGAAAGTTATTGAATTTAGAACCAAGGAGGAATGACTGATGGAGATTTATTCCGCAGACAAAATTCGCAATATCGCGCTGTTCGGCCACGTCGGGTCCGGAAAGACGACACTCGCAGAGGCAATTCTCTACTACACCAAAGCGATCAATCGTCAGGGCAAGATCGTTGACGGAAACACGACACTTGACTATGATCCTGAAGAGATCAAGCGTCAGATGTCTGTTAGCCTTTCCGTTGCCTGCTGTGAGTATAAGGGCAGCAAGATCAATATCATCGACACACCCGGTGACTTCGATTTTCTGGGCGAAGAGATGAGCGGAATAAGGATTGCCGACTCCGGTGTCATCATGATCTCCGCGAAGGGCGGCACATCCGTCGGCTCTGAGAAGGCTATCAGACTTCTTAAGGGCAAGAACGTTCCTTTCCTTTTCTTCATGAACAGAATGGACGAGCCCAACGCTGACTTCGAGGCAGTTGCTGCCCGTATGATGGAGCGTTACGGACCTTCAGTCATCCCGCTTTCTTTCCCTATCATGAAGGACGGCCAGATGACAGGCATCGTCGATGTTATGAACCGCAAGGCTTTCAGCGTTGACAAGGCTACAGGCAAGTTCGTTGAGTATCCGCTCCCCGAAGAGTACAACGAGAGAGTAGACGAGCTCCAGAACAAGGTTAACGAAGTCGTTGCTGAGGCTGACGACGCGCTCATGGAGAAGTTCTTCGCAGGTGAGCCTTTCACCGAGGACGAGTTCCGTCACGGCGTACATGCAGGTTTCCGTGAAGGTAAGCTGCATCCTATCTACTGCGGTTCCGCATTCATGAACTGGGGCATCGACTTCCTGCTCAACTGCATCTCGAAGGATACACCTCCGGCAGGCAAGAAGCCCGCTCTGGAAGCTACACTTCCTGACGGCAGCACACAGATGGTCAGCTGCTCGCTCGAAGACCCGCTCGCAGCATTCGTATTCAAGACGATCTCCGACCCGTTCGTAGGAAAGATCAGTATCTTTAAGGTCAACGCAGGAACACTGCGCGCTAACTCCACAGTCTATAACGCCACAAAGGGCAAGGACGAGAGGATCGGCGGACTGTTCTATCTGCGCGGCAAAGAGCAGATCGCAACCGATAAGGTCACAGCAGGTGACATCGGTGCAGCTTCAAAGCTCGCAAACACAGACACCAACGACACTCTGTGCGACAAGGCACGCGTTCTCGAGATGCCTAAGATCAAGTTCCCGACACCCGTTCTTTCAAAGAGTATCGTCCCTGACAAGAAGGGTGAGGAAGATAAGATCATCTCAGGTCTTACCAAGCTCGGTGACGAAGATCACTGCTTCTCAGTTGAGACCAACCCTGAGACCAAGCAGATGGTCCTCTCAGGCCTCGGCGACATGCAGCTCAAGGTTATCATCAGCAAGCTCAAGTCCATCTACAACGTCAGCTGCACGCTCGACGCTCCCAGAGTTCCTTACCGTGAAGCAATCCGCAAGAAGGTCAAGGTCCAGGGTAAGCACAAGAAGCAGTCCGGCGGTCACGGTCAGTACGGTGACGTCTGGGTTGAGTTCGAACCCAACTACGATTCTGAAGAGCTCGTTTTCGAAGAGAAGGTCTTCGGCGGTGCTGTTCCTAAGAACTACTTCCCGGCAGTCGAGAAGGGTCTGCAGGAATCCGTAAAGAAGGGTGTTCTCGCAGGCTATCCCGTAGTTAACCTCAAGGCTACACTCGTTGACGGTTCTTACCATCCGGTAGACTCATCCGAAATGGCATTCAAGATCGCTGCGAACCTCGCTTTCAAGGCAGGTATGACACAGGCCGGTCCTGTCCTCCTCGAACCCATCAGTAAGGTTGAGGTACACATTCCCGAGGACAAGCAGGGCGATATCATGGGCGATCTCAATAAGCGCCGCGGCAGGATCATGGGCATCGACGCAGACGAATTCGGTTCTGTAGTCAACGCTGAAGTTCCTACGGCAGAGATGCTCGAATATGCTACCGACCTTAAGTCAATGACGCAGGGCCGCGGCTGGTTCGCTTTGGAGCATGTCCGCTATGAACCCGCACCTGAAGAAGTTGCTCAGAAGGTTATAGCTGAGGCTAAGGTTGAGGAAGATGCGTAATCTTCCCGCCGGGTGAATATAAAGCATTACACATTCTTGAGAGAGAATTGAAATGGGGAGGGTCGTCTCACTGAGGCGGCCCTTTACATTGGCTTAGCGGCTGATCTGACGGTTAAGTTACAGGCAATAAGAAAAGGGCAGCTCAGTTTGAAGCTGCCCTTATTGTTGATTAGTGTACGGTCAGATCAATAGATCTTGTAGATGACCGTATTCTCCTCTGTGAAGTAAGCGACCTGCTGGAGATTGGTCTCAAAGAACTCACGGTTGAAGTAAACGCCTTCACCGTAGTCTCCGTCTTCGAACTCAGGATCTGCGATGAGGTAGCGGATGCCGCGTTCCTTGCAGTAGCGCTTGAACTCGTTGATGTCGCCGCCGCATCCCGTGATGAGCCATACGTAGATCTTATCGCGGGTGTTTGTATCGTGGCCTGCTGACCATGCGTAGTAAGGCCAGCCGTAGTACATAGCGCGTCCTGTGAGCAGGAATCTGTTCATGGACCATTCGGGTGTCAGGAAGACATCGTCAGGCTCGGTATTCTTAAGGATCCACTCGGTAACGGGTGAATTCGTGTTCACAGCCATCGGGGTGGAATTGATATTGATGTAGGTTGCCCACTCAGAAATACCGGTGCCTGTAAGGCCGACGAGCAGGATGAGAGCTGCGAGAACGCCGAAGATCTCAAAGATTACCCAGACAGGACCGGGAAGACCATTGGCCTTGTCGGAAACGATCTCCTGATGCTCGAGGATCATGTCTGTATTGTCCTCGTCCTCGTCATCCTCATCGTCATCTTCAGAAGACTTGTCGTCGTCCGATACATCCTTTTCAGACTTATCTTCGGATTCCTTGACTTCTTTTTCTTCCTTATCATCTTTGACTGTATCCAATGACTTCTCATCAGATTTGTCTGATTCTTCTTCGTCATCGTCCAGTACTTCGAAAGGAAGCTCTTCTGTGTCTTCTGAAGATTCTTCTTTCTCGGCCTTTTCTGAATCAGATGAAGCTTCAGTTGTTTCCTTTTTCTCAGAATCCTCTGAAGTCTCAGTTTTTTCTTCAGTCTTATCAGACTTGTCTTCTTCGGCGGGCTCTTCCTTGACGGGAGACTCTTCGCCTGAGGCATTTACGAGGTTTCCGGGTCTCATGGAAACAGTATCTTCCTTGGGGATGGAATCATCGGATTCCTCAGAAGCCTTGGGCTCTTCCTTGACGGGAGCTTCTTCCTCAGCAGGCTTCTCCTCCTTGTCAGACTCATCTTCCTTTTCGGAATTGATGATGCTGCCGGGCCTCATGGAGACGGTTGTCTCGGAAGGGAATCTCTCGAGAACGCGGTCATCAGACTTTTCGTCATCGTCATCAGACTTGCTATCTTCAGCAGGCTTGTCAGATTCTGCGGGCTTTTCGTCCTTTTCTTTTTCTTCCTTGGATTCTTCAGCCTTTTTATCGTCGGAATCCTTGGCGATCTCTTCAGGAAGATCCTCGTCGTCAGAGTCTGTCAGAACCTCGAAAGGCTCATCTTCAGAATCTTCGTCTTCTTCCTTGTCATCGTCTTCCTTCTTATCCTTATCAAGGATGACGGGAGCGAGCTCGCCTTCTTTTTCAGCCTTTTCGGCTTTCTCTTCGAGCTTTTCCGAATCCTTGGCATCTGCGCTGTCTTCTTCATCTTCAGCGTCTTCTGTTATATCAGCGTCATCAGCGAGAGCTAAAGCAGCTTTGCGGCGTCCGGGAACGACGAAGAGGTTTGCCATGAATATCGCGACAAATACATCAACAAGGATGAGTGAGACCTGGATGAACTTGTGGTTGGCAAGCATCTCGAGCGAAACCTGGAACATGAAAGCAAAGACCAGGGGATTAAGGAAAGCGAGCATCAGGAAGAACCTGTATACGGGCTTTTTCTTAACGATGTCATGGAACAGGAGTATGACATTGCACAGGATCGCGATTATCAATGTGGCTCCTGTTACGGTGAGCAGATATTCTCCCCATTTGAGGAGTGTTTCTGCATTGATCACGGTCGTGTCTTCGCTGAAAAGGAAGCCCGGGATGAACTGAAGTTTGATAACGTTTCCTGCGCCGCCTGAGAGGGCAAGGGTCTGGATATATGAAGAACAGACCGCACAGACAGCGACCATGAGGTGGAGCAGTCTGCTCTCTGAAATAAGCGCCATTCCGAACAGTATCAGGAGGAACGAAATGAGGCATGATCCGTGGAAATACGGCATGGCTATCATGAGCAGGCAGGTGAAGAGTGCTACGGTTCCGCCTGAAAGCGGGTCATCCTTTCTGGGAAGCCATGCGTTGCGAGAGAACAGGAATGCTTTGAAAACACCGCCGAATGAGCCTGCGCTCATAACGGAGATGCAAAGTCTTCTTACGAACGGGATGAAGAGGATAACGCAGAGGATTATCACTGCGACACCGAGCATCAGATGGCGCTGGTTGGGATAGACGTTGATCGCCCAGATTCCCCAGCCGTCGTAGGGAGTGACTTCGTACCAGGAAGCTTCTGAAAGGACGGTGCCTATGGCGCCGGTGACAGACTGGCCTTCTCCCATGAGCTTACCGATGTGAATGAATACGTTAAGTGAACTTCGCAGGAAGACGAGCACGGGCGAAAGCGCGAAAGCAAGACGTTTTCCGGACAGGAGTGCAGCCAGAAGGCCCAGAAGGGTCATGGCGCATACCATCGAGACGATGGAAGGAATGTTGAGCGCATAATCGATCGGGAAACCCAGGTACTCGAGCATTCCGGCGAGGAAGTAGAACAGGAAGTGGTAATTGATTCCGTCTCCGGAGAAATGCATGTACTGGGTGGGGAAGTTAAATCCCTTACCGAATGAGGATACCATCGCCGTGTGGGGCGAGAGATCCGAGAAAGTGGAATATCCGTTGATGAGATAGCCACGGTCGATCCTGTATGTATAGAACATAAGGAAAGCTGAAACTATCGCGATCAGCAGGATAAAGAAGCTGTAGAAGATGGTGTTCGATGCCTTGTTGACATAACCGGGCAGCTTAGCAAATCCGGCCGGTTCATTCTCTTCCTTCTTGATCCGCCTGCGGTTAACGATTATCAGGCAGGTGAGAACGAGCCAGAGGAATAATGCGGCTGTTACCATGAAACCGATCTTCATGCATAGCTTGTCGCTGGCAACGAAATAAGACAGACCGAGGATTACATAATAATTCACGAATGGGACCAGCATCATTCCGGATACTGTTCCTGCTGCAACAACGAACAGGGTGCTCGGTATGTTTTCGATCGCCTTGACTGAAGGCGCACATGCAAGATACAGGCGTCTTACATCAGGGACGCATATCGCCACGAGTACCATTCCGGTTATGGCGCATACGCATAAATATAAAATTGCGAGCATAAAATCTCCCTTCAAACGATTTAAATAATTATATCAATTAATAAAATAGGCAAGTTTTACAAACTTATAACAGTTTCATACAATGGGGCGAAAAGATTTGTGAAAAAGGTCTATAATCTACACATACTTTGGGGAAAGAAAGGTATTTCATGAAAATAACTGTTTTGGGCGGCGGACTGTCGCCGGAGCGTGATGTTTCGCTCAAATCCGCAAGTCTCATCGCTAATGCGCTCCTTTCAAAAGGACATGAGGTGGCGCTGGTAGATCTTTATGACGGAATCGAGAATGACCGCCCTGCAGAAAGCTTTTTCCGCCGCGGCACCGTCAATCCGTTTTCATATGTAATTCCCGAGAAGGAACCTGATCTCGAGGAGATAATAAGGCAGCACGGCGGCAGAAGGCAGTGGGTAGGCCCGAGGGTAATCGAGCTTTGCCAGTATGCTGACAGGGTTTTCCTCGGTCTCCACGGTTCACATGGCGAGAACGGCCAGGTTCAGGCACTTCTCGACGCTTATGACGTAAAATACACCGGCTGCGGTTATCTTGGCTGTGCCATCGCCATGGACAAGGCTCTTTCCAAGTCTCTGGTAGCGGCAACAGGCATCCCGACTGCAAAATGGATAATCGGCAAATACGAGGAGATGACACCTGAGAAGATCAAATCCGAGATCGGCATTCCCTGTGTCATCAAGCCCATCGGCTGCGGTTCTTCCTGCGGCGTTTCCATCGTTAAGACGGAAGAGGAGTTTGCTCCTGCGCTCGAATGGGCAGCTTCCTACAAGCAGATGATCCTTGTCGAAGAATACCTGAAGGGCCGTGAGGTCACGATCAGCGTTGTAGGTCACAGGGCTCTTCCCATTACAGAGATCATCCCGCACGAGGGTTTCTACGATTACAAAAATAAGTATCAGGACGGCCTTACCACGCACGTATGCCCGGCTCAGATCAATGAGGCCGACTATAAGAAGTGCCAGGAGACCGCCGTCAGGATCTTCGATATCCTCAGGATGAACCAGTACGGAAGGATCGACATGATCTATGACGAGGAAAAGCATGATTTCTGGTTCATCGAAGCGAACAACCTCCCCGGTATGACAAACACATCGCTGCTTCCCGAAGCTGCCAAGGCTGACGGGATCGCCTATGAGGATCTTTGCGAGAAGATCGTCATGAGCGCCGGACGCGATGAAATAGAGGGGCTCTGATGCGGCAAGTAGCCGTAGGGCACCTTATGTGTTAGAATTTAAAGGTTAAACTTTCGGAGGAACGGCTCTTTGGATTATCTTGAAGGATTGATGCTCGGCAAGCTTTGGAGCGATACCGATTATGAGAACAGAAAGCATTTCTGGCTCTTCATAATCTATGGCCTTCTTTGCAACTGCATCATTCTTTATTCCTACCTTTCCGGTAAAAAGCTTTTGGGCTGCGGAGACTTCGGAATGTCTCTGTTTGCCGTATTCATCGTGCTTTTCGTGGCGAGTCCCTTCATTTGTTTCAGATACTATCGAATGCCCTTTTGGGGCAAGTTGATCATATTGGCAGAGAAGATATTCAAATCTTATCTCGTTCTCAGTTACACGGTGAGCATCATGCTCCCCAGACTCACGATCAACGTGGGTGACCTCCAGACGTACGTTATTGACTATCTCAATAAGACTCTTGAGCATTACACGACAAAATATGCGGCAAGTTCCGGTTCATTCGCCACGGTAACCGGAGTCCTCGCCGGAGGTCTTCACGTAGTTCTCATGATCCTGCTCAATCTCGTTATAATCATGGTCGTTCCCGGCCTTATCTATATCGCATTCAGGATCTGTCAGTTTGTTTGGGACTGGCTCATCAACACATTGATACTCAAGAGATTCTTCCCGTCGAAGCATTGATTTCCTTCGGTTTGAATCTCTTTTCGCGGAAACAGGAGGAAGCATGGCGGAACTTAGAGACAGAATCGATATTACGGTTGAAGAGCTCGAAGAGAGTCTCGGAGCTAAAAATCTCCCTAAGTTCATAGAAGAATCGGAGAAATCTTTCCTTGAAAGGATCGATACGATTTGCACGGCTATCTGCTCAGACAGGGAAAAGAAAGCGATCTTCGTTTCGGGCCCCACTTCCTCAGGAAAGACCACTTTTACATTAAGGCTTGCAAAGACCATAACCGAGGCCGGACGCAAGGCATGCCACCTCTCGCTTGACGATTACTACAATCTTAAGGATATCGTTTATGACAGAGAGGGAAGGCCTGATTTTGAAACTATCGACGCGCTCGATGTTGACAGGATCCAGAGTGATATCGCAAAGATAATAAACGGCGAGACCGTAATCCCGCCCTTCTTTGATTTCCAGACAAGGACGCAGCAGGAAGGCAAAGCCGAGAATGCGATCACTTTGGGAGATGACGGAGTTCTCATAGTTGAGGGCCTTCACGGACTCAACAAGAGGATCTCGGGTGATTTCAAAGATACGAGCGCAAAAGTTTTCATCATGCCCTACGGCAATGTTTACTGTGATACCAAGCTGATGGACAGCAACGAGATCCGCATGCTCAGGAGGATCGTCAGGGACAACAGGCACAGAAATGCCCACGCCATTGCGACGATCGATTACTGGCCCATGATCAGCAGATCAGAGGACAAGTATTATACCGAATACCTTACGGAAGCTGACTATCACGTTAATTCGTTCCTTGCTTATGAGAGCCTCATAATTGCGCCTCTTGCACTGAGCGACATCCAGTCAGCTCTGAAAAAAGTGGAGAAGGGCACTATCGAGCCGAGCGTGTTCATGGAGAGATCCAACACCGGCAAGCCTTTTGCCGATCTTTCCGCAGCTCTGGCCAAAGCTTCCAAGCTGATCGGCCACCTGGACAAGATCCCGGTAGTCAGCCCTGAACAGGTTCCCGCGGAATCCATCCTCAACGAATTCATCAGCGGTTAACGAAGGAGGCAAAAAATGCCTATCAGAATATCAGACAATCTTCCGGCGAGGCAGACCCTCGAACAGGAGCGAATATTTGTTATGGAGGAGAACCGCGCTCTGTCTCAGGACATCAGAGCGTTAAAGCTTGTTATC
>JAEEGL017067367.1_pt1 | contig 31686 bp, 25 predicted proteins | sample 9134231 | NCBI WGS metagenome assembly JAEEGL01 (sample SAMN16246548, study PRJNA631951) | gut metagenome | biome: gut microbiome; feature: rumen; material: fiber-attached | host: Bos | place: Iran: Karaj | collected 2018-10 | reverse complement strand
TATGGCGTTGGGCGGAATACCATATTATTGGACATTTCTGCAAAACGGTCTGAGTATGAGCCAAAACATAGACAAGATGTTTTTCAACGAAAACAGCCCGCTCAAAAACGAGTTTCAATCGATGTTGGCGTCATTGTTTGACAACGAAACGCCGCACCTCTCAATAATCGAGGCGTTAGGCACCAAAAAGGCGGGCATGACACGCTCCGAAATCCTTGCGGCATCCAATCTTTATGACAACGTCACATTCAGCAACGCCCTCGACGAATTGGAGCAATGTACCTTCGTCCGCAAATTCTACGCCTATAAGAAAAAAAGCAAGGACATACTCTACCAACTCATCGACAATTTCACGCTTTTTTATTATCACTATATCCGTCAAAACAACAGCCACGACACCGACTTCTACACACACAGCGCAAGCACCAAAAGCCGAATCTCATGGCAGGGCGTGGCCTTTGAGCGTCTGTGTCTGTGGCACATACCGCAAATCAAGAAAAAACTCGGCATCAGCGGAATCATCACATCCGTCAACTCTTGGCGAACAACCGCCGGAAGCAATCACGAAGGCGCACAAATAGACCTTCTCATCGACCGAAATGACAAGGTAATCAATATCTGCGAAATGAAATACAGCGACAATCCGTTTGCCCTCACAGCCAGCGTCTATGACGAACTACGCCGCAAAAAAAACGTATTCAACACCGTAACCCACAATCAAAAGACAATCCACCTGACTATGATAACCACATTTGGCATCACCCACAACGTTTACGCCAACAAAATACAATCGCAAGTAACCCTTGACGACCTCTTTGTTGCGCCATAATACACCGAAAACAACCACTCCACCCCTATTCTCTGCGGAAATCTCACAAAAAAATCGAGATTTCCGCAGCATATCGCCCAAAAACAAACGATTCTCTGCGGAAATCTCAAAAAAAAATCGAGATTTCCGCAGAAAACAAAATATTTCCACATAATACACACTGCATCCCAAAAATTTTTTTTACCTTTGCCACAAAATAATTTTTACAAACCATTAAAATCGAAAATGCAGACAGTATTAAGCGGTATCAGGCCTACGGGCGACCTTCACCTCGGCAACTATTTTGGCGCGCTGAGGAATTTTGTGAGATTGCAAAACGACTACAATTGTTTCTTCTTTGTAGCCGACTACCACTCGCTCACCACACACCCGCACCCCGCTGACATCCAAAACAACGTCAGGAAAATCCTGAGCCAATACATAGCATCGGGCCTCGACCCCGAAAAATCTACCATCTACATCCAGTCGGATCTCGTGGAGACCGCCGAATTTTATATGCTCATGAACATGAACGCATACATCGGCGAACTCGAGCGCGTGGTTTCCTTCAAGGAAAAAGCGCGTCAGAACCCCGACAACGTCAACGCCGGCCTCCTGACATACGCCGTCCTGATGGCTTGCGATATCCTCATCCAACGTGCCGACCTCGTTCCCGTTGGCAAAGACCAGGAGCAACATCTCGAAATGACGTGCAAATTTGCCCGCCGTTTCAATAATATATATGGTGTGGAATATTTCAAAGAGCCAAAAGCATTCTCCTTCGGCGACCACCTCGTCAAAGTGCCGGGACTCGACGGTTCGGGCAAGATGGGCAAGAGCGAAGGCAACGGCATCTACCTGATAGACAGCGACAAGGACATCCGCAAAAAAGTGATGAAAGCGGTTACAGACCTCGGTCCCCAGACTCCCAACAGCGAGAAGCCCGAAGTAATCCAAAACCTCTTCACCTTGATGGAACTCGTGTCGGACCGCTCGACCATCGAACATTTTGAGGCGGCTTGGAACGACTGTTCTATCCGCTACGGCGACATGAAGAAGCAACTCGCAGAAGACATCATCAAGGTTGTAACCCCCATCCGCGAGCGCATCAACGACATCTACAACGACACCGAATACCTCGACCGCGTTGCAAAAATGGGCGCAGAAAAAGCCCGCGTCAACGCACAGAAGACAATACAGGATGTTCGCGAAATCTTCGGATTCCGCCGCATACATTATTAATGGTGGATTGCGGACGGCTCGTCCGCCAAAAAAAACAATTTATGGCTATCGACACCAAGACATTTGAAACAGTTTTCAAACAGAACTTCGTGGCTGTTACGACCTACTGCAACAAGTACGTCCGTGACAGCGAAGAAGCCAAAGACCTTGCACACAGGGCTTTTATGAAAGTATGGGAAATACGCAACACCATACCGGCAGAAAGCAACATAAAAGCCCTGATTTACAAGATTGCACACAACCTATCAATCAACTACATACGCGACCACAAGAAATTTTGCGAGGAGGACGAACTCCTGACGATGGAAAGCGAATATTCCGACGCCGACAACCAAATCAAGGCGGCGGAACTCGAAGCGGCGGTAATCGACACCATCAACCACATGCCAGAAAAAAGCAAAAAAGTGTTCCTGATGAGCCGTTACCAGCAACTCAGCAACAACAACATCGCCGAACAACTCGGCATCAGCATCAAGACCGTGGAGGCGCACATCACCACAGCCCTAAAAATGCTCCGGAAAAAAATTTTCGGCACAGACTGAAAAAAAATTCATTTTAATATTAGGGTTAACGCCAAGTTAGGTGTTATAAAAACAGAAAATAGTATGGTTTTTGCATGGAACACTATGCAACAACTAAATTGACATGAACATATATACTTGAAACCAAATGAACCATAACAACGACATACCAAAGATTTCGGACCTTAGGTTATTGGACATCGACGTGGACAGAGAATGGGCGAAATTCAGTGCCAACGCCGGAATCAAGGAAGGCAAAGTATTCAGGCTCAGTACGTTTTGGAAGGCGGCTGCGTCCATCGTGCTAATAATTGGCGCGGGGCTAATCGCATACAGCCACCTCAGCACACCCAAGACAGAGACGCACGTAGCGAGTCAGGAGGCGATAGAGGCCACAGTGGAGACTTCAACGCAAATCTCCCTCAACCGCAACAGCCGCATCACCTGCACCGACAACCGCAAAAACGGCTCGTACAACGTACACCTTGAAGGCGAGGCGTATTTTGACGTGGAGAAAAACCCGCAACGCACCTTCCTCATTGATACCAAGAACGTTACGGTAACTGTACGCGGCACCTCCTTTGACGTATGCGAGGAGAGCGACAAGACCACAGTAACCGTTATATCGGGCAACGTAGAAGTTACCAACCATGCCGACAACCAGACCATTGGCAACCTCACACGCGGCAAGCAACTCGTATGCCACGCAGACGGCAAGATGGAAGTGAGCGACGTTGACAACTTCAACTGCATCGCCTGGAAACTCCGCAAACTCGAATTCAACGACCAGACAGTGGAGGAGATAATGCAGCAGTTAGCAAAAGCCTACAACATCCGCTACCAAATAGCCGACGACGTGCGCGACGCAAAACTCACCGGCACATTCGAGCAACAGGACGTCGAGGCGGTGCTCAACGTCATCGCGCAAGCACTCGACCTCAGCATCGCGCAGGACGCAGACGGCACCTGGCAAATAGGAAAATAAAACCACCACATACCTAAGACAAAAACATTAGGCGGCGACACCTTTACAAAGTAGTTGCCGCCTGATGTTTTTGCGTTTATGATACCATGAGAGGCAGGAGGACATTCATATTATTGATGTTGACAACACTATTGCAGTTGCTACCCGCATCCATCCACGGGCAGACAGACCGCAACAGCGAACCCATCACCATATCCTGCCGCAACGAAACCCTGCGCCACGTCCTCGACCACATCACACGTCAGAGCGGCGTACTCTTCGTATATAACGCCGACCTCATCGACGACCAGGCCCTCATCGACATCAAAATCCGCAACACCGCCCTCCATACCGCCCTCGACCAGATATGCGACATCCTCGGCCTCGACTACTTCCCCGCCGAAAAACAGATAATCCTCAAACCGCGCCAAAAAAACATCACCGCCACCACCTCCGACGACAACGCCCGCACCATCTCCGTAAACGGCTACATACGCGACAAGCAGACCCACGAACCCCTTATTGGTGCCACCATAAGCGTTGAGGGACAGCCGCTTGGCACAGTTACCAACGGCATCGGCTACTACACCCTCACGCTTCGCAAAGGCGAATACACACTGATATTTTCGTACCTCGGATACCGCCGCGAATACATCAAGACCACCCTCTCCGGCAATATCACCATCGACCAAGAACTCGAAAGCACCGAACAACAGGTGGAGGCGGTGGCCATCACATACAGCAAGACGCAGCCCGCCACCAAAAGCCTCCTCAACCGCAGCAGCACGCTCAATGTCAACGACTTCAACAAATATTCGGGACTCGTGCTTGGCGGCGACCTCGTGGGCATCCTCGCCACCGACCACGGCATCACAAGAATATCCGACGGCTCGGCTTTCTACAGCGTGCGCGGCGGCTACAAGGACCAAAACCTCATCCTCATCGACGAAGCCCCGATATACCATCCGTCGCATTTTTTCGGACTATACTCGTCGGTTGCGCCGCAGTCTATCAACTCCATAGAAGTGCACACCTCAGATTTTCCATTGAAATACGGCGGACGACTCTCGTCCATCACCGACATCCGTACCAAAGACGGAAGCCTTGGCAAATTTGGCATCAGCAGCGAGATAACGCCACTCACGCTCTCCGCCCGCGTGGAAATCCCCATCCACGACGACCGCATCACCGCCACCGCCAACATCCGCAAATCCATCCTCGGATGGGTGATGCGCCAACTCGACATCGACGGCAAATTTTCATTCTACGACATCCACAGCAAAATCCACTTTAAAATCTCGCCAAAAGACCGGCTGTACATATCCATCTTCAACGGCAACGACTATTACACCAACCTCGACATGGACAACAACTACGCCGTTACATGGAGCAACCTCGCCGCCACAGTGCGCCACTACCACACCCTCGGCGCAAAGCACTACATGAACCAATCGGCATATTTCGGGCAGTACAAATACCTGATTTACACCAACGAAGACCACTCCAACTATTGGAACACGCACATCGGCAACATGGCGTACAAGGCAGATTTTGTATGGGAGGCAACTCCTTGGGTTTCAATACGATATGGCGGCGAATACTCGTACCACATCTTTGTTCCCGCCACCTTATATATAGACAAAGAAAAATCAAACAGCGGACTCCTCACCGGCAACACCACCAACCTCGTGGCATACGTTGGCGCGGAGGCTCAGGCCACCAAGAAAATCGCCGTCAAAGCGGGCGCGAGGGTTTCGGTGTGGCAAAATTATGGTCCCGCCAAGAGTTATTATTACGACGAGCCGCTGCGCCGATGGGACACCACGTCTTACGGGTTTGGACGTTTCAACAAATATGTGCGCGTAGAGCCACGTGTTGCCGTGGTATATCGCGCCACGCCGCGCCTCGACATCAAAATTTCCGCCGAACGCAACGTCCAATTCCTCCACATGCTCAGCACGTCGATAAGCCCCTTCACCACATTGGACCTTTGGATACCAAGCGGCAACTACTTCAAACCGCAGGAAGTGCAGTCTGCCTCTTTTAGCGTGACGGCAAGAATTTGGGACATGACCATAGCGGGATGCGCCTATTACAAATACTTCCAAAACCTCACAGAATACAGCCTGCACGCCAATATGCTGATGAACCGCACGATAGAAAACGAGTTTTACCTTGGCAAGGCGAAGAGCGTGGGGTTTGAAATCTCCGCCGAAAAAAACGTCGGCAAAATCCGCATGAAGGCCAATTATTCCTACACATACTCCCACAAATACACGCCCGATCTATACACCTACGAATACATCCCCGACAACAACATCCCGCACTGCGTCCACCTGATGACGCTCTACAACATCACGCCGCGCCTCGCCGCCAAAATCGACTGGAATTTCAATTCGGGCATCCCCTACACCAAGCCCGTAGGTTTTTATTATTACGACAATTACAAAATACCCTACTACGGCGACCGAAACAACGCCCGCCTGCCCGATTACCACAAACTAAACATGGCGATAGAATACCAATTTAATAGGCCTCAAATCAAGAACTTCGCCCACAAAATTTCCCTCTCGGTGTACAACATCTACAACCGGCACAACTACGTCCTCGTCTCCTACAACAAAATCCGCACCTCCGACGGCAAGTTTATGATTCCGTCGAGTTACACCAAAGACAACCACTTCGTCTCTACTGGCATGTCGCTCCCCGGCGCGATGCTGATGGTAAGTTACCGGGTGCAGTACCAGCGGTGATAATTTTTATTGCAACACCTATTGAATTTTCCCAAAATAATCATTACCTTTGTAACCAAATTTTTGAACTTTAAGAAATGGATACAACAAGACAAAATAAAGTGAGCCGGCTCGTGCAGAAGGAGGCGGCAAATTATTTCCTCTTCAACGCCGCCCAATATCCGGGCGCGATGGTTTCGGTAACGGAAACGAGGGTAACGCCCGACCTCTCGGACGCAAGGCTCTACGTGTCGATATTCCCCGCCGACAAGCGCAAGGAGACTTTCGACCTCATCGAGAAGAAAACCAAGGACATACGCTACGCCCTCGGTCAGGAGTTGAGGCATCAGTTGAGGATAATCCCCAACCTGCAATTTTTCCTCGACGACTCCCTCGACTACGCCGAGCGCATCAACTATCTCCTCGAAAAGGCAAAACGCCCGCACTCCGACGAAACCACCACAGAAGAGAATTAGCCATGCAGTACGATCCCGTAAAAAAGACCCTCGGCAACATCTTCAACAAGGCGGCATGGATGCGCAAACTGTTTTACAAGTTGCTCGACCTCCTGTTGCTCAGGGCGTGGTACATCAAGCGCGAAATCAAAAAACTCTACCGCAGCCGCCGCAACGACGAGATCCAGATGCTCGACGCGGGCTGTGGCTATGGTCAGTACGACTTCTTTGTGTCGTCGTACTTGAAAAATTCGCAAATCCTCGGCGTGGACGTCAAGCAGGAACAGATAGACGACTGCAACCAGTTTTTCGCCAAAATTGGACGCGGCAACCGTGTAAAATTTCAATACGCCGACCTCACAGAATTTTCGCAGCCCGACACCTACGACCTCGTGCTGTCTGTTGACGTAATGGAGCATATATTGGAGGACGAACAGGTGTTCCGAAACCTCTGCCAATCGCTCCACAAAGGCGGCGTGTTGCTCATCTCCACGCCGTCGGATCAGGGCGGCTCAGACGTACACGACGAAGACGAACACTCCTTCATCGACGAGCATGTGCGCGACGGCTACAACATCGACGACATCGAGCGCAAACTTCGCGCCGCCGGGTTCTCCGCCGTGGAAGCCAAATATTCATACGGCACGCCCGGCTCCATCGCCTGGACGCTCTCGATGAAATGGCCCATCATCATGGTCAACGTTTCCAAAATCCTTCTCCTCCTGCTGATACCCTATTATATTATAGTGTATCCTTTGGCGTTCATCCTCAATTGGATAGACACCATCACAACGCACAAAACCGGCACTGGACTCATCGTCAAAGCCGTAAAATAACCCCTCAAAACCATCAAACACCGTGAACCTGCCCACCCAAATAGCCCGCCGTTACCTGTTTTCGCGGAAGATGAGCCTCGTCAACGTCATCTCGTTCATCGCGGTTTTTGGCGTTGCCGGCATGTCGGCGGCGTTGGTGGTGATATTATCAGTGTTCAACGGCTTCGATTCGCTCATCAGTTCGATGGTCAACCAGTTTGACCCCGACCTCAAAATTGCCGCCGCCAAGGGCAAGACCTTCAAGATAGACGAAGACATCTGCCGCAAAATATCTGACATAGAAGGCGTTACGGCGATGTCGTACACGGTGGAGGAAACGGCGTTGTTTCAATACGACAATTACCAGTACATCGCCACGCTCAAAGGCGTTGACAACAATTATGCGCTGGTCTCCGACATTCCAGCCAACATCATCATTGGCGAATATATGCTGCAAGACGCTACGGGAGTGCCGTTCGCAGTGCTTGGAGCCGACATCGCCGCCAATCTTTGGGCGCAACCCAACGGCCTTACGCCCATGAAAATCTACGCACCTCGCCGCACCGCCAAAGTGTCGCCCACGCCCGCCGAAGCATTTACAAGCGGACTTCTGATGCCGTCGGGCATATTCCACATCCATCAAGATTTTGACGCGAAATACGTCATCGCGCCGCTCGAATTTGCCCAAAATCTTTTGGAATTTGACGACAACGAATTTTCGTCCATAGAAATCCACACCAACGGCAACGACGACGCCATCGCCGTCCAAATCAAGGCGTTGCTCGGCGACCAATTCACCGTCAAAAACCGTTATCAACAGCAAGACACGCTTTATAAAATAATGCAGTCGGAAAAATTGTCTATATTTGTAATGTTGACTTTCATCATCATCATAGCCTCCTTCAACATCGTAGGCGCGCTGGCGATGCTGATAATCGACAAGAAAGGCGACATCGCCACCCTCTCCCACCTCGGCGCCAACAACGGATTTCTGCGTCAGATTTTCGTCCGCACAGGTCAACTGATTACCATCACCGGCGTTATCTCCGGCATAGTGTTGGGTTTGTTGGCATGTTGGCTGCAAATGCAATTCCATCTCCTCACCTTCCCCGAAGGCTCCTACATCATCGACGCCTACCCCGTGGAAGTAAGGTGGTTTGACGTAGTGGCAACGGCAGTGGTAGTTACCGCGATAGGATTTTTGGCGGCGTTGATGCCCACAAGGAGATTGTTCGCGGAGTAATATCTTACTTTTTGCCCGTTAAACGACACGTTTTTTTTGCAAATTCCAAAAATCTCCGTATCTTTGCCCTCACAAAAAACAGTGCGGATAGATTTGATTTTGATTGCAACCGCTAAAAAAAATGCTAAAGCAATTCCCCTTACGTTATCATTTCCCCACACTTGTTTTTTAATGACAGATTATTAACAACAAACACATTAAAAAACAATGTCACATTTCTTCACATCCGAGTCGGTATCGGAGGGACACCCCGACAAAGTGGCCGACCAAATTTCTGACGCGCTCCTCGACGAATTTCTGCGCCGCGACATCGAATCCAAGGTGGCGTGCGAAACTTTTGTAACCACAGGCCTTGCAGTGCTTGGCGGCGAAGTTAAGACCGAGGCATACGTGGACGTACAGCAGGTGGCTCGCGACGTCATCAACCGCATCGGCTACACCAAGGGCGAATACATGTTTGACGGCAATTCGTGCGGCGTTATCTCCGCCATCCACGGACAGAGCCAGGACATCAACCGTGGCGTAGAACGTGCCGACGCCGACAATCAGGGCGCGGGCGACCAGGGAATGATGTTTGGCTACGCTGTCCGCGAGACCGACAGCCTGATGCCTTACAGCGTAGAACTCTCGCACAAACTCCTCATCACCCTTGCCGAAATCCGTCGCGAAGGCCGCGAAATGAAGTATCTCCGCCCCGATTCCAAATCGCAGGTAACGATAGAATACGACGACAACAACCGCCCATTCCGCATCGACACCATCGTGCTTTCCACTCAGCACGACGACTTCATCAAACCCGCCGACAACACCCCGGAGGCGCAACTCCTCGCCGACAATCAGATGGTGGACATCATCACGCACGACGTTAAAAACATCCTCATCCCGCGTCTTGTAGAGACACTCTCCGACCACGAGAAAAAATTGTTTGACACCGACTTCAAACTCTTCGTGAACCCCACCGGCAAGTTTGTAATCGGCGGTCCCCACGGCGACACGGGACTTACTGGCCGCAAGATAATTGTGGATACCTACGGCGGCAAAGGCGCACACGGCGGCGGCGCGTTCTCGGGTAAAGACCCGTCAAAAGTGGACCGCTCGGCGGCATACGCCACACGCCACATCGCCAAAAACCTCGTTGCGGCAGGCGTAGCAGACGAAGTGCTTGTACAAGTGGCATACGCCATCGGCGTCGCAAAACCTGTGGGCATCTACGTAAACACCTACGGCACCAAGAAAATTGCCCTCAGCGACGGCGAAATCGCCCAGAAAATCGCCCAGATTTTCGACCTTCGCCCCGCAGCAATCATCCGCCGTCTCCGTCTCAAAAACCCGATTTTCCAGCCCACGGCTGCATACGGACATTTTGGCCGCACGCCTTACACCAAGGACGTAACCTTCATCGCCCCCGACGGCAGCAAGACCACCAAGCCTGTTGAGTTCTTCACATGGGAAAAACTCGACTACGTGGACGTAATCAAGAAAGAGTTTGGCATAGAATAAGAAAGAGTTTTGGATAAAAATAAGCGGACAAGCCGTCCGCGCTCCACACTCCACAACAAACAAAAACGGGCAGCCATTCATTACGAAGGCTACCCGTTTTTTTCGTATTAACTATCTTACGTAGGGTTGGAAATCCTAACAATTAGTATTCCCAAAGATCCTGCTCGAAGTTGAAAATCTGTTCCTTGATACGATCGGCTTCGAGAAGGCATTCCTGACCCTGAGCATACTCCATAATCGCACGGTTGTCATACACGTTGGATTCCTGGTAAATGTAGCTTGAGAAGTACCTCTTCTGCATGATGTCCTCGAAGTTGAGACGAGCAGCGTCGTTCTTGGCGTTGAAACACTCGGCGTTAGACAGAATCTTGCGCGCCTCCGGATAATACACCCAGAACGTCTGTTTCTGCTGAGGTTTTTCCTGATCCTCGTCCTCAGGACGGTAATAAATCCTGATAGGACAGATACCAATGATACGCACCTCCATTACCGAACGCTGCTTGTCGAAGAACCACAATTCCTTCATCAAGTACGACTTGATTTCGGAACTATTATAACGGTTGTCGATGATTTTGGTGTCAATAGAACCATCGAGGTTCTCCACCTCCATTGTCTGCTGGTTGGAACCCATGGCTTCATGAACTTCCTTCTCAGTCATAATCGTACCAAACTCGTCGCCACCCGACTCGCGGTAGGCGGTAAGACCCTGGGTATGGATGCCTTCAAGCAATACGTCGATGAAACTCATACGTCCATCTTGCGGCTCTGTAGGGAAGTAGAGGTGGTGATTGGCCCTCTCGGTGAGCTCTATGCGTCGCCAGATAATCTTGGACCACATCACATCCGACTCCCTGACGTACTGGTATGGAACAGGCTTTCTATTGATGGTGTGTATCTTCTCGTAGGGAAGACCGAGCAACACCTGCGCTTTGGTCTCCACCGCGTCCACACACTGCAAAGTGGCAGCCGCTGCCATCAGAAACAGAATTTTTTTCATAATTTTATATCTATAAATGATTAACTACATAAGTAAAGAGAGTTCTAATAAGACTTTCTGTATTATTAAAACTCTCTTTACATTGTAAATATTGTATCGAGATACAAATATTTTTTAAGAAATAATCAGCGGTGGCCTACTTAATCTTGAAGGCGATAGTACCGAGCGAACGGATAGAACCGTCGGGTCCTTTGGCCTTGATATCCTCGATATAAATCTTGCTGCCCGAGGGTACCTGGCTAATAATCTGTTTCTGCGGTGCGGTAAACGCTGCCGAGTTGGATGTTGCATCCTGGGTAAAGCCCTTGATAGTAGCCGAAACCTTGAAGCTAACAACGTTGAACTTCATATCGAAGTCGAAGTTTTCGAGGTCAGCCTTTACACCTGCCTGAGCATTAAGCTCTGCCTTGGTAACCACGCCGTCGCGCTTGCCAGCCACCTTAGCAACAGGGTCAGGAACACGCTTTACGCGGAACTGCTTGCTGCCGAGGTTCTTGGTCTGACCGTCAACATTGGCGGTAACGGTGATGTTAACCGTGCCAGGAGCCTTCACTTGTGCAACGTAAGAACCTGTTGCGCCAGCCTTAGTGATAGAACCACCAGAGATGGAGACATTGAGTTTCTCAGCGGGAACGCCAGAAGCGGTGATGTCAATCGGGTTGGGAACGCCGATGTAGAGTACGTTCATCTTGGTCGGAGATACCGACAACGAAGACTGACCTACTTCATACTCGCCCTTGAAAGGATAATCCTTTACCTCGCCGGTGCTCTTGTTCTTGAGTTTGATTACACCGCCAAACGACTTGGGACCTACCGAGCTGGTATTGCCGGTAAATACGCCAACGCCACTATTGACAGGAATCTTAGAACCGCCTACGAGAATTTCGGGATTCTGGGTAGAGTCGTATGCTGCGATGAAGATCTCAGCCTTGTAGGGCTGACCTACGAGTACGTAGCTCGACTTTGCGTTAACAACCGCCTTGATTGCGTTGAACTTCATGTCGGCCTTACCAATCTGGCTCAAGAGATAAGAGAGAACGCTCGACTCGGTGTTGCGAACGTCGCTCTGCATCTTGGTCATAAGGGTAAGAACGCCGGCTGCGGGAAGGTGCTCGAAGTTGGCAACGTCCCACGGAACCATTTCGCCTTCATCGTTCTCAGACTTGGTGTCTTCGGTAGAAAGCATCTGGTTGAGACTTTCGATGATAGACTTCCTTGCTGCTACGGAAGCGGCCACAGTATCTTTCTCGGAACCCTCGTTGATAATCTTGATAAGGGTCTCTTTGTAGTCTTCGCGACCTTTCCTTACTTCCTTGCCTTGTCCTTTGGTGATGAAGATTTCGCCACCCACGTTGTTGTCGTCCTTCTTGGAAACGAGGTCGTCGATGTCAACGAGGTTGGGATCTTTGGATGCGCCGTTGGTGTCGTCCGAGTATTTCTCACGGAGAGCTGTTTCAATCCTCTGGTCTGCGGCATCCAATGCCTCTGTGTAAGGTGCTGTATAGTCGCCGTCATACACATCTTCGAGGGTGCCGACCAACGCCAACTTGTAATGCTGGATTTGCTTGTAGGCTATCTCGGCTGCTGCGATGACCCTGTCGGCCCTCTCCTTGAAGGGAGCCACGCCTGCTGAGTCGTTTACCATCGCCTTTACAAACTCGTTTTGTGTATTGGCGATTACATCCTCGGTGATGCCGTTGGTTTTTCTCAAACTACCATCCACCATCGTGAATGCGGTAAGGATTTCCGCAGAAACGTTCAATGCCAAAAGCGCCGTATAGAATAGGTACATCATACCTATCATTTTTTGCCTTGGGGTTTCTTTTCCTCCACTCATGTTATTGTTTGAATTAAAGATTTTTTTTACTTAGAAAACTTGGGTTAGCTGTACATCTTAATAAGGTGTTGCTGTGCGAACAACCCATTAAGCTACCTTTACGTTCAATGCGGTAAGCATGTTGCCGTAAACGTTGTTGAGAGCCTGGAGATTCTTGCCGAGTTTGTTGACCTCAGCAGAGTAAATCTTTGCACCCTGAACAGAATCTTTAAGTCCTTGGATAACAGAGTCGAAGTCGTTGAGCTGGAGCTCGAATACGCCGTTGATGGCGCCGAGGTTCTTATTGAGCTTGGAGATGTTGGTGCTGTACTCCTTGTTGCCATCGGTGAGGGCGGAGAAGTCCACCTGGCCGAGCTTCGTAATCTGACCCTGTACAGAACCCATGGTGTTTGCCATGTCTTCGGCAGAAGAGTTGAACGAAGCGATTGCAGTAGAAGCAGCCGAAATGTTGTCGGTGAAGTTCTTGGATGCAACAGCAGCGGAAGATACCGAGGAGAGATCCTTGACATTCTCGTTGAAGTTGGCGAAGTTGTTGCCAAGCTTCTCGAAGAAGTTCTTGCCACCAGCCTTCTCAAGCATACCGTCGAATGCTGCAAGAGCGTCGCCCGAAGTACCTGCGCCCTTCTTGGAACCGCCAGTCATTTCGCCGCTGTAGAACAGCTGGTATCCGGAGAGAGTCTTGTCAATTGTGCCAGCCAAAGGCTCAACCTTGCAGATGGGGAGGGTTTCGCCACGCTTCTCGGCGGCTTCCTCGTCTTCCTCGGTGAAGACCAACTCAGGGAAGATGTTGTGCCAGTGGTACTCTGTCGGCACGGGCGACAAACCTGTGATGAAGAAGATTGCGGCCTCAGTGAGAAGGCCGACCATCAACATGATTGATGCGCCCGGATAGTGCTGGATTTTGAACAATGCGCCGACCATTACGACGGATGCGCCCCAGCAGTTCACCTTGTTGAATACGTTCTGAAATGCTCTGGTTTTGTTTAATGCTACCATAATTTTGCTTTTAAATAGTTATTTAATTAATTGTTTATTGTTGTCTTAGCTGACGGCAACGGTTGCCAATTACCGTCAAATTTCAAACGCTAAAAGTACACATAATTTACGAATCTCCAAAAAAAATCTGAACTTTTTTTTAGTTTTTTTTAAGATTCTTTTTTTTTCACCGCTAAGATGTTGGTTACTATATACTTTGACGCTTGCACAAATGCTGTATATACACAAAACAATCGCAATGCGACCAACTTTTTGACTGTTGGCCGCATTGCGATATTGATATGGAGTATTATGAAATGATTTTAGAAGTTGCCATAATCCCAATCTGATGCACTACGTCCCATGTATGACCTTACACACCTGAATCCGATGTAACTCTTAGCAGTGTCCTGATATTCGTAAGTACGTGTACCTACCTGGAGGTAGAATCCAACGTCCTTCCAAGAACCGCCGCGAACTACCTTCCTCTTCAATACCGGCGGGTCGTCTGCCATTGCGTTGTAGCTGTAGTCGGGGTTGAGATCGTGGGTGTAGCTGTAAGCGGATTCATCAAATGCGTTGGATGTCCACTCTGCTACGTTGCCAGCCATGTCGTAGAGGCCGTACTCGTTGGGAGCGTATGTCGCCACCTCGATTGTCCTTGCTGCGCCGTCGTCAGCATAGCGTCCACGGAGGGGTTTGAAGTTGGCGATGAAACAGCCTGAATTGTTCCTCGTGTAAGGACCGCCCCAAGGATACATCGAGAGTGCGAGTCCGCCGCGCGCTGCATATTCCCATTCTGCCTCGGTGGGGAGTCGGTACTGCTCCACCATCGGCTGATGGTTGGCGCGGAGATAGTTGTTGAGGAAGTCGGTACGCCAGATGCAGAATGCAGTTGCCTGCTTCCAGTTGACACCTACCACGGGGTAGTTGTCGAATGCGACGTGCCAGAAATATTTTCTTGCCATCGGCTCGTTGTACGAATAGGTGTAGTCACTCATCCAGACGAGAGTGTCGGGATATACGTTGATGCGGCCTTCCATGATGAAGGAGCGGCGGTCCTGAATCGGCACCACATTGCCCTTTGCATCGATAATCGTACCTTCGTACTTACCGCCGGTGAAGTCCTCGTTGAAGTTGTAGCGGTTTTCTTTGAGAGCCGCCTGCTTCAAGTCAACCCAATAGTAATCGTAGATAAGTTTGCGGGTGTCAATTTCCTGAAGCTTGTTGAAACGCTCTTCTTTAATAAGGTAGAGGTCTTTGATAGCATCGGAAATAGACTGACGCTCCTCCGCCTTGCCCGACTTGTCCCAAACCTTGTTGCGGTTTTCCCAGTTGAGCCAGCAGGTCTTGGGGTTGTTGGGATCGTACTCGTTGAGATCCACCTTGTCTTCATCGACGTGCATAGAGAACATGTTGCCGCCTTTGGAATCTTCGCCAACGCCAGCGATAAGGCACATACGCATTGCGATGGAGTCCCTCACCCACTCTACAAACTGACGATACTCGTTGTTGGTGATTTCGGTGTCGTCCATCCAGAAGGGATCGACAGTTACAGTCTTAGACTGCGCCGTCATCGCGAATGGAACGTCCTGGTCGTTTGGTCCCATGTTGTAACTGCCCTGCGGAATGAATACCATTCCATACGGGTCTGCCTCCACGTAGTTTGTGGGGCGGTTGCCCGCTCCGACAAGCTCGCCGTTGCCTCCCTTTTTGCAAGCACCGAGGAGCAGTAATCCTGATGCCGCCGTTAAAATCATAATCTTTTTCATAATACTCTTATATTTTCCGAATTGTTTTTAATCATTTACGTTCTGCAACCCTTTACAGGAATCTTACGCTTCTCGCCGTCTGCGCGGGCTTGCTGCGCTCCGGCATGAAACTGTAGCCTACCATAAACTCGAAAGATCCTGAATTGGTTTTGCGAAGCTTGGAAACTCCAATCTCGTAGGCAAGTCCTACTTTGATGTCGTTCATCACCGTGAGCCCCGCAAGGAGCGTTATTGCATCTCCGTTTCTATATGTAACGCCACCCCATACTTTTTTATTGTATAAAACATTAATATTTATGTCTGCTTGCATTGTTTTTCCGTCAGACATCAATATCATTGATGGTGTCAAATCAAATAACGTGTTTGGCAAATTAATATTGTACGAACCCACAAAATAATAGTGCCGAGCAAGGTAAGTTTCGCCGTCTTCGGAGAAGTCAAGCTTCGGCTCAGCCAAGTGGGTGGACGAAAATCCAAGCGTCAAGCCCTTCACATTATAGTATATGCCCGCGCCAACGTCAAAAATCATCTTGCGGACTTTGCCCTCGAAGATTGCTTCGTGCTGGTCGGGAAACTGCCAATCGCCCTCAATGTTCTTATTGAAGATGCCAGCGTCGATGCCAATAGACAACACGCCCGAACCCGCCTGAATGTGGTGCGCGTAGGCGAGTTTCGCATTAAAATTCTTCTCGAAACCTATGTTGTCGCTCGTGATGGTGGCTCCAACGCCGCCCTGCACCCCAAGAAACCTTACCGGCGCATCCACGCACAGGTTGGCTGTCTTGGGCGAGCCTTCCATGCCCATCCATTGGTTGCGATACACAAGCACAGCGTTAATCATGCCCTCCGTGCCACAGTATGCGGGGTTGTAACCCACCTGATTGAACATAAAATGGCTGTAATGCGGATCTTGCTGCGCCATAGCCGTCGCCGCCATCGTAACAACCACTAACAATGTGATAATTAGTCGTTTCATGTTATGCACATTATAAATTAAACAAAAAGTTCTTTTTCCTTGCAATTTTTGGAGAAAAAACTACTTTTTCTTGGCGGCAGCGGGTTTCTTCTCTTTGGCGGCCTCCTTTTCGAGATCAACGCCTGCGATTTTCAGGCAGTCGGCTTCGGTGAGGGTCGTGGGGTCGGTCTGAGCGGCAATTTTGTAATACTTGCGCTTGTACCATACCGTAGGATGCCCCCAGCGGTCGCGGACAATGCGGAGATTGTCGTTGAACTCGCGGATGAGGTTCTTGCTGTCTTTCTCCAACTTCTCCTTTATCAACTCGATGCAACGCTCGTAGGTGATGGTCATCGGGTCGTCGGTCTTTTTGAGGGAGATAAACTTGCTGTTGTGCGAGATGTAGGGACCAAAACGTCCTACCGCCACCTTCATCACCTTGCCTTCGTACTCGCCCACGGTGCGCGGGAGTTCGAGGAGTTTGAGAGCCTGTGCAAGGGTGATGTTGTCGATGGTAACAGGCTTAATGATAGAGGCATAGCGCGGCTTGTCGTTGCCCTCGTTGTCGCCGAGTTGCACCATCGGACCAAAACGTCCCACTCGGGCATACACGTTTTTGCCGGTGGCGGGGTCGGTGCCGAGGAGTTTGCCGCCGGTCTCGTTGTCGAGGAGTTCGAGGGCCTCATCAAGCGTGATGCTCTCTATATGCTGGTCTTTGCGGAGACTTGCAAAAACTGGTTTCGCGTCGTCGCTGTCGTTTTCGCCGAGTTGCACGATGGGTCCAAAACGTCCTATCCTCACCAAAACAACCTTGCCCGTGGCGGGGTCGTTGCCAAGAACTCGCTCGCCCGACGACCGCTCGCCTTCCTCGATGCTCTGCTTGGTGGTTTCGTGGAAGGGGGTGTAGAAGTCGTGGAGCATCTTGGTCCATTCGAGGTCGCCAGACGCAATGTCGTCAAAATATTTCTCCACCGTGGCAGTGAAGTTGTAATCCATGATGTCGGTGAAGTGCTTGGACAAGAAGTCGTTGACCACCATGGCGATGTCGGTGCAGAAGAGTTTGTTTTTTTCTGCGCCAGTGTTTTCTTTTTTGGTCTGACGGGAGATTTTGCCGTTTTTCAACATCAGGCTGATGTACTCGCGCTCCACGCCAGGACGGTCTTCCTTGATGACGTAGCCGCGCTTGATTATCGTGGTGATAATGGGCGCGTATGTGGAAGGACGGCCGATGCCGAGTTCTTCGAGCCGCTTAACAAGGCTCGCCTCAGTGTAGCGCGGGTTGGGACGGGAGAAGCGTTGGTTGACCTCCAACTGCTGCAAATCAACCTTGCTGCCGGTGGCGATGTTGGGGAGGAGTTGGTTATCGTTGGCAGGTTCGTCGTCGGTGCCTTCTGAATACACTTTGAGGAATCCGTCAAACTTGACCACCTCGCCGCTCGCCGCAAACTGCTCGCCGCAACTGTCGGCCTCTATCTTGATGTTGGTGCGCTCGATAACGGCATCCGACATCTGCGAGGCGAGGGTGCGCTTCAATATGATTTCGTAAAGGCGTTGCTCGTCCCACTTCTGACTTACAACAGGCTGCATCGTGGTAGGACGGATGGCTTCGTGTGCCTCCTGCGCGCCTTTGGTCTTGGTCTTAAACTGTCGCGGCTTGGAATATTCCGCACCGTACTCCTTTATAATATAGTCTTTGCAATTGTTGACGCAGAGGCTGCTGAGGTTGGTGCTGTCGGTACGCATGTAGGTGATGTAACCCGCCTCGTAAAGGCTCTGCGCCAACGCCATGGTCTGACTTACCGAGAATCCCAATTTCCTGCTCGCCTCCTGCTGCAACGTGGACGTGGTGAAGGGCGGCGCGGGCGAATGTTTGCCGGGTTTGGTTTCTACGGACTTTACTGTGAATGTGCTGCCGTTGCATTTTTCGAGCAACGACTTTGCCGCCGCCTCGTCGTCGAGTTTGCCAAGGTAATCAGCCTTGAAAGCCGCACCGCTCGGCACGGTAAAATTGGCTGTTCCCTTGAAACTTGCCGTGCTTACAAAGTTGATTATCTCCCTTTCGCGCTCCACAATGAGCCTTACCGCCACGCTCTGCACGCGACCCGCACTAAGGCTGCTCTTTACTTTTTTCCAAAGCACCTCGCTGAGTTCAAACCCCACAAGGCGATCCAATATTCGGCGTGCCTGCTGGGCGTTCACGAGGTTGAGGTCGATGGTACGGGGGTTTTTGACAGCCTCCTCAATGGCTTTCTTGGTAATTTCGTGAAAAACTATTCGCTTGGTGGATTCTACGGGCAGTTTGAGCGTTACGGCAAGATGCCACGCAATAGCCTCTCCCTCGCGGTCCTCATCGGATGCGAGCCACACGGTCTTGGCGGCCTTGACGTCCTTGCGCAGGTCGGCGACGACGGATTTCTTGTCGGCGTCGATTTCGTACTTTGGCTCGAAGTCGTGCTCGATGTCGATGCCATAGTTTTTCTTCGCCAAGTCTCTGATATGTCCGAAACTCGGCTTGACTAAGTAGTCGCTGCCAAGTATCTTTGCAATAGTCTTTGCCTTGGCGGGAGACTCCACAATCACTAAGTTAGATGCCATTTGATATGTTGTTTTTTTCTTTTTGTCTTGTTAAAAAAGGCAGGGTCGCCTTTTTGCGGTGCAAAGTAACAAAAATTAACGGTGATAGACAAATTTTTTTTCTATTTTGTTTTTAGACGCGCTACATTTAAACCAATCCCCTCCCCCATCGTCTAATTAATTTGACAATTAGTATTAACCTCATCATACCTAATAATAATGATAGACTTCAACTATTATGCCCCTACCGAAGTGGTGTTTGGCAAGGAATCGGAGGCACAGGTAGCCCAAATGGTAAAAAAATACGGCGGCTCCAAGGTTTTGGTGCATTACGGCGGCAAGAGCGCGCAAAAGTCGGGACTCTTGGACAAGGTGTGCAACCTCCTCAAAGCCGAAGGCATCCCCTACGTTACCCTCGGCGGCGTAGTGCCCAACCCGCGCCTCAGCAAGGTGCATGAGGGCATCGACCTCTGCCGCAAGGAGGGCGTCAACTTTATCCTCGCAATAGGCGGCGGCAGCGTCATCGATTCGAGCAAGGCGATAGCATACGGCGTGGGGTACGACGGCGACGTCTGGGACTTCTATACACGCAAGGCTGTGCCTAAATCTTCTGTACCGCTCGGCTCGGTGCTTACAATACCGGCGGCGGGCAGCGAAATGAGCGCGTCGAGCGTTATCTCCAACGAGGACGGCGGCATCAAACTCGGCTACAACGACAACCTCTGCCGCCCAAAATTTGCAATCATGAACCCCGAACGCACCTACACGCTGCCCAAATGGCAGACCGCCGCAGGTGTTGCCGACATCATGATGCACATAATGGAGCGTTATTTCTCGCACGATACCGACATGGACGTGTCCGACAACCTCGCCGAAAGCCTACTACGCACGGTGAAGGAGGCGGTGTTCCCCGTCTTGAAAAATCCCGAAGACTACCGCTACCGCGCACAAATAATGTGGGCTGGAAGCCTTGCGCACAACGATTTGGCGGGCTGCGGACGTGTTGGCGACTGGGCTACGCATCAGATAGAACACGAATTGAGCGGCATGTTTGACGTAACACACGGCGCGGGTCTTGCGGCTATCTGGCCGAGTTGGGCGCGGTACGTGATGAAGGAGGATGTGTCGAGGTTTGTGCGTTTTGCCGTCAACGTGATGGGCGTTGCCAACGACTTCACCGACCCAGAAGGCACTGCAATCAAGGGCGTGGAGGCTATGGAACGTTTTTACCACGCTATCGGGATGCCCATCAACATCCACGAACTCATCGGCCGCGAAATCACCGACGACGAAATCAAAGAAATGGCCCGCAAATGCACCCGCAATTACACCATCACACAGGGCAACTTCAAGGTACTGAAAGCCGAGGACATCGAGGAAATTTACAGGATGGCAAGGTAAAAACGCGATGTATTGATGCGGACGCATTGTCACGATGCGCCGCATCAATACATTAATTAAACCGGTTATTTTACAAATTAACCACCGCCTCGCACTGATTGACCACCTCCATCCTGTGCGTTATAAATATCATCGTCTTGCTGGGATATGCCGCCACCATCCTTTTAAACAACTCCTTCTCCGTTGCCTCATCAAGCGCGGAACTGATTTCGTCCAAGAGGAAAATCTGCCCCGGACGCAACAAGCCACGCGCAATGGCGATGCGCTGTGCCTGTCCTTCGCTAAGCCCGCCGCCTTTTTCGTTGAGTAGGGTGTCGAGACCATCTGGCAGGTCAAACACAAAATCCGCACAAGCGGTATGCAAAACGGCGCGGAGTTGTTCGTCGGTGGCTTCGGGGTCGGCAAGGTGTAGATTATAACGAATAGTGCCGCTAATCAAAGTGTTGCCCTGTGGCACAAAAACAAAATTGCTGCGAAAAGATTTGTTTATATGTTTCCCATTGAAAAGGATTTCGCCTTCATGCGGCTCTATCAGCGACAACATAAGACGAAACAACGTAGTCTTACCGATGCCCGTCCTGCCGATGATTGCAGTTTTGGATGAAGGCATAAAGATGTGCGAAAAGTTTTTGATTATATCGCCGCCTTCGTCTGAATATCTGAAACTTACGTTTCGAAAAACAATTTCTTTAGGCTCTTTTTCTGGCAGCGAATAATCTTCCATCAACGTATTTTCAGAAAAACTCATTTCCTCCAAACGGTCGATGCTCGCAGTAGATTGTATGATTTGCGGAAACATGTTGAGCAACGCAATCACGGGGCTTTGGATTAAGCCTACCAACTGCAAAAAAGACGTCATTGTGCCAAAGGTAATCTCACCACGACGCAGTTGGAGGCCGCCCCAGACAAACGCTGTCAGATAGCCAAGACCAAACGTCAACCCCAATAAAAACCTAACAATCACCGTAAACCGTGTGCGCTTCATCACCTTATTTTGCAGGTCGGAATGAAGAACGTCAAGTTTTTCGGTCATAAAAGGCTCGCAGCACAAAGAGCGCAACACAGCGTTTTGCTCGATGGATTCCTGCACCTGCATCTGCACCTCGCTTTCGCAATTGCGGATGGCAAGCGTAAGATTTTTAAGGCGATGCGAGACAAACTTGCCCGCCGCAGCCACCAACGGCGTTGCAAGCACCAAGAGCCACGCAAGCCGCGAATCAAAATGACGCATCAACAAGAACGCGCTCACAAGTTGCACACCAATTATGATGCTATGCGGCAGCAAGTCGGTGGAAACTTTGCTAACAAGTTCGATGTCCTTGGTCAGACGCGAAGTAACGTCACCCGAATGTAAGGTTTTGCTATCAAAAAGCGGCGTGGAAAACAATTTTGTAAAAATATTTTGACGAATACTGTTAATCTGCCACGTCTCAGCCTTTACGGTGAGGTAAAAGAAAAGTTGCCTTAGCAAGATACCACACGTCGCTGCGACAAACAATTTTGCCGCCATTACATAAACGTCAGTGTCAGAACCGTTTACAATAGTTTCGTCGATAAAAATCTTGCTAAGCCAAACTGTATAAAGTCCCAACGCAGTCTGTCCAAGACCGGCGAGAATCCTGACAAAAGTATTTAACCTGATGCCACGGAAACTTGCTAAAAACCACTTGACGTACTTCATTCTATGATGCCGAGTTGTTTCCACTTGGCAACAATATTTTCCACGTCCTTTGTGGCGGTGGCATTGTCCACGTTGTACTCGCCGCAAAGTGCGTCAACAAGACTCTCGTTGGTAAAATCACCCTGATTAACAGCGGCATTCCAAAGAAATTCCGCCGTACCATTGAGCGAGAGCAACTTGCCGAAATCCACAGTGCCAGTGCCTTCCGCCACCACAACCTTCTGTGCGCAAACTTCGCGCAACACAAATCCTTTTTTGATTTTCATTTTAATATCAGTTTTTTGTAAATGTACAATATGTATCTTCTAATCGGCTTCAACATCAGCCAAATACGCGTAGCAAACATCCGTCCGCCCGAATATAGGTAACGCCGTCTGCCATTGCTTCCGACTACGTAATCTACTTGCGCCTTGATACCGTCGCGGCTGCAAAATTCGCCAAATTTCAGGTTGCCATCGCCCATGAGTTTCACGCGGTCGCCCTTAGTCTTTTCCAAACGGTGGATTACGTAAACACCTGTATCTGTGATTGCAAGATAGACGTGGCGCGGCGTGATTTCCTTGACTGGCGACAATACCACGCTTTCACGCCCGCCGATTATAAAAGGCAACATACTTTCACCCCTTACGGGAAAAATCACTTCCTTGCCTTCCGCCACAAATTGCAGGGCTGCCTCTACGCGTTCGTAACCTTTAATCATTGCGCAGTGATTTTTGAATTGCAAATTCGTGCGGCGTCATCGTCGGGCAAACAATCGAGATGATAGGTTTTGGCGTGTTGCGCAAGAAAATTTTCGCTTGCATGGAGCGCATCGGCTATCTTTGGATCCCAACGCTTGCCAGAAATCGACGGCTTGACAGCAGCGTATGCAAGAATACCTTTCAAATCCCTGATTTCGTTGTGCTTGGTCTGACTCAAAGCAACAATCGCCCCAAGCGGATAATCCTCGTTTTTGTAGCAAGGTGTCTTGCCCGACCACGGCGAACCAAACACCTTGATTACATTGTCGTCCATAATTCTTACAACGGGATTGTCGTCGTTGAGGAGCGTAGCCGACGGAAAATTTCTGAGCCACAGACGCGCATGTGTAGATTTGCCCGTGCCACTCTTGCCCAGAAACATATACGCCCTGCCGCCATATTCCACCACCGCCGAATGAAACAAAAGAGTTGATTCTTTGGCAGTGGCGAGGGAGTAGAGTACCATAGCGGCATTGTCGAAGGCAAACTGCGAATCTGCGCCATCAAGGTACAATTTTGCGACGCTGTAATCGGGCGTACTTACCAAAACACCTGTACGCCGGCCTTCGAGTCCAAATTCAAAAACAGAATCACCATTGTCGAGGTGTCCGCAAATTATCTGCTGTCCCTCCTCGTCCTGTTTGATTTCCGTAACGTATTGTCCATCAAACTTTTCGCCGACAACGTTCAAATCAAAAACCGTGTCGGTAACATTTGTAGCGAAAATATTGTATTTTTCCATTCCGACAAAGAAATCAGCCTCCGCCGTTACAGAAAAAACATTTTCCGCAACCTTGTAGTATTGGGTTAGTTTCATTTTTGTATTGATTGTAATGACCAACTTCTGTACTTGATTCGCTGTGGCAACTTGGCGAAAAATCCGCCCACAGAACAAAGCATATACCAATTGACTTCACGAGGATAAAGCGACGAGCGTTTGAGCGTGTAAAGTTTGCGCTCCATCGGTTTTGCGAAATTGCCCTGTGGACGGTTGCCACGATACCAGCCGAAATTGCCACCTCCAATGATTTCCGCCAAAAGTTTTTTGCCGTTTTTTTCGTTGTGAGGGCATAACATCAGCCCTTCATCAAGGTGATAAATCTCCTTCAAAATGTACATCAACGCCGCAGCAAAACGTTTGACACCGAAATTGCCAAGCATTGCGGCAATGGCGGCACGGTCGTCGGGAATACTTTTGGTGAGGAGGATGTAATAATCCGTTATCTGTCTCAAACCTATGCCTTCCTCGATAAAATGTCGCTGTATATGAGCGAGTTGCATTACCAAGGCAAACTGCATCGTCGGCACATAAAAGCCCTCTTTGGTCAAGGCAGATTTCTTGACCTCTTCCAACAAGAATTTTTGCAACCTACTGTTACAAAACGGATTGTAGAATCCCGACGACGGGCGGAAATGCACCTCCACTTCGATGTCGTTCTGTTTTTCAGCAAGATGAACATGGTGATAGCAAGCAAGCTCCAATTCCTCCTTGCTCAGCAACCCCATCTCGTCGAGCAACTTGACGACACTATCCTTGCCGCCCTCAACGTAGATATCTATATCGCCCGGATTGCGCGAATAAATATTTGGGTAGAGCAACGAATTTGCCTGACCTTTCAAGATTGCGGTCTTACGTCCGTGGGTCTCAAAAAGATGTGTAAGTCGCTCACATTCTGCATAAAACTGTTGGTTCATACCGCGAATTTTCTCGGCGGTGGCTGTCCACTGCATCAGCAACGGGAAGGGCGGCGCGGCAGAGCCTTGCAGCCGCCTCACACCATCGAATACAACTCCTAACAACGCCTGACGCTCCGACAGTTGATACACCGTCTTCCATTCGTCGGGCGCAATCTCGCCGTTAAAACTCTCATCAATGCCAAGAGCGAAGCGCAAAAGATGGAAATATGTGGTTTCTGACAACATGATTTTTTTTTTCGATGGGACAAAATTACAAAAAAAAGTCGAACATGAGAACCATGTCCGACTTTTTTTATTGCATAGGAAATAAATTCCTTACACAAAATCAGGATAAAACGTTCCTATTTTGCAATTTTTTCCTATGGTCAAAACAAACGAGACTCGCCAAATTTCAACTGTCGTCAATCATATAATCATCATTATATTAAGAATTGAAATTTTGAATTTTACAGGTTAATAATAACCCCAAAAAGCATAACGCTTTCGTTTTTATCTTTTTCGCCAAGCCTGATGTCCTTAAAAATTTTGTTATTTCAGCAATATTTTAAGAAGAAAATTGTGCATATTTTTTTGCGAAAAAAAGGCTGCCTATTTTTTTTTGCCACAAAAACTTCGCATCTCTCCAAAAAAATTATTACCTTTGCGCCGTATGACGACTTAACTTTTTTTGACTTTACGCAAACTTTACGCAATGAAAGAACTTAGCAAAGGTACTCAGAGAGGATTTTTTATCGTCCTGTGGGCGATGTTTATTATACCCGTAATCGTGGTCGCGGTGATTTTTTATAGAATTGCCACACATAAGTTGGGCGAAATCCCCGATTTCGACGAACTCGAAAACCCAAAAAGTAGCCTCGCCTCGCAGGTCTATTCTGCCGACGGGGTGCTGTTGGGCAAGTTTTATAAGGAAAACCGCACCACCGAAAACCGTTTTGCACCCATCCCGCCTAACGTGAAGGGCGCGTTGCTCGCCACCGAGGACGTCAGATTTTACGACCACGCAGGCATCGACTTGACCGCGCTGTTCCGCGTAGCCAAGGGACTCATATTTGGCGGCTCCACGAGTGGTGGCTCCACGGTAACGCAGCAACTGGCAAAAAACCTCTACAAACTGCGCGGCGAGGACGTCAACATCCGCAACCGCAAGACCACCGAAAAGATCGTAATCAAACTCCAAGAATGGGTAACTGCCGTACTCCTCGAAAAACGCTATTGCAAGGAGGAGATTATGAGCATGTACCTCAATACAGTTACCTACGGGCACAACACCTTTGGCATCGAGGCGGCGTCCAAGACCTTCTTCGACAAGAAGCCCGTGGACTTGACGCTCGACGAGGCTGCAGTATTGGTGGGAGTATTGCAAGCACCCTCGCGTTACAGTCCTAAATCAAACCCCACGCGATCCAAGACGCGCCGCAACATCGTACTCGGTCAGATAGAAAAATACCAGCCAAAAATCCACGAACTCATCAACAATGAGCGCAAAAGCGACGAATCGGTATATACGATGCGTTCCAAACAAGAATTTGAGGCTATGAAGGCCAAGGACATCGTGCTGCACTTCCGCATGGACACGCACACGGAAGGCTACGCACCGTATTTCAGGGAGTTTCTGAGGCTCTTTATCTCCGCCAAAAAACCCGACCGCTCCAAATACGCATCGTGGCAGGGCGACGTTTATCACGAGGATTCGCTCCTGTGGGAGACCAACCCGCTTTACGGATGGTGCAACAAAAACAAGAAAATCTCCGGCGAATATTACAATATTTACAACGACGGACTTTCCATATACACCACAATAGATTCGCGCATGCAAAAGTATGCCGAGGACGCCGTTACGGAGCACATGGGCAAGGGTTTCAAGGCCGGCACTTTCACCTACGACGCATTACAGACGCTGTTTGAGAAGTCGGAGTTGCAAAAACACAAAAAGATGAAATTTGGCGGCAAAGATTTCGACAGGCCTTTTAGCGCGAGGATTTCGGAGGCGCAGACGTTGCAGATTATCAATCAGGCAGTTAAACGCAGCGAAAGGTGGCGCGTCGGCAAAAACGTCAACCACCTCGACTCCGCCACTATTATAAAGGAGTTCCTACAACCCGTGCAGATGCGCGTATTCACATGGCAGCATCCCGAAGGTGTTGACACCACGATGACGCCGATGGACTCCATATTGTATTACAAGAAATTTCTCCGCTGCGGCATGATGAGCATGGAACCACAGACTGGACACGTGAAGGCATACGTGGGCGGCATCAATTACAAATACTTCCAATACGACCACGTAAGCCTTGGCCGCCGCCAGGTAGGCTCTACCTTCAAGCCTTTTGTGTATGCGGGCATGTTCTTAAACCGCCACGACATCACGCCGGAACACGAATTGGCAAACGTGGAATATTCGTTTGACAATCCGGGCGGCATTCCTCCGGTATATACGCCGAGGTTCTCCAAGAGTTCGCAGGACGGCAAGATGATTACCCTTAAAAAAGGCCTCGCGCTCTCCCTCAACCAAATTTCGGGTTGGTGCATGAAGAGCGTCAGCCCCACGGCTGTGGTAGAACTCGTGCATAGGATGGGCGTTATCTCCCCGATAGAAAACGTGCCGTCTATCTGCGTGGGTGCCTGCGAACTCAAAATCCGCGAAATGGTGGCTGCCTATTGCACTTTTGCCAACAAGGGTCAATCTACAACGCCGGTGTTTGTAACCAAAATTGTTGACAAAAACGGCAACGTGGTGGCAGAATTTAACACCGTACACAAGGAGGCGATGAACGAGATTGTAGCCTACAAGATGGTGGAGATGCTTCGCGGCGTTACGCACGGCGGCACGGCAAGTAGGCTTGTGATGCCGGGATATTTTGGACTGAAAGCCGACGTTGGCGGCAAGACAGGCACCACCAACCTCTGCGCCGACGGATGGTTTATGGGCATCACGCCGAGGCTCGTATCGGGCGTTTGGGCTGGCGGCGAAGACAGGTCGGTGCAATTCTCCAACGGCGAACTCGGTCAAGGCTCGCGCATGGCGATGCCGGTGTGGGGACTTTACATGAAAAAAATCGCCGAAGACCCCGTGCTTTCCAAGATTTATCCCGATGTCGCACAATTTGAAAAGCCCGAAAATTACAGCGACTACGAAAGACGGGCTCAACAGTCGGAAGGCAAGATGATAGACAATTCTGTTGACATCGACGAGTTCAACGACTATATCGAGGACTAAAATCCGCAGTGCCTATGACGAGGATGCTTACAACCACGACCGCATTGCTGATGCTGATAGCGTTGGCGGCGTCGTGCGTACACGAGTTTCCGCTCAAGGAGGACGGCGTAGATGGCAACACAATAGTTGTGGAGGGCTACATCACCAACGAACCCAAACGGCACACCGTCAAGATTTCGCGGCTCAATTCGTACTACGACACCACAGTAAACAGCGTCGCAAAGGCTTTTGTGGTTGTAACGTCCGGCGACAGCACATATTTTTACCGCGAGAAGGAAGACGGCATCTACGAATCCGAAAATATTTTTGTGGGCGTGGCGGGCAATGTGTATTACCTCCACATCGAGTTAGACAGCGGCAGAACGGTGTTTTCGGCTGAGTCCACCATGCTACCCGTTACCCCGCCCGACAAAATCACTTTTTCAAACGCCGCCGACAACAATCTCGTTATCACCCACATAGCGGAGAGTTTTGTATCAGACAACCCCGCCAAGTACGTCCTCCAACTTTCGTGGACAGACCCCAAGACTTCCACCCCGAAAAACGCCGAGATTTATTATTATTCGTTGACAACGGTGGACATTTCGCAACTTTTTGCGCCCAAGGTGTCTGAAACCGCGTTTCCTCCCGGCACCCAAATCATCGAGCGCAAATACAGCATCGACCGCGCCTACGAGAATTACCTTCGCTCCCTCCTTGCCGAAACCCGTTGGTCGGGCGGCTATTTTGACGAGGCGCACGGCAATCTCCACACCAATATCACCATCCTCACCACCACCAATCCTTATTTAAAAACGGCAGGGTATTTTTCTGCCAATACTGTGTATATAGATACGCTTGTGGCACGGTAGAAAGGCGTTTTAACAGTTATTAACTGGCTAAATCTATGTTTTTTTTTATGAGATTTAGACAGATTATAATGTTATAAGTTGTCTAAATCTCATTTTTTTTGCAACTTTATAACATAGACGTCCACGCCTTCATCACGCCGCAAGGCCTCGCCAACAATATGTACGCGAGAAAGGCAGGACGGCAGGTAACGGGAGAGGAGTTGTTTAAGTGAAGATTTTGGCCTTTATTCCGCTACGAAACAGTTTTTTTGAAGTTCGTAGCGGAATAAATGCGTTTTTCTACCAAATTTAACTTATGTTAACAAAAATAATTGCTACCTTTTGGGCATAAAAAGATAAGATTATGTGCATAGTAATTGGCAGAAAACAGGAGCGGAACTCAACCGCCGCTTAAAAAGCAACCGCGCCGAATTTATCGCAGTTTACGGTAGGCGGAGGGTCGGGAAAACTTTTTTAATCAACGAAGTTTTCCGCGACAATATGGTCTTCAAGCATACAGGGCTGTCGCCTTACGACAAGAAAAAACGTATGACAATGAAAGACCAACTCCAAAACTTTTATTTTTCGTTGGTGCGCCACGGAATGGATGGCATCGAACCGCCCAAAACGTGGATGGAGGCGTTTTTTCTCTTGGAACAATACCTTACGCGCATCGACAACGGCTCTCGGCAGGTGGTCTTCATCGACGAATTACCGTGGATGGACACCGCACGGTCGGGATTCCTGACGGCTTTGGAGGCATTTTGGAACGGCTGGGGCAACGCTCGGCACAACCTCTGCCTTGTTGTATGTGCAAGTGCATCATCGTGGGTTGTTGACAAACTGATAAAAAATAAAGACGGACTTTTCGGACGTCTGACCTTAGAAATGAAACTTTATCCTTTTACTCTCGGCGAATGTGAGGAATTCTTCAACAGTCGGGGAATCAAAATGTCACGCTACAACATTACACAGGCATATATGATTTTGGGTGGCATACCTTATTATTTAGACTGTTTTAATCCGTCGTATAGTCTTGCACCAAATATCGACATTCTGTTTTTTTCCCGTAGTGCTAAACTTGACAACGAATTTGAACGGCTTTTCTGTACTGTTTTCGATAATGCGGGAAAATGTATGAAAGTAGTCCGCTCTCTCGGCAAACGTCATTCGGGTTTCACTCGCGACGAAATCGCAAAAATGACCGAATCCGAACCCAATGGCGATTTCACAAAAGTTTTGAAAGCACTCGAAGAAAGTGGTTTTATAACGCGGTACATTCCATACGGCGGCAGCAAACGCGAGTCGATGTACAAATTGACTGACAATTTCTGTTGGTTTTGGTTGCACTTCAAGGAAAGCGGCGACATCCGTCAGACCGACTATTGGCAAAATCATCTCAATGAATCCGAAATTTCGTCGTGGCGTGGAATTGCCTTTGAGGAAATCTGTCTGCAACACATCCATCAGATTAAGAGTGCATTGCAGATTGCGGGCGTGTCGTCCTCAGAATCGTCGCTCATCGTAAAAGACAATCAAAACGCCGGTATGCAAATCGACCTCCTCATCGACCGCGCCGACGATATTGTCAATGTCTGCGAAATCAAATACAGCAAATCTCCTTACACCGTTACGAAAGATTATGCTACAAAACTTTACAGTCGTGTCGCCGCCCTCGAAGAAGCCAATCCTTCAAAAACATTCCATCTAACCTACATCGGCATAAGCCCTCTTGTGAAGAACGAATATGCGGAGGTGTTTCAGTCGGTGGTAACGGGAGAGGAGTTGTTTAAGTGAAGATTTTCGCTTCCCCGATACAACATATCAAAATATTGAATTATATTTGCAGAAATATTGATACAAATCACAAATAAAACTTTCCCCACTATGACTTACTCTCTTCAAAAACTTCTCCGCCGCTACACTCGCGAGGACTTCGTATTCTTTTGGCACGAATATCCGCACGATCCGGTTTCGCAGACGTGTCTGTGTCAATGGTATGCCTGCAACTTTTTCGTATCAGGCAAGGAATATTTCACCACCGAACAATATATGATGGCATCCAAAGCGTTGCTTTTCAACGATTTGGATGTTTATCAACAAATATTCGACGCCAAAACGCCCCACGATTTCAAACAGTTGGGCAGACAAATCAAAGGCTACAATCAGGCCGTTTGGGACGCGCACAAAGACCGCATTGTTGTGGAAGGCAACTACGCCAAATTTTCGCAAAACCCTGAATTAAAGGACTTTCTACTCTCCACTGGCGACAAGATTTTGGTGGAGGCGAGCCCAAAAGACAATATTTGGGGCATTGGTCTTGCCGAAGACGACGACCGAGTCATCGATCCCGCTCAATGGCAAGGCGAAAATCACCTCGGTTTTGCGCTTATGGAAGTGCGTGATATGCTGAGAAAATAAAACCGAAACTCGGCGGAATAGATTACTTTATCCCCCTCTTATCCAACGCCTTCCGATACTCTTTGGCATTCTGCAAATGCTGCGCATACGTCTTTGCAAAACTGTGTTTGCCGCTGAAATCTGCCTTGGCGCACATATAGATGTAATCGTTGTGGTCGTGGTCGAGGACAGCGTCGAGGGCGGTCTTTTCGGCAAAGGTAATCGGCGACGGCGGCAGACCTGTGTGCTTGTAAGTGTTGTAAGGCGAATCCACCTCCAACATCGCGCCCGTAACGCGCCTCACCGAAAAATCTCCTATCGCAAAGACC
>JAEEGL016174957.1_pt1 | contig 31686 bp, 17 predicted proteins | sample 9134231 | NCBI WGS metagenome assembly JAEEGL01 (sample SAMN16246548, study PRJNA631951) | gut metagenome | biome: gut microbiome; feature: rumen; material: fiber-attached | host: Bos | place: Iran: Karaj | collected 2018-10 | reverse complement strand
ATTCTCAGATTCAGGATGCTGATGTAGCAGATGCTTCCGAGAGTATATTTGAAGGCGAAAAGAAGGGCGTAAACAAGGGCCTTGTAGGCGGAATAATCGCCGGCGTTGCAGCAATCGGAGCTGTGATTGCGTATATTTTCACACGAAAGAAAAAATAAATTTTTAAAATACCTCTTGACACATAATACTATGCGACATATAGTATTATGCAACAGGAGGTATTCAGATGGAAAATCAAATGAAACGAGGCCTCTTGGATGTCTGCGTACTTGCAGCAATCAAGAGCGAAGACTCCTATGGTTACCAGATTGTAAAGGATATGAGTCCTTATGTAGAGATCTCGGAATCGACTCTCTACCCCATTCTTCGAAGGCTTGAGAATCAGGCGATGCTCACCGTCCGGACCGCTGAGCACAACGGAAGACTTCGAAAATACTACCACATTACTGAGGCGGGTCTTTCGAGACTTCACAGTTTTGAAGAGGAATGGAGAGAACTCAAACAGATTTATGAATTTGTAACGAGGGAGGATAAACATGAATAAGCAGGAATTCATTCAGCAGCTTACAAACAGCCTTGCAGGCCTTAATGAAGAGGATATCAAAAGGTCTGTTGATTATTATTCAGAGATGATAGATGACAGGGTGGAAGATGGAATGGCCGAGGAGGATGCAGTCGCAGCACTTGGCAGCATCGAACAGATCAGATCAGAGATTCTCGAGACCGTTCCAATGACGAGGATCGTCAAGGAGAAGATCACACCCAAGAGAGAATTCAAGGTTGGAGAGATCATTCTTTTAATTCTCGGTTCTCCTTTGTGGCTTCCACTTTTACTTGCCTTCATAATCGTATGCCTGGCAATTTACCTTACTTTCTGGATCATCATCATGTCACTCTACGTGGTTGATCTTTCTGTTCTGGTATCGGGCTTTGCATCCGTTTTCGCAGCATTTTTTACAGGCAACGGCTTTATGTCCTGGATGTTCTTTATCGGATGCGGCCTTGCACTTGTCGGAGTGGCAGTACTTCTATTCTTTGGATTTAATCAGGTTTCCAAGGGCATGCTTTTTATCAGTAAAAAGATTGGAATTGGAGTCAAGAAAATGTTTGTAGGAGGTGCAAGATGAGAACTGAAAAGAAAATTGCAATAATCATTGCAGTAATTCTGGTAGTATTTGGCGTTGGAATGGCAACAGTATCAATGGTCAGTGTGGCAGGAGACTTTAAGAAAGTGATAAAGAATAACGCAAACTATGTTGAAAAAACTTATGATGTAACTGAGGATTTCGATTTTATAGACTTTTCTATCTCCTCTGATGATATAAGATTTGAGAAGTCCTCAGATAATAATACACATTTTACCTGCAAGGAAGCTGAAGATATTAAGTACGTGGTCAAGGTGGACGGAAAGACGCTTAAGATCAAGCAGGAAGAAAATAATCGCCTTTACCTGAATTTTGGGATAAATAATGAGGACACAACCGCAGTTCTTTATCTACCCAAGGATTCTTATGAAAAGCTGTCAGGAAAGACCGGAAGCGGAGACATAAACCTGAACGAGAGCTTTTCCTTTAGTGAGATTTCCTTAGAAGTTGGCAGTGGTGATATTTCTTTAAGCGATGTTAAGTGTAAATTCATCCTCTATGCAAAGACCTCAAGCGGAGATATCGAAACTAAGAATGTTACTTCAGAAGGCTCCTTTTCAGCTACAACAGGAAGCGGAAATGTAAAGCTTGAAAACAGCAACGGTGCAAATGTTGCAATTAAGACAGGCTCAGGAAATGTTAAACTGAAGGCTTTTGACGGAACATCCATCGGAATTACCACCGGAAGCGGAGACGTTGAAGGAACTCTTAGAAGCGCCAAGCAGTTTGATGCTAAGGCAAGTTCAGGCGATGTGAACGTTACCGGCTACGGCGATGGCGGAACCTGCACAGTAAGAACCGGCTCAGGCGACATCACACTTTCTGTACTTGAATGATTGGTAATTTGGTAAAAAAATACATTGTGCTTAGTACAATGAAGCACTAAAATGTTAACTGATATGTTGTTATTTAGTTATTAAAAAGGAGGAAAAAAGTAATGGGAATCATTTGGGGACTTATTCTTGGCGCAATTGCCGGCTGCATCGGAAGCTTTCTTATGAGTGAGAAGTCAGGTCTTTTAAAGAACATTCTTCTCGGTATTGGTGGAGGTTTTGTAGGAGGACTGTTGTTCAGACTTCTTGGCCTTTCAGCCAACAGCTTGATCGGAAGCCTTATTGTTTCTGTTGTAGGTGCCTGCATCTGCATCTGGGGTGGCAGAAAGCTTCTTAAATAAATAAGCCTTATTCGAACTGATAATGAAGGAGTGTCATTTTTTTCGATAAAATGACACTCCTTTTTTGCCTATGCTTTACTTTTTTGCGCTGCTATTGTATAGTGTCATTTGTATTTCAAGATAATCTTTTTTCAGAGTTCATTTTGAAATGGCTGCATAATCTGATGCAGCTAAAAAATCCATTTAATCAAGTTTTATATGCTTTTGGGGCGGATTAAAAGTTGTTTGAGCTATAAATATGTATTATATAGGATTTTTATATGCTTTTTGACATCGCTAAAAGGCGGCAAGTGCATATAAAATAAGCGATTAGCAGGTATTTATATGATATAACTGCTTGCTTATAAGGTGAAAAGGCATATAAATTCCAAGAAAAAAGCTACTTTATAGCAGTAGGTATGATTTTTAGGGTACAAAAGGCATATAAAACACTTTATGTTAAGGAGTTTTATATGAAACAAGTGTTAGATGATTATAACTGGCGTGATGGAGTGCTTCAAATTATTTCGGAAAGGATGGAGAAGCTAGAGCAGATTATATGCATTAAAGAAAAAAGCCTTCAAAAACCGCGCGAAGGAAGAATACGAGTGCTAAAAAGAAACAATTCTTTTCAGTATTTTCTGCGAACCAGTGCCAAAGATACAAATGGAAAGTATATTCCTTCAGATAAGCGGCAAATAGCTGTTAGAATAGCACAGCGAGATTATGACGAAAAAATAGTTGAGGTTGCAAGAAGGGAGCTAAGAATAGCTGCTGATTATGTAGAGATGCTAAAGCAAGGGTCAGTAGCCGATGTTTTTGAATCATTAAACACAGGAAAAAAATCACTTGTAATACCAGTGTTTATCCCGGATGATCAATATGTTGATTCCTGGCAAAAAGTTGAATATGAACCAATGCCTGTTCAGGATGATATTGATTTTTGCACTAATAGTGGCATAAGAGTAAGATCCAAATCTGAGTTGATAATAGCAAATATGTTAGAACAAAAAGGTGTTCCGTATAGATACGAATTTCCGATTTCACTTAAACGTATTGGTCAGATAAGACCGGATTTCACGTGCCTTAACGTTCGAACCAGGAAAGAATATATCTGGGAACATTTTGGAATGATGGATAACATAGCTTATGCCAATAAGAACATAGCAAAGATAGAGGTCTACGAACAAAGCGGATATTTTCAGGGAAAAAACATGATAATGACATTTGAGACTTCTCAACACGCCCTCAGTTCTAATATAATAAAGGCTATGATTGAGCAGTATCTGGTGTAGAGAGGATTTGACCGATATTGGATCGGCTTTACCTCAAGTAATGCATATTTTACGAACATATAAATCAAGGTTGAAAAATGATAATCAGGAAAGCTCGCGCAGACGAAATGCTAAAGCTATGGGGATATTCGGACGCAGAAACGGCATCTCCAACAGCGCGATTTTTTTATAAGAATATAGATTCAGGTAACGCAATCTTTTGGACTGCGGAGGACATGGGAAAGCTCATCGGCGAGTTGTATACTTTTGGGGATATGGGGAAATGAGAGAAATAGAGATATTAGGGGATAACAGGTTTGACACGTTCACCAAAACACGTGATGGCTGCCGCGCGATAATCATTAAGGACGGAATGATTCTCCTTACGCACGAGACAAATACCGGCTGGTGGCTCTTGCCCGGCGGTGGTATGGAAGAAGGCGAGACGCCGGAGGAGTGCTGTATCAGGGAAGTTGAGGAGGAGACCGGGGCGATAGTGCGTCCTGTGGATAGATTTCTTCATGTGTATGAATACTATGAGGAATACAGATATGGTGGATATTGTTTCATCTGCGAATATGTCGGTCAGGGGCAGATGAAGCCCACAGAAGCAGAGATAAGGCGAGGCATTGAGCCTAAGTGGATTCCGCTTCAGGATGCCATAGATATTTTTTCCAAACATAAATCTTATGCTGAGACAAGCGAGGAGCAGAGAGGCTCGTACTTTAGAGAGTATACCGTGCTGTCAGAGTATATGGATTATGTCGAGAGTCGTAAGTTTAAGAAGGTAATCTTTTTAGATATCGACGGAGTTCTTAATTCCAATTTCTGGAACAATGATAATCAAAAAGAAATAAGTGAAGGAAAATACATAGACCCGGAAAAGGTCAAGCTGCTTTCAAAGCTCGTGCAAAAGACAGGAGCTTCTTTAGTGTTGCATTCAGGCTGGAGATTCTGGTTTGACAGTGATTTAAAACCGGCGCGCCCGGAAGCGGAATATCTTGCTAATCTATTAAAAAATGAGGGAATGGCTATTGCCGGTATTACCCCGGACCTGACAACTGAAGAGATCAGGAAGACAAAGAAGTTTAGCAAGGTTAAGGCAGATGAAATACTGCTGTGGCTTAAGAACCATCCGGATGTGGAAAAGTGGCTGGTTCTCGATGATCTGGAGCTTCATAATGAGGAAATAGCCAAGTATCAGGTTATGACTGATCCTGAGTGTGGGCTTACGGAAAAAGATCTTGAGAAGGCATGCGAAATCCTGAAAGGAAAAAATATGGGCAGAAAGAGCCATAAAAGACCTAAAGATAGCTGAGACTATTACACTGGTTCAGGAGGAACGCTCCAAACATTTTCATATCTGGATATTCCCGGAACAGCAATGGATGAAGGAAAAGATTGGACTGGGCCTGCCGTATTTGCGTGAGATCAACGCTTATGCCAGAGATAATGCAACAGAAAAAGATATAGAGAAAGTCTTACACACTGTTGCAGAAATTAAAGAATATTTTGCACAGGCAGCAGGTTCTGCAAGCAAATAATGCAAAAATATCCTACAAAAAGAGAAGGTGATGAAATGGAAAACATAAAGCTACCGGAGTGCCTTGAGCGAACCACAATCTATGAAAGTGACTATGTATGTCTTTATACGGACAGGGTCAAACTCCCGAGTGGACAGATAATTGAGAAGTATCATCAGGTTCACTATCCGCACGAATCAGTCAGCATCGTTATCTTTAACGAGAAGGACGAGATACTGATGATCCGTGAAAAGAGATATACCGTCGGCAGACTGGAGTGGGAAATCCCCGCAGGCAGGATTGAAGATGGGAAAACCAAGGACGGAGTATCCATATTGGCGATTCTTTTTGCGCTTCAGTTCTATAGGTGAGGGCTGCCATGGACAAAACAGAGTTTACATTATTAGAAAACCAGCTTAAGGCTGAAGACTTCATACGATTAAAGGTATCTGCCGGATTTAGGGAAAGGGCAACAGAACTGGTGGAGAGAGCCCTTAAGAATAACCTGTTTGATGTGGTTGCTGTCGTGAACGATGAAGTTATCGGAATGGGACGTCTTGTTGGAGACGGCGTCATGTATTGGTATTTACAGGAAATAGTTGTGTTGCCTGAATATCAGGGAAAGGGAATAGGCACGGCCATTGTAAACAGGTTGTTAGAATATATTACAGAGCACACAGAGTCTGGGAATTTTACCAGCGTCGGGCTTACTGCCGCTGAGGGAAAAGATGGATTTTATGAGCGCTTTGGCTTTAATAAAAGCAATGGAATGACCAAATACATAGAGCGGGAATAAAAAATATTAAATAAACCCATTGACCTTGCCCTTAGGGAATCCTCTAAGATGAAAACTTACAGAGAATTCCCCATACGTGTAGGTGAGCTTGGAATCGTGCACAGAGCTGAGAAGTCAGGTACGCTCCACGGTCTTATGCGCGCCAGATGTTTTACGCAGGATGATGCCCATATCTTCATGAGAGATGACAAGGTTCCATTCATGCTCATCATCGGAGAAAAAGAGCAACAGGCAAAGGCAGTATCTGTAAGAGCCCGGGATGCTGAGCCTGAAAAACAGGATATGGGCCAGATGGGGATTTAGGAATTTATTAGTCTGATACATTAAGCATGAAATCGAGTTTGCCTATAAAATATAAACACAATAAATGAAAAAATGATAAAATATATCTGAAACAATTGTGAATTCTACATAGTGTTTTAGGAGGCAATATGGTTGGGAAACGTTTGGTATCAGTTTTATTGGCCGGAATGCTGGCATTGACCACAGTAAATGTGGGAACGCTGCACTCCTATGCAACAGAGGCAGATATGGATGCAATCTCCATTGAAGCAGACTCGGATTCAAATGAGGAGCTTCTGACAGAGGAGGTGCAGGAGGAAGGCTATGCTCTGTCCACCGAAGAATCTGAAGCTATCGCTATTGAAGACACAGAGATAATCGAGGAAGAGGAAGAACAGGAAATAGATGAGCCGGAAGCAACGGAGCCGGAACCATCGGACCCGGAAGCTTTAACGGATTCTTCATATTATACGATTACCTATGTGTTTGGAACCGAGGAGGGCAACGACCCTATAAAAAACACCGGCTATTATCACAATGATGAGGCTGAGAATCCGAAAAGACTCAAACAGTATCAGATTAAAGTTCCTGTTGGTTCGGCTATAGGCGAAGATAATGTTCCGGATATAAACTACATCCGAAACACTGATGCGCATTATCGCTATGATTATTGCTTTTACACAGACGTTGATAGAAGCTTCGAAAAACGTATCCATGATGATGAACTTGCAGGAGTGGTGCCAACCGATGATATGACTCTGTATGCAGGTTACAGAGACTTCTTCTATGTTGTGACTTTCCATAATCTGGACGAGACAGCATATTTTACCCGTATTATGGACTATTATCCTGAAGAAGAAGCTAATGCTAAGGAATCAAAGACATTTATAATTCATTGCTTAAAGTATGTCACGGTTCCGCGAATCACCCCGTCATTATATTTGGATGACTGCCTGGGTAACACCAACATGAAGAGGGTAATGGAGGGCTTATACCTGGATCCTGAAGGAACTAAGCCTGCTGAGCTTGGTGCCAACGGATGGCTCAATATAGATGGAGATACTGATGTTTACATCAAGTGGAAAGATGGGAAAAATATTGTAACCTTCGACATAAATGATAAGGATGGATATTTTTACGATAGTGGTAATTGGGTTGATGTAAAAAAACAGCAGCTTCAGTATGCATATTTATTCTCTGGAGATGCAGTTGACATCCCAAGGGTATATGTTAGAAACAGTGACCTTCACAAGCACTTTCTTGGATGGAGTACCAACAAGGATGCCAAAGAGCCGGATCCGGGGTTTAATTGTGAGTATATTTCCTGGCGTTGGTATGTGGATATTGAAAAATATGTTTTGACAGATGACGTTACTTTTTACGCAATCTGGGATGACTCCAGTTATGTCATAAATCTGAAAGCTGAAAATGGTACATTTTGTTATACCGATCCTACTACGACCTACTGGGTGCGCTATGTATCTGAAGGCACCGTAAGAACAGGCCTGGATGGCAAAATAGAGCAGAGTATTGTAGAAGTCAAACCGAATGATTCGCGTGCGACCTTTGAGGGCTGGTTTGACGGTGACTACAGAATTCCCGATATAACCACCTACGTTTTTACCAAGGATACAACCCTGGTGGCGAAATTCAGTATTTCTTATACGATCAAACTTGACTCAAACGGCGGACAGTTTGCCTTTTACAATAACATAAACAGAGATACGCAGTGGGAAGCAACGAAGGCAGAACTTCACACGAATAAAGATGGCTGTCTGGATGCTATTATTTATGATGCCTGGAGTACGAAGGAAGGCGAACAGTTCGACGCCTGGTATTGGGGTGATATCAGGATTGATGACATCAACAGCTTTGTGTTTACTGATGATGCAACTGTAATTATGCGTTTTGTTTCTGTCAGAATTACTCTGGATACCACCCAGTTGGAGCTGACTTCCGGAGCAGGTGTGACAGCTGAATTAAATGCCACTTTGGCAAAAGAGTATGAGGACAAAAAGGTCATCTGGGATATAGCTGATAAGTCCGTGGCGACTGTATCAGCAAAAGAGGGAACTGACAGGATTGCAGTAATAGACCCTGCGGATGATCTTAAGGAAACTAAAGAAACTGTTGTAACTGCTACAATTGAAGGCACCGACATCAGCACAAAGTGCTATGTGAAGGTGAGACCTTTTGACGGAGTCCTTGAGCCCTACGCTGACCTTGTGTCAGGAAGTATAGTTACTCCGGGAACATTCGTTAATCTGGTTACCAATACTCCGGGAGCTGAAATCTTTTATACGATCGGAAAAGAGGGCGAAGTATCCGACCCTAAGCTAGACGCTGGCGGAAATCCGGTGGCTCCTACACAGCTTTATAAAGATGCGATTAGTATTGACGAAGCTGTTACCATCAAAGCGATCGCAGCAAGCAGTGAAAACAAAGCCAGCAACGTTGTTACTTTTAAGTACAAGGTTTCAGATATCTGGCGAGACATACCGGGAAATGTTCGTGAGGATATTTTTGGCGGCGATTTAACCAAGGTTCCGGAGGGAGTATGGCTTCTGGTTGATGGAAAGCTTCCTGACAAGGGCATTACTTCATTATCTGCGACCTATACCGGAGAGGCGATAACAGCTGATGACAAGATTCTTGTTTTCCATAATACAAGAAAGCTGGAAAACGGCAGAGATTACACAGTCTCCTATAAGAACAATGTTAATGCAGCAAATGCAAGTGATTCCAAGGCAGCTCCTACAGCTACCATAAAAGGAATCGGCTCCTACAATGGAACGAAGGAGTTTAAGTTTACGATCCTTGCTGCAAGCATCAACAGAGCAAAGCTAACCTCTGAAGAGCTTGTGACAGAAGTACAGGGCAGCAAAAAGCTTTCAGCGATAAAGCCTGTGGTGGCAATTGACGAAACCAGGCTTTCTCTTGGAAAAGACTATGAGCTTAAGTGTTTTGAGGGTGAAAACGCAATAACAGGAGCTGTTTTAAATGATCCGGATAAGGTTTATACCATAAAGATTGTCGGCAAGGGTAATTACTACGATACCCTTAAGTCGGTGGTTACTGTTAAGACCATTTCCAAGAAAGCAGTCAAGGATAAGAGCGTTGTACAGGTAAGTAAGCTCAGAACAGGAAATGCAAAGGGCAAAGCAATTTCTTTTGACTACGAAGGGATAAACTTCAACCTTACAAAGAAATTTGACAATTCTAATGGAAATGAAAATGCTGAAGCCTTTGTATATGAAAAGATAGCGAGCAATCCTCTTGTTTACGGCAAGGACTACACTATAGTTTCTCTTGATGCTGATACAACAAATGCAGGAATATTCAGATTTGCTGTTATAGGACAGGGCAAGTATGTCGGCGAGAAGATATTCTCCTACGAGATCAAGGGAATGCCTCTTAGTAAGGTGAAGATTGCAGGACTTAAGAAAACTGTAGAATATATGGCCGATGATTTTGACGAATTTGATATTGTCAATACTGCAGACAAGAACCTTCCCGAGGGAAGTACGAGAATTACCTTATATTATTTTGATAAGAATAAAAAGAAGGTGATCCTTGATTATGATTATAACAAGAGCGATTACACCATAGATTGTAGGAATGACGGAAGTCTCGGAAAGTTTACCGTGACATTTACAGGAATTGGCTATTACTACGGAACAGTTAAAAAGACTGTAACAGTAAAGCCGCGCAAGCTGCGTAAAGACGAGCTTTATGTGTATATCAATAACGGAAAGCCGGTTACCTTCGTAAAGAGTGGGGCAGAGCCTAAGGTTGTACTTAAATTTGATGGTGAAACCCTTACTGAGGGTGTTGACTACAGTTTATCCTTTAAGAACAATACAAAGATAGGCGATGGCAGCCTCGGGAAAAAGGCTCCTACAGTAGTAATAAAGGGTCTTGGAAACTTTGCAGGCACTCTGGACAGCAGGACTTTCCCAATCAAGAAGGCTAGCATATCCCAGCTGAATGTGGAAGCTGCTGATGTAGCCTATAAGGCAAAGGGAAAGGCCGGATATTTCCTTGTGAAGCCAAAGCTGACAGATGGCGGAAAAGCAGTTGCTATCGGAAAAGATATTCAGAAGCTTACCAATGCTGATTATAAATACACCTATTCTGATGGCAGCGAGGTTAAGCCTGATGATAAGGTCGAAGCTGGAACAATTATTACAGTAAGCGTTAATGCCAAGGCACTTGAATCAGGGCCATACACAGGTGAAATGGTATTTACCGGGCAGTACAGAGTGGTAACTGCAGACATCTCCAAGGCTAAGATTTCAGTGGATAAGTCAAAGCTTGTGCTTTCCGGAAAGGGAGAACTGCAGCTATCTAAAAAAGACCTGACAGTAACTTTGGGAAGTGGTAAGAAGGCTGTAACCTTAAAGCCTGAGGACTATGATATTGTTTCTATCACCGGAAATAAAGGTGTTGGAACAGCAACCCTCACAATTAGGGGCAGAGGAAGCTACGGCGGAACAAGGAGCGTGGCTTTGAAGATTACTTCGAAGGGGTTATGATCTGGTTTTTATACGTGTGAAACGTAATAAGAGAGGCAGCAAGTCATGTGACTTTGCTGCCTCTTTTTCTTATGTAATAGGAATTGCTTCCTATTACATAAAAATCGCTCCGCTAAGGATGCGCACTACTGTGTATGACATATGCTGCTTTGTAGCATGCGGGTCGTGGGATCAAGCCTTATAGTTCTCTAGTTCTCGTCTGGTTTCTTCGAGAGCCTTTAATGTAGATTCGTTGGTTGATGGGAAGTTATACATCTTTTCGAGATATCCCTGCTCCTTGGCAAGCTCCCAGCTCTTTGGGTAAACCAGCTCGAAGGCCAAAGCGATATGCCCGATGAGGTGCTCGGCAGGAGATACCATAACATCACGGTTAACAGCCATGTGCTGTCTAACCTGCTCCATGACAATTTCGGATACTCCGGAAGAAAAGAGCACTTCTTCAGATACGTTGTAGATTTCTTCCATCGGAGTCTCCACGTTGACACGGAGAATGTCGACCTTATCTGCATCTCTTAAGATATTGCAGAAAACAAGAGTTTTGCCGGTTACTGATTCATCAATGCGATACTTGTTGTGCTGCCTTATCACTGTTTCCATTATCTTATCTAGAGTCCTGTCATCTGTGTATCCGATGATGAGATTATCTTTTCCAAAAAGAAGATCAGCGCCAAACTCAGCGTGATCAACAGACTCTGAATCTATGAAGGTGTTGTATCTTTTTACCTGTTCAAATCTTCCCACATCGTGAAGCATACCTGAGAGCCAGGCAAATTCAACCTCTTCTTCTGATAGATTTATTGATCTGGCAATTTGCTCGCAATTATCTGCCACCCTATAGGTGTGGGCTATCTTAAGCTCTATCTTAGGATCCGCCGGATCGTAGTTTCTTGTGTAGGAGGCGAACTGCTCCTTTACTCTTTGTCTGTCTAACATTAGATTTCTCCTTGAAAGAATATTCAATAACATTATACAGGCTTATTCTAAAATTCCAAGGATGAGTGTATGGTTAAAAGAGGCGCTGCGTTCTGCGGATGTCAATGGGCTTTCGCGGCATATCCTCGCAGCTCGCAGTATAGACTGGACTATGCCGTGGACTATGGGACGAGCTGCTGCGGTATTCCACGTTCCTATTGACATCCTTGTCCTCCTGTGCGCGAAGTCTACGCCGATAACGGGGAACTGGACAGAATCTAATATATCCCCTTATCGCCAATCCATTGTGCACAGGAGGAACACTTCGCTTATTCTGTGACTGGCGGAAGCTTTTGCGGGGCTCTGCCCCTGCACCCCGACCTCCTTCAAGGAACTGGAGGGGACGATGGCGGAGCATGAGAGGCGCATGGTAACAGTGACGATGAACGGCGGACGATGAATGCGAGTGAGTGTCGGTGTGAGTGCATGGGAATGTCGGCGAGAGTGCTGTAAGAACGGCGTAAGAATGGGGGGATTACTGCTGTAATCAGCGCTTGGGTATTACTAGCAGTATTAGCTTGTGTTGGAATAGATTTGATTTGGGCGAGATTGGAAGAAGACGATTATACGAATAAGATGTGCTGATATTACGGTAAAATATTACGATATTTTAGGTGAATTTAGTCTGCCAGCAGTAGCCTTTTAAAATCACTACGTCCTAGATATGTATTCTGCGATTATTACAGTAACGCTCTTTGTTTTTGAGCTGTTTTTTTATTGGATTATTACTGTAATATTTGCTATTTCAAGCTGTAGACAGTAGTTTTTGAAACGATGTGCGTTAAAGTGATAAAACGTGTTTTATGTACCAAATTTTGTTACGAGAGAATTGTTATTTTGTAGTACTAAGCAGTAGTCAAAAAAAGGGCATACTATAAAAATGAGATATTAGAAATCTAAGACGTAATTTTGTGCGCTTGGAGGGTGAGCGATAAACGTAATAACGATATGCAGCCCTAGCAGACAAGGATGCTATTATCTTAAAGCTTCAGGCTGAGATAGAGAGCTTGAAAAAGAAAGACTGAGTGAATATCTAGAAGACCTGTGCACCACTAGTTCTGCCAATTGAAAGCGGCAGGCACTCACGCTATATGAGCGTGTGGCCTGCCGCATAATGTAGTATTAAGAAGAATATGAGAAAATTTATTGAAGAGAAAACTACTGATACTGTGATGTATTAAGGATTGTTATGGAGTGTCTGAGAATCAGTAGTTTTCTTTTCTGACTTCGAAATATGCCTGAGGATGATTGCATACAGGGCAAACCTCAGGTGCCTCAAGGCCAACGACGATATGTCCACAGTTGCGGCATTCCCAGATAGTTACGCCGCTCTTTTTAAATACTTCCATAGTCTCAATGTTCTTAAGAAGTGCACGATATCTCTCTTCGTGTGCTTTTTCTATGGCAGCAACGCCTCGAAACTGTGCAGCAAGCTCCAAGAAACCTTCTTCCTCAGCTTCTTTTGCCATTCTCTCGTACATGTCTGTCCACTCCGCGTTCTCGCCCTCTGCAGCATGGAGCAGATTTTCAGGAGTATCACCAATCTGTCCAAGCGCCTTGAACCAGAGTTTAGCGTGCTCCTTCTCATTGTCAGCTGTCTTTAAGAAAAGCTCAGCTATCTGCTCGTAGCCGGCTTTTTTGGCAACAGAAGCAAAGTAGGTGTATTTATTCCTTGCCTGAGACTCTCCGGCAAAAGCCTCCCAAAGATTCTTTTCTGTCTTGGTTCCCGCATATTTGTTCATGTGATTTCTCCTTTCAATAACTTGTAATGTAATCATAGCATCCGGATTTTTGACGGACTACTTATATTATGCCATAGACAGGTTTATTTTTTGCTATACAAAAAAGATGAGTCATATTTTGTTGTTTTTGAGGAGGAATTTAAAGCTTGAGAAACTGCCATAAAATAAAGAGTTTCACGCCAAATATAGTTTGAAGTTGAGGGAACGTAGCAGTAAAATTAATTTGTGCGGACTTTGGCGAATGTCAAAAAATAATAACCTGAACAAATCGCCTAAAACCGCAAAATGATGGCTAAGGAGGAAAATGGTAATGAAGAAACAGAAAGTACTGGCTATGTTGCTAGGACTGTGTCTGGCTGTGACCCAGCTGCCGATGAGCGTTTTGGCTGCGGATTTCACAGATCAGAGCGGACTCTTTGAAAGCGAAGCCATTGCTGTGTCTGATATCGCTATTGAACGCGACTTAGATGACAGCATCGAGGCAGAACTTACAGAGAATTCCGAGGAACTTTTGGTTTTCGAAGAAGATGAGTCTGAAGCTGTGGTCTCCGAGGAGGAACTGGAGATAACAGAGGAAGATGCTGTGCCAGAGGAACTTCCGGGTAGTGAAGCTCCGAAAGCTGAGAAAAAGGCAGCAGCGGAGGATGAGCTTAAGGACGAAAGCGCTGTTACTATTTCAAATGCTTCAGACCTGGCAGCTGTAAGGGATAACCTTACAGGTAATTATGTTCTGGCTGCTGATATTGATCTGACAAATTATACAGAGTGGACACCTATTGGTCTTAGCGACTCTGAGGCATTTACGGGTGTGTTCGATGGTGCGGGACATAAGATTACAATTGGTACAGTTTCCGGTAGTTCATATTCATATTTTGGATTTTTTGGTGTTGTAAAAAATGCGACGATCAAGAATCTTGATGTAGAAGCGACTATTACCGGAAGCCAGATTTCAGGAGTTCTTGCGGGATATACAGATAACGTTACGGTAGAAGCATGCTCTACAACAGGAAGTGTTATTGGAACAGGAGATGTGGGTGGAATTATTGGATATGCCAAAAATACATTAGTAAAGAACTGTTATTCCACTGCTATTGTAACAGGTAGTTCTTCAGCTGAAGGCGATGGTGTTGGCGGCCTTATTGGTGAAATGTATGGTGCTAATTCCGGTACAACGAAAGTTGTTTGCTGTTATGCACTCGGAGAGATAAGAAAGCAGGCAACCACAAATGGAAAAGGTGGTATTACCGGAAGGAGGGCTACTTATTACGGAAATACCGTTATTCAGTTTAGCTTTTATGGTGAAAATGGTGCTTCTGACAAAGAAAATGGTTTTGCTGTCAGTAATGACACTTTGAAGAAGAGAGAAACCTTTGTTGGTTGGGATTTCACTAATATATGGGCCATGGATTCTAGTCATAATAATGGATATCCATACCTAAAGAGAAATGGTGAATATTGGACATTTGAACTTAGTGGAACCGGAGCTGCCGATAATCCATATATAGTTACCAGCGAAGAAGAACTTGCTGCTATTGCGAGAGGAGAAATTGGTACTGATACTTTTAGCTATTGCTATAAACTTGCTAATGACATTACTTTAACCGGAACCTACTGGACTCCTATCGGAGGCAACAATATGCCAGCTATGACAGGAACCTTTGATGGTGCAGGTCATAAGATTTCAGGCCTGAATATTGGAGCTATAGGATATCCAAATCAGGGATTGTTTGGAGTATTTAGCGGAACCGTTAAGAACCTTGACGTAACTAATGCTTCAATTAAGGATGCAAAGATCGCCGGTGTTTTGGCTGGTACGCTTGAAAATGCCGCAGTTGAGGCTTGCTCTACAAGCGGATCAGTTATAGGAACTGGTGATGTTGGCGGTTTAGCGGGATATGCAAGCAATACAACTGTCAGAAACAGCTACTCAATCGCTAATGTAACAGCTAACTCAGGGGACGGAGACGTTGGCGTAGGAGGTCTGATCGGAGAACTATATGGACATAATTCTTTTACTTCGAAAATTAGCATGTCCTATGCAGCTGGTACAGTCGTTAAAAATGGCACCACTAGTGGAATGGGAGGACTCGTTGGAAGAAGAACTACTTATTATGGGTCTACCAATATCATAGATAGCTATTACTCTGCGAGAACTAAGCAAAGCGATAGAGAAAATGGTTTTTCACTTAGTGTAAAGAAGCTGCAGGCTCAATCAACCTTTGTGTATTGGGATTTCGATAATGTATGGCAATGTAATGCGTCAGAAAATAACGGATATCCTACGCTTAAGCGTGCAAAAGAATATCAGCCAATTAAGTTATCAGGCCAAGGAACATCGATTGCTCCATTTATAATTAAAAATGAAAAGGAGCTGGCTGCTGTTGCAAGGGGCGAAGTTGGAGCAGAAAACTATAGGGCATATTACAAACTTGCTAATGATATTACAATTACCAGTGAATATTGGACGCCTATTGGTGGTAATGGTGCAGATGGATTTGATGGCTATTTTGATGGGCAGGGGCATACAATTTCTGGTCTTACCATTATCTTCAGAGGATATTCTGAAGAGGGATTATTCGGTTCAGGTTCGGGAAAAATCTCAAATCTTATTCTTGATAATGTGAAAATTACAGAAGCAAGAAACGCAGGCGCAATATATGGTAGTGCCGGAGATGGAACAACAATCAATACATGTGCTTCATATGGTAGCATAGAAGGATTTGGTGATCTTGGCGGACTTACGGGATATTTATCAAATGGTTCAATTTTTAATTCTTATTCAAGATTAAATATTACCAGTACATCAGCAGATGAGGGCAATGGAGTAGGAGGCCTTGTAGGAGAGATATACGGACATAATGGTGGATTAGCAAAGATAAAAGATTCATATGCTGCAGGTAAACTCTCTAAATCAAAGAACAATAATGGAATTGGCGGATTAGCAGGTCGTAGACCAACATATTATGGTGAAACCATGATTTATGATAGTTTTTATGATACTGCTGTTACCGGATTAGGAGAGACCACCAGTGGTTTCGGAATTTTGACCGCTATCATGAAAAATGCTAAAACATATACATATTGGGATTTTACAAATGTATGGGCGATAGATGGCAGTACAAATGATGGCTATCCATATTTAAAATTTGCAGGAGAATATACACCCGTTTTACCGGAAGGTAGTGGTGTTGAGCTGGATCCATATTATATAACCAATGAATTTGAACTGGCAGCGTTGGCAAAGGGCGAACTGGATTTTGAAGGCTACTATGTACTTGATAAAGACGTCGTAATAACTTCTGACTATTGGACACCTATTGGCGGTAATGGTGAAGCTGTATTTAGTGGTGTGTTTGATGGTGATGGACATACTATTTCCGGTCTTACAGAGCTGGCGTTAGGATATGGTGTAGAAGGTCTGTTTGGATCAGTTAGCGGAACCATCAAGAACCTGCGAGTATCAGGTAACATTAGAAATGCGCGTAGTGCAGGTATTCTTGCGTACGAACTTTTGGAAAATGCTTCAATAATTGGCTGTGCGACATTAGGCTCATTAACAGGAGAAGGACATACTGCAGGACTTGTAGCATATATAAATAATGCGAATGTAAAAGACTGTTATTCAAGAGTTTCAGTAACTAATACTTCTACTGACACAGGGTATGGTGCTGGTGGTCTAATAGCTAATATTTATGGTCATAACAGTGGAAAGTCGACAGTTGAAAATTGCTATGCGACAGGAGTTGTAGAAAGAAGCGCGGCATCAACAGGTGGGCTTATCGGAATTGCAAGTACTTATTATGGCTCTAACGTTGTCACCAGCTGCTACTATGACAACCTCAACGATGGCTCAACTGATAAGGGAACCTACACAGTAACAGATAACATGAAGCTTCAGTCAACCTATGTTGATTGGGATTTCTCCAAGACCTGGTCAATCGCATCAACAGAGAATGATGGCTATCCACAGCTTCAGATCTTTGCAGGAAGCGAAATACCCGGACCTTCAGACGTTAAGGTAACAGGCGTATCACTTAACAAGAGCAGCCTTACTCTTACAATTGGAGAGAATGAGACACTCACAGCAACAGTTCTTCCTGTAACAGCTACAAACAAGAATATTACATGGTCTACAAGTGATGCTAAGATCGCTAACGTAGATACAACAGGTAAGGTTACAGCAGTAGCAAAAGGAACTGCAACCATCACTGTAACAACAGAGGATGGAAACAAGACAGCTACCTGTGCTGTAACAGTTGGTGATGGCACTGTAGAGACCACGGGAGTAACTCTTAATAAGAAGACTCTCAGTCTTGAAACGGGCAAGACAGAAGCACTTACAGTAAGCTTCACACCTAAGGATGCTACTGATAAGGAAGTTACATTTGCAAGTGGCAATACTTCAGTTGCAACTGTTTCTGATGCTGGTGTCGTAACAGCAGTAGCAGCAGGAACAACAACAATCACAGTTTCACTTAAGAGTAATCCGACTATTGCGGATACCTGTGAAGTAACTGTAACTCCAACAGTAATAAAGACCACGGGAGTAACTCTTAATAAGAAGACTCTCAGCCTTGAAAAGGGCAAGACAGAAGCACTTACAGTAAGCTTTACACCTGCAGATGCAACTGATAAGACTGTTACTTTTGCATCAGACAATACAGCAGTAGCAACAGTTTCAGCAGATGGAACTGTTACAGCAGTAGCAAAAGGAACTGCAAATATCACAGTAACTCTTAACAGCGATTCAACAGTATCTGATACCTGCGTTGTTACAGTAACAGAATCCGAAGATCCGGGCCCCGGTCCAGGACCAGGACCAGGACCTGATCCTGAACCTACAGAAGTAACCTATCAGGTACGCTTCTACGTTGACGGATACGAAAGCGGAGAGCTTAAGAAAGTAACAATCGCAGCCGGAGATACTCTTTATGAAGCAATGCCGGAGACCTCTGAGGTCCTTGAGCTTATCCCTGATGGGGCTACCTTCCTTGGATGGTACATCGATGGAACTAATACTCTTTGGGATATTACAGCTCCGGTAAACAGAAACCTCGATCTTGAAGCAAGATATATTTCACCTGATGCTGACGAAGGCCACGAAGATCCCGGATCAGGACGTGACCCCGGAATGATTCAGGAGGAAGGCTCAGGAGAAGAGATAGGCGTAGCTTATTACTATGATGTATACATGGTTTCAGGCCAGTCCTATACCTTCCCTGTTAACTACTCTGAACTGGATGGCGGAACCGGAACAGGCAAGATAACCTGGAAGACTTCAGACAAGACCTTTATCAAGATCACAAGCAAATATAAGGCAAAAGCTCTTAAGGCTACCGGAGCAACTGACGAAGTATTTGTATTCGACGGAAATAGTGTTACAGACAGTGTGTTTGTATATGCAATCCATATCGTAGCTCCTTCAATCACACAAAATGGAGCAGCAGTTCCAAAGAGCCAGACACTTCTTAAGGGTGAAACAGTCAACCTTGAAGTTGCAGGATTTGGCGAATACGAAGACTATTTTGACATCTCCTGGAACACCTCAAATGCAGAGATTGCCCGTGTGGACGACGGTATTGTTACAGCAACCGGCAAGGGCACAGCCAAGATTTCAGCCTTTGTAAACGGCAAGGCCTTCACCTGCTCCGTAAAGGTAGTTGATAGCCAGAAACCTGATAAGATCACAGCTAAGACTTCTATCAAGCTTGCTCCTTTACAGGCAGCAACACTGAAGTTCAGCGTATCAGGTCTCAAGGCAAAAGGTCTTGAGTGGCAGGATGAAAGCGGTAATGCACTGACAGCTTACACAAAGGACGGAGCCAAGGCTTCTACAGGCGATAAGATCAGCTACTATCAGAATGATGTGGTTCGTCTTACACCTACAGGCAAGGTTACAGCAGTAGGCACCGGAGACTGTGTTGTTATTGCAAAAGATAACAAGAACGGCGGTTCTGCACAGGTAACAGTAAAGGTTCCTGAGCAGGCAGCGAATGTTATTTATCTGAACAAAGGAAAGACCAAGAATATCAAGTATTACAACGTTAAGTCCAGTGCAAAGAGCACAACGTACACTTTGGGCAGCGCTGATGAAAGAAACATAGTAGCTCTTAACGATACTAAGGGCAGCGTAAAGGGCCTTAATGCAGGAAAAGCAACTGTAACCTGCACAGCAGATCCTTACGGAACCGGAAAAGGAATTAAGTACTCAACAATAGTATTCGTTGAGAATCCTACACTTGATATTTCAAGTAACAAGTGGTCAAAGCCTAACAAGACTCAGACCAGTGCAACCCTCACTCTTACAAAGGGCGAGAAGTTCGTTATAAAGGTTAACGACACCTACCAGCCGATAATCTTTACAAGCAACAAAGATTCTGTAGCCTTCGTTGACGAGGCAGGAGTAGTAAGTGCAAGAAATGCCGGAAAAGCTACACTTACAGCCAGAGTTAATGGTATGAAAGTAACAGTTAAGGTAGTAGTTGGAAATTAAATAAATTCCGGACAAAAAATGGGACGTCGCGATCAAGCGGCGTCCCATTATTTTTGATTTGTTTCGGCGAAATATTATTGCAGGATTTTAGGTAATCAATACGCGATACCGTATCCGATGACCATCATTGCAATAACCATTAAAGCCAGTAATCCGTTAGTAAATTTGTACATTCCACCATTCCCTCCCAAAAGAAAAATGAAAATTTGTTGCAAGAGATGTTTTTTAGTATATATTAAAAAACCTGTCTGAACCATTAACAAAGTCTTAAACTTCCCCTGATTTCATAAAAAAAATGTAAACTGGCAATTATCAAAAAATAAACCAAAAAATAACTAGCAACTCAGCTAATGTTTATACAATTTTAACAAAAGAAATATACGGAATATGGTAAACTTAGTGTGAGCTCGGATGCTCATTTTATAGGTGTTTTTGTTTGTTTAACAGGGAGATCACATCATGGGAAACGCTAGAAGAAAACGAATAGGTCTGTTTGTCTCATTTCCTGAAACAGCACATGTACGTAGGGTTACTGAAGGAGTGCGCAGGCGCTGCGAGCAGTATAACTATGATCTTTGCGTTTTTGCTGCGAGCGTTCATGTGAGCTTCCCTATGGATGATTATGTTAAGGGCGAGGCGAGTGTATATGAGCTGGCCAATTTTGACGAACTGGACGGACTTGTTTTTGACCACTCGACGCTTAGTGGATCCGCGGATGACTTTGTCATAAAAAGGCTCCAGGAGAGGCTTAAGAACTATCCGGATATTCCGGCGTGCAGTCTCGAGTCAGAGCTTGAAGGGACAAAGTTTATTGATAATGATAATGAAGAGACTCTGAGGGAGCTTTGTCGCCATGCGATAGAGGTTCACGGAAAAAAGAAGCTTTGCATTCTGACAGGCTTTCAGGGGAATTATGTGGCTGAAAAGCGTCTTGAATACATGCTTGATGAGATAGAAAAACATGGACTTTCTGTGCCTTTGGAGCATAGAGTGTACGGAGATTTCTGGTATTCAAGCGGAGACAAGCTGGCGCAGGATATTGCTGACGGAAAGATTGAACGTCCTGAGGCTGTTCTTTGTACAAGTGACTGTATGGCCATTGGCCTTATAAATAAGCTGACAAAGCTTGGCATAAAGGTGCCCGAGGATATCGTGGTTCTTGGCTTTGATGCATCAGATGAAGGCACCATGAACTTCATTACACTTAGTTCCTACGACCCCAATGATATAGATATGGGTGAGCGTGCGGTTGATTATATCAGAAGCGTGATTCAGCCGGGGGAAGCTCTTGCAAAAAGAGCAGAGAAAAATATCGGTGAATTTCATCCCGGAGCCAGCTGCGGCTGTGAAACAGATCCGCTTTATGTGATCAGACACATACGAAGGCAGGTTCATTCAAACGCGTATAATTATGCCTCACAAGCTGAGGACGAGGCTGTCAGCGTAGGAGCGCTGATGGAGACCTATGTAATCGAGAAATTCACGGCAGCGAAAAGTGTGGATGAGTGCATGGGAAATATCTTTGGAAGTGCACATCTTTTGCGTCCCTATTCAAATCTGTACCTCTGTCTTAATGAGGACTGGCTGGACATTACAAATTCAAAGGAAGAGGGGTTTACCAAGTATCTGAATATTTATGTAAGGTGCTCTAATATTGGGCTACAGCCTTTATGTGGCACAGAAAGCGTAGTCAGATATGAAACGGCAAAGATGCTTCCAAGACTGGATGAGGAGCGGGAAACGCCTTCAATTTTCTATTTCTCATCACTTCATTTTAATGGAAAAGTAATGGGTATTACGGTGCTTGAAAGGGAGATCACCGACACCTATTTATTAAATATTGTAAACAGAAACTGGCTTCGTTACATAAACAATGCCCTTGAGATGATGCGTTCAAAGCACCGCCTTGAGATGATCTCAATTATGGATGAGATGACCGGCGCCTACAACCGAAGAGGAATGTATAGCAGGTTTAATGATATGCTTGAAGCAGTTCAACCCGGCGATTCTCTTTTTGTCAGTGTTGTGGATATGGACGGACTTAAATACATCAATGATACCTTTGGACACAAGGAGGGCGATTTTGGAATAAAGACGATCTGCCAGGTTCTGAAGGAAACTGCCAGATACGGTGAGATCTGCGTTCGAAGCGGCGGAGATGAATTCTTCCTTATCGGCATTGGAAAATATGAAAAAGAAGATGAGGCACAAAGAGCTCTGGAATTTACAGAGGCAATTGAAAAGCGCTCCGCAGAGCTTGCAAGAGAATATAAGATTTCAGCCAGCATGGGCTGCGTGATTTATGAAGACCCCAAGCAGATAAGCCTGGATAACGCACTTAGCGAAGCGGATGAGAGGATGTATCACTATAAATTCCGAAACAGAAGACATAGAATCGTTTGAAACGAAATTTTAAATCTTTCTTAATTATTTCTAAAAAGCCCCGTATAGACGCTGAAATGGCCGATATATTAATTGGTGGTTTATGCTTTGCAAAATGTTTTGATCTGAAGTTATCAAGGAGGAACTAATATGCAGAAGAAGAAAGTCATAAGTCGTTTTCTGGCCGCAGTGATGGCGGGAATACTTGCTTTTTCAAATGCTCCGCTAAGCTCACTGGCTGCTGAAAGCAGAGATTATAGCAGTCCGGGCTATATTGAGGACTCTCTTTACGAGAGCTATGCTGATGCTGCTGACGAGTTTTTGGCGCAGTATGGCGAGAATAGGGATGCCGAGGATATTTTTGAACAGGCATTTGACACTGAGGCCGAAGATACGGAATTTTCTGTGCAGGAAAATGCAGAGGAAGATGCTGCACAGGAGGATGGCATCCTGGTAGAAGAACCCCAGGATGAAACCGCGGAGGAAGCTGGCGCATCTGATGAGCAGCAATCAGAGGGACTTCAGACACCGGATGAAATGTCATCAGAGAATGCTGATGACGTAACTCTGGATGAGACTCTTGCTGAAGCTGAGACCCTCGAAGCATCAGAGCAGACCCTTTCTGACGCTGATGAAGCCGGGAGCATTATCAGCTGGAGCTATCGACAAGAGGACAAAGGCTCAGAAATTTATTCTCCAAACTGCAAGATTTATCTTCTTGATGATGAAGGCAAAGACAGAGAAATAGTAGATGAGAGAATTGAAAATCCTGAAGAAGACCAGCATGATGTGGCTTACTACAAGCTCGAGAGCGGAAAAAGCTATAAGCTTCGTATTGTTCCTGACATCGGCTATCAGCTTTGGGATGTGGATTTAGGTGATTATGAACTTACATCTGTTTATGGTCAAATAGGTGTGTTCAGCTTCACAATGGGAGATACTCCTTTATATCTTGGAAACTTAGTAGGTAAGGATACGCCTATCAAGAAGATAGAATCCAAATATTTAAAGAATGTTGATCTTGGTGGCAACGAGTCAAATCCTGTGATTTCAAAGCTCATGGATCCTGATATGGGCGGAAACCTGATGATTACCGTAAGTGACTCAAACAGCTATATTCCTTATGGCCTTGAGACTTTATTCGATAATGAAGAAGACTATGAAAAGGTTCAGGACCTTGAATCACTTGTGACCATTGATCTCGACATACGCCAGGCAGTATGCATGAAGGGCATGTACGATACCGGCCTCGAATGGTGGACAAAGAATATCGGAGAGCTTTCAGCGGATGATAAGATAAAGCTTTCCTTTGATTTTAATGGAAATGAGACCATACGATACCAGGTGGTACAGATTGTCGGAGATCATCTTGAGGCTCCGGAAACCCAGTATTACAATGGAAAGCTTTCCTTTGAGACAAGTTCGTTCTCAAGATTTGCAATCCTCTGGGATCCACCGTACGTGGACCATGCTTATGTGTCATTTGATCTTGGCCGCGACTGGGAAAACTATGTAGCTTACGATGAAGAAAAAGAGGAAATAGTTGCTTCTGCGTTTGATTTCTCACTTAGAGTAGGTAGTGAGGAGTATGAGCTCATACCTGAGATTTACGGTGAGTTTGTCGGTGAAGAAGAAATAAACAGGCTTGTTCTAAAAGGAGCTGTTCCAATGGGAGCAAAGATCGCTTTCAAAGCAGCTTCAGCATTTGGCTACGACAAACTGACAAAGGCTGATGTTTCTCTCTTTAATGATGAAGATGATATGGAAGTCCTGGAAACAGTAGATGCTGTAGACGACGAGATCATTTTCACCCTGCCGGAAGATGAGTATATCATTGACTTTGATATATATTTCGAACCTGTACTTCAGCTTGTTGTTGATGACTTTTTTGGTGGGAAACGCATAACAATAGACGAAAACTCTCCTGCTAAAAAGATAGAGTTTGGCTTTGACGAGCTTTTCATTGCAGAAGTTTATAACGGATCAGAGATTGAAGACGGACGTTTTGTTGCTCCGAAGATATATAAAGGCGCTACCTTTAAGCTTGATGGAACAAAACTGATTCCTACAGGTGATGAGAGCGCTGATTCACGCTATACACTTAAGGACGGAATCTTTTCTGCAGTTGGAAATGCGCTTGGCTATGCAGGAGCGAGCGTTCCTCTTGAAGTAACTGCTGCAGGCAAGATCTTTAAAGCTACAATTTCTTTCTCAAAAGAACTTACTTCTATCGGAATCAAAGGTGTTTCAAGTGACAATACTTTTGATACTCCATACGGCGTAACAAAGGAGTACAAGCTTGAGACAACAAAAGGTACTAATGCGGAAGAAGCAGTAGTACTGATGATTAACGGTGAGGAAAAAACACTCGCTGATTTCGGATATATTGATGGTAATACCTTCGTGATGGATGCTGACTATATGACAGATGCTTATGATCCCGGAGAGTCTGTTAAGTTCGGCTTTTTCACAATGCGTGAGCAAAAACTCATAAGCCCTGAGTATACCGTGACCTTTGCGGATATGCTTAAGGACAAGACTCCTTCAGTAGCCCAGGATCTAAAGCGCACAGACAATCGCATGCTTGGCCTTACACTTTCACTTCCGCAGGGAGTGGAAGCATCACCTTTCATCGACTGTGAGATCATGGCGTCCGCAGAGCTTGACGAGGATGATGAGACTCACATCGGTTTCTACAATGAGTTTATTTCTTCTGATATCGCATGCTTCGATCTTGATACCTTCTTGGAAAATGCAGCCGACGACGGAGAAGCTGTAACCTACAAGGTAAAAACAAGACTGGTTTACCGCGTTGAAACGGATGAGGGAATCAAGGAGCTTGGTTCAAGTAACTACTCAGAAGAGATTTCCGTAAGCACTAAGGGCAGCGTATTTGAGACCAAAGCTGTTCTTACAAAGAAAGCACCAAAACAGATCTACGTTGGAATGAACAATGTTCCTATAGCCAGCGTTAAGTGGTCAGAGAAGACTACCTGCAGGACTGTTGACAGGGCCGTGCTGACTGACAGCAATGGCATGGCAGTTGCTGTCTGGAACCGTCGGTATTCAGATGATGACGGATGTCTTGAGGTGGATCAGGAGGGTAATATTTTCCTGAACACGGTTTATGACGAGGATGATGAAACATTTCTTCCTCCCGGCAAGTACACTGTGATAGTTTATCCTGTTACAGGAAAGGGAAAAGAGATTTCAGCTAAGCAGAAGATTACTGTTCTTGATGCTATCAGCAAGATTGATATCACTGCTCCTGAAACTGTAGCAAAGGACTACGGCAAGGCTGTTTCCTTTAAGGCTACGACTGCGCTCACAGGTTATAAGGGCAAGGCCCTCAAGAACAAGAAGCTTGTATGGTCCGTCATTTCTTCGGTTGAAAGAGCTGAGGATGAGTATGAAGGCTATGTTGAGACCCCTATCTCAGAGAACTCACCTCTTTACGGAAATATCACAGTAAAGAACGGAAATGTTACTCTTAGCGCAGGCCTTACTGTAGGATCTGCCAAGGCTGACAGAACCTTCGTGCTTAAGGCTGAGGCTGCAGATTTTTACGAAAGTACGGTTGTAGGCTACAGCGCACCTATTGAGATCAAGGAAGGTTACAGCGTTCCTACTTATATCAAACTCAGAAAATATAAGCCAAGAACAGATACCTATGATTATTCAATAATCGATGATAAATCTGCAAGCGATGGAAAGACTGACTTTTATATCTACGATGTAAGAGCCTATAAGATCGCTGTGTTCGACCAGAACGGACTGGAGATGGATACTACCCTGAAGGTTACAGGCGCGACCTATTCAGAAAGTGGCGGTCTGGACATGAATAAGCCCGGCAAAGTAACTATCAAAGCGACCTCCACTGACGGCGGCAAAAAGAGCAAGACTCTAAACTTTAATGTCTCCTACACAGATGGAAGCTTTGATCCCGACGTTGCCATAGTTAACGGAAACTATGATTACTTAAATAAGCAGGACTCAGACTCATTCGGTGATACTACCTGTACCAACGATTCGCCCGCTTCCGCTCCTTTATATGTATATGTAGCAGGTGTTAAGAATGCAGAGCTTGTAGATGGCAAAGTAGTTAAATATGATGTGCCTGATCTTGATCACTTCTCCTTCATAAATCACAGCATCAAGGTTGAAGGTGGAAAGCTTGTTTCCTCTATGACAATAAGCGGCGGTTCTATTTACGAGATTATTCCTACAAAGCACGAGACAAAGATCACCTTAAAGGACAACACTGTCGACAGTGCTTATAACAGAACCAAGACCACAAAGGTTTATACGGTCACCAATACCGGCATAATCGATAGTTTAAAGACCTTCACCATCAAGGCAAGCAGAAGCAGTATTTACAGGGATCTTTTTGTAGAAGCAGATACCTTTGCAAGTGAGGCTGACAATCCTAACCATATCGAATACACAATTGCTAATGCTCCTACTGCATCCGAAGGAAAGCAGCTTCTGGCGCTGGTAAACTTTGATGAAGATTTCTGGAACGATGATGTGGACTATCTTGCGGAGCTTCTTGACATCTACAATCCTATTGCAGGCGGCTACGTTGTGATCAAAGATGGCAAGTTTGCCTTAGACTTCTATGACGACTTTATAGGTTACTACACTTCACCGAGTATAAACACCGGAACCTACAGAATGTACATTACAGTGGGCGAAGGAAATTATGACGAGGAGGAAGAAGAGGCAACAGACTTTGTTCCTCTTGGAAAGATAAACAAGATAAAACTTAAAGTTGTGGCTACCAAGGCTGCAAGTGCTACCATCAGCAAGAGCAAGTATGTGCTCGAATCTGCAAATGGCGAGTACTCCGCAGAAATCGGAGCCGCAAAGGTTAAGAACGGCTATGTGAACAAAAATGCCTACGCCCTTTCAAGTGTTAACACCTCCGGTATTCCGAATAACTTTAAGGACCTCTTCGAGGTTAGATGGGTAGATGGAAAAGAACCTGCAATCTACGCCTCCAGCACAATTGGCGAGCAGTATATTGAAATTGATAAAAACACTTCAGTTATTGCAAGAGACTTCTATGAGCTTTCCAAGCTCGCTGCCGGTAATTTCAAGGCAGGCGAAAACGGCTACTACAGCGCCGGTGGAAGCCTGGCAGGTACAGAAAAGAAACAGAAGGCAGCCTATAAGAAGTGGGCAAAGAATAACCTTACCGGCTACCTGACCTACGGTATTCATGATTATTCAACAAATTATAAGACCGTATTCAAGAAGATTACTGTTGATATCAGTGGCTGCCTGAGCTATGCGCAAGAGCAGGAAGAAAAGGGTAGCGCCTTTATCAAGAATGGTGTCTACTACTACACCTCAAACGAGGGGAACAATATTCAGGAAAAAGACACCTACACCTACAGAGACTCTTACTTTACCGGAAATTCCTATATGGAGAGCAAGGGGCTGGTTACACTTTCTGCTCAGATCGCACTCGCATCTGCAAGTAAATATGGCGATTATGAGGATAAGTACGAGCAGGACTATACGGATAATGGCGCTAACATCACCTATATGCTAAGTGATATCGGCTTTAGTGATGTTGTCACCAACAAGTACTATAGATCCGAGAAGCTTGAGAACTCAGCTGCTGTAGCTATCGGTAGAAAGAGACTTTTTGTAGAGACTGAAGGAGGCATGAAGGAGTATACCCTTCTGGCAGTAATCCCAAGAAGCGCAGGCTACAAGGAAGAGTGGACCGGAAACTTCAATGTAGGAAAAGGCGACGTGCATGAAGGCTTCAGAGAGGCAAGAGACGAAGCCCTCAGATTCTTGAAGAAATACATAAATGATTACGGCATTACCGGAGACGTCAAGATCTGGACAGCAGGACACAGCAGAGGCGGCGCTGTTGCAAACCTTCTCAGTGGCTTCCTTGTTGGCGGCGGAGAAGACTATTTTGAAGGCGCTGTAAATATCGCTCCTGAGGATGTATACTGCTATACTTTCGCAACACCAAGAACCATCAAGAACGGCGCTATTAAGGGCACAACTCTCAAGGTTGAAGCAGAGAGAGGCGGAATATATGGCAAAGACACAAAGATGGCTGAATACGTCTATGAAAAGGAAGACGCTGCAAGCGCAATAAGTGTTTCTGACATACTTTATGACTGCATCAGAAACTACCCCCTCGAGAATGACTTTATTACCTGGCTTCCTCCGGAAAACTGGGGCTTTGAGCGCTACGGACAGGTGCTTGATATCAGGAAAAAAGCAGATGGCACAACAGCAGGCACAGACGAAATGCTTGGCAAGCTAGCCGGCATCAATCAGTTCTGCTACAGCCAGTTTAGTGCCGACGGAGATCCTGCTTCCTTTAAGACCTATTCCTTTGACGTTCTTAGTTTCCTTCCTGTAGAGGTTGAAGGCGGACTTCAGGGAACAGAGGGCTTTAAGCAGATGATCGCAGAGAGGATGCAGGCACTTCTGTTATCCGCAGGAAGCAATGTCGACTATGAAGATGAGGGCTTTGGCGAAACCTTAAGAGCCGTTGCGGGAATTTATGGACAGACCATCACACAGTTTGGAACAGATATCATTGGAGATCTGGCAGAAGTAGTTAAGCCACTTCTTTTCATGATCATGGATTATGTGACTCAGGGACTTCTTGCAAGCCACGTGGTTGAAACAGAAACTGAAGCAAGAGTTATGGGCTTTGCAATTGTTGTTCAGTACTTCATGGGAATAGAAGTTGATTCAACAACTACAACAGTTGATGATTTCGTTATCGCCTTTGCAAAGTATCTCGTAGAAAAGAGTGAGACTGCCGGCGCAAAGAAGATTCTGAATGCTTTGACAGGCAGGATTGATGCGGCTACAGCACAGCTTGCTATACAGGTATTTGGTCAGTTCTGTGATAAATCCGTACAGAATCCTACTCTGGAGCAGGTTGTCGTGGCATTCCTTGACGCCTGCGTAAATGGGCCTTCCGAGAATTCAGTAGCGTATGAAAACGAACTTGATGCAGAGGGCTGCAGAAATGTTCTTTACCAGTTGGTAAACCTATTCCTTGGAGACAAGTTCTCTAATGCAGCTCCGCTTCTTATGAATGCCAAGGGAGTTATGGTGAATGTATTCCTCGAGGCACTTTTAAAGGATCTTATGTACACAGAGAATGAGGCGGGTGAAAGGACTTATTACGACTCCACGCAGGAGTATGCGGACATTTGCCTCGTCGAGCTGATGAACATGGTGGAAAACAACGTTCTCGAAACAATCGATGATGATAGTGTTTATTATGATCTGAGTTTCCTTGACAGATATCAGAGTCATATGGAGGTTCTTAAGAAAAATGTGAGAACAGTCAGAACGCTTATCGCAAACCTGTTCTTCTACAGTCCGGATCCTACAAAGCTGGTGTCAGTCGATTACTATTTGCAGAACGTAACAACCTTCTACAAGGCTCTTAATATCATAACCTGTGCTCATTACAACGAAGTTTTCGTTGCCTGGGCAAAGGCTGCAGAGGATATGAAGGCAGAAAATCCTCCGGAATAATGAAAAAATGGACAAATTTACGATAAAATGAGGGCAAAACCCCCTAGTCATCTGAGCTGAATCGGTCTATACTAAAAGTGACGCACTATTTCGTTTTTGGGGCTGACTGAGAAGGTGAGTATGGGGAATCGTTTTTCCGAGAATTTAGCTTTTATAAAAGCTGAATTGGAAAAGGAATATAGTTTTTCCAAAGCAAGAGCAATTTTGGAGTTTGACATCACAACGACCTGTCCTCCACAGGGGCAGGCCGGTGTGATGGACTCTTTTTATGTTCTTTCTGATCACATCTTTTCTATGCTCAAATCCAAGGAGTTTGGGAAGGCTCTTGAAGCTGTTTACAAGGATATCAATAAGGCAGAGCCTCGTGATAAGGTTCTTATCCAAACTCTCTATCGTGCTTATCAGCACAATAAAAACGTCACTATTCAGATGAATAAAGACATTGATGACCTTAAGCGCAAGGTCTATCTTGCATGGGTAGAGGCTCGCGCTAAGGATGATGCTTCTGAGTATATCGCTACTTTAGAGGCTCTTATCAGTGCCAGAAAAAATAAATACCAGCTCTACGAAAGGCTCCCTGAGGAAGAGGGGCTTAGTACCTATGAGCTCATGCTTGGCGAGTTTGACTATGGTGCGAGCAAGAAGCAGCTTGATGCTCTCTACAAGAAAGCGGTAAAAGGAGCAGGCAAGCTTCTTTCAGAGATTACGGAAAAGAACCTTGAGTTCAGGACCGGTTTTATCGGGCGCGAGAGCATCTACGACAATCAGCATGAGATGGTAAAGTATCTACTGGGGCTGCTTGGCTTTGACTTTGAGAGAGGAACGGTGATCAAGGCTGAGAACAAGGTGATGTGCATTGTTTCACCTGACGACATCAGGATCACTGCAAGAGACTCTTTTGACAACTTTATAGATGAGATTTATTCCGTTATGCACGCCGCCGGCCTTGCTCTTCTTGAGCAGATGCAGCCGGTGGAGGATGTGGAAGCCGGGATCCACCGCTATAAATCAAAAGCGGTGATGGAGGCTATGGCGTTTTTCTATGAGAGCATCATAGGAAAATCAAGAGAATTCATCCACCTGATCTACCCCAAGGTCTGCGAGATCTATCCGAGGGTTATGAGAGATGTGACGGAGACTGAGCTTTACGAAGCCATAAATATGGTGGAGCCTTCGCTTATCAGGCGGACTGCGGATGAAGTGACCAGAGTGCTTCATGGCTGCATTCGCTATGAGATTGAAAAAGAGCTCATCGATGAGAATTTAAACTGCGCAGATATCAGGAAGGCTTGGAACAAAAAGTACAAGAAATATCTGCACATTACCCCCAAGACCGACAAGGAGGGGCTTCTTCAGGAGCTTCACTGGTCGAGGGATTTTGGCATGCTGCCAATGTATTCTCTTGGATATTTTTACGGTGCAATGATCAATACCAGAATCAAAGAGGACATGAATCTCTACTATGAGATTACCGTCGGCAATTTTGCCAAGATAAATGAGTGGATGAAAGAGCATGTTTTTAAATATGCAAATCTTTTGTCCCCGAACGACTGGATATATCAGATCTGCGGCAGAAAACTCTGCGCGGATGATTACATTGAATACATTAACGATAAGTACAGGGCTCTTTACAACCTCGATGAGGACAACGAGATTGTTAAAGAGATTGAGGCCTACGCTGCCCGCACTGAGAGGATAAGGAAGCTCTCATCGCCGAGCCTTCGTCAGCTCAACACACCTGATGATTACTCCAAGATCCTGAATGACAATTTCATCAAGATTGGTCAGCTCTCCAGGCAGAACAAGGCTTTTATAAAAAAATATGTGGATCCCCTTCTTAAATCCGAGGGCAAGCT
>JAEEGL014517678.1_pt1 | contig 31687 bp, 29 predicted proteins | sample 9134231 | NCBI WGS metagenome assembly JAEEGL01 (sample SAMN16246548, study PRJNA631951) | gut metagenome | biome: gut microbiome; feature: rumen; material: fiber-attached | host: Bos | place: Iran: Karaj | collected 2018-10 | reverse complement strand
TCTTGATGCATCTGGTATTTCACACGGTGTTGGCAAAGACGTTGTAGTTATGGGCTTTTACTGCAATAAGTGGGCACTTGAAGAGCTCCTTGCACAGAACTGGAACTATGATGGACAGTGCAATCCTTTCCAGGCTAGCTACATTGATGACATCATCAAGACTCTTGAGAGCGGCGGAACACTTGCTCAGAAGACAATCATCATGGATGAGAAGGGCTTTGATGCATCAACAATCACACAGGACGACGTAGATACATATGGCATCTGAGTGATATAGGGACTCAAAGTTTCATTTATGGCTGCTTGCAGACATATAAATGATATAAGTTATATAACAAATCAGCGCGGTGCGGCACCCTCTTAGAGGAGAACCGCACCGCTATTTAGTGAATAGGGAAGTAAAGGGACTGGATTATGGAAGAATCAAGAGTACTGGAAATGCGGGGGATATGCAAAGAATTTCCAGGTGTTAAGGCTCTTCAGAATGTAGATTTTTCCCTGAATAAGGGCGAGATACATGCTCTTATGGGAGAAAACGGTGCTGGAAAGTCAACGCTTATTAAGGTTCTGACAGGTGTGTACACCAAGGATGCTGGTACAATAAACCTTCAGGGCCAAGGGGAAGTTCAGATACATTCACCACAGGATGCACAGAAGCTGGGTATTAGTACTGTTTATCAGGAAATTACCCTTTGCCCTAATCTGACTGTGGCTGAAAATATGTTTATTGGTAGAGGAGAAGGTTCTTTTACCAACTGGAAAAAGATAAATAAGGAGGCAGAACTCCTATTAAAGAAACTGGATATTCCGGCTAAAGCTACTCAGCAGCTTGCAAACTGCTCAATCGCAGTTCAGCAGATGGTAGCGATAGCCAGAGCTGTTGATATGGATTGTAAAGTCCTGATATTGGACGAACCTACTTCATCGCTCGATGAGCAGGAAGTAGAGAAGTTGTTCGGACTTATGCGTGATCTTAAGGAGATGGGAGTAGGAATCATCTTCGTAACACATTTCCTGGATCAGGTATATGAAGTATGCGATAAGATCACGGTTCTGCGCGACGGACAGCTTGTTGGTGAATATGAAATCAAGGATCTTCCACGTGTTAAGCTGGTTGCCAAGATGCTTGGCAAGGAAATGGATGATCTGTCAGATATAAAGGGTGAAGAAGGCTCATATGAAGGAGCTGACAAGGATGAAAAGGTATTTGAAGCAGAACAGCTTCAGAGTAACGCCGGAATAAAGCCATTTGATTTTTATATTAAAAAAGGTGAAGTTAATGGCTTTACAGGACTTCTGGGATCCGGAAGAAGTGAGTGCGTAAGAGCAATATTTGGCGCAGACCGGGTTATAAAAGGAACGGTTAAAGTTCATGGCAAGAATGTGAAGATAAGCAAGCCAATCGATGCCATGAAAAAAGGAATAGCTTATCTTCCTGAGGATAGAAAGGTCGATGGAATCGTCGGAGACCTTTCCGTAAGAGATAACATCATTTTGGCATATCAGGTTCTGACAGGTTTCTTTAAACCATTTAGTAAGCGTCAGGCTAACCAGTTTGCAGAAGAATACATCAAGAAGCTCAACATTAAAACTGCATCAGCAGATACACCTATAAAATCACTTTCAGGTGGTAATCAGCAGAAAGTAATTCTTGCAAGGTGGCTTTTGATGCATCCTGAGTACCTGATACTTGATGAGCCTACTAGAGGAATCGACGTAGGAACCAAGGTAGATATTCAGAAGCTTGTATTAGAGCTTGCAAAAGAGGGAATGAGTGTAACCTTCATTTCTTCTGAGACCGACGAAATGCTAAGAACGTGCTCAAGATTAGTGGTCATGAGAGACAGAAAGGTAGTAGGGGAACTATCGGGAGAGGATCTGACCCAGAGCAAGATTATGAGCACTATAGCAGGGGAGAGTAACGTATGAAAAATCAAAATATGCTAAAAAGGATCGTGAGCAATCAGCTCTTTATTCCAATAATTGCGCTACTGATTCTTACGCTTATAAACCTGATAAACGATCCTTCTTTCTTTAAAATTACACTTGTAACAAATAATGCAGGCAATCCTATGTTATCAGGAAGCCTTATAACAATCCTGGACTTTGGCTCTGAGCTTGGTATTCTTGCAATCGGTATGACGCTGGTTACTGCTGCTTCAGGCGGACAGGACATTTCTGTAGGAGCGACAATTGCTATCGCAGGATCAGCTATGCTGAGAATCTTATGCGGTAAGGAAGCTCATCCTGAGACAATTCAGGCGCCAATAATCCTTGCTTTTCTGGTTGCCTGTCTTGTTGGAATGGCATGCGGACTCTTTAACGGAACTTTAGTTGCTGTGTTCAAAATACAGCCTATGATCGCTACGCTGATTCTTTTTACAGCCGGTCGTTCAATAGGTGCGTGGATCAATCACAATCAGCTTCCAATAGTTCCTGATCCTAAGTTTGCTTACTTTGGAGGAGTTATTCCGGGAATACCGATTCCTACAACCGTGTTCATAGTGATTGCATGTATCATAGTTATGGCGCTTATTCTCAAGTTTACAAACCTTGGTCTGTATACACAGGCTGTTGGTATTAACGAGAAATCTGCCAGACTTAACGGAATAAATCCTACAGCTATCAAGATACTGTCTTTTGTAATCCTTGGCTTGTGCGTTGCGGTTGCAGCACTTATCAAGGTCAGCAGACTCTCAACCATCAACTACTCTGTAATTGCCAAAGATATAGAGATGGACGCAATCCTTGCTGTAGCACTCGGTGGAAATGCCCTTTCAGGCGGTAAGTTTAATATGTGGGCATCAATTCTGGGTGCATATGTTATCCAGTTCCTTACAACAACTCTTTATAAATTTGATGTACAGTCAGATGCTCTTGCAGCATACAAGGCGGTTGTCGTAATCATTCTGGTTGTTTTCTCTGCACCAACAGTAAGAGAAGGATGCAGTAAGTTAGTTAAGAAGCTGTCTCCGGCAAGAAAGGAGGCTGCATAATGAAAAAGACAAATGAAAAAGGCAGTATATTTACCAGGATAAATGACACGAATCTCCTTCTGATCATTACGATAGTAATATTTTTTGCGATGTATTTAGGAGCAATTATTTTCCAGGGAGGCGGTTTTACCAAGCCTCAGATGTTTTTTAACATTCTGAATGCTAATGCGGCTCTTATCATTACGTCAGTGGGACTCAGCATTGTAATGATATCAGGCGGTATTGATATCTCGGTAGGCGGCGTTGTAGCGCTTGTATCTATGTGCTGCGCTGTATACCTTGATAAACATAATGGAAGCATTCTTGGTTCGGTATGTATTGCACTCGGTATTGGACTGTTATACGGATTGGTTCAGGGATTTTTGGTTGCATATCTTGATATTCAGCCATTTATCGTATCGCTTGCCGGAATGTTTTTTGCAAGAGGTATGACAACTATCGTTAATACAGCTCCATTTAACGTAGAAAATCCGGAGTTTGTAGCACTCAAGGACACTAAAATAGTTGTTCCTGGACTTGGTTCCTACAGCAGAAAAGGAGTTTTTATTCCTGCGTATGTTGAAATTGGCTTGATTGTAGCCCTGGTAATTGTGATATTATTGTTTGTAGTGCTTCGCTGGACCAAGCTTGGACGTAGCTTTTATGCAGTAGGCGGCAACAAACAGAGCGCACTTATGCTGGGCATCAATGTTAAGAGAACTAAGTTCCTGTCACATGTTATCTGCAGTCTTCTGGCCGGAATTGCAGGATATGTATATTTCCTTCATGTAGGTTCGGGATCTGCAAGCCATGCAATGGGTATGGAAATGAATGCGATTGCATCTTCAATTATTGGCGGAACAATGCTTACAGGTGGTGTAGGTAACCTGATCGGAACATTTTTCGGAGTATTGTCGCTGTGTACGATCCAGAATATTGTTGCGTCAGCAGGACTTGATGATGCATGGTGGACCGGAATTACTATTGCGGCTATGCTGTGTATTTTCCTTATCATCCAGAGTGTTGTAATGGTTCAGAAGCAAAAAGCATTAAAGGGTTAGGATAATCTTTTTATGAATAAATTTGCTAAGTTAGCGATGGGGCTGCTCCTGTCAGTGGCAATGATAGCCGGTTGCGGGAGCAGTAGCATTCAGAAGGATAATGGTGAAGAGGCCTCTGAGGAAAAAAACCTGATAACAATAGGTTTTTCTCAATTAGGGGCTGAATCTGACTGGAGAAGTGCAAATACAGTATCGATGCAGTCTGCGTTTGTACCTGAAGAAGGTTATAACCTCATTTACAAGAACGGCCAGCAGAAGCAGGTTAATCAGATCACTGCTATCAGGACGTTTATACAGCAGGAAGTGGATTATATAGTTCTGGCGCCGGTTACAGAGAGCGGCTGGGATTCTGTTCTGGGAGAGGCAAGGGATGCAGGAATTCCGGTAATACTGGTTGACAGAAGGGTAGATGTTCCGGATAAAAATCTTTACTCCTGTTGGGTTGGATCTGATTTTGAACTGGAAGGGCGCAAAATGGCGGCCTGGATACAGAAGTATACAGAGACCATCGGTATGAAAGCTGATGAACTGCATATTGTAAATATTCAGGGGACAATTGGGTCAACTGCACAGATCGGCCGAACAAGAGGACTTGCTAATGCAGTAAGAGTAAACGGCTGGGATCTGATGGCGGAGGTTACAGGAGATTTTACTGAGACCAAGGGCAGAGAGGTAATGTCAGGTCTTTTGAAGCGCTTTGATAATATCAATGTTGTCTATTGCGAGAATGATAATGAGGCAATCGGCGCAATTGATGCGATTGAGGCGGCAGGAAAAAAGGCAGGACCAAATATCAAAAACGGTGAGATCATGGTAGTTTCCTTTGATGGAGTCAATAAAGAGGCACTTGATTATGCCAAAGAAGGAAAAATATCATGTATAGCCGAGTGCAATCCGCTTCATGGCCCAAGAGTAAAGGCACTTGTTGAGATGCTTGTTGAGGGAATGACACCTGATAAGTTCAATTATGTCGATGAAAAGCTCTTTAGTTCTATTGATGATGTGACAGAAGTTGAAATTGACGGCGTCGTATATCCTGTTCAGGACATAGGGGAATAAATCAATACATTTTTGGAGACATTTTATCAATATTTTATTTGAAAAATAAACGTATTTGTAGCCATAATATATTTGGTAGTATATTCCTTAAGGAGGCCATTTACTTATGAAAAGAAAAATTCTGATAGCTGATGATACGACCTTTATGAGAGAAATGCTCAAATCTGCGCTTGATCCGGAAAAATACCAGATCATCGGAGAGGCTACAGATGGGGTTCAGGCTGTTGAATTCTATAAGGAAAAGAATCCTGACCTTATGATCCTGGATATCAATATGCCTAAAATGAATGGAATTGATGCGCTTACAGAAGTTATCAAATATGATTCCAAGGCAAATGTTATCATGTGCTCTGATCAGAAGTATGAGAACATGATCGTTATGGCAATTAAAAGAGGAGCCAAGGACTTTGTGATCAAACCTTTTACAGCTTCCGATGTGATCACTGCGGTTAATAAAGTGTTCAACAATGAAGATGAGTAATTATCTGAATAATAAGATATAAATGATAAAACTGCCAGGGATTTGTCCCTGGCAGTTTTTAGTTAAAAGCTCATTATTATCACTTTTTGATGCGGTATTTGTCTGTTGCTTCCTTCAAAACCTTCTTGTCTATCTTGCCCTCGGCAATTGTGCTGGCCATCCAGAGCTTGAGTGATTCTACAGTAAGATCGATCTGATCAAGCTGTTCCTGGATCCTGACAAAATCAGGAAGCTCATCCTCAGTAATTTCGCCATCAGCTGTTATGTCAATGAGACGGTCTTTCTGTCTATCGAGAGAATTAAGTGCAGAAAGCATTCCCAAAACTATTTCTGAAAGAGATGCAGCCTTGACTTCTGGAACAGATTCCTGTCCAATCCTGCATTCGTGCGTGCAATAATAGTTACAAAGCTCGGGCTTCTTGTAGGCTGCAGCCATATCAACAACATCCTCAGGATAAATGGCAGTCTTGCCGGTTTCCATCTTCTCAAGACGGCTCTCGCTGATAGTTCCGATGAGTTCACTGGCCTGTGCTCTGGTAAGTCCTGCTTCCTCGCGGCTCTCGAAGTAAATGTTCTTATTTTCTCTGATCGATCTTTTTCCCATTAATGATCCCCTTAAAAACTCTAAAATTGCGCGTTTCCATTTGTTGAATACCACAACACCTATATCTTATCTTATTTCTATGAAAAAATGAAGATAATTTGAATGATTAATATTACAAATGAGATATAATGAAAAAGGCATGTTAGGCCATGATCCATGATGCTCTCAGGAGCACAATGAGAAAGGAAACTATATGATTACAAGGTATTTGCATGATAACTGGGAAATGCGTAGAACAGACCAGGATAAGTGGTATAAGGCAACTGTTCCGGGAACTGTATATACGGACCTGCTTGATAATGGATTGATGGAAGATCCATATTACAGAGATAATGAGGATAAGGCACTCAGGCTCATGGACTATGACTATGAGTATCGCATGAGCTTTTCTCTGCCAAAGGGCGATGAGCTTATGGACTGCGACGAAGTTCTGCTCAAATTTGAGATGATCGATACTGTAGCAGATATATATTTCAATGATCATTTGCTTGAGAGCGTTTGCAATATGCATAGAACTTATGAGTATGTCGTAAAAGAGCTTTTAAGGCCCCAAAATGAGCTTAGAATTGTTTTCCACTCTCCTAATGCATTCATCAAGAAAGAATTCGAAAATGACCCCGTTCTTGGCTCTGAGGACTGTTCCAAGGGATTTCCAAAGCTTCGTAAGGCTCATTACATGTTTGGATGGGATTGGGGCCCAAGACTGCCCGATGCAGGTATTATGAGACCGGTAAGTCTTGTCGGAGTGAAAAAGGCAAGACTATATGATGTATATGTTATACAGGATCATGAGGACGGCAAGGTCACACTTACAGTGGATCATAAGTACAGGGCTGCGCATTGTGCCTTTGAGTCTGCAACTGATTATCATAATTTATTGAAAAAATGCATAACATCTGTTACTGTTACTGATCCTGAGGGAAAAGAGATTGCTACTAATGTGGGCGCTCCATATAGCATTGCTATTGAGAATCCTCAGCTGTGGTGGCCAAACGGATATGGCAAACAGCCTCTTTATACAGTAAGAGTTGAACTTAAGGATAGTGATGGAGAACTTCTTGATGCTTGGGAGAAGAGAATAGGTCTTAGGACAATGACTATCTCCAGAGAAAAGGATGAATATGGCGAGGAATTCTGTCATGTAGTAAATGGCATTAAGATATTCGCCATGGGTGCTGATTATATTCCACAGGACAATATCCTTAGCAGAGTTAATAAGGACCGTACTAGGCAGCTCTTGCAGCACTGCGCAGATTCGCATTTTAACTGCATAAGAGTATGGGGCGGCGGATACTATCCGGAAGATGATTTCTATGATATCTGCGATGAACTTGGACTTGTCGTTTGGCAGGATCTTATGTTTGCCTGCGCTGTATACAGGCTTACAGAAGATTTCGAGAAGAATATTATTGAAGAAGTTTCCCAGAATGTTGAGAGACTCCGTCATCATGCGAGTCTTGGCCTATGGTGCGGCAATAATGAGATGGAACTCTTTGTGGGACAGGAGCATTGGGGAGCTAAATATACTCTCAAATCTGATTATGTCAAAATGTATGAATATATATTCCCTAAGCTTCTAAAGACTTTGGATCCACAGACTTATTATTGGCCTGCAAGCCCTTCATCAGGCGGAGGATTTGATGATCCTAACGATGAGAGCAGGGGAGATGCCCATTACTGGGAAGTTTGGCATGGTAATCAGCCATTTACAGCATATCGTCAATTCCATTTCAGATATCTGTCAGAGTTTGGTTTCCAGTCATTCCCTTCAGTCAAGACGATTGAGACATTTACAGAGCCGGAAGATCGCAATATCTTTTCCTATGTGATGGAGAAGCATCAGCGTAACAACGCAGCTAACGGTAAGATCATGAACTATATGAGCCAGACATTCCTTTATCCTGAAAGTCTTGAGGAACTGGTTTATTATTCACAGCTATTACAGGCAGAAGCTATCAGATATGGGGTTGAACATTTCCGTAGGAATAGAGGCAGATGTATGGGAACGGTATACTGGCAGCTCAACGATTGCTGGCCGGTAGCTTCCTGGGCTTCAATTGATTATGAGGGCAGGTGGAAGGCTCTTCAGTATTATGCCAAGAGGTTTTTTGCTCCAATCCTGATATCCTGTGAGGAAAAGGGCTATCTTGACCAGAGAATAAGCGTTAATGACGAAGCTGATCCAATCAAAAAGTCCATTAGGCTTAATGTTCAGAACGAAACTATGATGAGCCATGATCTTGAGGTCAGATGGCAGCTCAGAAATTCAAAAGCAGCTGTTATCGAAGAAGGCACTGAAGCCATCACTGTAGAGCCATTGTCTACTAAATGGTTTGAAGAAAAAGATATGGACCAGGCTGATCTTCATGAGAATTATGTGAGCTATCAGGTTCTTGAAAATGGCGATGTTATATCAGAGGGAACAGTTCTTTTTTGCCCTCCTAAACACTTCAAGTTTGCTGATCCTCAGCTCAAGGTAACTGTTGAAGGCGATGAAATTGTAGTCTCGGCAGAGGCCTATGCTAAGAGCATAGAGATTAGAAATGATAATGATGATCTCTTGTTGTCAGATAATTACTTTGACCTTAATGCAGGGACTAAGAGAGTGCGTATACTCGGCGGAAAACCTGAAGGAATAAGGGTTAGATCTGTAGGAATCAGACTATAACTGCAAGCCAAAAATACTATCAAAATATTATAAAAAATTTACGTTTCGCCGTGCGATGTTATGATAAAATCTTCCTGTGAAAGGAGAGATACGTATGGCAGATAGTAGATCAGACTTAATAAATCAGCTCGCAGCAAGTATGGGGGCAGGAGATTATGCCAAGACAAGATTTGAAGAGTCAAGGTATGATCCGGAAACCGGTACTTTGTATTGTGACGGATATGTTATTTCTAAATCCGTTATTGATGAGGCTTTGCAACATTTTAAGCTGATGCAGAGTAAATGTGATATGAATGATCCTGCATCCAGGCATATGGCGATGATATATAAAACCGCTATTGAAGGTATTAAAAAGCTACGAGAGGATGATAAAAAATAATGATAAGAGCCATTTAGGAATTTAGAAAAAATTCCCAGATGGCTCTTTTATATTCGGTAGATATATGAACGGTTTAATGATATTATTAATTTGACGCTCAGTTAACCTACATAATATGGGGAGGTTAGATAATGCAGAATTACAATAAGATTGAGTATTCAGGACACAGTGATGTTATTCTCAGAATTACACCCGGACACTTTGTAACACCACATTCTCATGTAAACTTCTACATGGATCTGTGTGATACCAAGGCCAGAATGAAGGAAGCAAGAGCGACAGGAGAGGCACTTGCGGAAATGTATCTGGCTTCTGATGTTATTGACACTATTCTGTGTCTGAATGGCATGGAAGTTGTAGGGGCATATATGGCTGATAAGCTGACACAGGCCGGCATTATTTCCATGAATTCACATAAGACAATGTACATTACTGCACCGGAAACTAATGTTAACAGTCAGATGATGTTCAGAGAGAATAATAAGCACATGATTGATGGTAAAAAAGTGCTGATTCTCATTGACTCTGTCACTACAGGAGGAACTCTTCAGGCTGCGCTTGATTCTGTAAGATTCTACAAAGGAGAGGCTGTTGGGATATCAGCCGTATTCTCTATTGCTACTCAGATTGAGAATACTCCTATCAGAGCTCTTTTCACTAAGAGAGATTTTCCTGAGTATGCTAGCTACAGTCATGATAACTGCCCGCTTTGCAAGTCAGGAGTTCCTGTTGATGCTATTTGTAACGGATTTGGGTACTCAACTGTTTAAAGAAAAATCATAAGAAGTTCTGATTCAGAAAAAACTGAATTCTATATTTATTTCCTGCCTGCAGATCATTTGATTCGTATAAATATATATCAAAGATCTGCAGGAGGAAATATTCATGAAAAGAATTATCGATCATCTCCATTTAGCCATACTCTCAATAGTATTTGCAATCGAAATGGCAATTGATGTGCATAAATACTTAAAGGAGGAAAGCTCCTGCGCATAAGCTGTTTACAGCTGACCACTGCTTGAGCGATCTTCTGTGTTATTATCTTCGGTTAAATCCTGTTTGGCAAAGTGATTGTAGATTGCACTTATTGCAAAGCAGAGAATACCGCTGATAAGGAAGCTGAGTGCATGTCCAAGTGTGTTCTCGTAGGTTGTATCGATCATAATGAATTTAACAACACAGATCATAGATAGGATAAGTCCGTAAACACGGAGTTCCTTGGCCCCAAATCTTTTGCTGAATCCGATGATGATACAAACTATAGCGTATGCAAGGATCACGACGCTCGCTATATAACCCTTTGCCTCATAGCAGAATAGCGCAGTAATAAGTATAATTCCATATTTGATTCCTGCATAAAGCTTCTCTTCGCCCTTGCCCTCCATATGATGCTTAAGATTAATGCTTGCAAGAGTAACTGTGAATACAAGGCTGATTCCAATTGCAATAGCGTTATCTGCTGAAAGCATATCATAAAGGCCGGTAATCATCCCAATGATATTAAAGGCGTTGAGGAGCTTTAATATGCTCAAATCGCTCTTACCACTATTGTCCCTGTCAAAGTGTATTAACATCATGGCTGCATTCAGAAGGCCTGCAGGAACTGATATCAGAACCAGTCTGTAATCGTCAGCAATCTCATATTTTCCACAAATAGCGTTCATCATAATGAGAAGATTGACAATGGTAAAGAAGTAGTAGGAAACCTTGAGTTCTTTGGTGTTGTTCAGAATAAAGGCTTCGATTACAAATACAAGAACTGTATAAGCAAAGGCCATGATACTGAATATCAAGGTCATTCCGCCCCACATTTCAATAAGGGCAAAAACAGCAGCTAAAGCAAATGCCTGCCATTTGTAGCATTTGTTGCCGGATTTGATTCCCCAAAGAGCAAGTGGTGCAAGCAGCAGATAAACAATGCCTGTATTATAATATGTTTCGACATAGCTAAAGGCAATTATTGCTACGACCGAAAACCATATACTGATCCATATCAGACTGAACAATGCGTGTTCATTATCAGGATTCTTACGGTCGGTCATTATCATTGCAACTTCTGCAAGTACACCTATAACAAGCAAACCACAAACTCTTGCCATGTCAGGAGCACCTAAACCATTCATAAGTCCATAATAAGTTATTGCCAGAGTAGCGGCACCGGCTAAAGCAAAATATGGACTTGAAGCCTTTTCACAGATAAAGTCACCAAATGTAAAGTACAAAAATGCAGCCAAAGCAAGAATACTCATGATAACAAATGCTATTATATATGCTGCTCCGCCATCAAAATGAACTCTTAATACTGCTGTGTATTGAGCCAAAATGGCGAGATTAACACCAAACTGAACCATACGCTGCAGACTATTTTTCCAGAAAATATATTGATGAGCACCACCCATAATGATCAAATATGTCAGAAGGGGGAGAATGAGTTTTTCACTATTTATTCCGAATGCCATAACCATCGAAATGACAAAACCGGCGTTGCTGATGATCTGGAACAGCCAATTCTCTTTTCTTGCAAGGAAAAGAACTGCAATACCCCATACGAGCATAAGCACATACATTCCTATATCGCCAATAGCTTCAAAGGATATTCTGGTAACGAGAATAGAAATGTAGGTACATCCGATTCCACAAGCTAAAAGCGCGGTAAAGAAAGTGTTGTCAGGCTTCTTCCTGTGCATGAAATATGAAAAGGCCGAAAGCCCAAGGCTTACGGTAAACATCAAAGTAATCTTGATCCCATCACTAAGATAAGGAATGATGAGGCTGGCAAACAGAATAAGAGCAACAAAAATAAGAACACTTGCTATAATGCTCATAAGATGTTTACCGATCCAGGATTCAGTACTCTCTGAAGCGTTTGGTTTGTAGCCGGCGCGATTATATGCTCCGGGCTGTACAATTACCTGTTTGTTATTAACCTGCTGTGGCTGAACAGTTCTGTAAACAGGCTGCTGATACTGGGATGCCTGTGCAGGCTGCGGCCTATTCTGATGAATTGGCTGCTGAGCCTGTGGTTGTATTTGTCTGTACTGCGGTGATGTTGGCACCTGCTGATACGGTGTCTGTTGTATCTGAGGCTGTGGATTAACCTGCTGATACTGCGAATAAAACTGAGATTGTGGCTGAGCCTGCTGCTGTTGTTGTGCTTGCTGCATAGAACGCGATTGCATTTGCTGCTGTGCCACGAGAGAATTCTGGCTTTGCTTGATAAGACTTACCATGCTCCGGGTCTTATTTAAGCTGGCCTGGATGTTATTGACCTGAGCCTGAATACTACTGAGCTCATTTTCCAACTCTTCTATTTGTCCCATACACTTTTCTCCTCTTAATAATAAGACGCAGGCATCATAAAGAAGATGTCTGTATCATAATAGTATTACGAACAGTAATAGTTATTATATATCAATAAACAATATAAAGGCTCAAAATGTGGCGCAAATATAAAATATTAATATAAAAAATCCGGGCTGTTGACCCGGATTTTGTAGTGACAGATGATTATTTATGCCATTCAGTGTGTGCTTCGTTAATATATGGAAGTTCATTAAGTGCCTTACATACATCTGTGATTGCTTCATATGAAGCTTCATTAGCTTCAAAACGGAAGCATCTTTCGTAAGGGCGATTTTTATAACTGCTTGCTGTGATAGCTTCTACCTCTGCAATAATATCTGAAGTAATATCAACATCCTCTGTAAATTCAACTACAATATCTCTTTCTATCTCAGAATTAATAGCTGATTGTACATTTACATTTCCGCAACCAGTTAACATAGCGCAACCAATAAGTGTAACAATAAATAATTTATAGTTTTTCATTATTTCTTTCTCCAACTTTTATAAAAACTTTATAAACGACATTGAGCAATATAACAGACAGAAAACTGTTTGTAAATATCATTATCAAAAAAACAAAAATTCATTTTTGCGCACATAATATGAAATAAAGTACACCCCTTGCCACAGCTGAGATATCAGAGATTTGAAAGAAAAATATGAAAAAAATTTTTTTGACCGAGGTATTATTTGAGTGGAAACTATCAGTTGGAACAGGAGTTTCTGACAATTGTCTGTTTCGGCGAATAGATTAATCCGGAGTGCGAAATGTTCTTTTAGATGATAGAATAAATTAATTGATTTTACGTTAAGGAGATAAGTATGAAAATTAGAAGAGTTTTGGGGTTAGTTACAGGTATGATCAGCGCTATGATGCTGTCTACCAATGTTTATGCAGCTACAAATGAGCTGACAGGGCTTGAAATCGGTGATGAGCTCGCAATGCAGAGGCCTGTAGCCATAATGGTTGATAATGAAAAGAAGGCTCTAGCACACTATGGTACTGCTGAAGCAGATATTGTTTACGAAATGATGAACAGTACAGCGAATGGAAGAGTCACAAGGCTTATGTGTTTATATAAGGATTGGGCGAATTTGCAGCAGACAGGAAGCATCAGAAGTACACGTACAACTAATGTGGTGCTTACTGGAGAATATAATGCTGTTTTGATCCATGATGGAGGACCTTTTTATATAAAGAGTTATCTCAAACAGCCTTATGCTACGCATTTAAGCGGTGGTTTTACCAGGGTTAAGAATGGAAAGCCTACTGAGTTTACTGAATATGTATTTGGGCAGGAGCTTGCCGGAAGATTTGCCAAAAGCGGAATTTCTACGTCATATACAATGGCACCTGAGAGAGCAACGCATTTTCTTTTTACTCCGGCAGATACCGATCTTGCGGGAGATGCGGCTGTAAACATAGTAGATTTAAGCGGAATCTTTGTTCACAATAAGAGTAAGCTTTTGTTCAATCCGGGAACAAGGACCTATGACTACTATGAATACGATGCTCAGCATTTTGACGCAGAGGATGCACAGCCACTGACATTTAAGAATGTAATACTTCAGAATACATCCTTCAAGCAGCTTGATAAGAATGGTTATCTGACCTATAACGTGGTTGGAAGCGGAAGCGGATACTACCTGACTAATGGTAAGGCAGTTCCTATTACCTGGACTAAAGGAAGCGAAACCGGAATTACTCATTACTATGACGCTGCAGGCAATGAAATTGCCGTTAACAGAGGAAAAACATACATTGGACTTGTGCCATCAGATACATGGGATAAGTTGATTTTTGGATAATTATGAGAAAATCTCGGCTATAAGGTTGTTATAGCCGAGATTTCATATGTTCTATGAGCTTGCGTTTACTCTCTGCAAGTTCAATAGATAGTCTCTTTTCAGGAATATATTTTTTCATGTTTCCAAGAATACGCTTCTGATTGAGAGATAGTCTTGCGGAGTAATAGGCAATTTTTTCGTAGTTGCCTTGAGCTCTTTCATTAAATTCCTGGTGTATTTCTTCAACATTTTTGAGAAGAGCTGAAAGGCTGGCTTCTGTAAGTGCAAAATCTGCACCAAATATCATAGCGAGAATAAGTGAAAAGAATATTGTGACATAGGGGTTAAAAAAGCTTCTTGTATCTGTAACAAATGGAATCAGATATTTAACGATCAGAACGCCGGCAATTCCAAAGGCACAGCTGATAGGAACGCAGATTCTTCCCTGAATGTTGAGGGGCATATGACTGTAATCCCACCATCTGGCGTGGAATCTTTTCTCCAGAACCCAGGAGGTTCCAAATTCAGCAACAGCACTACCCAGATAACATATGATAAAGGTTCCCCAAATTGGAAAAGAGGGGTCAGAAAGAGCCGGGATCAAGCTGAAAACTATCGAGGTTACAACTACACAGGAGCCGTAGATTGGACAAATGGGACCAAATAAGAAACCTCTGTCAGCCCATTTCTTTTCTTTGACAGTACAATAGATGGATTCCCATATCCACCCAAGGAAACTGTAGAAGATGAATTCTATAAAATATTGAGCAATTATCATAGAAAAACCTCCAGGTTGTTATATAACATATATGTAATAAATAATTAACGCCATAGCTCGGCCAGACAAACTCGCTGAGTATGGTTCTCAAAATCCCAGGTATGGCAGGCACCACCCATGCAATAATTGCGGTCCTGACAATCTCTGCAGGTATCATTATCAGCGGCTTTATCACGTCTGAAGACTTTGAATTCGTTCCGCCATATATCAGAAAACCTGCGCTCATGAATGTTTCCCTGAACTACGCTCGGAGTTCGTTCAATATCAAGGCAGCCAGTTACATCACCGGTACAGGTAATACTGGCAACTGTTGTGCCGGCCATACAGGTAAAGTACCAGTCTCTGACTTCACGTTCATAATCAAGGCCAAGGTAGTGACTGCATCCGTAGCTGACAGGCATATTGTCAGCTCTTTTACCACGTATGAAATCAAATAGAGCTCTCTGATCTTCCATAGTCATTGCGCGTTCAGGGTATTGAAGGGCCCTTCCGATAGGCTCAACTCCAAGAATCCTCCAGTGGTCTATATCAAGGCCGTTCATGACCTGGAACAATTCGTCTAGTTCGCCGAGGGTTTCGTGGTTAACTACAGTTGTAACCATTATTGCGTCAAAAGAGTCAACGTCTATCAGGTTCTGAATGCCTTCCATAGCACGTTTGTAAGCTCCCGGAAGTCCGCGAAGGCTGTCATGGGTTTCTTCCAGGCCGTCTATACTGACTGAAATTGTATTCATACCGCATCTTGCAAGCATCCTGGCTACTTCAGGAGTGATCAGAATGGCATTGGAAGTCATTCCCCATTTAAAGCCAAGCTCGTGAGCATAACTCATAACTTCTTCAAAACCGGGATACAAAAGAGGTTCTCCGCCAGTGACATTTATTTGTGGAAGATGATCGCTAAAATCCTCTTTGACCTGATCAAGGATTTGTTTCCACTCAGAAGCGGTCATTTCCATGGTCTTAACATCACCGCAGCGGGATCCGCAGTGCCAGCAATGTTCATTGCAACGAAGCGTAAACTCAAAGAACAGCTGATGCAGGATCGGCTGTTCAAAGAGCTGTTTATGTACTTGATATTGAATATCTAAATGAGATTTTTTATAGTTTCTGACGTTCATACAAAGACCTCAATCATCTATCTGCGACAGGAGGCCCATATACAGTAGGAACCGGCATGTCTTTGGGATTGATGTATTCGAAGTCACCGCTTATAAGAGAAGACGAACTTATGGCCTTTTTGGCATCCTGATCAGATGTACCTTCTATTTTGGTAAAAGATACAGATTCAGAAGATGAATCCTGCTCGGAAACGGAAGATGCGCTTGAAGCTGAAGCATTGTCTGTAGTAGTGTCGGCATCAGAAACGCTATTGTTGGAGCTTCCAGCCTGATCCGGAGATGTCTCTGCAGATGAATTCTGAACGTTGGAGTTATGAAAGCTTCCTTCACTTGTGCTAATTGACATAGTTGCTCCCCCTTCTGTAGTGTCTGATGGTACATATGTTGGAGGGCCGTAGGCTCCACAGGCTGTCAGGAATAATCCTGCAAGCCCGGCAGTAGTACCTATGACCACTTGCTTTTTGAGTTTTTTCATGTTAAACACCGCCTATACATAAATGATGTAGCTGATAACTTATAAAGAGTTTACTTTAGTAACTAAATATTATCACAATTCTATCATTACGGCCAAAAGGTGGTAAAGTATTTTGCAGATAACATTTCTTTTTTTATTTCTTTACATATGTAAGGAGCTGGAATAAGATAAATCTGAACTTATAGAAACTATTGTTTTCGCAAATAAGGATATGGCCAGATGAATTACAATATTGATAAAAATGCACAGGAGCCTGCTTATATTCAGCTCTACAGGTTTTTGGTAAAAGATATTGTGGCAGGAGTGTATGAGTACGGAACAAAACTTCCTTCCAAGCGTGTAATTGCAGCTGAAACAGGAATAAGTGTAATAACAGTTGAGCATGCGCTTACTCTTTTAAATGATGAAGGTTACGTAGAGAGCAGACCTCGAAGCGGAGTAGTTGTGACCTATAGAAATGAGGATTTTCTGGGAGCAAGAGAGCCGGTGAAGGTTCAGATTTCTGAGACTGTAACGGAAGGGCCAAATACAAGTGATTTTCCTTTTTCTGTTCTCACCAAGACCATGAGAAGAGTAATGCTTGATTATGGTGAGAAGATACTGATCAAATCTCCCAACCACGGTTGTCTTGAACTCAGGAATGAATTATGCTTATATCTTGCGAGGAGCAGAGGGCTTTTGGTCAAACCTGATCAGGTTATAATCGGATCAGGAGCAGAGTATTTGTATGGGCTTATAGCGCAGCTTCTAGGTACAGACAGAGTATATGCGCTTGAAAACCCTTCTTATAAGAAAATCAGGGATGTATATGAGGCTTTGGGAGTAACCTGCGATATGCTGCCTATGACAGGTGAAGGTATATCATCAGATGAACTTAACGAGACCAGGGCAGAAATACTTCATGTTACGCCTTTTAACAGCTATCCAAGCGGAGTTACTGCCAGCATTTCCAAGAAACTTGAATATATAAGATGGGCCAAGCAAAGGAATGGTGTCCTTATAGAAGATAATTATGATTCGGAGCTTACTGTATCGAGAAAGGCGGAAGAGCCGCTTTTTTCCATGGCCTCGGATGTAGCAGTTATATATCTTAACTCTTTTTCCAGGACCATAGCACCGTCAATGCGTATAGGATACATGGTTCTTCCGGAGTCCATGGTGCAGGAGTTCAATGATAAACTGGGCTTTTATTCCTGCACGGTTCCAATATTTGATCAGTATGTAATTGCACAGCTACTTAAAAGCGGTGACTTTGAAAGACATATAAACAGAGTCAGAAGACAGAAAAGAAGAGGATGATCAGAATAGAAACAGTACTGCAATGCATGCAAGCGCAGCAAGAGCCGCTGTTATAGACAGGGCTCTTTTTCTTATGACAGAAATATCCACGTATTTGCCGTTGTAGATGACAGTCTCTATAGTTTTATGCGTTCTCTTGCAAGGATTGAAGTTTCTAAATGTATTTTCACTCATGAAGCTACCTCCTCATGGATTAAATTTCGCCACTTTCGAAATAGTTTACTCCATGATTATGTTTTATTTTTGTAGCTCAGATGAAAAAAGCATAATTATATTATTAAACTTTTATAAAGACGGGCACTAATTTGGGGCGCAGCTCTGTATATAGGGCATAAGCGTTGATCAAAAGAGCACCTATCCAGGCGCTTATCTCAGCATAAGCTGTGGCCGGGAAGCCAATTCTTGGGATAAAGAATGAGATAACTGATATTCTGAGGATCATCTCAAGGATACCTGATACCATAGGAAGCATGGGCTTTCCCATTCCCTGTACAGCACTTCTGACCACAAAGAGAGAATCAACGAGTATCATCATTATGCCGCATCGTGGCAGGAACTGGCAGACAAGAGCAATCTGATCCTGACCTGACAACAGGATTCCTGCGAGAAATTCAGGCTTAAATACCATGATGCTTCCGAAAACCAGGTATGTTATAGCTGATATTCCAAGGCAGACAAATAATCCGTCTTTAATTCTGTCATATTTATGTGCGCCATAGTTCTGACTTGTGTAAGCAGACATTGCATTTCCGGAAGTTGTTGCCGGGTTCATGAAAAGATTCAGGTACTTACTGCAAGCGGCATAAGCAGCGGTATATACTACGCCATAGCCATTTACAAAGTACTGAACTACCATGACGCCAACCGCTGTTATCGAATTCATAAAGGCCATAGGAAGGCCGTTTCCAAGCAGCTCTGCAAAAATAATCTTTTCGTTTCCAAAATCCTCTTTTGTGAGCTTTATCATCTCAATCTTGCGTAGCCTGCTTATGCAGATAAATGAAGAGACTATCTGAGAACATAAAGTGGCAATGGCAGCACCTTCTACACCCGTATGCAGAACCAGGATAAACAGGCTGTCGAGACTAAGGTTTAGTATAGATGAAAAAATAATGGCCTTGAGGGGTGTTCTGCTATCGCCAAGGGATCTCAAGACAGATGCAGAAATGTTATAGCATATTCCGGCTGAAAGGCCGCCAAATACGATATATCCATATTTAAGACTGTCACCAATAATAAGCTCGTCGGTCTGTAACAGGCGAAGAGCGTGGGGTAAAAAGATAACGCTTGATACTGAAAGAACAACTGCAAGGATAATACCAAGTTCAATTACGCCTGCAAGTCTGTTTTTGAGTTTTTTAATATCTTTGGCACCATAGCTCTGAGCTATCAGCACTCCGAAGCCGTTGGCAAGTCCAAAGGAAAAGCCAACTATCAGGAAAAAGAGAGACCCCATATTGCCTACTGCGGCAAGTGCATTGTCTCCAAGTCCTTTTCCTACAATCCAGGTGTCAGCAAAGTTATAGAACTGTTGAAGCATACTGGTCATCAGAAGTGGCCAATAAAATGCCAGGATAAGCTTTATTGGGCTTCCCTGTGTAAAATCGATTTCTCTTTTCATAATATCATCCTCATTTCTTAGGGATTATATTATTCCCCAATTATTGCAAACTAAATGAAATAATTGTCTTTTTTTGCCCGATTTTTGTTATCATTGAATTATGAATAATATTGGAAAAGAAACTATAAATTTTGATAGCCTCTCAGAGATATCAATTACAGATGATGAAACTCCGGAATATTACCCGGCGCATTGGCATAATGCAATGGAGTTTACGGTTGCGCTCAAACCCGGATGTAAATACCGAATAAACGGCATCCCCTATGAACTGGATGAGGGGGATGTGCTTTTGGCGTGGCCAAGACAGATTCATGAGACATTATTTGTTCCGCATAAGGGAGCAATATTTACACAGTTTTCGGTGGCCATATTCGAGAACAATATGGATCTTGTGGCAATTGCCAGGTATCTCTACGATTGCCATTATTTTGCTCGTAAGGATTATCCGGAAATAACTAAATTCATTGCGGACAAGGTTTATGAAATAAGAAATATCAGAAACTCAGGGGATGTTTTTGCAGAGACAAAATGCAAGATATGCATTTATGAAATACTCCTGAAAATAGGAGAGTTCGTTCTGGATGACAAAAAAGAGGAAATCGAAAAGGGACGTGCCTCAGGAGCTGCATGGAAATATGTATATTCTGCATGTAATTACATTATTGAAAATGCGACTGAAAACCTTACTCAGGCACAAGTTGCAGAGCAGATAGGGCTTAGTTCTTTCTATTTATCCAAGTTGTTCAAGAATTACATGAATATGTCTTTTCCTGCATATCTGGCTAATATAAGGGTCAGGAATGCGACCAAGCTACTTGCAGATGATTCCCTTTCAATAACTGAATGTGCTTTTCAGGCCGGGTTTCAATCAACAACAGCTTTTAATAAGGCATTTCATGAAATTACGGGATATTCACCCAGGGAATATCGTAAGCTAAATAGATAAAACAGATAAAAATTAATTTAGTACTTGATAAAAATTAATATCGCTGTTATATTATACATAAAAGTTGCATAAATATACATTAATTGCATAAAAATTTTTTGTCAGGAGGCTATTATGAAAAAGAAAATTATATCTGTTGTACTTGCATCTCTTTTAACTGTTGCATCACTTGCAGGCTGCGGAAGCGCTGCAAAAGCTGATACTAATAACACAAACGGAACACTTGTAGTTGGAACAAACGCTGCATTTCCACCTTTTGAATATGTAGGTGATGATGGAGAACCTGATGGATTCGACATGGCGCTTATCAAGGCAATTGGCGAGAAGATCGGTATGGATGTTCAGATCCAGGATATGGAATTTGATTCTCTTGTTTCTTCTATTGGTAGTAAGATCGATGTTGCTATTGCCGGAATGACTGTTACAGAAGAGAGACAGAAGACAGTAGATTTCTCTGAATCTTATTATGAAGCTGTTCAGGCTGTTATTGTTCCTAAGGATTCAGCTATTGCCAATGCAGATGATCTTAAGAATCTTACAATTGGTGTACAGCTTGGAACAACAGGTGAATTTATTGCAGATGAAATTGAAGGTGTTAACGTTTCAGCGTACAATAAAGCTGTAGATGCTGTTAACGATCTTATCAACGGACGTCTCGACTGCGTGATCGTAGACAAGAATCCTGCAGAGGTATTTGGAGCACAGTATTCTGATAAGGTTAATGTACTGCCTGGTACAGACTTTGATTTTGAGCCTGAGTTCTACGCAATCGCACTTCCTAAGGGAAATACAGAGCTTGCTAACAAGATCAATACAGCAATTCAGGAACTGAAGGCTGATGGTACTTATGATAATCTCGTAAAAGAGTATATTGAGGAGTAATTATTTAGAAATGACTTTATATGAACGTTTTATTGCAGCATTCATAACGGGTGAGAGATGGAAGCTATATCTTTCAGGACTGGGAATAACTTTGGAAGTAGCCTTTTTTGCAGGTATTCTTGGTGTTTTGATTGGTACCCTGATGGCGCTGATGAAGTTGTCAACTACCGAGGATGGAAGGCCTACTATTCTAAACTATATAGCTTCCGTATACGTAGATGTCATTAGAGGAACACCTAGCGTACTACAGCTTCTCATTATGTGGTTTATCATTATGGCTTCATCCAATAATGGTATTCTTGTAGCTTCTTTGTCTTTTGGCATCAATTCAGGAGCTTATGTTTCCGAAATAGTCCGTGCAGGAATCCTGGCTGTCGACAAGGGACAGATGGAAGCCGGCAGAAGTCTTGGATTATCTAAGGCTACAACTATGAGATACATTATTCTTCCACAGGCTATCAAGAATATTATTCCGCCTCTGGGTAACGAGTTTATTACTCTCATTAAGGAGACAGCTATTGTTGGATATGTGAGTCTTACTGACCTTACACGAGTTGCTAATCAGATCGCATCAAGGACTTATGACGCATTCATGCCTCTTATAGGAGCAGCTGTTATTTATTTCGTGATCATCAAACTGCTCTCTATATTCCTTGAAAAGCTGGAAAGGAGGATGCGCAGAAGTGATAACCGTTAAGAATCTGTGTAAAGAGTTCAAAAATACCGATGGAACTACGACTAAAGTCCTCAAGGGAATAAATTATGAGATCAGTCAGGGTGAAAAAATAGTAATTGTTGGTCCATCTGGTTCTGGGAAAAGTACATTTTTAAGATGCCTTAATTTGATGGAAAGACCATCTTCAGGGCAGATTATATTTGATGGAGTAGATATTACTGAGCATAAGGTGGATATCAATAAGGTCAGAGAGCGTATGGGAATGGTTTTCCAGAACTTTAACCTGTTTAACAACCTTACTATTATGCAGAACATTACACTGGCACCTGTTAAACTTGGAATAATGAGTGAGGCAGAGGCCAAAGAGAAGGCCAAAAAGCTTCTTGAGAGAGTAAATCTTTTGGATAAGGCTGATGTATATCCGATTTCTTTATCCGGAGGACAGAAGCAGAGAATTGCCATAGTCAGATCCCTTTGCATGAATCCAGAAGTTATGCTGTTTGATGAACCTACATCAGCGCTTGACCCTGAAATGGTTGGTGAAGTTCTTGATGTTATGAAGCAGCTTGCAGATGACGGAATGACAATGGTCGTAGTTACCCATGAAATGGGCTTTGCAAGAGAGGTTGCAACTAAGGTTCTGTTTATGGATGAGGGAAATATCCTTGAAGAGAACACACCTAAGGAGTTCTTCGAGAATCCTCAGAGCAAGAGATTACAGGATTTCCTGTCTAAGGTACTATAATCGCCATTATAAATTACTGTTTGGCAGAGGAATGAATGATGCGGACACAAGGCATAAGAACGATAGATAAGGTGCTTGCTATGCTGGAAAATAGCAGGGGAGATTTTGTCTCCGGAGCAGAAATGGCAAGCGGGCTTGGAATATCCAGAAATGCTATATGGAAGGCGATAAAAGAGCTGAAAGTTCAGGGATATAGTATTGAGAGCGTGACAAACAAGGGATATAGGCTCTCGAAAGATAATGACATTATTTCCGCGGAAGGCATTAAGTCGTTTATAAATCCAGATTCGATATGTGCATCTTCTAAGCTCTTTGTTTATGACAGCATAGATTCTACTAATGATAAAGCCAAGGAACTGGCCTTTAGAGGGGCAGATCACGGTACATGTATTGTAGCAACCAAACAGGATGGGGGACGAGGTAGAAGAGATCACCTTTTCTTTTCACCCGAGGGAGGCATATATATGAGCGTAATACTTATGCCGGATAAAATTCCCTTTACCAGAAATGTTCTTATTACGCAGTATATAGGTATTTCGGTTTGTGAGACTATTAAGGAGCTGACCGGGATATGCCCATGTATTCAGGGGATCAATGATTTGTATGTAAATGACAGGAAGATATGCGGAATTCTCATTGAATCCGGAAGCGAGTTCGATAGTGACACGCTTCAGTGGATCGTAGTTGGAATAGGTATAAATTTTGATCCTGACATCAAAGAGTTTCCTGTGGAGCTTCAGGATATAGTGACAAGTCTATTTAAGCCGGGCGAGGGTACAATATCCAAGAATGAGTTAATTGCTAGGATTCTCGAAAAGGTCTGTCAGATAGAAAAAGCTGATGAAAGCAGCGTTCAAAACAGATTGTCAACCTATAGAAGATAATAGGTTGACAATCTGTTTTCTCTTTGCTAGACTATCAAAAGTGTTATGTGTATGTTTAAAAAGATTGACTACGCAGGGAGGCTTATAAGAGATGGATAACGTTAAATCACAGAGATTACAGAACGGAACAAAAACACTTGATATTGTTTATTGCGCGATTGGAGTGGCGCTTATAGCTGTGTGTTCATGGATTACTGTTCCTATGACAGTACCTTTTACACTTCAGACATTAGCAGTATTTTCGGTGCTTCTTTTACTCGGAGGAGAGAGAGGAACAATAGCAACACTTGTATATGTACTTATGGGAGCTATAGGAATTCCTGTTTTTGCAGGTTTCTCAGGAGGACTTGGAATTCTACTTGGCAGCACAGGCGGATATATTATCGGTTTCATATTTATCGGCCTTATTTACATGGTAATGACCAAGGTCTTTGGCAAAAAGCTTCATATTGAGATCATTGCACTTGTTCTTGGACTTATAGTTTGCTATGCATTCGGAACCGGCTGGTTTATGTATGTATACATGAAGAGTTCAGGACCCGTTGGACTTCTCACAGTTTTATCCTGGTGTGTATTTCCTTTTATCATTCCTGATCTTGCCAAGATGGCAGTTGCAGTTATCATTTCAAGAAGAGTAAGACCGTATATCAAATAATAAGTTTATATTGAATAACAAATTGCATATAAACCTTTAGAGGTACCCTATAACTTGGCAAAATGCGGTTATGGGGTATTTTTCTGTTTTTAATGTGACATCGTTAAAATATTAGGATTTTTCAGGGATGATGAGCATGCTGTAAAGGGTGACAATAATATATGGATGTTAATCTGCTGATAGGTTATAATCTTGCTGTATATTTTTAGGAAGGTTTTTTACTCATGATACGAATAGGTATTGTGGATGATGACAGGGATTCCCGCGTAAGATTAGGGCAGGAAATAGCTGAATATGCATCTGTACATGGAATTGAATATGAGCTGAATGAGTATGAGAGTGCGCTTGCATTTTTGGACAATAGTCCCGCCGGGTTCGATATGCTTTTTTTGGATATCGATATGCCGGGAATGTCAGGAATGGAGCTGGCTGAGAAGATACGAGAGACTGATCATGAGGTTGTTATCATTTTCTGTACTAATCTTCAGCAGTTTGCGATAAATGGCTATAGCGTAGGAGCGCTTGGTTTTATGGTCAAACCTGTCCAGACGTATGCATTTAATCTCAACATGGAGAGAGCGCTTACTGCTGTCAGTAGGAATCATAGTCGTGATAATAAGGATTCTGAAACTAAATTTGTGTTAAGGGACGGAACGATCTCACGACTGGTAAGTGTGTCAGATATAGATTATATCGAGGTCAGACAGCATTATCTTTTATATAATGTCAAGGATAGTACGTCAGGAGCAAGGGTTGTGATCAAGAACAGGGGAACTATGCAGGAGGCGGTAGAGAGGTTGTCGCCTTATGGCTTTTGGCGCTGTTCATCCAGCTTTTTGGTTAACATTAGAAGTGTCACAGCTGTGAGCCGAATGAATGTCTTCATAGGTGATGAACTTTTACCTATAGGGCGTACCTTTAAGGAATCCTTTATGGATGCCTTCTCCAGATATCTTGCTAAGAAGGGATGGGAAGATCCGTGTCAGTAATAGATTTTATTTTTTCAAGGCAGGTTCCACTTGGCATGTTGTGTGCAGCTTTTTTATTTATGCCCTGGAACAAGAAAAAAAGCAATTTTTACCCGAGGCTGTTAATTGGAGTATCTGCCTTTTTTGCTATCTCGGAAGTCTGTACGAGAGTAAATATAGAGAACAAGATAAGGCTTCTGATATATACAATACTTCTGTTTGCGCTGTTTTGGCTATGTTATGAAGGAAGCTATATTCACTATATTTTCTATACGACTTGTGCCTATGCAGTACAACATATCTCAAGCAAGCTCACATATATGATAGCAGTGCCGATTTCCATTAAGTTTGATGTTTCAGGATATCTCTTTTATACATCAATTCTGCTGATCATTTCAGCCCTGGTGGCGCTTATAGTCTATATCAAATATACACAGCCCTTTGCCAGACAGGGAGAGCTTCAATTTGATAACGTCAAAATAGTAATGTATTCAGGACTATTTCTCGTTGCGGCAGTTTATCTCAGCGTGTTTCTGGAGGATGGGTTTGACCAGGCATCGGCGTCTTATCTGACTAGTTATGTATGCCTGAATGCCTTTTGTATCCTTTTTGCCCTGGCTATTCTGGCGCTTGAGTATACCAACTTTAATACCAAGCAGCTTGAGCAGGAAAACCAGATATTGGCACAACTGTTGGAATCAGACAAACATCAATACGAGCAGGCCAAGAAGGATATGGAGAAGATCAATATCCGCTATCATGATATTAAACAGCAGTATTCCAAGGCGACCGATGAGGAACGCAGCAAATTGGAAGAGGAGATGGCAGAACTGAATCTTAGGTACTTTACAGGTAATAAGGCTGTTGATATTACTCTGACCCAGAAATCTGCAATCTGTAATGCGGCGGGAATCCAGCTGGTGTGCTCTGCTGATGGAAGTTGTCTTGAGCGTATGAAGCACTATCACATTTATTCTATGCTTGGAAACGCTCTTGATAATGCAATAGAGTGCCTGGAACAGGTGTCAGATCCGGAGAAAAAAGTCATCACTTTGGATATCCATAAGGATAAAAACATGGCAGTTATCAGGGTTGAGAACTATACACCCAACCAACCGTTATTTAAAGATGGAAATCTCCTTACAACCAAGGCAGATGAGCATGATCATGGGTATGGTGTGAAAAGTATACAAAACACGGCAGAGATTTATGGTGGAATTGCACATATATTTGTTGAAAATGAAATATTCTACCTGCTAATTACCATTCCTTGTAGTGAAAATTTAACACTAAATGAAGCCTGATCATAAAAACAGGGGTCGATTTGGATAAAAAAATCCGAGTCGACTCTATTTTTTTGTGTAAATTATGACCTGAATTTGTTCAATTGTGCCAATCTGTTGAATGCCTCATTTTTTTTCCATAGTATGTACTTATAAATTTACTTCCGCATGCAGGTGGTGCACAACCTGTCAGGCGGAGGGAGGGAAATAATAACACTTATATTATGGAAAGATGGGGATAAGGATGAAAAAACAAAGCACTAACAAGTCCAGGTTATGGCTTGGACTTGCAGGTTCAGCAGTTATGTTAACAAATCTTGTATTCACAGGAACTGCAATCGCTTTCCAGCAGGAAGGTGAGATCAACCATGCACTTGGTATTGAAGGCGGCGGAGCTACTTATGGTGGCACTGAATTCTCAGATGACGGCGCACTTACAGACGACAGTTATGCAAAATATATAGAAGCTGCTTACAAATTCTGTGAGCAGGAGGAAGAGGAAGGAAGTGTTCTTCTCTATAATAAGGATAATGCTCTTCCATTATCAGATTCAGAGAGAAATGTAACTGCTTTTGGACGCGGAAGTATAGATCCTGTATTCCGTAGCACTGCAGGTGGTTCATCAACAAATAAAGAATACCAGCAGACTCCTGTAGATGCTCTTAAGGGCGCAGGATTTAATGTTAACCAGACAGTACTTGATGCTTATGCTAATGCTCCTGCTGCAGAAGCAAGAAGCGTATCAAGTGTTGGCGAGTACGATTCTTCTATTTTTACATCTGCTGTAGAAAAATCTTATGATTCATACGGTGATGTTGCGTTTGTAACTCTTTCCCGTTTCGCAACAGAGGGTAATGACCTTGCTATGGTAAACAACAAGGGTAAGAGAATGCTTGAACTTGATGATAACGAGAAGGCTATCTTCAAGAGCATCAAGGATTCCGGCAAATTTAACAAAACAGTAGTTATCTTAAATTCAGTATTTGCACTTGAGATGGACTGGCTTGAGGAATACGATGTTGATGCTGTTCTCTGGGTAGGTAACCCTGGATTCTACGGTATGCCAGGTGCAATCAGGGTAGTGACAGGTGAAGTTAACCCTTCAGGTCATACAACAGCTACTTTTGCAGCAAATTCTCTTTCAGCTCCATCAGCAGAGAACTTTGGTCTTCACAAATATGACTACGGCACAAAGACTCCACGTGAAGCAGGTGAGAACTTCGTAAGCTATAACGAGGGTATCTACGTAGGTTACAGATACTATGAGACTCGTTATGAGGATACAGTACTCGGTCGTGGAAATGCTGATTCAGCTGCCGGAGCTAAGGCTTCAGAGTCAGGCTGGAATTATGCTGATGAAGTTTGCTTCCCATTTGGTTATGGACTTTCATATACAACTTATGATTATCACATGGATGATCTTAAGTATGACGAAGCTTCAGATGTATTCAAGGCAACTGTAACAGTAAGCAACACAGGTGCCATGGATGGTAAGGCAACAGTTCAGCTCTATGGTCAGTCTCCATATACAGAGTATGACGCTATGAATGGCGTTGAGAAGTCATCTATTCAGCTTCTTGGCTATGACAAGATCGATGTAGCTGCAGGCGAATCTCAGACTGTTGATATCGAAGTTCCGGGATATTTCCTGGCTTCTTATGACAGACTTGGTGCTAAGGGTTATATTCTTGATGCAGGCGACTATTATTTTGCTGTAGGTAACGGCGCTCACGATGCTCTTAATAACGTACTTGCATCCAAGTGCGGAGCAGATGTTGAAGGAAAGCTTACTGATGAAGCAGGTAATGTAGTTTCAGGTAATGCTGAAGCTGTTAAGGTTTGGACAGCTCCTAACACAGAAGTTGATACAGTAAAGTATCGCAAATCACGTTACAACAGCGATGTAGAAGTTACAAATACATTTGACGACGCGGATGTTAACTACTGGGTAAATGACGACGAGAAGATCACATATCTTTCACGTTCAGATTGGAATGCAACATATCCTACAACACTTGAGACAATTACAGTTAACGATAAGCTTTATGATGGACTTAACATGCAGACTTATGTCAAGGCAGCTGATGCCAAGCATGTTTCAGACTTCAATCTTGGAGTTAAGCTCGATGAGAAAATTGATTTCATCGATATGAAGGGCGTAGCTCTTGATGATCCTAAGTGGGATGATTTCTTATCACAGCTTACTCTTTCTGAGCTCCTTATAAACATGGGTGACTCTAAGGGTATCAAGGCTGTTAAGGCAGTTAACAAGCCTGGTTGCACAATCGTTGACGGACCTGAGGGAATGAATGGTCAGTTTAAGTATGGTGACCGTCGTAACTGTACAGGTTGGGCAACACTTCCAATCGTTGGCGCTACATGGGATCATGATGTGCAGACAAGATTTGGACAGATGTACGGTGAAGACGCTCTTTATGCATCTATTCCTATCGCTTATGCTCCAGGTGCTGATTCACTTCGTTCTCCTTATTCAGGACGTACTTCTGAGTACTTCTCAGAGGATGGTGTTCTTAGCTACTATGCAGCCAAGAACGTATCACATGGTATGCGTACAAAGGGACTTATCGGAACAGTTAAGCACTTCTTCTTAAATGAACAGGAAGCAGGAAGACAGGGTATTTCTACATACGCTAACGAGCAGGCTATCCGTGAAATATACATGAGAGCTTTTGAGGGATCACTTGCTGAGGGAGATTCTCTTGGTGTTATGACAGCTTATAACCGTATCGGTGTAATGTATGCAGCAGCAAGCCAGGGAATTCAGCACATTCTTCGTGATGAGTGGAAATATGATGGATATATCATTGATGACGCTCTTACAGCATCTGCTTATTCATCAGCTCCTGAAATGCTCATGGCAGGTAACAATATTTTCTGTCTTGATACAGCAAGACCAACAGAAATTGAGAAACTTATAAATGATACAGATGATGGAGATCTTCTTCAGAAGGTTCTCGATTCTAACCGTTATATGTACTACATCATGCTCAAGTCCTCAATGGGAGGATCAGGTGATGCTGAGATCGTAGTTTCTGACGCAGCTCCATGGTGGCAGATTGTTCTCAGAGTCCTTGATGTAACTGCTATTGTACTTTTAGTCGGCGCTGTTGTTATGTATGTTCTTCATACATATACCAAGGTTTTTGCAAAAGACAAAAAGATTGCCGCTTAATCAGAATTAATGGAGGATGAATCAATGCTGAAAAGCTTGAAAAATAAGGCCATTGGCAGCTATCTGTGTCTTGCAGCTGCGATTGTGGCGTTAATTACCGGTATTTGCTTTTTAATGACTCAGGAGGTGGCAGCACCTCTTGGTCACAAGGGCCCTATGCCCGGAATGGTACTTCTTGTTGGTGCCGTAGTTTCAATCATAATATTTTTTGTGCCTGTACGCTTTGGTGCTATTATACAGGCAGCGATTTACAATGTAGCTCTTTATCTTGTAGTAGTTCAGCTTTATTTTGTATTCGCTGACGTTATCAACCATGTAACTTTTGCAGGTGGTAATCCTACACTTTGCGTTTTCTACATGGTAGGAACTTTTATAGCAGCTCTTTTATGCGTAATAGCTTGCTTTATGAAGGAGTCTAAGGTTGACGATGAGGCTAGCCTTGGAAAAGACCTTCTTAAGGGCGGGGTTCTTGCAGTAGTATCATGTGCAGCAGTTTTTGGACTTTCTTTTGTAAATGTTGCTCCTGCAGTAGAGGTTGTTGCAGACGCAGCTGACGTGGAAGATGCAGTAGTTATGAATCTTGCAGATAACTCTTTTGCTAACATGTCAATCGAAGAACTTGCAGCTATTCCGCGCGATACCTGGGAAGCCAAGGAAGCAAACGGAGAGGTTGCTTATTTCTTTGAAGGTCAGTACACAGAAGGATTTGCAACTATTGTTGATCCTGCATGCCTTGATATGTACTGTACAGTAGATGGTTCAATGTATGGATCTTTCTCAGGACCTACTACATCTGTAGCAGGTGGAAGTGTCGAGTATGTATACGGATATTGGTATAACCGTGATGAAAATGGCGACAGAAACTTTGTTGTTCATATCACCGGTACACTTAATAGCGCAGGAGTAACCCGTGCAGTTAATGTAGAAGGCGGAGAAGACGCTGATGTATTTATCTTCGATACAGAGCACGGTGATTACACACTTGAGGCCAGCCTTAGCTATGGTGTTGGTGGAGGTACATTTACACGTAACATCAACGTTTATGGTATGCCTTATGCCGGAGCTCAGAGTATTGCTATCGATTCTTCCAAGCTTCGCACATTCTACACAGGTGATGCGTTTGATGCAGGCGAGCTTGTTGTTACAGCTGTACGTGCTAATGGCGCTGAGGAGTCAATCTGGAACGGTCGTCTTAACTATGACGGATTTGATTCTACAACTGTTGGAACCAAGAAGGTTACAGGTACTTTCCTTGGACAATCACAAGAGTTTGAGGTTAAGGTAGAAGAGCTTGTTACTGAGAGCTTTGAAGGTACTTATGAATTAGTTTCAGGAGAGGCTCCTGTAGCTATGGATGCTACGCTTCTCATTGACTATTCACACAAGGTTGTAACTATTACTGCTGCAGACGGTTCTGCTGCTATCTCAGGCACAATTGTTGATGCAAACGACAGCGTAGTTACAGCTTCACTTAATGGAAGTGAGCCTCTTGAAATTGCTCTTTCAGGTGAAGAAGGCGAGAGAAGTGCTGTAATTCCGGCCCATGAGGAAGTAGTAAGAGGTTGGACAGGAAGCACAACATATTCAATCGGTGAATGCGGTTTCGGATTGGAATAATTTGAATTAGGTTAGAGGGGATGTAAAAAGTTTGCAAATAAAGAGTGGGGCTGTCGCACTAATTTAGTGTGACAGCCTTTTTGACGCCCAGCCCCTAAGGCATCTGTACAGAAATGCTTGTGTTCGTCTGCGGTGTGATTTTCTAAAACTCATTAAGCATCAAATGCCTCATTTCGACGTTGCTCAG
>JAEEGL017348426.1_pt1 | contig 31690 bp, 29 predicted proteins | sample 9134231 | NCBI WGS metagenome assembly JAEEGL01 (sample SAMN16246548, study PRJNA631951) | gut metagenome | biome: gut microbiome; feature: rumen; material: fiber-attached | host: Bos | place: Iran: Karaj | collected 2018-10 | reverse complement strand
CGTAATTTTAGCTATCGTTGCTGCTGTAACTATGGCCGTAATCGTACCAAAATTAAATCAAGCTCCAATTGATGCTGCAAAATCATCAGTTGCAACTATGAAACAACAAATAGCTAATGCATGTACAGCTGTTGGATCAGGCGTTGATGCTTATGGTACATTTGATGGAACTGTTACTGGTTGTACAGGTGAAAAAGCAACTTGTTTAGCTACTTGTCAGTCAGGAACTTGTGAAATTAGTTTTACTAAAGATCAATTAACTAATATGAAAATATCTGGAGAAATGCCAACATCAGCAGTTATTAATTTCAATCAATGCTCAATCACTGGTGGAACAATTACATACAGTACAACTGAAGGACAATTCAAAGGAATTGTTGTAACAATTAACGGTAATAACATAACAACTAATAAAGATTAATAAAAATAAGCCATTTGTATGGCTTTTTTTTTAACCTTTTTTTTGTTATAATAACTCCAGGTGATATTTATGAATGAAAACATTCGTAATTTTTCAATCATAGCTCATATTGATCACGGAAAAAGTACAATAGCTGACCGTATTTTAGAATTAACTGGAGCATTAGATAAAAGACAAATGCAAGATCAGATATTAGATAATATGGATCTTGAAAGAGAACGTGGCATTACTATTAAATTAAATGCCGTTCAACTTGAATATAAGGGTTATTTACTTCACTTAATTGATACTCCTGGTCATGTTGACTTTACCTATGAAGTTTCAAGAAGTTTAGCTGCTTGTGAAGGAGCTATTTTAGTTGTGGATGCAGCTCAAGGAATTGAAGCTCAAACATTAGCTAATTTATATTTAGCTTTAGAAAATGATTTAACAATTATACCGGTTATAAATAAAATAGATTTACCAAATGCTGATATTGAGAAAGTAACAACTGAACTTGAAAACATTGGTTTTAATCGTGATGAAATAATCCTGGTAAGTGCTAAAAATGGAATTGGAATCGATAAGCTTGTAGATGCTGTTATCGAAAGAATTCCAGCTCCAAAAGGAAATAAAGAAGATAAATTAAGTGCTTTAATTTTTGATAGTTATTATGATTCATATAAAGGTGTTGTTGCTTTAGTTAGAATCGTCTCTGGTAAATTAAAAGTAGGGGACAAAATCAAAATGATGGCAACAGGTGCTACATATGATGTTGTTGAAATGGGTGTTCATACACCAAAAGAAAAAGCCTGTAATGAGCTTTATGCTGGTGAAGTAGGTTTTATTTCAGCAGCTATTAAGAGTATTAAAGATGTTAAAGTAGGTGATACCATAACTTTAGAAAGTGATCCTACTCTAGAACCTCTAAAAGGATATAAACCTATGAAACCAATGGTATTCTGTGGACTATATCCACTAGAAACATCAAAATACAACGACTTAAGAGATGCATTAGACAAATTAAAATTATGCGATGCGGCATTAGAATATGAACCAGAAACAAGTAAAGCACTTGGATTCGGTTTTAGATGTGGATTTTTAGGCTTACTTCATATGGATATTATTGAAGAAAGAATTAGAAGAGAATTCAATATTGATCTAATTGCAACAAGTCCATCAGTTATTTATGAAGTAACATTAACTGATAAGACAGTTATTAATATTGATAGTCCAATCAAATTACCTGATAGAGGTTTAATTCTTGATATAAAAGAACCATATATTAGAACTAATATATTTACGCCAAGTACTTATATTGGTCCAATCATGGAAATATGTCAAAACAAAAGAGGAACATATGTAAATATGGAATATTTAGATCAAACAAGAGTAAATATTCACTATGAAATACCTTTATCAGAAATAGTATATGATTTCTTTGATAAACTAAAATCTTCAACTAAAGGATATGCTTCATTTGACTATGAACTAATTGGTTATAAATCAAGTAATTTAGTAAAAATGGATATATTATTAAATGGGGAAATAGTTGATGCTTTAAGTATTATTGTTCATAAAGATTTTGCTTATAATCGCGGTAAAGCATTAGTAGAGTCACTTCGTAAAATAATTCCAAGGCAACAATTTGAAGTTCCAATTCAAGCAAGTATTGGAAGTAAAATAATAGCTCGTGCTGATATAAAAGCAGTAAGAAAGAATGTCCTTGCTAAATGCTATGGTGGAGATGTTTCAAGAAAGAAAAAACTTTTAGAAAAACAAAAAGAAGGCAAAAAGAAAATGAAACAAATTGGTAGTGTTGAACTACCACAAGAAGCTTTCCTAGCAGTTTTGAATATGGAGGATGAAATCAATGATTAGGGGTTATAAAGCATATAAAAAAGGCCTAATCAATCAATTTGGCGAGCATCATGAAGTAGGTCATACATATAAAACTGATAGTATAAGTTATGAAAAAAGTGGATTTTATTTCTGCCCAGATTTAGAAGATACTTTAAGATTTTATGATGGCTTCAAAGAAGAAATAGATATTGCTATAGTTGAAGGTTCAGGTGAGACACGTGAATTCTTTGATGAATATAATGAAACAACAAGTATTGCGGCAACGGAACTTCATGTTTTAAGCATAATGACTCGTGAAGAAATAATAGAATATGCTTTAGGCTTAAATGAAGTTAGATTAAAAAAATTCCTAGCAGGTTTTCCTCTTACTGAAGAAGAAATGCAGTTATTTGATCAAAAAGGGAAATTTTATAAGCAATTAGTTGATTATTTTCAAAGAGGAGATAAAAGTGCCTTTGATATAAAACCAAAGAAGAGATAATATGCAAGAAGAATTAGATAAATTAAAAGAACATTTAGAAATAATTAAACCAATTTTAGATGAAAAAGGTAAAAAGACAAAAAGAGTTGAAAAGTCAATTGAGTTCATTAAAAATAATTCCATTCTATTACCACTTGTAGGTATTAATCCAGAAGAATACTTTGGTGACTTAAACAATGCTTTAAACAAAGTAAAGGCAGTTTACATTCATATTCCTTTTTGCAAAAGTCTATGCACTTATTGTGATTTCTCTAAGATGTATTATTTTTCTAAATATGCAAACAAGTACTTCAATTCTCTTTTAAAAGAGTTTAATAAAAAGTATAAAGGTGAAGAAATAGAAACCATCTATATTGGTGGTGGAACACCTAGTATGCTAAGTCTTGAAGAATTAACTAAGTTATTTAAAATAACAAATAAGATTAAATTAAAAAAAGACTATGAATTTACAATTGAATGTAATGTTGATGATATAACTTTAGATAAAGTAAAACTATTTAAAGAAAATAAAGTTAATAGAGTAAGTATAGGTATTCAAACATTTAATGAAAAAACCTTAAAAAAAATGAATCGTAAACATAGTTATGACTCAGTAAAAGAAAAGATAAAATTGTTAAATGATAATGGAATAAATAATATCAATATTGATTTAATATATGCTTTTCCAGGAACAACTCTTAATGATTTAAAAAAAGACTTAGATTTATTCTTTTCACTTAATGTTAAACATATTTCAACATATTCTTTGATGATAGAACCACATACGATGTTATATATCAAAAAAGTTAAAAATATCAAGGAAGAATTAGATCTTGAAATGTACAATCTAATATGCGAAGAAATGAAAAATCATGGATTTAATCACTATGAAGTAAGCAATTTTGCTATTCCAGGTTATGAATCTAAGCACAATTTAACATATTGGAATAATGAAGAATACTATGGTTTTGGTCTTGCCGCAAGTGGTTATATTGATGATACAAGATATACTAATACATTATCAATGGATAAATACTTAGCTAATGACTTTGACGGCGTAAAAGAAGAGTTAACTTTAAAAGACAAAATGGTCTATGAGCTCATTCTTGGAATGCGTAAAATAAAGGGTATAAATATTGAAAAATTTAATAACAAATTTAATAGAAGCTTGCTTGAAAATGAAATAATAAAAGAATTAGTTAAAAAAGGCGATTTAATTGTTGATGAAAATTATCTAAAAATACCTTATAATAAGATATATGTTCAAAATGAAATATTGGAGGAATTATTAGACTATGAATAAAGTTGAGTTAGTAAAAACTGAATTAAATTATATAAAAAATAGTCGTATAAGAAAAAGTGCTGAGGTATTTGTTAACATGTTACCTGACTATTTCTTTACGACTGCAGCTTCATCAACAGGAAAATATCATCCAGAATTTGCTGCTGGAGAAGGGGGCTTGTTAAGGCATTCTAAAGCAGCAACTTATATCTTAAATGAAATCATTTCGACCAAGACATTTGGAGATGACTTTACATCTGATGAAAAAGATTTGCTTCGATTTGCTATTCTAGTTCATGATGGATTTAAACATGGCATTATGGAAGAACAATATACTAAACATGAACATCCACTTATATGTGCAACATGTCTTCGTGCAGCTAAAGATAAAATGGAATTAACTGATGAAGAAATAGAATATGTTGCAACTGCTGTTGAAAGTCATATGGGCGAGTGGAATAAAAGTAATTATAGTGATATTGAACTAGCTATACCAACAAGTAAAGCACAGAAACTTGTTCATCTAGCAGATCTTCTTTCGAGTAAGAAAGTATTAGATATAAAGTTTGATGGAAACGAAATAAAACGCGACTAAGAAAGTCGCGATTTTTTTATGACATCAACACCACTACAAGGTTCTACAGAAAAACCTTGGTAGTCTTGAAAAACTTTTTTTAAACCCCTTAAAGCTGCCAATCTTTTTTTAGCATTAGTATAAGCACCAATAACACTTGAACCACTACCGGTCATGTTAGTGAAGAATGCTCCAGTATCAGCAAAATAATCTTTTATATCTTGAATTTGCTCTGGTGCTATTATTTCAAAGTCATTATGACCTAAAACAAAACCATCGAGTTCTCTATATTCGGCACATGATTTATCAAATGCATAAAATGCTTGAGCAGTACTGATACCAAAATTTGGATGAATTATAAGATAGTGATAATTATTCATTCTTACCTTTGTTAAGTGATCTCCAATACCTTTAACTAAACATGATCCACCAAGTAAACAAAATGGAACATCGGCTCCGATTTGTTTCCCAAGAGAAATCAAAGCTTTTCGATCAATTTCTAAATTGAACAGTTCCTTTATTCCAAGAATAACTCCAGCAGCATCTGTGCTTTCGCCTCCAAGACCTGCTCCGATTGGAATATTTTTAGTGAGGATTATATCAAGGCCACAATCAATATTATAATATGCTAGCATCATAGTTGCAGCATTTAAGCAACTATTTGTATCATCATATGGAATATCTTGATTTGTGCATTGGAATGTTAAGGCACCAGTTTCATTTGGTCTTATTGTCAAATAATCATATAGATTGACAGTTTGATTGACCATTTTGAGTAAGTGCATATCATCGGCTTTGCCAACTATGTTTAAAAACAAATTAATCTTGGCAGGGCACATAACATAAACTTCATCCATAGTTATCACCAAGTTTTATTCTAACAAATAAAATACCTTTTAACAATACTTGAAAAACAATGATTATTATGGTAATATAATTGTGGTGATAGTATGGCAAAGAAATTAGAAAAAATGAGTCTTGAAGAAATAAAAGAGTATTATGAAAAGAGAGCTTTAATAATGGGCGCTGCTTTTGCTTTTGTTTTACTTGGAATTGCTTTTTTAGGTTTCTTTGTTGGCTTCAACGGTGTTGATTTATTTCAATAATTGCTATTAAAAAATAACAAAAACAATGTTATTTTTTTTATTTATTTTTTGTTAGCACTCAACTATTGACATTGCTAAAATATGATAGTATAATGAACTTAGCATTTAAAAAACGAGAGTGCTAAAAGAGGTGAAAACGTGTTAAACGGAAGACAAGAAAAACTTTTAAAAATAATTGTTGAAGATTATATTAAAACAGCACGACCAGTTGGTTCTAAGGCAATATGTGATGAACTTAATTGCTCGTCAGCAACAGTTCGTAATGAAATGGGTGAACTTGAAAACTTAGGTCTACTTGAAAAGATGCATACATCTTCAGGTAGAGTACCAAGTGAAAAAGGATATCGTTATTATGTTGATAACATTATGAAGCCGAAAGAATTAAATGGTGAAGAAATGTTAAAACTGCAGACAATATTCAAGAACAATTCATTAGTATTAAGTGATGCTATTGAAAGAAGTATGGAAATTATTTCAGAATTAACTAGTTATACAAGTATTGTTTTAGGTAAACAATCAAGCAACAATAAGGTTAGTAAAGTAGAAGTTGTTCCTGTTACAGATACACATTTGATTGCACTTGTTGTGACAGATAAAGGTCATGTTGAACATAGAGATGTTATCATGAGCGATAGCGTTGATATGAAAGAGATTCAAAAGACGGTTGAAATTATAAACAAGATGGTTGTTGGAACTCCGATTGATGAAGTAAGTGCCAAATTGGAGTACGAAGTAAAACCAGTTATAAATGAGTGCATAGCACAACATGATGTATTATATAATGCTTTTTATAATGCCTTCAGTGATTTTAGCAAATCTGAAGTTCATGTAAGTGGTACAAGTAATATATTGATGCAGCCAGAATTTGACAATGCTGATAAAATCCGTGAAATCATTGGTAAATTTGATGATAAAACAAAAATAAACAGCATTCGCGAAGATGATTCTGGAATTAATATATATATTGGTAGCGAGAATGAATTTGATGATGACGTTACAATCATTAAGACGAAATATTCTGTTAATGGTGAAGAAGGTACAATTGCTTTAATTGGACCAAAGCGAATGGAATATGAACGAGTAGTAACACTACTTGATTATATAAAGAAAAATATAGAAAGATAGTGACTTATGGAAGAAGAAAAATTAGAAATAAACGAAGAAAAGAAAGTTAAGAAAGAAAAAAAGGATCATAAGGATCACAAAATAGAAAAATTAAAAAAAGAAATAGCTGATTTAGAAGAAGAAAATCTTCGTAGTAAAGCTGAACTTGTTAATTATCGTAAGCGTAAAGATGAAGAAGTAGTTAGAATGCTCAAATATGCTAATGAAGATTTAGTTAAAGAGTTGCTTCCAACAATCGATAATTTAGAAAGAGCTTTAAAGATGGAAGAATCTGCTGAAAATGAAGATGTTTCTAAATTCTTGAGTGGTGTTAAATTAATTTATTGTTCAACTATTGCAACTTTAGAAAAATATGGAGTTAAAGCAATTGATGGAGCAAATAAATTATTTGATCCAACATATCATCAAGCTGTTCTAACAGAACATGTTGATGGTGTAGAACCAGGAATGGTTTTAGAAGTCCTTCAAAAAGGATATTTACTTAAAGATAAAGTTATAAGACCAGCAATGGTTAAAGTAAGTGCATAATGAGTGATAATAAAAAGAAAACTAAAAGAGAATTAACACTTCAAACAATGGCACTAGTAAGTGCGATTGCAGGTCCATATATGCCGGCTTTAGATAATTTAGAAGATTTAAAGTTCGAGTTTGATGAACAAGCTGGTGATTGTTTAATGCAAATGTATTTTTGTATGATGACTGGCGACGAAAAATATTATGAAGCTTATATGAAACTTTATAATCAATTAGATGATGAAAGGAAAGCATATATAGATAGACAACGCGAGTACATAATTGGTGCTCGAGCAGTAGAAGAAGAAAAAGGGACTCAAAAAACGATAGGAAGAGAGGAAGATAGATATGAGTAAAATTATAGGTATTGATTTAGGTACAACTAATAGTTGTGTATGTGTTTATGAAGGTGGCGAAGGAAAGGTTATTGCAAACGCTGAAGGCGAAAGAACAACTCCTTCTGTAGTTGCTTTCAAAAATGGAGAAATTATTGTTGGTCAAAAAGCAAAAAACCAAATGATAACTAATCCAGATGTAGTTTATTCAATTAAACGTAAAATGGGAACTAATGAAAAAGTTCATGTAAATGGAAAGGATTATACACCACAAGAAATTTCAGCAATGATTCTTAGTGATTTAAAGAAAACTGCTGAAAGTTACTTAGGTGAAACAGTAACAAGAGCTGTTATTACAGTTCCAGCATACTTCAATGATGCGCAAAGACAAGCAACTAAAGATGCTGGTAAAATAGCAGGACTTACTGTTGAAAGAATTATTAACGAACCAACTGCAGCATCACTTGCTTATGGTTTTGATAAACAAGATAAAGCAGAAAGAATTCTTGTTTATGACCTTGGTGGTGGAACATTTGATGTTTCTATCCTTGAATTAGGTGATGGTGTATTTGAAGTTAAATCAACAAGTGGTAATAATCACTTAGGTGGTGATGACTTCGATAATGTTGTTGTTGAATATTTAGTTTCTGAATTCAAGAAAGAAAATGGTGTTGACTTAACTAAAGATAAAATGGCAATGCAAAGATTAAAAGATGCTGCTGAAAAAGCTAAGAAAGAATTAAGTGGTGTAACAACTACTCAAATATCATTACCATTCTTATCACAAGGTGAAGATGGACCATTACATTTAGATATGTCATTAACTCGTGCTAAATTTGAAGAATTAACAAGAGACTTAATTGATTCAACTTTAGAACCAGTTCGTAAAGCATTAAAAGATGCAAAACTTTCTGCATCTGATATTGATAAAGTAATTTTAGTCGGTGGATCAACTCGTATTCCACGTGTACAAGAATTAGTTAAGAAAGAACTTGGAAAAGAACCAAACAAGAGTGTTAACCCAGACGAAGTAGTAGCTATGGGTGCTGCTATTCAAGGTGGTGTATTAACAGGGGAAGTAAACGACATCGTACTTTTAGATGTAACCCCACTTTCACTTGGTATTGAAACACTTGGTGGGGTAATGACTACATTAATTCCAAGAAATACAACAATTCCAGCTTCTAAATCACAAGTATTCTCAACTGCTGCTGATAATCAACCAGCTGTAGATATTCACGTATTACAAGGTGAAAGAAGTATGGCTGCAGATAACAAGACATTGGGTCGTTTCCAATTAGGTAACATTCCACCAGCACCAAGAGGAGTTCCTCAAATTGAAGTAACATTCGATATTGATGCTAATGGTATTGTTAATGTAAAAGCTAAAGATCTTGGAACAAATAAAGAACAAACTATTACAATTACAGGATCAACAGGTTTAACTGATGAAGAAATTGACAAAATGGTAAAAGAAGCAGAAGCTAATAAAGAAGCTGATAATAAACGTAAAGAAGAAGCGGATTTAAGAAATGAAGCTGAACAAACAATCTTTGCAACTGAAAAGGCTATCAAAGATTTAGGTGACAAAGTAGATGCTGCTGATAAAGAAAAGGCTGAAAAAGAAATTTCAGAATTAAAAGAATTATTAACAAAAGATGATTTAGATGCAATCAAGGCTAAGAAAGATGAATTAACTGAAACAGCACAAAAATTAGCTGTTAAAGTTTATGAAGAAGCAGCAAAAGAAAATCAAGCAAAAGAAGCATCAAATGAAGAAACATCTGATAAAAAAGATGATGTAAAAGATGCAGAATACGAAGAAAAATAATAAAAATTAATAATTAAAGCAAAGTTCTAGGAATACTAGAACTTTCGCTTGTATAGGAGATAATATGCAAAAATACAATAACAGAAAAGAAGTGCCAGAAAAATATAAATGGGATTTAACTGCTATTTTTAAAGATGAAGCAGCTTATGATGAAGCCTATAATACTTTAAAAACGAATGTAAAAAAACTATTCCAATATAAAGGATGTACTAAAGATAGTAATAAGTTATATGAATTTTTAAAGTTAGATATAGCAACTACTGCTTTAGCTTATAGAGTAAGCATTTATGCATTTTTAATTAATGATCAAGAACTAGGTATTTCTGAAAATATGGAAAGATTATCTAAGGCTGAAGATTTAACAAGTGAACTTGCAAATGCTACATCGTTTTTTGCACCAGAATTATTAAGTTTATCTAAAGAAGAATTTAATGCTTTATTTAGTAATAAAAAATTAGAAGAGTTTAGAAAAGAACTAGAAAAAATATATGAAGCAAAAGAACATATACTAGATGAAGATAGTGAAGTAATTATCAACAAACTAGAAAATAGTGCACCAAACTATGATAATGTGTCATCAACACTATTGAATTCATTACATGATTATGGTGAAATTGAAATTGATGGTGAAAAAGAAAAAATAACTCAGACTAATTTAAGAAGATTACTTAAAAATAGGGATAAAAGCATTAGAAAAACTGTTAGAGAAAAATACTTTAAAGTAATTAATCAATATGCAACAGTTAATGCAGCACTTTTAAATGGTTATGTTAAAACTAATATTACGAGTTCAAAACTACATCATTTTGATAATGCTTGGGATAAAAAATTATTCTATACTAAAATGCCGAACGAAGCATATGAAGCTTTAATTGAAGCTACTGAAAGTAATGTTGATAAATTACAAAAATACTTTAGAATTTTAAAAGAAACTGCTCATTTAGATAGTTTAGATATGTGTGACTTAAATCTTGAAACGGTTAAATTAGATAAAGAGTATTCAATTGAAGAAGCTCAAGATTTATGCTTAAAAGCAATAAGTGTATTAGGTAATGATTACTATAAACACTTTAAAAGAGTGTTTGATAATCATTATATTGACTATGCTCAATATCCTAAAAAATGTAGTGGAGGTTATAGTGCAGCAGGTTTAGATTTTGATTCAAGAATCTTAATGAGCTATAACTATGATTTAACTTCTATTTCAACTATTATTCATGAAGGTGGACATAATGTTCATCATCAATACATATCTGAAAATAACCCATTACAATATAGAGATGCAACTTCATTAACAGCAGAAGTAGCATCATTAACAAATGAATGTTTATTGTCATCTTATTTGGCTAATAATGGTAAAACTAAGGAAGAAAAACTAAAAGGTATTGAAAATATATTAGATGTTATTGTGTCTAACCTTTTTGGTGCTGTTAGAGAAGGTCATATGGAACAAGATTTCTATAATCATGTATTAGAAGGCAATACTATTTCTAAAGATTATATGGAAACTTTAACTAGAAATGCCATAGATAAATACTATGGTGATGCTGTTAATAAGGATGAATATACCGGATTATCTTGGGTATCTAGAAGTCACTATTATATGAATTATTATTTATATGCATATTCATTCTGTATTTCAATTGCATCTTATGTTGCAAGTGAAATATTAAGTGGAAACAAAGAAATGTTAGAAAATTATATCAAGTTCTTAAAGATTGGTACTGATAAAGATATAGTAGATATCTATAAGGTATTAGGAATCGATATAACTGATAAAAATGTTTACATTAAAGCTATTAATTATTTTGATGGCTTGTTAGATAAATTTGTAGAATTAAGAGACGAGGTGCATTAATGGCTACAGAAAAAAGAGATTATTATGAAGTTTTAGGTGTTAGTAAAAATGCTAGCGAAGACGAAATTAAAAGTGCATTTAGAAAGCTAGCTAAGCAATATCACCCAGATGTTAATAAAGCTCCAGATGCTGCTGAAAAATTTAAAGAAGCTCAAGAAGCATATGCAGTATTATCTGATGAAAGTAAAAGAAAACAATATGATCAATTTGGTCATGCTGCGTTTTCAGGAAATGGATCTGCAGGTGGCGGATTTGACTTCAGTGGATTTGACTTTTCAGATATTTTTGGAGACCTATTTGGTAATAGTGGATTTGATTTCTTTGGTGGTGGGCGCTCTAGAACACGTGCAACTAAAGGAAGAGATCGTTTAATAAATATCAATTTAACATTTGAAGAAGCAGTATTCGGATGCAAAAAATCTTTAACTGTTGATTCAACTGAAATGTGTGAAGAATGTAATGGTAAAGGCGGTAAGGGTGAAAAAACTTGTTCTGCTTGCCATGGATCTGGAACTGTAACAAGCGAACAACACACTTTATTTGGGACCTTTATGTCTAAAACAACATGTTCTAGATGTGGTGGCTCAGGTCATGAATATGAAAGTTCTTGCTCAGCTTGCCGCGGAACAGGCGTTAGGAAAGTAAAGAAAGAGTTAGAAGTAAAAATTCCTGCTGGAGTAGATACAGGAAATCAACTTCGTCTTGCAGGAAAAGGCGAAGCCGGAACTAATGGTGGACCAAATGGAGACATTTACTTAGAATTTAATGTTAAAGAACATCCATTATTTAAAAGAGAAGGTAATGACATTTATGTTGATCTTCCAATTACTATAACTGATGCTATTTTAGGTTGTAAGAAAGATCTCCCAACTTTAGAAGGAACTGTTAGAATTGCAATCGACTCTGGGACTCAATCAGGAGATAAACAAAGACTTAGAGGTAGAGGAGTAGCAGACGTTAATACTGGACGTAAAGGTGATATGTACGTAATTATTAAAGTAATTACTCCAACTAAATTAGATCGTGAACAAAAGAAAATAATTCAAGAATTAGCTGACACTAATTTAGAAAATGAAAGTGCATTTAAAAAAATAAAAGAGTATTTATAAAACTCTTTTTTTTTGATATAATTAAACAGGTGACATTATGGAAAAAGTTGAAACAACAAAGAGTAATAAGTGGTTAATTGTTGTAATAGTTGTTTGTTTACTAGTAATACTAGGTTGTGGGGGATACTTGATTCACTCATATCGTATGACTAAAAAATATGATGTTAACTCATTTAAACTTGGTAAATATGAACTTCCAACATTTAATAGTGCAATTAAATCTAAAAAGAAATTAATGGCAGTTATAGAAGAAAAAGATAAAATAACATTAAAGTATGATATTTCAAAAGCTAAATTAAATGATGTTTATGCTTATTTAGAAAAGCTTTCATCAGATGGCTTTGTAGTCGTTAACTTGGAAGACACATATATTAGATCAATACACCGAGAAAAAGACATTCAAGTTCGTGTTAGAACATCATCGAATCACTTGATATTTGAATACACACTTGGTATTGATTATAGTGAACCAGACGATAACAAAAAGAACGAAAATAAAGAAAAAGAAGAAACTAAAAAAGAGGATGGAAAAGAGTCTTCAAAAATAGAAGAAAAAAAAGAGTAGAGATGGCCTTTACTCTTTATTTTACTTTAATAAAATGTTATAATATGCTAGAAAGAGGAATATTATGGAAAATTTAGATAGAGAAAAAGTTTTACATGTTGCATCTTTAGCAAAACTTCGTATTGAAGATGATGAAATAGAAAAATATGTAAAAGAATTAAAAGACTTGATGGATGAAGTAAATCGTATTCAAGATGTTCAAATTGAAGACGAAGAAATTTTAATTTCACCAAGCGATAATAGAAATGTTTATAAAGATGATACAGTTGGTTCAATGCTTACAAGAGAAGAAATTTTAAAAAATGCTAATAAGAAATATGGTAGTTATATTGCCGTAACGAGGGCTTTAAATGACTAATTATTTAGATTTAGAATTAACTGAAATTAATAAACTCTTGAAAGAAAAAAAGATTAAACCAATTGATTTAGTTGAAGAAGCATTTGCTCGTATTAAAAAAGATGAACTAAACAACTTTATAACATTAAATGAAAAAGCCAAAGAAGAGGCTAAAGCATTAGAAAACTTAGAAGTTGATAATATTTTATTTGGTATTCCTATAGCAATCAAAGATAACATTGTAACTAAAGGATTAAGAACTACATGTGCATCTAAAATGTTAGAAAACTTTGATTCTGTTTATGATGCAACTGTAATTGAAAAAATAAAAGAAAAACATATGATCATCATAGGTAAAACTAATATGGATGAGTTTGCAATGGGTTCAACAGGTGAAACAAGCTATTTTGGTAACACTTTAAACCCAAGGGATAAATCACGTGTTCCAGGCGGATCTAGTAGTGGATCTGCTGCTGCTGTTGCTGCTCATGAAGTAGTTTTAGCTTTAGGTAGTGATACTGGTGGATCTGTTCGTCAGCCATCTGGTTTCTGTGGATCTGTTGGATTAAAACCAACATATGGATGCGTATCTAGATATGGATTAGTTGCTTTTGCATCTAGTTTAGATCAAATCGGACCAATGAGTAAAAATGTTTATGAAAATGCAGTTTTACTTAATGCAATTGCTGGTTTAGATGAAAAAGATTTAACAAGTGTAAAGCAAGACAAAGACTTTACAAGTTTAATAGGTAAAGACATTAAAGGTTTAAAAATAGGTGTACCTAATTATTACATGAGTGATGTAATAGATATTGAAGTTAGAAATAAAATAAAAGAGATTTTAGAACTTTTAAAGAAAAAAGGTTGTAAAGTTGATTATATTGATATACCTAATTTAGAATATGCAATTCCTTTATATCAGGTAATTGCATTAGGTGAAGCAAGTACTAACTTAGCACGTTTTGACGGCATTAAATATGGATTCTTAGATGACCATGAAAAACTCGAAGATATGTATACATATACTCGTAGTATTGGATTTGGTGCTGAAGTTAAAAGAAGAATTATGGTAGGATCATATGTCTTAAGTGGCGAAAATGCTAAAACATATTACTATAAAGCATTAAAACTAAGACATAATATTGTTGAAAACTTTAAGAAAGCATTTAAAGAATACGATTTATTATTGGGCCCAACAAATACAAATGTTGCTTATCCATTTAATCGTCATTTAGATAATGTACTTCAAAGTTTCTATGATGACCTACTTACTATTCCAGTTAGTATGGCAGGACTTCCTGCATTAGCATTACCAGTTGGATTTAATAAAGAAAACCTTCCAATCGGACTTCAGATAATAGGTAACTATTTTAAAGAGGATGAGATTTATCAACTTGCTAGTGCAATTGAAAAAGAACTTAATCTAGACCTTAAGATAGGAAGTGATAAATAATGCTAGTTCCAACAATAGGTATTGAAGTACACGTTGAATTAAAAAGCAATTCAAAAGTATTTTCAAGAGGTAAAAATGATTTTAACGATGATATAAACACTAATGTTGATGAGATTGATTTAGCATATCCTGGAACACTTCCTGCATTAAATAAAGAAGTAATAACAATGGCAATGAAAGCTTGTATGGCATTCCATTGTGACATTACTCGTCATATGCACTTTGATCGTAAGAATTATTTCTATCCAGATTTACCAAAAGGATTTCAGATAACACAACAAGACACTCCAATTGGTAGAAATGGTTATGTTGAAATAAAAACAGACGAAGGTATTAAACAAATAGGAATTGAAAGAATTCATATTGAAGAAGATACTTGTAAAAGTATTCATAGTGGAAAACAAACACTTCTAAATTACAATCGTGCAGGAGTTCCATTAATCGAAATTGTTTCAAAACCAGTTATTAAAGATGGTAAAGAAGCAATGTTATATTTAGAATCTCTTCGTGAAAATCTTCTTTATCTTGGCGTTAGTGATGTTAAGATGGAAGAAGGAAGTATGCGATGTGATGCTAACGTTTCTTTAAAAGAAGAAGATAGTCCAGTTTTAGGAACTAAAGTCGAAATTAAAAACATTGGTTCAATCAGTAAGGTTGCAATCAGTATTAATTATGAAATTGAACGTCAGAGAAAAATCTTAGAATCTGGTGGCAAAATGAAAGAAGAAACACGTAGATTCGATGATAAAACTGAAACAACTATTTTGATGCGTGTTAAAGAAACAGGCAATGATTATCGTTATCAACCAGAACCAAATATTCCGTTTGTTGATATTGATGATAAATGGTATAATGATACTATAGAAAGTATCCCAGTTTTACCAGCAGCGATGCGTGATGAATATGAAAAGTTAGGTATTAGTTCAAATAATATTAATACCTTAATTGCTTATAAAGAATTAAACGATTTCTATCGTGGCATTTATAAGAATACAGATTCAGTTATCTTAGCTAATTTGCTTACTGGTGATATTTTAAGTCATTTAAATAAGAATAATATTGAATTAAAAGATACTAATCTTACAAAAGAAAATATTTTGAAACTTGTTTCACTTTTAAGCAAAAAAGAAATAACATCAAAACAAGGAAAAGAAATACTCCCATACTTATTAACAACTAATGATAGTGTTGATAAAGTAATAAATGATTTAGGTATCAAAGGATTAGATAATAGCGAATTAGAAACTATTGCCAAAAATGTAATTGCAGCCAATAATCAATCAGTAGTTGATTATAAAGCTGGAAAAGAAAAAGCCTTGAAGTTCTTGATTGGTCAAGTAATGAAAGAAACTAAAGGACAAGCGAACCCTGAAACGCTTAATAAAATGTTAATTGATTTAATTAACAAAATGTAAATCATGAGGTGAAAAAATGAATAAAAAGATTATTAAAATAATAGTAGCTTTAGTACTTTTAGCAGTTATAGGAATTGTTATTTATGAATTAGTTAAAATAATATTACCTGACTCAAATGTTTCTTTATACGGAAATAGACAAGAAAACACAGCTACAATTTCAAATGAAAGAATCTCTAAGACAATTGAAGTAATTAAAGGAAATAGTTTCATCAATTCTGCTAATGCATATGTTGGTGGAGTTTTAATTGTTAACATTGTTATTGATGTCAAAAAAGATACAAAATTACTTACAATTGAATCAATGTTAGATAAAGTATTAGCTGTATATACTGATAAAGAAAAAGCAGACTATGATTTTCAAGTTTTTGTAACTTGTAAAGAAGATACAGGCGATGATAGTGCATATCCAATTATCGGATATAAGCATAAATCAAGCTTAGCATTTAAGTGGACTAATAATAGTTAGGTGATAAAATGAAGAAAAAAGTTTTAGGTGTAATATTAATACTTATTCTTTTACTTGGCTTAGGTGGTGGCGCATATTACTATTTTGTAAAAAGAGAAAATGCAACTTCATTTACTAAGGCTGAAAAAGAATGGATTCAAAACAACAAACTTAAGCTAATTGATATTGGTATTGAAAATGATGTTCCAGTATTAAATAACGTAGGTGATGGTCTTGTATTTGATTTCCTTAAAGATTTTGAAACTGCAACTGGACTTGAATTTAATCGTATTTCTTACTCTTATAGTGAGCAAGTAAATGCTGCTTATAAATTTAAAATTTCTAAGAAAGTTGCTGCAAATCAAATTCAAATATATGAAGATAATTATATTTTATTAACAACCGAAAATAAAAAAATCAAAGATTCAACAGCTATAACAGGATTAAAAATAGGTGTTCTAAAGGATGATCTTTCAGATATTCGTTCTTATTTAGCAGGTCTCAATGATGATGTTACTGGATATGAAAAATTAACTGACTTATCAGATGCCTTAGGTCTTGGTGAAAAAGATGCTGAAGTTGATGGTATTTTAATACCTAAACTATTAGCATTTAAGTATGCTTTGGATGAAAAAACTCATATTACATATCTAGTTACTGATTTAACAACTAACTATGTAATTGAATTAGGTAGTAATGATAAATTAAATACAATTATTAAAAAATACTACACAAAATGGAAAGATGAAAAGTTCACAGAAGAATTCAACAAATATTTTACAAAATGTTATTTTGAATTCAGTGGTACAGATCAAAATTCAATGGCAGCATTTAAAGGTAAAAGATATACATATGGATATATTGAAAATGCACCATACAATGTTACATTAGGCAAAGAACTATATGGAACAAGTAAAGAAGTATTAGATACATTTGCTAGTGTAGCTGATATTGAAATTAATTATAAAAAATATGATAATTTTGATGCTCTTTTAAAAGCATTTGATAGTGGTAATGTTGATTTATTCTTAAATAATACAGAAAAAACAGGCTACGATCTAAATGGTTTTGTATCAAGTGATGCATTTAAAAATGAAGTGGTTGTTATTTCAAAGAGTAATGTTGAAAGTAACATAACTTCTATTAGATCACTAAAAGATAAGAAAGTTGCTACTTTGAAGGATTCTAATTTATCTAAGAGTTTAAACACAGTAGGAGCTAAAATTACTGAATATAAAACAGTTGAAGAACTAGTTGATAGTAAAGAAAATATAATCATTTTAGACTTTGCTACATATGATTATTATAAAAAGTCTAACTTTGGAAACTACAAAGTAGAATTTATTGAGAATAGTGAAGACGGCTATGGTTATACAATGAAAAGTGTAGCTGCTAATTCAATCTTCAATGAATATTTTGATTTCTACCTAAAAGTAATGAATCAGAATGAAGAAATAGGTCTTGGAAATAATAAATTATTAACTAAGATTAATAACAAAGCATTAATTAAGAGTATTTGTCTTATTACTGGTTTAGCTCTTGTATATATTGCAACTATAATATTTACAAGTCAAATGAATAAGAATAAACAACCAAGTATTTCATTTAAAAAATCAGAAAAGATCAAATACATGGATATGCTAACTTCACTTAAGAATCGTAATTATTTAAATGATAATATGGATAAGTGGGAAGAAAGCCAAGTTTATCCACAAGCAATTGTTATTATCGATTTAAATAATATTGCTTACATTAATGACAACTATGGTCATAATGCAGGTGACGATGAAATCAAAGAAGCAGCAAATGTCTTAATTAAAAACCAAGTTATTAATTCGGACATCGTAAGAACAAATGGAAATGAATTCTTAATTTATCTTGTTGGATATAAAGATCGTCAAATTGAACTTTATATTAAGAAATTAAATAAAGAACTAAAAGAATTAAAGCATGGTTTTGGTGCTGCAATTGGTTATTCTATGATAACTGATGACATTAAAACAATTGATGATGCAATTAATGAAGCAACAATTGAAATGCGTAAAGTAAAAGAGGAAACAAATGATCAAAAAGACGTGGAATAGATTAAAAAAGTGGCTTAAACGATTAATAAGAATTATTAAAAAGCCAGAGATGGTAATTCTACCTGGTAATATTTCGTTTGCCTTAATTCTATCTATTTTCCCATCAATTATGATTCTCGGATATATTATTTTTAAACTTAATATATCTGCTAATTCAATCCTAAACTTAATATCGCTTAATTTACCAGACGAAATACATGATTTGTTGTTAAAATTTTTAACATCAAGTTCAAGTTCTGGTATAGCATTCTTGATATTTGCAGTTGGTTTATTCTTTTCAAGTAATGGAACAAAATCAATAATTGTTGCTGCTAATATACTCTATAAAACAGAAGAAAAAAGTGCGTTAAAACGACAAGTTAAAAGTTTGTTTTTAGTAATACTATTAATGTTTCTTTTCGCATTTACAACGTTCGTTTTAGGATTTGGTTCAACCATTCTAAAATCTATTATTAATAGTTTAGATGGTGACTATAATACTGTTTATCGCATATTTACGATTCTAAAATGGCCAATATCATTCTTCTTAATTTATTTCTTTATAAAGATACTCTATACATTAGCACCATCAGTATCAATTAAGAGTAAAACAGTAACAAAAGGTGCTTTATTTACAACTTTTGGTTGGATCATTGCAACATATATTTATTCACTTTATGTAACAAATTTTGCAAGATATGATATCTTCTATGGTAGCTTATCTTCAATTATTGTCCTCATGATCTGGGTATATATCTTAAGCACAATATTGGTAATTGGTATTTGTATAAATGCTGAACAATATTTATCAGAATTAAAGGAAAATGAAAAAGACTAAATAGTCTTTTTTATTTTTGTTTAAAATGTTATAATCTATATGGTAGGAGGAGTCATTTATGAGCTTAAAGTTAGATTTATTACTTATGTTTTTATTTGTTATAGGAGCATGCGTCACATATTTCTTAGCAAAGAAATATCAAAATAAAAAAATATTAATTCCAACTTATGTTTTCTTTGGACTCATTCTATTAACAATAATATATGCAGTTTTAGATATTATTATGGTAGGAGGAATATAAGATTTCTTTGACACATAAGCCAAAGAATGATATAATCGTTCTACTTGCAAATTTTAGATAGTAAGGTGAAAAAATGAAAATAACAAGCGTGAATTTAGAAGTAAGTGCTGTTAGAAGAAGTCAGTATCCAACTGGAGACTTACCAGAATTTTTATTAGTTGGTAGAAGTAATGTAGGTAAGAGTAGTTTTATTAATTCAATTATTAATCGTAAAAACTATGCTCGTACAAGTGCAACACCAGGTAAGACTCAAACAATCAACTTTTATTTAGTAAATGAAGAATTTTATTTAGTTGATGCTCCAGGATATGGATATGCCACTTTAAGTAGAAAAAATCAAAAAAAATTTGGTTTGATGATGGAAGATTATCTAACTACACGTGAAAACTTAAAACAAGTTTTTATGTTAGTTGATTTTCGCCATAAACTAAGTCGTGATGATATTATGATGTTCAATTACTTAAAACACTATCAAATACCAGTAACTATTGTTGCTACTAAAATTGATAAAGTAGGAGTAACTCAACATCAAAAATATAGAAGTGCTATATTAGATGAACTAGAACTTCCTGTAGGTGATGAATTTGTTATGTTCTCTAATATAACAAAAGAAGGTCGTAATGAAATATACGATCGTATTGAAAGAATACTTTAATAGTAAATGATTATATAAAAAAATAGAAAGGTGATAGGATGAAACCAGTTGTTGCTTTAGTTGGTAAACCAAATGTTGGAAAATCAACATTGTTTAACCGCTTAGTTGGTAAAAAAATATCAATTATTGAAGATACTCCAGGTGTAACAAGAGATCGTATTTATGGTGATGTTTCTTATAAAAATAAGAAATTCCTAGTTATAGATACTGGTGGTATTGACTTAAATACAAATGAAGTAAATGCTAACATTAAAATGCAAGCTGAGATTGCAATTAATGAAGCTGATGTCATTGTTTTCGTAGTTGATGCAAAAATGGGGTTAGATGCTAACGATAAAGCAACTCGTGATATCATTTTGAAATCTAATAAAAAAGTAATTGTTGCTATCAATAAAGTTGATAGCAAAGATTCAAAAGATCATTTGTATGATTTCTTTGAATTAGGTTTAGACCACTACATTAATGTAAGCGGTGAACAAAATATAGGTATTAATGAATTATTGGATAAAATCACTGAAGACTTTCCTGATTATGAAGAAGAAAAACCAGATGATAGGATCAAATTCTCAGTAATAGGTAGACCAAATGTAGGGAAGAGTAGTCTAGTAAATGCCATTGTTGGTTATGATAGAGTACTTGTATCAAATGTTGCTGGAACAACAAGAGATGCTATAGATACTGTATTTAGATATGAAAACAATGAATATGTCGTTATAGATACAGCTGGTATGCGTAAAAAGGGTAAAATATATGAATCAATTGAAAGATATAGCCTTCTTAGAGCATTAAAAGCAATCGATAGATCAGATGTATGTTTACTTCTAATTGATGCAACAACAGGCATAATTGAGCATGATAAACATATTGCATCATATGCAATTGAAGCAGGTAAAGCCATCATAATTGTTGTTAATAAATGGGATACAGTTGAAAATAAAGAAGAATATATTAAAAATTTCACAAAGATTTTAAGAAATGATTTCCAATTTTTAACATATGCACCAATAGTATTCTTATCAGCTTTAACTAAAAAAAGAATTCATACATTGATGCCTGAAATATTAAAGGTTGCTGAAAATCATAAAAAGGTAATACCAAATGAAGTCATTGATGACTGTATTAAAGAAGCATATGCTTTAAATTTGCCACCAAGTTATAAAGGAAGAAGACTTAAGATATATAGTACAGAACAAGTATCTACATGTCCTCCAACATTCAATATAATGGTAAATAGTAAAGGTTTAATACATTTTTCATATGAACGTTATTTGGAAAACAAAATCAGGGAGAATTTCGATTTTGAAGGGACACCAATTGTAATAAGATTTAAGAATAAAGGGGAAGAAAAAATGTAAAGATTAATCTTTACTTTTTTTGTGCTCCAATATCTATTAGTGATATAATTAATATGTGATTATAATTTTAGAGGAGGAAACATGAAGAAAAAAATTATATTTGCTATTATTTTAGTAATGGTGATTGGTTTAGTTGGATGTGATAAAAAAGAACAAGAACCAGTACAACCAGGTAATGATTTTGCATTTAAATTTTTACAACTTGAAAATGATACTAAAAATATGGTTTATAGTCCATTATCAATTAAGTATGCATTAAGTATGTTAAATGAAGGTGCAGATGGAAAAACAAAGGAAGAAATAGAAGCGGTACTTAAAGATTTAAAACTTCCAAAATATGAAAGCATTGATCAAAACTTATCTTTTGCCAATGCAGTATACATAAGGGATACCTATAAAGAGTATGTGATAGAAGAATTCACTAATACTTTAAAAGAAAAATATGACGCCGAAGTTAAATTTGATGCATTTGCTAATGCCCAAAATGTTAACAAATTCATTGAAGATAAGACACTAGGAATCATTAAAAATATGTTGAAGGATGAAGCTGTAAGCAATCCTTATGCAGAAATGATTCTAATCAATGCTTTAGCTATTGATATGGAATGGGAAGATACTTTTGATTTTAGAAATACTTCCGGTAGAGATTTTACTCTAGCAGATGGTTCTAAAGTAAATGCAACAACAATGCATCAAACCGAAATAAGAAATGATGCAATTGGTTTCTATAAGGGTGATGATGTTACTGCATTATCAATGGATTTAAAGAAATATGGTGATGTAGAACTTGAATTCTTGGCAATTATGCCTAAAGGTTCATTAACTGAATATGTTAAAACTGTTAAGACTGAAGATATTGATAAAATTAAAGAAAAATTAACTTTAGCATCAGCAACTAAAGGTGGATTAAATATAACAATTCCAAAATTCAAATTTGATTATGACTTGAGTCTAAAAGCTGATTTAATTAAACTTGGAATTAACGATGCATTTGATAGTAAAAATGCTGATTTTACTAAGATGACAAATAATCCACGTGGACTTTTTGTTAGTGAAGCCTTACATAAAGCAGATATTGAGTTTACAGAAAAAGGTGTAAAGGCAGCTGCTGTAACAGTATTCATGATGTATGATAAGTCTTCAATGCCAATAGATGAACCAGAAGAAGTAGTTATAGATAATCCATTCTTATACGTTATTCGTGATAAAGCAAATGGTGAAATTTGGTTTGTTGGAACAGTTTATAGTCCAAATCTATGGGAAAATGATAAGGCAGAATATATGAATAAATAAAAGGTTGAAAAATTCAACCTTTTTTAGTGACAAAAATTGACAAAAGTGGTATCATTAAATAGTAAGTAAAATAGCAAAGAATACAGTTTGCAGAATTAGAAAGGGAGAAAAAAATGAAAAAAAGTTTAAAAATCATGTTCGTTTTATTATTAGTTTTTGGACTATTAACAGGATGCGGATGTGAAAATCAAAATGAACAAAAAACAACTTACAAGATTACATTTGATACCGATGGAGGTAGTGAAATATCACCTCAAGAAGTTTCAGAAGGAAGTTTAGCTCAAAAACCAGTTGATCCAACAAAAGATGGATATAGTTTTGCTGGTTGGGAATATGAAGGTAGTGATTATTTCTTTACATCTACAATTACTAAAGATATGACACTAAAAGCAAAATGGACTAAAGCAGGATCTAGATATACTGTAAGATTTGATTCTGACGGTGGTTCAACAGTTTATAGTATTACTGTAACTGAAGGGGATACAATAAATAAACCAACAGATCCAACAAAAGAAGGATATGTATTTAAGAATTGGACATTAAATGGAGCAGAATATAATTTTTCAACTCCAGTAACAGCTAATATTGAATTAAAAGCTGTATGGGAAAAAGGAAATGCTGCTGATCTTACAAATCAAGAATTCACTGTAACATTTGATAGTGATGGAGGTAGTGAAGTAGCAGAGCAAACTGTTAAATACAATAAGAAAGCCACTCAACCAAAGAATCCAACAAAGACAGGTTATGTATTCTTAGATTGGACATTAAATGGCAAAGTATTTAAGTTTACAACAAAAATAACAGCTGATATTACATTAACAGCAACATGGGCTAAAGAAGGAAACTACACAGTTAAATTCGATACTAATGGCTCATCTGATGTAATTGCAGATCAAGTAGTAAAAGCAGGTAAATTAGTAACTAAACCAACAGATCCAACAAAAGAAGGATATGTATTAAAAGAATGGCAATTAAATGGCAAAACATATGACTTTGCTACTAAAGTATCAGAAGATATGGTATTAAAAGCTGTTTGGGGCTTACCAACATACAAAGTAACATTTGATAGTGATGGCGGTTCAACAGTAAAAGCACAAACAATTGAAAAGGGTAAAACTGCTAAAAAACCAACAGACCCAACAAAAACAGGTTATACATTTAAAGGTTGGTTTAATGGTGAAACTGAATATGATTTTGCAACACCAGTAACAGCTGATGTAACAATAAAAGCAAAATGGGAAGCAGTTAAATATACTATTACATTCAATAGTGATGGCGGTTCAACAGTAGCATCTCAAGAAGTTGAATATGGTGCTAAAGTACAACAACCAACTAATCCAACAAAAGAAGGATATACATTCAAAGAATGGCAATTAAATGGATCAAAATATAATTTTGATACTAAAGTAACTAAAGCAATTACTTTAAAAGCTGTATGGACTAAAGAAACAGCTAAGACATATACATTCAAGGTAAAAGCTGTTGATGCATATTCTCCAGATAGAACAATTGAAGTATATGAAAATGGTACAAAGATTAACTTTACAAGAATCACATTAAGTGGTAATACACTTTGTACAGGATCAAACCCAACTGTTAATGTTTATGACATTGAAGGAGTAAATAGTGTAACTGTAGTATTAACAAGTGGTTCATCAGTTACAGCAACATTAAGTAACTAAAAATGAAAAAGAAATATATTATATTAATTGTAATTATTGCTTTGATTGCAGTGGGGTTAACATGGTACTTTTTAAGAGATGATGAGGTATCAGGGAATTATGAAATAGAAGTTACACTTGTAGATGAAAGATCTCCTGATAGAACACTCACAGTCTTAAAAGATGGTAAAGCAACTAAAAATTATAAACATATTAAGTATAAAGATAGTGATGTAATTCTTTGTTATCATAAGAATCCAACAGTTAATATGTTTGAATTAGATAGTGATGAATTTATAGTAGTCTTATCTAATGATAAAGAAGTAGTTGCAAAACTTATAAGAAAAGATAAATAGTTCAAAGTAAAATTTGAACTTTTTTCTTGCAAAAAATTAAAAAAATGTTAAAAATTAATAAAATAATGATATAATGAAGGCGGAGGGATTTTATGAATAATGTTTATACTATTGGAGCTGCTACTTCAAGCTCAGGATTAGGCGCACTAATCTGGACAATTATTTCGGTTGTTGCTGCTATTGCTGGTACAATATGCATCTTTGTTCTTTTCTTACCAAAGAAGAATGAAGGAAAATTTAAAGGATTTTTAGGATGGTTATATGACTTCCTACAATTCAAAACTTTAGTAATTGAACTTGCATTAAAAGCAACATATATTGGTTTTGCAATATTCTTAACATTAAGTTCATTTGCATTAATTGGAACTAGTTTTGTATCATTCTTATTAACATTAACATTAGGAAATATTGTATTAAGAATGGTATATGAAGGATTAATTCTATTTGTAAAAATTTGCAACAATGTAAGTGAAATTAATAAAAAAATGAAGTAGTAATAAAAAGAGCTTTGCTCTTTTTTTGTGCAAACAAGTTCAATAGAAAATAAGGAGAAAATCTCCTTTTTTTATTTGATTAGTAATGATATAATTAATGTGTAATAAGATAGTATAGGAAGTGTTTTAATGCAAAAAAGTATTAATTATAAAATTTTGATAATGCTTATCATACCTTTGTTAGTAATTACTGCTGTATTCTCAATTAAGAATACATTTGCAGCTCCTACTATGAGCATTAAAGTTGGTGATACCAATGTATCATTAGCTGCTTTAAGCCAAGGGCAATTATATGTTGGTTATGGAAAAGCGTCAATTGATCCAGATCCTAAAAATGGTCCAGTTCCTCTTCAAGGATTTGGAAGTTCATATAATAGAACAGCTACTATTGAAAATCAATATTCACAACCTCTATACGCAACAGCAGTTGCTATTATGGATAAAGATAAAAAGGTCGCAATTTTTGTCACTGTTGATTTATGCAGCATATCTAGTGATACTGTTATCAACAATATTAAGGAAAAAGTGACTTCCAAAACAGGGGTTTCAGGCGAAAGAATAATGATATCTCTTACGCATACTCATTCTGGTCCTGAAGTTACATTTAATAATGCATCGTATCCAAATTTGAACTCTGCAATTAATGCATATAAAACGTTACTTTATAATCAAATTGCACAAGCAAGCTATGATGCTTTAAAAGACCTATCTCCAGCTGATATTTCAATTGGAAAAACTAATGTTGAGAATGCAGATGGTTCTAACATTCTTAATTTCGTACGAAATTATAAAGCAAAACCCAAAAATACTAAATACGACATTACAGTAAATAGGGGAACTACTAATAATGATCGTATATACCTTGCAGATGAAAAAAAATGGATTACTGATTTTGACATGATTGCTCATCAAACAAAAGCTGATACTACATTGCAACTAATAAAATTTAAAAAAAGCAAGGGTAAAGATATAGTAATGATTAATTGGCAAGTTCATCCTGTTATAACAGGAGCACCTTCGGAAAAAGTGATATCATCAGACTTTATTGATACTTTGAGAAATGAAGTCGAAAAAAGTTTTAATTGTAGAGTGGCATATTTTTCTGGTGGAGCTGCTAATATAAATCCTTATACTGAGATAGAATCTGAAAAGAATGAATTAACAAGGCAGGGTTCAACTACTAAAGAAAAGTATGATACAAGTATAAAATATGGGAAGAAACTATCTGAATATGTTGCTAAAATTTATAATAAAACGAAAAAAGTTTCGGCCGATTATGTAAATTTAAAACAAGAAAAGGTAAGTTTAAAATATAAAGATGTAACTGATGCAGAATTTAACAATGCAACATACATAGATAAAATAAGTAAAACTGGATATTCTGATATTGCCAAAATGATAGAAGGGACTTACAATTGGCCTACAGATTATAAATTTCCTTTAAATTTTGATAAATCAGGGTCTAAACTAAGACAAATAATCAAGTTCTCCCCATATTTGCAAAAGGTTTTTATCTTAACAGGAAATGATAAAGACGGATATAAATGTACAGCGAAGGACGTAACTTCGACTCACGTAAGAGGTTTGATATTATATATTGGATCGATGTTTGAAGACTATAAAATACATGGAACAACACATGCTTCGACATTGATAAGTGCCAAAAAAAGAGTAAATCAATCAGGTAAAATTGAATTAAATGCAATATCACTTGGTAGTATCGCATTCGCGACAGCACAATATGAGATGTTTGATATAAGTGCTAAAGAAATCAGAGAAGAAACCAGAAAGAATTCACCAATTGAAATGACTTTTGTTTTAAGCTTAACTAATGGAAAAAAAGGATATATGCCTACAAAAGATGTATATGAATATGGCAGCTACGAAACTAATATTACACATTTCCCTAAAGGTACTGCTGAAAAACTATCAAGTAAGCTTGTTTCATTGATTTCTAGTGCAACTATCAGAGTATCAAAAATAGAAATTAAAACCATGCCAACTAAATTAACATATTTTCAGAATCAAGAAGAACTTAGTTTAGATGGTGGAAAAATATTGGTTTATTATACTGATAAAACAACAAGGGCAATTGAATTGAGTAATAGCAATATCAGTATTAAAGGATTTAACAACAATACCTTAGGTGAAAAAGAAATAGTAGTTTCGTATAGTGGAAAAACTACAAAATTCAAGGTGAATATTATAGAAGCTCCGGAAGATAAACCAAGTGAACCTATAGAGTCAGAAAGCCACGATTCAAGTGTTCCTGTAAGTTCTGATAATAGTAAAATAAATAATGCAATAATATATGTTGCTGTTGTTATAGTTATAATATTAATAGCAATTGTAATTATATTTAAATTAATCAACTTAAAAAAGAAGAACAAAATGTTAGAAGAAACTTATGGAACAGTAAATAATAATTTTGATAATAGTCAAAGTGTTCAATATAACGGTGATAATTATCAGAATAATGATCAAAATAATTCTAATTAAAAAATTAAAAGTTACTGATAAAAAATCAGTAACTTTTTAAGTAAAAAAATAGAAAAAACTCGACTAATGTGATATACTTATGATAGTAGGTGGTAGAATGAAAAAAATAGTATTAGGTATTTTCTTCATAATATATATTTTATTAACATTAACCGTTACTTTTTTCTTGAACAATTATAACGAATTTGGTGTGATTGAAGTTAAAAACAGATTAATAGTAACTGCTAATAAAACAGACATGAATTATCGAAAAGGAAGTCTATTAATCATACCTAAAGATAAGTCTAATCTAAAAGAAAATGACGAAGTTTTTTATTATACTGCTGACAAACATAAAATATTAATATCTAAAGGTAAAATTGTTAATATTGAAGATGTAAATGAAAAAGAAAAAACAATAACATTGGATAATACTAGAAAATATTCTATCGACTATATAATTGGTAAAGTTAATAAAGTAGTTAGAATTCCATTAATAGGGTACTTAATGATGGTTTTAACTTCAAGAATAGGTTACTTAATTATAATAATGCTACCAATTTCTGTATTCTTCTTTTATCAAGTATATTCACTTTTTAAGAGGAATTAATTATGAAAAAGAAGTTTAAGTTTAAAAAGTCGATTTTTATATTTGTTGCTGTCGGACTAGTTTTAATTATTCTAGGTAGCACATATGGTAGATATATATACTTGGAATTAAAAGAATATTATTTATCAACTAAGAATTTTTATTTCAACAGCGATAAGTTGACTTTAGATCGTGCAATTTATCAAGTAGAAAACTGGTCTGGTGTAGATAGTTACAATATATCAATCAACTTAAATAGTTATAAGAACAATCTAGAAGTATGCGATTCAGATATTACTTATGAATTATCGTATTTTTGTTCAACAAATGTTAGCTGTCATTTAAGTAAAAATTCGGGTACAATTTATACTGCAACTAATACAGATAATATAATTGCAACATTGACACCGATAACAAGTTTATCTGAAGGTGATACTGCTTTTATTGAAGTTACTGCTCAGTCTACATCACCATATAGAAAGACAATTAAAGCAAGATTTATTTTGAACGTTGCAACAGTTGGACTTTCATATGAAATAGAAGACAAAGTTAATAGACCATATCTAAACTTCAATATAACAAATACACTTGATTATTATACAATCGTAACTCCTTTTGGCAGTTACAATGCTGGGGATAAAATTGATATGACAACATATTCTGGTTTGTCTCCTGAAAATAAGAATAAGTGCAAATCTGCACTTATAACATTAGTATTTGATCCTAATGTAGTCGTACTTGATATGACTAGCGAATACTATTTAAATGCAACAAATTATACAACTACAACTATAAATGGAAGTGAGTATATAAATAGTGTCACATTTAATGTTGAAGCTATCAGTAGTGCACAGGTAAAATTCTATAAAATAGATGCTACTCAGAATTATACATATCCAATAACAAATAATAGTTCGATAATAAGTTTTAGTTACACATAAAAAGAGGGTGAAAAAAATGAGTATGAATATTGCTAAGAAATATATTGATTTTTCTAATGATTGTTTAGTTCAATATATGAAATTAATAGGCGGGAGTAAAATCTCTAGGGCCAATTTTAAAGAAATATTAAATACTTATAATGGGGTTAGATATTATAACTATTTCCCAGCGATTTCACACAATAAGACCTCAAATTTAAACTACTACATAAATGAAAAAATGCACGAATTATATTCGGAGTATTCAGAAGAAAAAATAAAATCATTAACTGAATTGGTAAAATTTATTTTGAGTTTAGATTTTATCCATTTAGATCAAATAGAAGGAGTAGTGTTAACTGCTGAATCTATTCGCGATGATAAAAAACAAGAAATAGATTTTCCAAAAGAGTTTTCAAAACTTTTGAAAGAAAATTTAACTCGAAAACTTAAATATTTAAGTGAATTCAAAAGTGATGTTTTCAATTTGAATTATACTAGAACAAATAATCCTAAAGTAGCTTTAGTAAGCTTGGATTATGACATTAAATTTCCTGTTTTATATAGTGAAACAGCCATAAAGAAAGTTTATAATTCAGGAATAATTGATGAACAAAAGTTATTCATTGAATATTCTTTAATAACTGTTAAGATTTTAAAAGAAATAATTAATAATGATTTTGTAAGTAAATATATTGTTGAATTCCCATATTCAATTTTTGATAAAAAATCAAAAAAGACAAGATTATTTACTCTTATAGACAGTGATGCCATAAGAGAAAAATTGATTATCAAAATGGACAGTTTACAATATGAACTTAATCAAGATGCAGTTGTTGAGATGATTCAAAAAGGCTATAAAATGGCCATTGAATTAAACTATGACTTCGACTTTAACAAAAATAATCTAAAACGTTTAGAAGTATTTGAATACATTATAGTCGACAAAGAAAACGCATCAAAAATTGATTTCAAAAACAAAATCATAATTGCAAGGAAGTGATTTATGGATACTTTTTTTAGATTTGTATATGAGTTTTTGCTTCAGTTCTTTTCTCCAATTATTGGAGTTATAACAAGCTTAATAAGTGGCATAGGCGATATGTTTAACTTCAGTGCATATGTGAAAATCGTGAATTTTTATAAAAACGATTTTAAAGGTGCTGAATGGATCATGGTTGTCCTTGCAATCTTAATTGTTTTAATCGTACTAGCAGGACTAGTCTTATTGATTGTATTTCTTGTTAAAAAATATGTGCGCTTTCGTAAGACAATCGTTGAACAAGAATCTTTGTTAGAAGAAGTTGCAAACTTAAATAATGAAGTTTCAAAATTAATGAAAGAAAAAGAAGATATTTTAGCAATGAAAGTATCTCATTTAGGATTACAACCAGGTGTAACTGATACTGAAGAAGTTCCAGATCAACCTGAAGACAACACTCCAGTTGGAGATGTTCGTTTTGCTAAATTAGCTCATATTGATGAGGAATTTGCAAATTATAAAATTCAAAACTACAACAATTCATTTACATTACCAGAATTAGTTGAAATGTTTAGAAATTTTGCAGCATCAAAATTGAGACTTTACTATACAACTGAAATGATTCGTATATTTATTTCAGGACTAGCATCAACAAAACTTGTAATTTTACAAGGTATTTCTGGTACTGGTAAAACATCGCTTGCTTATGCATGGGGAAAATTCTTAAAACACGACTCATGTGTAGCATCTGTACAACCATCTTGGAGAGATCGTACTGAACTTTTTGGTTACTTCAACGAATTTACTAAGAAGTTTAATGAAACAGAAGTTTTAAAAGAATTATATCTTGCAGGATATACCGATGATGTTTATACAGTAATACTCGATGAAATGAACATCTCACGTGTTGAATATTACTTCGCTGAAATGCTATCTATTCTAGAAATGCCTAATAAAGATGAATGGATAGTTGAACTTGTATCAAGTGGTTGGAAAAGTGACCCGAAGCATGTAATTGAAGGAAAACTTCAAATACCACCGAATGTTTGGTATATTGGTACAATCAATAACGATGACTCAACATTTATGGT